>R26__coassemble_264_pt1 | contig 35172 bp, 25 predicted proteins | sample R26__metabat2_high_PE_025 | metagenome-assembled genome bin R26 | reverse complement strand
CGGGTGTCTCATTTTGCTCGCTCAAATTGTCTCATTTTGCTCACCGCCCAACACCAGGGTTGCGCTATATTGCCAGCCGACGGAGAATTTGATAGACTCTAGACGATGTACAATGAAGGCCTTGAAAAGGGGCGATAAAGGAAGGTACAGAAATGTATTGCAGAAATTGCGGTAATAACCTCGACGACAACGCTGCGGCGTGCACCAAGTGCGGTTTCGATCCGCGGAAGGGCGGAAAGTATTGCCCTAATTGCGGCAGCGAAGTGAATGAAGGACAGGTCATCTGCGTCAAGTGCGGTGTGTCCTTGGCCAATTCGGCCGGTTCTACGGCATCCGCTCCCGCGCAATCCGCGCCGAAGGATAGAATCGTTTATATTCTCCTCGCCTTGTTCCTCGGCGGGTTTGGTGTTCATAACTTCTATGCCGGCTATAAAGACAAGGGGATAATTCAACTCATTGTCAATATCCTTGGCGGCGCCGCCACTTGTGGTCTCGCCACAATCGGTGTCTGTATCTGGGCGGTGGTCGAAGCGGTGACGGTAAAACAGGACGCCGCGGGAGTGCCGTTTAAATAATTTCGTATAACAATAACCATAAAACAAAGGAAATACGAATGAAGCTGATTGATGACATGAAGCTGGCCCTTCCCGAGACGCTTCCCGCCGGAAAGAGCCTCACTACATATAAAATACTTGCCATTCTCTTGGGCGGTTATGGCGTCCATGATTTCTGGGCCGGCGATAAATTCGCCGAGAAGGGCAAGGCTCATCTGAAGCTTGGCTTGTGCAGCCTTTGCTGCTGCCTCTGCGGCGTTCCCGGTCTTTATTCGTGGATTATCTCGCTTATGGACGCGTTCGCGATGAAGGAAGCTCCGGCGGCTCAGTAAGGTCGTGAAGTTCGATGAAAACCGGCCCTGCCGTTCCTTCGGCGGGGCCGTTTTTTATGAAAATATTTCTGATTGTTCTTTCGATTGTCGTCGCCGCTGTCGGCTTGACGCTTCTTTATCTTTACAATCCGGCGGAATCCGGATTTTTCCCGGTATGCCTGTTCAGATATTTTACCGGGCTCCCGTGTCCGGGATGCGGATTTCAGCGATCGATGCATCAATTGCTGCACGGTCACTTTCTTGAATCGCTGTATCTCTGCCCGTACGCGTATTTTCAAGGATCGGCTCTACTTGCGCTGTATGTGTTCCCAGAAAAGACGAAGTCGCTTGGTTTCGCTTTGTTCGTCGTGATAACCACTTTTGTCTACGCCATTCTTCGCATTTGCGGATGCGTTCCGTAAGCATTGATGACTTTAATTACTTAGGAGCAAAAACATGGACGCCATATCCTCTATCGCCGGTCTTCTTTCTCTTTGCGGAATCTCATCGGTGCGAATGTTCGCGCCGGCGTTTATCTTCGGGCTTATCTGCCGCGTGATGCCGGGGTACGACTGGTGCCCGCAGGGAATAATCGACCTCGCGGCCGGGTGCCCGTCGTTTCTGACCGGCGACTTCGGACTTTGCGTCTTCGGCGTCCTCGGCATTCTCGAGGTCGTCGCCAACTGGGACGATACCGTCCGGGAGATTATCTCCGAAGCGAATTTCGAGAAGTATGTGAAGCCCGTTTTCGCGACCATCGTCACCTATTCCCTCTGCACCCCCGAACAGCTTGAAGTCCTTTCCGCCGCGGTGAACGGCCTTCCCGACGTCGCGGCGACGGCGGGCGACCCAGTGACGACGACCCCGGCCGCGACGGCGACCGTGGCGGCGGCGGCGAACACCGTGACCACCGCGGTCCACGCCGTCGTGCAGGCGATCGATCCGCAGGTGGTGACGAACGCGGTCGAGACGGCGGCGGCGCAGGCAGCCGCCCCGGCGCCGGCCGTTCACGGGACCGGCTCGACGTTCATGGCGCTCGTATCCTCGATCTTCTGCGGCGGCGGCACCTACTGGCTCTGCAAGATCCGCTCCGGCGTTATCGCCTCGGTCCGGGAACTCGACCCCGAGAACTCGCTCCACCTCAACGGTCTCCTCACGCTCGCGGAGGAGGGGTCGTGGCTCGCGATACTGCCGATCGCCGTTCTGTTCCCGATTCTCGCGCTCTTCCTGATGGTCGTCTTCGCGGCGCTCGGCTATCTCCTTTCCCGTCCGCTCAAGGCGCTCGCCCAGAAGCGCAAGGCCCACTGGGATTCGCTCGGCAGAGAGCGGACGGTCAAGGCGCTCAACATCCGCGCGACCGTGATTTTCGTTCTCGGCGCGCTCCTTTCTTTCTTCCCGGTGTTCGGCTATCTCGCGGCCGTCATCGCCCTCAACCTCTTCGTGTTCGGCGTCATCGCCCTCTACGAGAAATCGTCGACGCGAATCATCGCGAAGATACTGCTCAGGTTCATGAAGCTTACCCTCTTCCTGATCGCGCTCCTTTTCTCGAGCATTCCGTTCCTCGGTATCGTGCTCCTTCTCCCGTACCTCGCGTCGTACCTGATCCGGATCGCGAAACTCAAGCGCACGGAAACGGAAGCCCGCAAATAGCGCGGCGCGCTCCCGGTGTTGCTCCGTGGCGCGGCGGATTATGGTATAATAGAAAACATTATGTCAGATATCAGAGTTCGTTTCGCCCCGTCGCCGACGGGGAAGGTTCATATCGGTAACATCCGCGCCGCGATCTACAACTGGCTTTTCGCGCGTCATACGGGCGGAAAGTTCCTTCTTCGCGTCGAGGATACCGATCTCGAGCGCTCGACGCCGGAGGCGATCAAGGTCCTTTTCGAGTGCATGGAATGGCTTGGCCTCGACTACGACGAAGAGGTCTTCTACCAGACTAAGAACGTGAAGCGCCACCTCGAGGTCGTCGATCAGCTTCTCGCTTCGGGCCACGCCTACAAGGTCGAGAAGACCTCGCGCGACGGTAAGACCGGCGTCGTCACGATGTTCCGGATGCCGAAGGAAGGGACGATCGAGTTCGACGACATCGTGAAGGGCCACATGGCGAAGAAGGCGGAGGACATCCAGGACTTCGCGATCGTCCGCTCCGACGGTTCGCCCATCTTCCATATCGCGAACGTCGTCGACGACATCGACCAGCGCGTCACCCACATCATCCGCGGCGACGACCACGTCGAGAACACCTTCAAGCATATCTGCATCTTCAAGGCGCTCGGCGCGCCCGTCCCGCAGTACGGCCATCTCTCGATGATCGTCAACCAGCAGGGGAAGCCCTACTCGAAGCGTGACGGCGCCGCGTTCGTCGGCGAGTACCGCGAGCAGGGCTACCTTCCCGAGGCGCTCTTCAACTATCTTCTCCTTCTCGGCTGGAACCCGGGCGACGACCGCGAGGTCCTCTCGCGCGAGGAGATGGTGAAGCTCTTCGAGCTCGAGAAGGTCCACGTGACCGCGGCGATGTTCGACCCGAAGAAGCTCGCGTGGATGAACGGGGAGTACATCAAGAAGATACCGCAGGAGAAGTTCAAAGCATTTCTAAAGAGCGATTCGTCGATTTGTCGATTCGTCGATTCGTCGATTCATAACGAGGGATGGTGGGACTATCTGTGCGCCCAGCTCCAGCCCCGGACGAAGTTCCTGAAGGACATCGGCGAGAGCGTGAAGTTCCTCTTCACCGATGACTACCCGGTCGATGAGAAGGCGGTCGAGAAGCGGCTTAAAAAGGACGGCGCCAAAAAGGCGCTTGAGGACGTAATCGCACTCTTCGGGAATGTCGCCGACGCCGAATGGCTCGCACCGAAACTCGAGGAACTCGTAAAGGGCCTCTCGCAGGGCGGCGGCATGGGCCCGTGGGTCCACCCGATCCGCGTCGCGGTCTCCGGCCGCGGCGAGGGTATCGGCCTCTTCGAGATGCTGCAGCTCCTCGGTCGCGCGAAGACGCTCGCGCGCCTTGAAAAAACCGCTTCGGAGCTCTAAGCGATGGAAAAGGCGATCTGGCTCGTCGCCGCCTATCTTATCGGCGGCATCCCCTTCGGCTTCCTGATCGGGAAGTGCCGCGGCGTCGACGTGCGCACGGTCGGCTCGAAGAACATCGGGGCGACGAACGTCTTCCGCACGGTCGGGAAGGGCTGGGGCTTTCTCGCCCTCGCCCTCGACATGATGAAGGGCCTTCTCCCGACGCTCGCGTGCCGCTTCTGGGGGCCGGAGCCGCTCGTTTCCGGCTCGGTCTCGTTCCAGATGCCGCTCCTTGTCGGGCTCGCCTGCGTCTTCGGCCACATGCTCACGCCGTACATGAAGTTCAAGGGCGGGAAGGGCGTCGCGACCGGCTTCGGAATGCTGATCGCGCTTCTCCCCGCGATGGTCGGCGTCGCCTTCCTCGTCTTCGCCGCGCTTTTCGCCGCGACGAACTTCATTTCGCTCGGGAGCTGCGGCGCGGCGACCTTCCTCGCCGTCGCGGTCTGGTTCCCGATTCTCGGCTCGCCCGGCTGGGCCGGCGACAAGCCGCTCTCGATTCTCGTCGCGCTCCTCGGCGCGTTCGTCGTCTTCAAGCACCGCGCGAACATCGGGCGTCTTCTCCGCGGCGAAGAGAACAAGATCTATCTCTTCAGGAAGAAGCCTGCCTGATGTTCGAGGTTCGCGACCTTTCCTTTTCCTACTCCGATAAACCGCTTCTGAGCGGCGTATCGTTCATCGTCTCGCCCGGCGAGGCGGTGTCGATCGTCGGGCCGAACGGCGCCGGGAAGACGACGCTCCTCAAGGTTCTCGCGACGCTGATGCCGCCCGACTCCGGGCTCGTCCTCGTCGACGGCCAGGACGCGCTCGCCCGCCCGCGCCGCTACCGTCGCCAGCTCGGCTACATGCCCGAAGCGCCCGCCCTTTACGAGGAGATGACGGTGAAGAGCTACCTTCGCTACCGCGCGATTCTCAAGGGCGAAACCGAAAAGCGCATTCGCCGCCGCGTGAGCGAAGCGGCGGAACTCTGCCGCCTTACCGACGTCCTCGACCGCACGATCGGCGCGATGTCGCTCGGCTTCCGCCGCCGCGTGGCGCTCGCGGACGCGCTCCTCCTGCGCCCGCGCGTCCTGCTCCTCGATGATTTCCTCGCCGGCATCGACCGCCGGCTCCGCGAGGAGACGGGCGAAATCGTGCAGAACGTCGCCGCCTTCGCGAGCGTCGTCGTGACGGGCCATGAAATCGCCGACCTCGCGCGCTGGACGACTCGCTTTCTCGTTCTCTCCGGCGGCCGGATCGCCGCAGACATGACGCGCGGCACGGGAGATCTCGCGCCGTTCGTCGAACGTCTCGATTCGACATTGAAAGGTCTCGCCTCATGAGCCCCGTGCGCGTGACGATGAAGCGAACCCTCGGGCAGCTCTGCTCGACATACACCGCGGCGATCGCGACGGCGGGCTTTCTCGCCGTATCGGGCGCGCTCTTCGCGTTTCGTCTCGCGGGCGCCGAAGGCTCGCCCGTCTCGCCCGTCACCGTCTGGGCTTCGTCGGTTTCGCTCGTTCTTCCCTTTCTCGCCGCCTTTCTCGCGATGGATACCTGGAGCCGCGAGCGGGCGACGCGGGTAATCGATATTCTTCTCACGACCGCCGTCCGGGAGCGCGATCTCGTGATCGGCAAGTTTATCGCGGTTCTGCTCGTACTCGCCTTCGCCGTCGGTCTCTCGCTCGTCGGAACGCTCGTCGCGAGCAGTTTCGTCGCGCCGCGGCTCGTGCCCGGTTTCGCCTACGGCGCGCTCCTTACGGCCACATTCGGGCTTATCGTCCAGGGCGCCCTCTGGTGCGCCGTGTCGACGGCGGTCAGCGCGATTTTCAAGAGTCCGGCGCTCGCGGCGGTGACGTCGGTCGTCGTGACGACGCTTCTGCCGCGCAGCGTTTACTTCGCGCTTCTCGCCTGGACGCCGCTCGACCGCACCACGCTCGGCGAGATGATATTCGACGCCCACGCGATCGATTTCGCGGCGGGCGTCATATCCGTCCCCGCGCTCGCGGGTTACGCGGTTCTGATAATCCTTTCGCTGTTCGCGAACACGAAGTTCGTCGCCGCGTGCCGTTTCGTCGGGCGCGGCGCGCGGTCGATAAGATTCTCGACCGCGTTCACGCTTCTTCTCGCCTTTCTTCTCGCCGGCGCGACGGTCGCGCTCGCGGCGAGAGTCAATTACGTAATCGACATTCCGGTCACGGGCGAAGCGACGCGCGGCTTTTCGGCCTTTACGCGCGGCGTCCTCGCGGAGGCCCGCGGCCGTGTCACGATAACCGCCTTTCTCTCGCGGCGTGATCCACGCTTCCGCTCGGTCGCCCAGTTCCTGCGCGCGCTCGCCCGCGAGGCCGAGACGGTCGGCGGCGTCACGCTCGCCCTCCGCTACGTCGACCCGAGCTGGGATCTCGGCGAGGCCGAGCGCCTCGTCAAAGGCGGCGTGAAGCCGGACTCGATCGTCTTCGAGCGCTCCCGGCGCATGACTTTCGTCGCGCTCGCCGACGGCTGGAGCGAGCGCGCGGCGGCCTGCGCGATCACGCGCGTCGCTCTCCCGCCGATGCGCCGGAACGTTTACTGGACGCGCGGCCACGGCGAAGGCGATCCGCTCGACTACGGGCCGTTCGGCATGAGCGACATCGCGCGCGAACTCGCGGCCGAGGGCTACCGCAACCTCACGCTCGACCTGAGCGATCAGGGCGGCGTCCCCGCGGACTGCGCGCTCGTCGTCGTCTCGGGCCCGCGCACGGTGTTCTCACGCGCGGAGCTCGATCGCCTCGATAAATATCTTCGTCAGGGCGGCCGCCTCCTCGCGCTCCTTGAAACGCCGGGCGAAAGCGGACTCGGCGCGACGCTTTCCGCGTGGGGAATCAGGGTCGCCCCGGGGAATTTCGCCGACGCGCGGACGCTGAACGGGAACGACGTCATCATCACCGATTTTTCCGACCATCCGATCGCCTCGCCGATCAAGGGGGCGCAGATCGTCCTCGACCGGCCGGTCGCGTTCTCCGCCTCGGCGGCGGCCGAGACCGGTACCGGCGCCGACCGAATCGAGTACAGCGCGCTCGCGATGAACGGCGCCGGCTGCGTCGCCGCGGTCGCCGAGCGCGGCGCGGGAACGGGCGGCGATCTTTCGATTCGCCCGACGCGTATCGTCGCGGTCGGCGACGCCTCGTTCGTGATGAACGGCGAGCTTGAATCGCTCGCGAACGCGAACCGTGACTTCTTCCTCAACGCCGTCGCGTTTCTTTCGGGGACGACCGTGATCGGCGATACGTCGACCGAGGTCTTCCGCCTCGATTCGGGGCTCGACCGCAACGGCCGCGCGCGGTTCATCGTCGTCCTCGCGCTCCTCGCGCCGCTCGCGGTGTTTCTGCCGTTCACCCTGATAACCGCGATCAAAAGGAGGCGCCGGTGAGCAATTCGAAATCGATCGCGTTTCTTCTCGTCGCTCTTTTTGTGGTCGGCGTCATTCACGCGGTACTTTCCTATCGCGGCGACGTCGCGAACGCTCTCGTTCAGCGGAGCGAGCTCGTCGCTGACGCGATGCGCAATCCCGACAGCGTAAAGATCGAGCGTCCCGGGCGGTCGGAGATCGTGCTCAAGCCGGAAAAGGGCTGGAGTCTCGCGCGCCCGTACAGTGCGCTCGCCGACGGGAGCGTCGTCAAGGAGCTTCTCGACCGTCTCGCCTCGGAATCGGTGAAGGACACTCTCGGCGACGGGGAGCTCCTGAAGCTCGGCCGGACGCGCGAGGATTTCGGTCTCGTCGAGCCGAAGGTGAAGATAACGCTCTCGGCGGGAAGCTCGAGCGAGGAGATTCTGCTCGGCGACAGGACGCCTTCGGGGAGCGATGTCTACGCCGCGGTGACCGGCGAGAACGCGGTGTACGTGGTGCCGGCTTCGGTCTTCGAGGCGGCGAATCGCGACGCGGACGGATTCCGCCGCCGCACGCTCTTTTCTTCGTCGACGCCGACCGTGCTCGCTTTCGATCTTAAGCGCGGCTCCGGCTCGTTTCTCCGCTTCGTGAAGGACGGCGACGTCTGGTCGCTTCGGGAGCCGTTCGCGGCCGCGGCGAGCGACGAAAAGGTGAAGGGGTTCCTCGAGTCGGCGCTCACGGCGACGGCGGTGGATTTCGTATGGCCGGTCGGCGGCACCAACGAGACGGCGGCCGCGGCGTCGGCCTCGCAGCTCGCGGTTTACGGGCTCGACCCCGAGAGCGCGGTCACGCTTACCCTCCGCTCGAACGACGGCGTCGACCGCCGCGTCGTCTTCGGCAAGACCGCCGAGGACGGCCGTGTGTTCGCGCTCGTCCACGACGGCGGCGCGATCGTTACGGTCGACGGGAAGCTGAAGGACGCCGCGCTCGCCGGGGTAAACGAATTCACCGACACGCGGATATTTCTCGTCGACCCGGCGCAGGCGACGCGGGTGTCAATCGTCGACGGCGGTACGACCTATCTTCTCGCGCGTGACGCGGGCGCGGAATGGCGGCTTGATACGCCCGTTTCCGCGGCGACCGACAAGACGAGCGTCGATGCGTTCCTTGTAAGGCTTTTCGCGCTCGGCGTAAATGACGTCGTCGAGGGCGGGGTCGCGGTTTCGGTCGGCTCGTCGGCGCAGGTCTTCGTCTCGCGCGACGCGCTCCTCGGCTCGCTTCGGCTCGAGGATCTCCGCAGTCGCGAAATCGTGCGCATCGACCCGGCGGCCGTTAAAAGAGTCTCGATCGACCGCGCCGGCGGAAGCGGCGTCGACACGGTCGTCTACGATCGCGACCGCCGCGCCTGGAACGTCGAACGGACGAGCGCCGCGAAAGGCGTCGCGAGCGACGTGAACGTCGCGCGCGTTCTGGGAGCCCTCAATCCGCTCCTCGCCGACGCGATCGCGCGGCTCAAGGTGACGGCGTCGGATCTCAAGGTCTACGGTCTTGAAACCCCGGCGATCACCGTCGCGATCGATCAGGACCGCGAGGGGACGGTGAGAAAGAACCTCCTGATCGGGAACGCTGCGCCGGGCGGCGGCCGCTACGCGACGATCGGCGCGACCGACGCGGTATTCATTCTTTCCGACGTGACCGTTTCCGCGTTCGAATCGCCGCTCGTCATAGCCGATTAGCGGGAATTCATCGATTCGTCGATTTGTCGATTCGTCGATTCAACTTCTCAACTCTCCAACTTTCGAACTTTCACGCTTATGAAAATCGGAAAATTTCTCAAGCTTGAAACATACGGCGAGTCGCACGCGCCGGCGATCGGGATGCGGCTCGAAGGGATGCCCGCGGGGATCGCGATCGACTCCGCCGAACTCCAGGCGTTCATGGAGCGCCGCGCGCCGGGGCGCGACCCGATGTCGACGGCGCGCAAGGAGCCGGACGTCCCGGAATTTCTCGCGGGCGTGAAGGACGGCGTCACTACCGGTGCGCCGATCGAGGCCGTGATCCGCAATACCGACACGCGTTCGAAGGATTACGAGAAGACGGTTCCGCGCCCGGGACACGCCGATTTCCCGAACTACGTGAAGACGGGGCGCATTCCGGCGGGTGGCGGCGCGAATTCCGGCCGGCTCACGGCGGCGATGTGCATCGCGGGCGGAATCGCCCTCCAGGAACTCGCGCGGCGCGGCGTCCGCGTGACGAGCGAGCTCGAACTTTTCCACGATATCCTCGCCGAGAAGAAGAACGGCGACTCGGTCGGCGGCATCGTCACGGTGACGGTGACCGGTCTTCCCGTCGGGCTCGGCGGACCGATGTTTGACGGCATCGACGGCGCGCTCGCCGAGGCGGCGTACGGCGTTCCGGGGGTGAAGGGCGTCGAGTTCGGGCTCGGCTTCAAGGCGGCGACCTTGAAGGGCAGCGAGAACAACGACCCGTTCGCGATCCGTGACGGTAAGGTCGTGACGATGACGAACAACGCGGGCGGCGTCCTCGGCGGAATGACGAACGGAATGCCGCTCGTGATGCGCGTCGCGATGAAGCCGACCCCGTCGATCTATCAAGAGCAGAAGTCGGTCGATCTCGCGACGATGACCGAAACGAAGCTTACCGTGCGCGGCCGTCACGACCCGTGCATCGCCCGCCGCGCGATGCCGGTCCTTGAAGGGCTCGCGGCGTTCACCGTCCTCGACCACATTCTCCTCGAGGAAGGAACGGTCGAATACGGGCCGCTTCCCGCGGACGCGAAGAACATCGTCATCGATTCGAACGTCGCGCGGCTTTACCCGGCGCTCGCCGCGAAGGCGATTTACATGATTCCCTCGGGCGAAGAGCATAAGACGATCGAGACCGTGACCGCGCTCTGGGGCGCGTTCGCGAAAGCGGGGCTCGGGCGCAAGGACACGGTCGTCGCGGTCGGCGGCGGCGTGACGGGCGACCTCACCGGCTTCGCCGCGGCGACGTTCATGCGCGGCATCGACTGGATCAATTGCCCGACTTCGCTCCTCGCGATGGTCGACGCTTCCTACGGCGGGAAGACCGCCTGCGACCTCCCGTCGGGGAAGAACATGGCGGGCGCGTTCCATCCGCCGCGCCGCGTCTACATCGACGTCGATTTCCTGAAGACGCTCCCCGCGCGCGAACTCGCCTCGGGGAAGGCCGAGATGATCAAGCACGAGGTAATCGGCGGCCTCGACCACACGGGTGACGTCGCGGGCATCCCGAGCGCGGAGGACCTGAAACGGAACCTCGCCGTCAAGATCGGCGTCGTCCGCCGAGACCCGCTCGAGAAGACGGGCGAGCGGATGAAGCTGAACGCGGGCCACACGGTCGCCCACGCGATCGAAAAGGCGACCAACTACGCCGTCTCCCACGGCGAGGCGGTCGCGATCGGCTGCGTCGCCGAAGCGCGCAAGGCGGTGGAGCTCGGCCTCGCCGCGCCGGAATTCCCCGCGGAACTCGCCGCGCGTTTCGCGGCCGCGGGTCTCCCGACGGAACTTCCTCCGGGACTCACTTTCGACGCCCTTCGTCCCCTCATGAAAGGTGACAAGAAACGCGAGGGCGACACCGTCGTCTTCGCCCTCCCCTGCGCCTGGGGCTCGGTCCTCGCCACCCGCCTTTAGTTTCTCACCTTCTCACCCTCTCACCCTCTCACCCTCTCACCCTCTTGAAACGTCTTTACATCTACGGTCCGCCCGCGAGCGGAAAGAGTTACCTCGCGAATAGAATAGCGAAGGAATACGGCATCGAGGTCCCCGATCTCGACGCGCTCATCGTGAAGAAGATCGGCATGCCGATCGCGGACTTCTTTCGCCTCCGGGGCGAACCGGAATTCCGCCGGATCGAGACCGAGACCCTGAAGGAGACCCGGGCCGACGTCGTCGCGCTCGGCGGCGGGACGCTCCTTCGCGCCGAGAACCGCGCCTTCGCCGAAGAGAACGGTTTCGTTCTCGCGCTCGAGGCCGACCCCGAGACGATCGCGCGCCGGATCGAGGCCCAGTCGGGAACACGTCCGCTCGGGAACCGCGCGAAGGAACGCCGCGTTCACTACGCGAGCTTCCCGAATCGCGCAGACGAAGACACGGCGGTCCTTCTCCCGGCGCGCTATTCGGGCTCGCTCGCGGTCCCCGTTTCGAAGAGCCACTACCATCGGCTGATGATCGCGGAATTCCTTTCGGGCGGCTCCGCCTGGTCCGTTGCCTCTCCCTCCGACTGCGCCGACATCGAAGCGACCCGCCGCTGTCTCTCCGCACTAAGCACTAAGCACCAGGCACTAAGCACTGAACTTGACTGCGGCGAATCGGGCTCGACCCTCCGCTTCCTCGCGCCGGTCGCGGCCGCGCTCGGGGCGAAGGCGGAGTTCATCCGCCGCGGCCGTCTCGCCGAGCGGCCGATGATCGACTACTCGTCGCTCGCGCCGGGCCGCCACGAACTTCGCGGCGACATCTCCTCGCAGTTCGTGACCGGGCTTCTTTTCGCGCTCCCGCTTCTCGCGGGCGACTCGGAAATCGTCTTCACGACGCCGCTCGAATCGCGCGGCTACGTCGACCTGACGCTCGCGGTCATTCGCGATTACGGGATCGCGGTCGAGGAAACGGCGAACGGTTTCCGAGTCCCGGGGAATCAGAAGTTCGTCTCGCCCGGTTCGTTCAAACCCGAGGGCGACTGGTCGGGCGCCGCGTTCTGGTACGCGGCGAACGCGCTCGGCGCGAACGTCGAGGTGACGAACCTCGCGAACGATTCGCGCCAGCCCGACCGCGCGGTCGCGGAACTCGTGAAGCGCATCGCTTCCGGTACGGGCGACCGCGATATCGATATCTCTCCCTGCCCCGACCTCTTCCCCGCGCTCGCGATCGTCGCCGCCGGAACGAAGGCCGAGACGCGATTCGTGAGCGCGGCGAGGCTCAGGATAAAAGAGTCTGACCGGATCGAGGCGATGGAGAAGGTTCTCGCCGCGTTCCGCGTCGGAACGTGGTCGACCGATGACTCGGTGACCGTGATCGGCACGGACCGCCCGTTCGCGGCCGCGACGATCGACTCGATGAACGACCACCGTATCGCGATGGCGGCGGCGATCGCCTCTATCCGGGCCGAAGGCCCAGTCGTCGTCCGCGGCGCGTCGTGCGTCCGGAAAAGCTACCCCGCGTTCTTCGCGGATCTCGCCGCTTTAAGGAAGTGACATGGAAACGAATCCCGGGGCCTGGTCCCTCGTTCCGCCGCTCGTCGCGATCGCGCTATCGCTTGTGACGCACGAGATTGTCCTTTCGCTTTTCGTCGCGATCTTCTCGGGCGCGGCGATCCACGTCGCGATGACGGGCGGCGGCGGGTTCCTCGCCTCGCTCAAGGTGTTCATCGACATCGTATCGGGCGAGATCGCGAAGAGCGACCATCTCTCGATCATGGTCTTCCTCGTCCTCCTCGGCGCGCTCGTCTCCGTCGTGACGCGCGCGGGCGGCGCGAAGGCGTACGGCGACTGGGCGTTCCGCCACCTGAAGGACGAGCGAGCGGCCGGCTTCATGACGATCCTGATGGGGATAATCATCTTCATCGACGACTACTTCAACTGCCTTTCGGTCGGGACCGTGATGCGCCCCGTCGCCGACAAGTTCAAGATGTCGCGCGCGAAGCTCGCCTACCTCATCGACACGACCGCCGCGCCCGTCTGCATCCTCGCGCCCGTCTCGTCGTGGGCCGCGTATGTGATCAGCTGCCTCCCGAGCGAGATGCACGCCCACGGTATGGCGCTCTATCTCGGCGCCGCGCCGCTCAACTTCTACGCGATACTTTCGCTCTTCATGGTCTTTTGGATCGGCATGAAGCGTAACAGCGACTTCGGGCTCATGGCGCGAATGGAGCGGACGAGCCACTCGCGTCGCGACGTCGGCGCGGAGGTCGTGATGCGCGAGGGCCTCGAGGGCGTTCCCGTTTCCGAGAAAGGGACGGTCGTCGACCTCGTCGCGCCGATCGCGCTCTTGATCGGGCTTTCCGCGTGGTTCCTCTCGCGCTATGACGACGCGGGCGAGGCGCTCGCGCTCGCCTCGCTCGTCACGATTCTCGGGACGTTCGTTCTGCTCGTCCCGCGCAAGGTGATCAACTATCACGAGTTCGCGGCGGCGCTCCTTTTCGGAATCAAGACGATGGTCCCCGCGCTCGTCCTCCTCGCGCTCGCCTGGGGCATCTCGGCCGTCTGCAACGACCTTCTCGGAACGGGCAGGTACATCGCCTCCGGGATCGTCGCCCTCAAGGCCGATATCGCGTTCCTGCCCGTTTCGCTTTTCGTCATTTCCGCCGTCTTCGCGTTCGCGACCGGCGCGAGCTGGGGCGCGATCGGAATTCTCGTCCCGATCGGGATGACCGTCTGCCTCAAGGCCGCGCCCGGGAACGAAGCCGCCGCGATCGTCACGCTCGCCGCGACGCTCGCCGGGTCGGTGATGGGCGACCACTGCTCGCCGATCGCCGATACGACGATTCTCTCCTCGACCGGCGCGCAGTGCAAGCACTTAAATCACGTGATGACCCAGATCCCCTACGCCGCCTTCGCGGGCGCGTTCTCGGTCGTCGGGTTCCTGCTCGCGGGGCTTCTCGCTACGCGCGGTTACGTGACGATGGTCGCGTGGTCGCTCGGGATGACGTTCGCCGCGTTCCTCTTCATTCTCGTTTACATCTCGCGCCGGATCGCCGGCGTCCGTCGTCAGGAGAAATCGTGCCCGCCTGTCGCGCGATAATTCTCGCGAACGGCGACGAGCCGCGCGCGGCCGCGGCACGGCGGCTCGACGAGCTTTTCGCCGAGCGCGAGAAAATCGCGACGTTCGTCATCGCGCTCGACCGCGACGATCCGCGCGCCGATTTCGTCGTCGGCGACGGTGACTCGCTTACCGAAGAAGAAAAGTCCGCGCTCGGCGACCGGTTCGTCCGCGTCAACGAGCAGGAGACGAACGATCTCGCGAAGGGCTATCGCTTCGCCGTTGCGCGCGGCGCGAGCGAGATCTTCTTTTTCGGCGCGACCGGAAAGCGCGAGGATCACGCGATCGGGAACATCTTCCACCTTCTCGAGTTCGAGACGGAATCGGTCCGCGTCGCGATGATTTCCGACTACGGCGAGTTCACGGTCGTCCGCGCGGGCGAAACGCGGCGATACTTGGCCGAACCCGGCCGGGCGTTTTCCGTTTTCGCGCCGCTTCCCGGAACGCGCGTCGAATCGACCGGGCTCGAGTGGCCCCTCGCCGGCGCCGACCTTTCGCGGCTCTGGTCGGGTACGCTTAATCGCGCGACCACCGATGAGGTGACGCTCCGCGCGACCGCGCCGATACTTGTGTATTCCGCGAGATAAAGAGTCTTGCCGGGGACGTGCGGACTTTGCACTGCAGTCGGTCGCGAATCTTAAGCGATTTGAAACCGAACGATGTCTGTGCGCGATAGGCCAAGAAAAACTTGCGTGATTGTCGGGTCGATTTTCCTCGCGCGATGGTAGAATATATCCGTATCTGCAAGGAGGGTTTAATTATGGATATCGCAAGAAGGAGTTTTCTCAAAAGTCTCGGTCTCGCTTCCGCGGGCGGCGCGCTCGCCGGGTGCTCGACCGTCATGAAGGAACCCGTCGAGGCGGCGAAGTCGGAGCACGTTCTCGCCGCCGAGGCGCACGATAAACTCCCGCGGCTTAAATACCCCGTCCAGGATCTCCGGGCGAAGCTGAACCGCAGGGAGCCGATCACGGCGGTCGTCGTCGGGTGCGGCGCGCGCGGCCATACCTACGCCTACTACGCGAAGCAGTACCCGGACCTCTTCAAGATCGTCGGGCTCTGCGACTTGAACCCGATCCGCACGAAGCGGCTCGGCGACCGCCAGGGCGTTCCCGAGGAGGACCGCTTCACCGGCGACTACCGGGATTATGTCGGGCTAAAGAAACGCCTCGCGGACATCATGATCATCGGCCTTCCCGACGACCTGCACTATGACCCCGCGATGAAGGCGCTCGATCTCGGCTACGACCTCCTCCTTGAAAAGCCGATGTGCCAGACCGAGGAGGAGTGCCGCGCGCTCCTTGCGAAGGTCGAGGAGAAGAAGGCGCTCGTCGGCATCGGCCACGTCCTCCGCTACGCGCCGTACTTCCGCGCCGTCAAGGGAGCGATCGACGACGGGCTTATCGGCGAGGTGAAGTCGATCCAGCACATGGAGCCGATCCAGTTCGCCCACATGGCGCACAGCTATGTGCGCGGCAACTGGCACGACTCGAAGAAGACGACGCCGATCATTCTCGCGAAGAGCTGCCACGACCTCGATATCATCAAGTGGTGGGTCGGAAAGCACTGCGAGGAGGTCTCGGCGGAAGGCGACCTCAGCTTCTTCAAGGCGGAGAACGCGCCCGCCGGGGCGCCGTGCCGCTGCACCGACGGCTGTCCGCACGAGGGTGAGTGCCCGTATTCCGCGATCGAGATCTACAAGCGCCGTCACTGGCACCTCCACGTCTTCGACCTCCAGACCCCGCGCGCCGAGGCGGAGAAGTTCGACGAGGAGATCATGGAGAAGCTCCGTACGACCGATTACGGGAAGTGCGTCTTCTACTGCGACAACGACCAGCCCGACCACTACATCGCGAACCTCCGGTTCGAGGGCGGCGTCACCGCGGCGTTCTCGATGGAGGCGTTCACCCCGTGGGGCGGCCGCCGGACGCGCGTCATGGGGACGAAGGGCTTCATCGAGGGCGACGGCAGCGAATTCACGCTCTACAACTTCCGCACGAAAGAAAAATTCATCTGGGACGGGAAGGTCTCGGAGGTCGACACCTACAAGGCGTCGGGCCACGGCGGCGGCGATCTCGCGCTCGTCCGCGATCTTCTCGAGGCGGTCGATACGCGCGACCCCGCGAAGCTTTCGAGCTCGGTCGCCGCGTCGGTCGAAAGCCACATCATGGGCTTCGCCTGCGAGAAGAGCCGGCTTACGGGAGAGAAGGTCAAGGTCGTGATGTAATAAGCCGGTATGAAGAAATCATTTTCGTTATTCCTCGCGCTCGCCGTTCTCTCCGCGAATGCCGCGAATTACACCGTCCTCTTCGACGCGAATGGTGGGAGCGCCTACGGCGAGGGGAAGTTCTCGTTCACCAACCAGACGATCGAATGCGGAGTTGCGACGCGGCTTCTGGCCAACGTGTTCGAGAGAGGCGGGCTCGACGGGTATGTCTTTACCGGCTGGAGAATGGAGAGTTCGTCGATTCGTCGATTCGTCGATTCGTCGATTGATTTCGTGAACTGCGCGAAGGTGAAGGACCTCGCGGCGGCGGGAGGGACGGTGAAGCTGTACGCCGTCTGGGAGAAGCGCGCGGATCGCGCGGCGCGGCTCGACCGTTCGCCGGTCGCGTTCGCCGGCAAGTGGCGCGCGAACGGCACCTCGATCACCTGGTACAACGAAAATGTCGGCGCTTCCGGCGGCGCGTTTACCGAGGGGTATCAGACGCGTGTCCAGAAGGTGATCACGTTCGGCGGCTACTCGAACGGCGGACAGAACGGCTGCCGTATTTCCGCCTCGACTTCGAATCCCGGCGACGGCGATCTCGTCACCATCGAGCACGGTATCAACGACATGGGGCAGCAGTTCGCGGTCGGCGTCTTCGCCGATTACCTCGAACCCGGCACCAACATGAACTACTTCGCGGAGTACCGCCGGCTCATCGACAAGGTCCGCACCGCGAAGCCGAACGCGCAGATCGTCCTCTGCACGCCCCGCAAGGGCATTCTCTTCGGTACCTATCTGCCCGACTACTGGGATAAGCCCGGGAATAAAGGCCGCCGGCTTCAAGATTACGTGAACGCCGTCTTCGATATCGCCGAATACGAGAAACTCCCGGTCTGCGATTATTTCACCTACTGCGCCGACCAATCGACCTTGCGCGCGCTTTCGATCGAGGAGGCGCTCCATCCGAACGACGCCGGCTACCAGCTGATGGCCGATGAACTCATCGCGTCCATCAAGGCGAACGTGAAGGGCCTTCGTCCGATCGCCGATTTCACGCCCGGCATCGTCAGCTACCGGAAGGGCGAGAAGGTCGAACTCTCCGAGCCGGTGAAGAAAGAGGACTGGTTTCTGATCGCCGATCGCGCGGACGCGGACGACCACGACGGACGGATCGTCATCAAGGGGCCGCGTCCGAACGATATGCCGCTGACGCTGCGCTCAGGGACGGTCGAGCTCGACTGCGATTTCGGCGCGGCGACGAACGTCTACTCGGGTTCGGTCACGATCAAGGGCGACGGCGACCTGATTCTCGGCGGCGTGAAGGACTGGTATTTCGGCGGCCGCGTCGATCAGAAGGGCTCGGGCCGCGTCGTCGTCCCGAAGGGAGCGAAGATGTTCGCGTATCACGGCGGCGACTACAACCTCTGGATCGAAGGCGAAGTTGATTCGGACGGCTACGGCGCGCTCCCCGGCGGGCCGGTCACGACGGTCGCGGACGGCGGAGTCCTTCATATCCGGCGCGGTTACTGGGGATGGGGACCCGCGGGCTTCGGCTGGATCAAGGTGATGAAGGGCGGAAAGGCGATCCTCCACAACAACTCGATGGGCCTAGCGAAAAACTGGGCGGTCGAAGGCGGTGTCGTTGAGAACCTGTCGAAGCCGGGCGAGTCGCAGATTTACAAGCTCACGATGTCGAACGGCGGGCGGCTCACCGGCTCGGCGTTCGCGGCCGGAGACAACGCGTATATCAAGGTCGGCTACCCGGGCGCGCATATTGATGTCAAGGGGACAGTCCCCTCGCGCGTCGACTGCGAGGCGATTCTGCTCGGCTACTCGAAGAACGCGAAGAACGACGAACCCGTCCATCTCAAGTTCAATCACGAGGCGGGGGCGACCCTGGAGGTCGGCGCCGTCTTGAAGGCGCAGGAGATGAAGTCGATCGAGAGCGCGAAGGCGTTCGGCTACGTGAAGACCGGCGCGGGAACGCTCGTCCTCGAGGGCGGAGCCGAGGCGGAAACGGCCTCGTTTCGGTTCGATAGCGGGGTTACCAGAATGGAGAATTCGTCGATTCGTCGATTCGTCGATTCGTCGATTTACCGGTTCGGGGCGATCGGAGTCGGCGGGAACGCGACGATCGAGATCGGGGAAGGCGTGACGCTCGCGTTCGCGGATTCGGCTGCTAACGAGTGGACGCCCGGGAAGACGTTCGTCGTGAAGGGCTGGCGCGAGGGCGCTATCCGCATCGGCGAAAGCGCGAAGGCGCTCACGGTTCCGCAGCTTGCGGCGATTCGGATCGAAGGCGCGAAACCGGGGCGGTGCGCGGCGCTCGACGATAATGGCTATCTCGTTCTCAAGGACGGCGCCTACGACGTCCGGACGCCGCTTTACCGCAGCTACGTGAAGGCGACCGGCCCGACGCTCGTCTGGCCCGGGGTGAAACTCGCCGAGGCCGAGGTCTGGTCGGGACTGAGCGTAAAGTCTTCAGGTCATTTCGTCAATAGCGAAACGCCGAAGGGCGGCTTCAACCGCGCGCTTGCGCTGCACTTCAAATCGAACGCCGCCGCGACGATGGACGGAAAGAACGGGAAGGGCGACGAGGGGATTTACTTTCTGAAAATCGCCGCGGACAGGAAGAGCGCGTCGTTCTGGGCGGTGCAGGATATGTGGTACGGGCGTCTTGCGGCGAAGGTCGAACTATTCGACGGCGAAGGCGGCGTCTGGGCGCGGGTCGTGAAGACCGCTCGTCGCGGACGCAATCCTGACGGCACCAATCAGAAGCTCAATCAGTTCTTCGCGAACGTCGACTGGGATTCGCCGGAGCTTCCCGGGCTCGACGACCCGGCCCCCGCGCTCAAGGAGTCGGGCGACTTCGCTTCCGATTCCTGGGTCTCCCTCTCCTCCCTCGGCGGCGTCATATTCGTACCGGAGAATTTAATCGATTCATCGATTCGTCGATTAGTCGATTCGTCGAATCCACGAAACACAGAATCCTTGAATAGACGAATAGACGAATAGACAAATAGAGAAATTATTTATTTCGGTCTCGACTCGATCGACGTCTCGGGCGGCGCGATTCCCGGTGATTTCGCGATCATCGACGATAACGCGACAACGCTCTGCTACGCCGAGCGCAACGGGGCGGTCGTTTCCGCGGCGGTCGCGTCCGAGGCCGGCAAGGGACGCGTGGTTTATTTCTCGCATCCCGGCTATTTCGACCCGAAGGTGATGAAGGACGGCGCGAAGCAGCTCTTTCTGAACGCGATCAAGTGGTGCGCGAAGGGAAAGCCCTCGCCGCGTATCGCGGTTCTTCGCGACGCGGGAGTAGTAGAGGTGTTGAAAGGGCTCGGCTACGGCGACGCGGTCAATGTAGAGAGTCCCGATTTCGCGGGCTATGACATCATTCTCGCGCGCGGCTACCGGGAAGGCGACGCGGAGAAGGTCGTCGATTTCGTGAAGGCCGGCGGCGGCCTCGTCGGCGCCTCGCTCGGCTGGGGCTACATGTATTTCAACCCGTCGGCGGATTTCGCGAACGACTTCCTCGACAACCGGGTCTGCGCCGAGCTCGGCTTCCTCGCGGGGAAAAGCTATACCGGGCGGATCGACGGGGCGTACCCAGCGCGGCTCGAAAGCCGCCCCGTCGGCGTCACGGTCAAGGAGGCGCTCGCCGAGGTCGCGCGCTGGAACGAACTTACGGACGACGAGCGCGCCCAGGCGCTCGCGCCGCTTTCGGTCGTCATCGACGCGCTCCCGGACGGCTTCCGCCCGGAACTCCGCGCGGCGATCGACAAGGCGACCGAATCGCCCGAGCTCGAGCGGCTCGCGGTCCTCGCGCGGCGCAACCGCTGGCTCGCCGATCCGGAAAAGCCGGTCGCGGCGGATCCGCTCGCCCGGGTGTATCCCGGGGAAGTTGAGAAGGTGAGTGCTGAGAAGGCGAGAGTCGAGAAGGTGAGAGTTGAGAGGGCTGGTGTTGAACAGTTGAAGATTGAAAAGGATATCGAGATCGATCTCAAGGTGCCGAGGTGGCACTCGACCGGACTTTACGCGGTCGCGGGGGAAGGCGTCACGGTGACCGTTCCCGAGGGCGCGGAGAAACTCGGCCTCAAGGTGCGGATCGGTACGACGATGGACGATCTCACCGGTCTTGCGAAATGGAACCGCGCCCCGACCGTCACCTGCGAGGTTCCGCTCGTCAAGCCCTCCACCACGGTCTATTCCCCGTTCGGCGGCCTCGTCTACATTGTCGTCCCGGAAAAAGTTGACAATTCAACAATGTTTCATGATTCATGCTTCATGCTTCATGTCGCGGGAGCGATCATGTCGCCCCGTTTCAAGCTCGGCCGCGACACTCAGGAAAAATTCGCTCGCGAATGCGTCGAGACGGCGGCGCCGTGGGGCGAGATCGAAGGCGACGAATTCATCATCACCGCCGAGACGAAAAATCTCGCGCAGGTCGACGACGCGAAGTGGATTGCGGAATACTGGGATACCGTTCTCCGCGAGGACCGGCTCCTCGCGGGGCGCGAATCGCGCGCGTACCCCGAACGATATACGACCGATGTCCAGCTCACGGCGGGCGATCTCCATAACGGCTATCCGCTGATGGGACACATCGAACCGTCGGGCGACATCACTCTCGACAAGGCGAAACTCGCGCGCGGCGAGGCGTGGGGGATTTACCACGAAATCGGCCACAACCACCAGCTCCGCTCGTGGACGCCCGCCTGCTGCGGCGAGGTGACGGTCAATCTCTTCACCGTCCTCGCGCTCGAGAAAGCGGCGCACTGCGACTGGCGCGACGACCGTTTCACCTCGGGCCGCGGCAACGGCGCGCGGCGAGTCGACGCGTGGGTGCGCGGCGGGAAGGGTTTCGAGAACTGGAAAAAGGATTATTTCCTGCAGCTCGAGCTCTATCTGCGCCTCCTTGACGCCTACGGCTTCGACGCCTACCGCCGCGTGATCACGCGCTACGAGAAGAAGGAACTCAAGCCGAACGAGGCGGACGACGCCGATATCTTCAACGTCTTCATCCGCGCCTTTTCGGACGAGGTGAAGGAGAATCTCGCTCCGGTCTTCGCCGCCTGGTCGATCCCCGTAACCGACGAAACCCGCGAATACTGCTCGCGCTACCCCGCGGCGGATAAATCGCTTATCGAAGGACTGTGATTATGGATAAGTTCATTTCTCCGATCAAGCCGCTCGAGACGAAGCTTTCGCGCACGATCACCGTCGCGGTGATGGGCGCCGGTAGCCGCGGAAATGAATACACCGAATACGGGAGACTCTTCCCGGGGACGCTCAAGGTCGTAGCGGTCGCGGATATCCGCGAGAACCGGCGGCTCGCGATGGCGGAGAAGTGGGACATCCCGAAGGAGCGTCAGTTCGGTGATTATCACGAGATGCTGGAAGCGGGGAAGAGCGGCCGTCTTGCCGACATGATGATCGTTTCGCTCCCCGACGACCTCCACTACGAGCCCGCGATGGCGGCGATGGGCCAGGGCTACGATCTCCTTCTTGAAAAGCCGATGGCGCAGACCGAGTACGAGTGCCGTCGCCTCCTCGCGCGGCAGAAGGAGACCGGCGTTCTCGTCGCGCTCGGCCACGTTCTTCGCTACTCTCCGTATTTCCGCGCGCTCAAGGACGCGATCGACCGCGGGATGATCGGCGAGGTCGTGAACATCCAGCATCAGGAGCCGGTTCAGTTCCAGCACATGGCGCACAGCTACGTCCGTGGGAACTGGCGCGACTCGAAGGCGACGACGCCGATGATCCTCGCGAAAAGCTGCCACGACCTCGATATCATCAAATGGCTCGTCGGGAGGCGCTGCGAGGAGGTCTCGATGGACGGCGGGCTCTACCTCTTCAACCGCGCGCACTGCCCGAAGGACGCGCCCGCGCGCTGCACTGACGGCTGTCCGCACGAAGGGGACTGCCCCTACTCCGCGATCGACATCTACGAGCGCCACCGGAAGCACCTACACGTCTTCGATCTCAATAAGACTTCGCCGAGCGAGGCGATTTACGAGAAGCTCAGGACGACCGACTACGGGCGCTGCGTATTCCGGTCGGAGAACGACCAGCCCGATCACCTCGTCGCCGCGCTCCGCTTCGAGGGCGGCGTCACCGCGAGTTTCACGATGGACGCGTTCACCCCGTGGGGCGGCCGCCGGACGCGCGTCATGGGAACGCTCGGCTATATCGAGGGTGACGGCACGGCGTTCACGATCCACCGTTTCCGCTCGGGGAAAAAGCTCGAGTGGCGCTTCGTTCCGCCGGAGGGTGGAAACTACGTCGATAACGGCCACGCTGGCGGCGACCTCGCGCTGATCCGCGACGTACTCGAAGCGGTCGACGCGCAGGACTCGTCGAAACTCTCCTCTTCGCTCGACGCGTCGGTCGAAAGCCACGTGATGGGATTCGCCTGCGAGCGTAGCCGCCTCGCGGGCACAAAGGAAAGGATCGTGATGTGACCTTAGCCGCGCTTTCGTTTTTCATCTTCGCCGCGGTGAAGACGGCGGGGGGACAGTCCCCCGCGCCGGCGGTTCCCGATTTCCCGACCTCGGGCGCGATCGAGTGCGCCGGCGCTCCCGCGCCGGTACTCTGCCTTTCCGATCATTCGTGGCCGATCGCCGCCGGGTGGAACACGGACGGCCGCACAGTCTCGCCGGTCGCTGCCTGCGCGGAATACGGGAAAGGCCGAGTCGTCGTTTTCGGCCATCCCGATTTCCTCACGACCACGGCGCCGCGCCGCGACACGAAGAAAGTCGTCGACTGGGCGATCGAGTGGGCGGGCGGGAAGCCGAAGCCGAAAGTCGCGCGCTCGACGCGGGTCGAGCACGCGGACGTTATCGTCGTCGTCGGCGAGCCCGAGGACCCGAAGGAAATGCTCAAGTTCGTGAAGGCGGGCGGCGGCGTCGTGATGGGCGCGCTCCCGTGGGCATGGAAGCAGTTCCGCGAGCGCGGCGGGCTCAACTCGAACCTCGCCGTCAATTATCCCGGCAATCGTTTCCTCGCGCCGGCGGGACTCCTCCTCTGCGACATGTCCGTCGCCGGGAATCCCGCGGGCGGCGGGAACACGCTCGGCTTCGCGTTCCCGGAATGCTCGTCGCCCTTGAAGGCGATTTTCAAGGCGGCGAAGGGGAAATTCGCGAGCGAGGCGGAGAAGGAACAGGCGGCTCGCGCGCTCGTCCAGGCGGTCGACGCGCTCCCGCCTGATACGCCCGGCTGGTCGAAGGCGTTCGCGAATCTCGCGAAATCGCCGCTCGCCTCGAAGCTGCCGTCGCCCGCGAAGCCGCTCGGGCCGGATGACTGGGCCTCGCGCTGCGCGATCGTCTTCCGGAAGAATCTCTGGCAGTCGGATCCCTCCGCGAAGATCGACCCCGATCCGGCGGCGGCGGTGTACCCGGGCCCCTGCAAGTCGGGCGCGAAAAGCGCGCCGGAAGTGGTGACGATCGACGCGTCGACGCCGCGCTGGCATTCGACCGGGCTTTACGCGCCGCCCGGCGCGCAGATTCTCGTCGAGACGCCGGCGGGGATCGAGAAGAAGGGCTTCGGAGTCCGCGTCGGGACGACGGCCGACGACCTCACCGCGTCGAAGGGCGAGTGGATGCGCGCGCCGCTCGTCACGGTCACCGTCCCGCTCGACGCGCGGAAGACGACGGTCGCGAGCCCGTTCGGCGGCTTCATTTACCTCGTCGTCCCCGGCGGTCACGAGGTCAGAACGCCGGTCAAGCTGCGCGTGAGCGGGGCTTTGAAGGCGCCGCATTTCGTACTCGGGAAGACGACGAACGCGGAATGGGGCGCGATGGTGAAGGCGGCGGTCGTCCCGCAGGTCGAGCTCGAGTCGAAGGGGCTCGTCGTCACGATGCCGCTCAAGGCGGCGCGCGCGGTGAAGGACCCGGAAGGCGTGATGAAGTTCTGGGCGAAGGCGATGGAGTGGTACGACGAATTCCTCGGCGAGATGAATCCCGCGCAGAGCGCCGAGCGTGTCTGCTGCGATGTCCAGATTTCGCTCGGGTACCTCCACAGCGGCTATCCCGTGATGGCGCCGATCGACGCGGCGGGCGCGGGCGCGTTCGAGAATCCGGCGAAGCTGAAGAAGGAGGGCGCGTGGGGAATCTTCCACGAACTCGGCCACAACCGTCAGAAGGCGGCGTGGACCTGGAACGGGATGGGCGAGGTGAGCGTCAACTTCTTCTCGCTCTATCTGACCGGAAAGATGTGCGGCCTCAAGGCCCGCGACGCGTTCGGCGAGAACACCTCGAAGGCGCACGGCGAGCGTGTCGTCGCCGACTGGGTTCGCTCAGGGAGGAATTACGACGCGCTCTACCGCGACCCGTTCCTCGCGCTCGAGTTCTTCCTTCGGCTTATCGACGCCTACGGCGAGGACGTGATCGCGAAGACGCTCCGGAGCTACACCGCTTCCGACAATCCCGGGACCGACGAGGAAAAGGTTTCGCTCTTCGCCGAGAAGGCGTCGAAGGCCGCGAACGCGAATATCGCCGCCGCGATGAAGGCGTGGGGCTTTCCGGTCTCCGCCGCGGCGCTTTCGCGCTCGTCGTCGTATCCCGCCGCCGAGCAGCAGATCGTGAAAGGGCTCTGACTGCGCGCCAGTCGCTCACGTGTTGGCGTTGCGCCATTCGCGCATCGTCATTCCGGTTCGCTTCTTGAAGGTGCGCGAAAGGAAGGATTCCGTCTGCCACCCGCAGTCGCCCGCGATAAGCGCTATCGGCTCCTTCCTGTCCGCGAGCAGTTCGAAGACCCGCTCGAACCGGCGTTCGATTATCTCTTCGCCGATCGAGCGGCCGGTAGCCTTTTTGAACCGCTGTTCGGCGAGGCGGCGCGAGCAGTGGAAATCGGCGATGACGTCTTTCGCGCTGAGCCCGGTGCACGCGTCGCGGCGGATGCGCTCAAGCGCCTCGCGGACCTTGAAGTCGGGAACCGTGAGCCGCCTCGTGGAGCCGCGGCGGATGATGCCGAGCGGCTTGAAGTCGATCTGGCGCGGTTCGGTCCCGGGCGCGGCGAGTTTCTCCGCGAGCAGGTCCGCCGCCGCCGCGCCGCCGCCTCGGAAGTCGGGTTCGATCGAGGTGAGCGAGGGGATCGAGTTCTCGCAGTGGAGCGGGTCGTTGTCGACGCCGATAATCGAAATGTCGTCGGGGACGCGCAGCTTCGCCGTCTCCGCCGCCGTGATCACCTGGGCCGCGGTCTGGTCGTTCGCGGCGAGGATGCCGCACGGGGTCGGGAGCGTCGCGAGCCATTTCGCGAGGCGTTTCTGGAAGTCGACCGTGTTGCCGCGGTCCCACGGTTCCAGGTACTCGTGGTACATCCCCCGTTTCACGCCGTGCTCTTTGAGCCGCCTCGCGAAGGCCATGCGGCGGCGGTCGGCCCAGGTCTTGCGCGTGCACCAGCCGACGAAGGCGTAGCTTTTCGGCTCTAGCGCCGAGAGTTCGTTCGCGGCGAGGTCGCAGAGCGCGTAGGGGTCGTTCCGGACGTTGAATATCTTCTTTTTCTCGGCGGCGTCCTCGTCGGCGTCGATGAAGACGGTCGGGACGGAAGAGTAGGCGGAAACCTTGAGCGCCTCGCCGAGGTGGCCGCACTCGACGATGCAGCCGGCGGGCTTCCAGTGCCGGATGAAGTGCGATGCCGGGCGGTCGGTCCGGGAATATTCGATCGGAACGACGCGCCAGCCGTGAGCCTTCGCCCGGTCGAAGACGCCGTTAAGTTCCGCGAGATGCGGCCCGATCAGCAGGTCGGTGAAAAAGAGGATCGTTTCCATTTGCGCATTAGTCTAACAAAATAGTTGCGATTGCGCAACGGGATGACCATGATCAGTGTGCGTGCGCCATTACCATTTTACAATGGTATCATAAACATGGTAAAATATGCACCATAAAATTCATGTGGAGGATACCAAATGCAGGTGGCGGCTATGACATTCCGGGCGGAACCGTATTTCTTCTCGGCGCTTAAAGCGTATGCGGATAAACTCGGCGTGAGCGTCAACACCGCGATTCGCGATGCGGTCGCGCCGGTGATCGGCTTTTCAAAGCGTATTCGTACCGCACAGGCACCGCGCAATGATTTGAGAAAGTTCTGCGGAATTCTCAAGGACGTGGATTGTTCCGAATTAGAGCGCTCGCAGGATGACTTTTCAAGAATCTGACGAATACGCGCGAATTTTCAGGGTTCTCAAGAAGAACGGCACTCCGATACCGATGAACGATATCTGGATCGCCGCTCAGGTGATGGAGCAGGGTGCGTATCTGTTCACGGCGGACTCGCACTTCGCGGCAATTCCGTTGATTCGGCTTATTTAATTACCGACCGGTAATGGATCAGGTTGACCCAGACGTAAACAATATGATACAATACCGTTCGGTAATGAAAAAACTGATTACAGCACAGGAAATCGGCGAACGGATAAGAGCGATTCGCAAGGCTCAAGGAGTCTCGCAGGAGACACTCGCGGGTCTTGCCGGAACCGGTCAGCGCTATATCTCCGAGCTTGAACGCGGCAAGGCGACCGCCCGGCTCGGCGAGATGCTAAAGGTGTTGAACGCCCTCGGGGCGGGAGCCTATATTCTTTCTCAGGATGAGGCGGTTGAATGGATGCGTTGAATGTATATTTGCGCGGGGAGCGGGTGGGTGTTCTTCGTGATGAAGAAGGAAGGATGTCCTTTGTTTATGATTCGGAGTATGTGAAGAGTCCGATGAACGAGCAGCTCTCGCATTCGGTACCGATCAGAGCTGAACCTTATTCGCACGAGGAAATCGAGCCATTCCTTTCCGGATTGCTGCCGGACGATATTATCCGCACCCGGCTCGGGCGGATATTGCAGATTCCGCGAGAGAATACCTTCGCTTTTCTTAAAGCGATAGGCGGTGATTGCGCCGGGGCCATCGCCTTTTTCCATAAAGGCGATGAGCCCGTTGAAGACGCGCCGCGCTATCGCCGTCTCTCGAACGAAGAGGCGGGATTGATTCTTGATAATCTTGAGCGGCGTCCGCTTGACATCGGGGAGGACGGCTTCAGAATTTCCGGCGCCGGCGCACAGGATAAATTGATCGCCTGCCGGCGTGACGGGGCGGTGTGGCTGCCGCTTGAAGGTACGCCGTCGACGCATATAATCAAGACCGCGATACGCGATTATCCCGACAGCGTTGAGAACGAGTGTTTTGCCATGCGTCTTGCGGAGGCGTGCGGACTCGACGCGGCAAAGTGCGATATCGTGGAAATCGGAGGGAAGCGCAGATATATCTGCGAGCGTTATGATCGGGAGATTTGCGATGGCAGGACTGTTCGCCTTCATCAGGAGGACTTCTGCCAGATATTGCGGATAGATCCAAAGCGGAAATATGAGTCGCTCGGTGGGCCGGGTATTGCTGACTCGATGAAGCTGATGCGGGATCTGTCGCTGTCGGCAGCGGACACATTGGAATTTCTGCGGCGGATAATCTTTACCTTTCTGATCGGGAACGGCGATGCGCACGGGAAGAATTATTCGGTTCTCTACATCGGACGTAAAACGAGACTTGCCCCGATGTATGACATTATGTCCACGGCGATTTATCCGGAAATATCAAAGCGGATGGCGATGAAGATCGATGGAGAATATGCCTTCAAATGGATTACACGGGCTAAATTCTTGCGAATGGCGGATAAGCTCGGCATTTCGCCGCGAATGATGGCCAAGGAGCTCGATCGAATGTGCGCGCGCCTTCTCGATAAGGCGCCGCTCGTGCGCGCGAAACTGGAGCGCAGATTCCCGAGTTCAACATACGCGCGTATTTGCGAGGGAATCGTGAATCGCGCGGAGCAGATTTCTAAATAAGCCAGGTATATTCCTGCGCGATAGGTCAGAAAATGGTTGCGCAAGTGGAATGGACGGGTATGGAGGATTGTGGTAGAATTTTGAGCGTAGGGTGATAATTTCCCCTCCTGGTGGCTAAGTGTGCATTTTCTCCAGGGGGGGGGGTGATTCATCGAATTATCGAAAGGAATGCCCCTTATGAAGAATCTTCTTCGTTTCGGTTTCGCCACGCTCGCGGCGATAGCGGGTTTTTGCGCGAGCGCCGACGAGGTGACGGTCGCCGCCGGCGAGACGCTCGAGGTGAGCAGTACGAAGTCGGACAAGGTGATGAACTACACCGTCTACGGAGAACTCCTCTTCACCGGCTACGGCGGGCGCGACGAACTCGACCAGAGCGGCTCCTCCGTGGTCGTCAAGGATGGTGGCACGCTGAATTTGAATTGTAACGGCAATTACGACGCCGGCATCACCCTGAACAGCGGCGCTTCCATTACGGTCGAGAAGGGCGGACAGTTGCTCGAATCGAACACCTCGCTCTTCGGACGCAATACGCTCGGGCTTATTCATATCGATGGCGGTTCACTGTCGATGAAGTCGACGAGCGTCAGCAACAACGATTACCTCCCGAATTCGCAGCTTTCAGACGGCGCGACGATCACCGGCGGCACGATCGGCTTCGGCTGGGCGACCGAGTCGTGGGGCGCGCGCACGGCTTATTTGAGTAAGATGGTGGTTACCGGTTCCTCGTCGAGTTATATCAATACGGAGAAAATGTATCTTGGCGGCTGCAATCCGGCGACGCTCGAGGCGATCACCAATGCCGGCAAGACGATTTCCAACGTGCTCGGTCTTGAACTTACGGTAAACGATGCTACCGGTGACGACGCGAGCGATCTTATCGTGAACGCCGAGGTGGTGCAGCACAGTTCGCTCGTTGACTGGCCGGTTGATCAGTACCAGATCGAGAAGAAGGGCGCGGGCACGGTCGAGTTCACGAAGACGGTCGGCTCGACGATGGGGCTCAAGATCACCGAAGGCACGGTCAAGCTTTCGGACGCGGCGAAGATCGACGGACCGACCCTGCTCTTTAATGGCGGCACGCTCGACCTCGGCGCGACGACCGGGAACAATCCCGCGGCGATTTCGGTCACCGCCGATTCGACGCTGAAGGTCGGCGAGGGATCGGCGATCGCGCTCAATTCGCTCACGGTCGCCGAAGGCGTGAAGCTCACGATCGACGGCGACCTGACGTTGGCGACGGTGACGTCCGGAGCGTTGGACGAAGACACCCTGGGCAAGATCGTGTATAACGGCGTCGCGGGAACGCTCTCGGTCACCGACGGCAGACTGCTGCCCGCGGGCGGAACGCTGACCGTCACTTTCGTCGGACTGAACGGCGAGACGCTCAAGACCGAAGAGGTCGAGATGGGCGAGGATGCGACGGCGCCCGAAGCGCCGGCGGTCGAGGGCTATCGTTTCACCGGCTGGGACAAGGAATATACCGCTATCGTCCGCAACACGACGGTCACCGCGCAGTATGTGAAGATATGGACGGTAGTTTTCTACGGATACGATCGCACGGCCGTGCTGTCGAGCCAGACGATCGACGAGGGCACGGATGCAACGCCGCCGGAGGCGCCGGCGGTCGAGGGCTACCGCTTCACCGGTTGGGACGGAACTTACACCGAAGTGGCGGCCGATGAGTCCGTCTACGCGATCTACAAGGCGGCGGGCGATCTCGACGACGAGGCCGCCGCGGCGCTTGCGGCGAAGGGTGTCGGCTATGTGTGGAACGGCGGTGCGAACGGAACGTGGGACGGCGCGAGCGCGAACTGGCTCGACAAGTCCGGCGCGGAGTCCGTGTGGGCGGACGGCGAAACCGCCGCGATCGCGTATGACGCGTCCGTCACGCTTTCCGGGGACAAGACGGTCGCGGGGCTTTACGTGAACGGTGATGCGACCTTCGGTGGCAGCGATACGCTTACCTTCGCGGACGGCGCGAAGGTCGAATTCAACAGCGACAGCCAGGTGACGATCGATTCCGGCGTCGCCTTCGCGGGGAGCTTCACGCAGGCGAAGACCGCGATGACCGAGCTCACCGCGCCGGCGCTCACGATGGCGGATCAGCTCCTGTTCCCGGGCGTGCAACTCAAGCTCATCGCGACCAACACGATGTCGCTTGTCGCCTGCCGCGAACGCGACAGCGGCGCGTGGTCGTCGACGGGGACGCTCGATAAATTCTATTATCGCAATGAGTCGACAGGGAGCTATGCTTACGGGGACGGCATTTACGAGTTCACGATGGCGGAGGACGGCGAATCCGCCAGTTTCGAGGTGATGGTCGGGGTGTACAACTACGACCATCCGTTCGGCGCGAAAGTCGTGCTGACGCAGCAGGACGACGGCGTGCACGGCTATGTGGAGCGCTTGCGGTACCTGCTGACCGGATATGTCTATGATTGGCGTACATCGCTCGATGATGAGACGATGATCGCCGATACAGCCGGTGCTCCGGAAGTGACGCTCCTTACCACGACCGACGCGGTGCTGGCGTTTACCGAGAAGTACGCGATGAGCATCACCGACTGGAAGGTGAAGTTCAATCCGTGCGTTTACACCGAAGCGACCAAGACGGTGGTGAACGGCGAGTTCACCGACGACAACACGATTACGGTCAATGTCGGCGATTTTGTCTTGAACGGCACGGCGACGCTGGGCGGGCAGCGCGTGACCGCCGACGGCGGGCGCATCGTGATCGGCAGTGACGGCGATGTCGTTTTCAACAACGAGAAGAATTCCACGGATACGCTCGTCGTCAAGGGCAAGCTCACGGTCAACGCCCGCGCGGTGCTCCCGAACACTGCAGGCTCGACCACGGTCGAGAACGGCGGCGACGTCACCTTCAATTTCGGCGGCTACTATGAAAACGGCGTCGCCGGATCCGCACCGATCACGATCATGACCGGCGGCGTCGTGCGGGTGACGCAAACCGCGCAGCTCGGCACCAATAAGCCGTTCACGCTTGACGGCGGCGAGCTCGTCTCGTCGATCGCGACGACCGATTACAAGGTGCTCGCGAGTCCCAAGTCGCTGACGCTCAAGGACGGCGCGAGGATTTCGGGCACGGTGTTCGGTCTCGGCGTCTCCTCGTACAGCCACGCGAACACGACCCCGGTATCGGTCGAGGGCACGACGCCTTCGTATATCGCGAGCGACGCGCTGGTGCTCGGGCGCAACGAGAATCTGGCCGATGACACCGGTAACAAACGCGTCGAGGGCGGCGACATGACCGTGAACGACGTGACCGGCGACGCGGCGAGCGATCTCGTCATCAGCGCGAAGGTGGTGCAGAACGGCGCGATCACGATTACCGAAGATACGCGCGGCATTTACGGCTTCATCAAGCAGGGCGCGGGTACGCTCGAATTCGCGAACGAACTCGATTTCGACGGCACCATCTACGCCGAGGCGGGAACGGTCAAATTCTCGGGCGCGAAGGCGATGGTCGGCAAGACTGAGGTCGGCATGGATCTCGTCTTCACGAACGGCAACGCGAAAGTCGATTTCGGCACTTCCGAGAATACGCTTAACTCGATCGATGTTGCCGAGGATGCGGCCCTTAACATCGAGAAGGGCGCGAAGATTGTCGCGAGCTCGCTTACGATCGCCGAAGGAAAGACGCTTACACTTACCGGCACGATGAACTCGAAGTCGTTCAAGGTCGCTGCCAAGCTCGACTCGGATACGCTCGCGCGAATCCGGTTCGTGAGCAGCGAGGTCAAGACGACCACGGTCACCCAGGACGCGAACGGCTATATCTGCCCGCCAGGCAAGGGGCTCTTCATCTTCATCCGGTAATATCGCGATATGCGATCAGCAGTTTGCCCCTGATGGGGTTGATTTCCGCACCAGACCAGCGCTAAATCCCTGTCTGCAGACGAGATTTAGCGCATATCATAGTTAACTGTTGACTAAATCGTGGCTGTTCTGGTATGATTTAGTCTGAACACTTGAAAGGGAAGTTATGATAGGTCGCGAAAACGAGAGAAAACGACTGCTTAATGCATTCAATTCGGAATATTCCGAATTTGTCGCCGTTTACGGGCGACGGCGTGTCGGCAAGACATTCCTTATCCGCGAGAGTTTCAATTATCAATTCTTCTTCCAGCATACGGGCGTAGCGAACGGGACCTTGGCGGAACAATTGGACGAGTTCCGTACTTCGCTCAAGGACTGCGGTTACGGACGCTGCCCGATTCTGTCCAATTGGTTCGAGGCATTCAATGCCCTTAAGGAGTTGATCGGAAGCGGATCTGATGGTAAAAAGGTCGTTTTCATCGACGAGCTGTCATACCTCGATGTCGTGGGCTCTCGTTTCATACCGGCGCTTGAACATTTCTGGAACGGCTGGGCTTCGACCCGAAAGGATATTCTGCTTATCGTGTGCGGTTCCGCGACTTCGTGGATTCTTAATAAAGTGATCCATTCGAAAGGCGGGCTGCACGGCCGGGTTTCGGAGCGAATCAGACTCGCCCCGTTCACTCTCGCGGAATGCGAGGCCTATGCAAAATCCCGCGGTCTTGTAATGACTTATCGCCAGATAGCCGAGATGTACATGATCATGGGCGGCATTCCTTATTACTGGAAGTACCTGCAGGCGTCGCTCAGCCCGTCCGCGAATATCGACGACATTTTCTTCGCGGGGAACGACAAGCTCGAGAATGAGTTCGAGGAACTCTATGCGTCGCTTTTCAAGAATAAAAAAGGATACATGAAAATCGTCACGGCGCTCGCGCAGAAGAAAGTCGGCATGACGCGCGACGAGATATCACGCGCTGCGGGAATCGCGAATTCAGGAACGCTGACGAAATATCTGCTGGAGCTCGAGCAGTGCGGATTCATCAGGAAATATGCGATTCCCGGTAACAAGGTCAAGGACTCAGTCCACCAGTTGATGGACAATTTCACGCTCTTTCATTTCAAGTACATCGCGGATAACGCCGAAAGAGATACGCGGCTTTGGACGCACTCGCTGGATTCTCAACGTCACCGGGTGTGGGCGGGGCTCGCCTTTGAACGTCTGTGTCTATGGCATATCGAGGAGATCAAGCGGGCCCTCGGAATCAGCGGCGTGCAGACGAATTGCTACGCGTGGAGAAAGAAAGGGGCCAATCTCGAGAAGGGGGCTCAGATCGACATGGTGATCGAGCGCCGCGATGACGTAATCAACCTTTGCGAAATGAAGTTCGCGAACGCGGAGTACGAGATCGATGGCGAGGAGGATCGTTGGATGATGGAGCGGCGCGAGATATTCCGAAAGGATACGAAGACGAAGAAATCCGTGCATCTGACTTATATAACGACTTACGGACTTGTCGCCAACGCCTACGCTAACGATGTTCAGTCGCAGGTGTCGCTCTCGGACTTGTTCCGCTGATTTATCGATTTGTTTAAAGGAATTCCTGTAATGAGACACGTCCTTCGCTTTTGTTTCGCCGCGCTCGCGGCGATGATCGCGCTCGTCGCGTCCGCGAATCCGCTTTTTGACGGCTGGTACGCGGACCCGCAGATCCGCCGCTTCGCGGGTAAGTACTGGATTTACCCGACCGCGTCGAAGCCGTTCGACGAGCAGACCTATTTCGACGCGTTCTCCTCGGACGATCTCGTCCACTGGGAGAAGCACGCGAGAGTCCTCGCGACGAACGCGGTCGCCTGGGCGAAGCGCGCGATGTGGGCGCCGGACGTGCAGGAGAAGGACGGGAAGTATTACTTCTTCTTCGCGGCGAACGACGCTTACCCGAAACCGGGGAAGTATGGCGGAATCGGCGTCGCGGTCGCGGAGCGTCCCGAGGGGCCGTACCGCGATCTGATCGGAAAGCCGCTCGTCGATGAGTTCTGGAACGGCGCCCAGCCGATCGACCAGTACGTCTTCAAGTATCTGGGCGGATGGTACATGGTCTACGGCGGCTGGGGGAAGTGCAACCTCGTGAAGCTCGCGGACGATTTCACCCGGCTCGTCCCGTTCGAGGACGGCGCGATGTGGCGCGACATGACGCCGAAGGATTATGTCGAAGGTTCGGTCGTCTTCGAGCGCAAGGGGCGCTGGTACTTCATGTATTCCGCGGGCGACTGGACGCGCGACACATACCGCGTCAATTACGCGGTCGCGGCGACCCCGTTTGGACCGTGGGAGTTTAAGGGCGCGGTGCTCGAGAACCAGCCGCCGATCGCGACCGGCGCGGGGCACAATTCGGTAATCTCGCTCGCCGGCACCGACGACTGGTACATCGCGTACCACCGCCGGCCGATTCCGAACGAGAACTGGAATCACCGCGTAGTTTGCCTCGACCGGCTTTTCTTCGATGAAAACGGCGATATCCTCCCGGTCAAGATGACGCGATAGACGTTGTCGGCGCTTGTTCGTCGGTCTGGAAGATGGTAAAATGTCCATAGATTATTTAAGTAGACCATGGCGGGAAGAATCAAACAGGTGATGTATGGCGTGACGGATTTTGCGCTTATGCGGAATCCGTCGAGACCGGCGTATTTCGTCGATCACACGGGGCTTATCCGCGATCTCGAGGAGACCGCGAACTATGTGATGTTCCTCAGACCGCGGCGGTTCGGCAAGTCGCTTCTCTGCGCGATTTTGCAGTCTTACTACGACATCGACTACGCGCATAAGTTCGACGAGTTCTTCGGTGAACTCGAGATAGGGAAGGATCCGACCGACGAGCACAGCAAGTATCTCGTCATCGTCTTTGATTTCGCCGCGGTCGACAAGGACTTCGAGAAAACGCAGGCGAGCTTCGATCAGCACTGCCGGGTGCGGATCGACGAATTCGCGAGACGCCATCGCGGCATGCTCCCGGAAGGCGTGGCGGAGAGAATCCTTTCGGCGGCGACCTGCGGCGAGAAACTCAACGAGCTCACCGCTTCGCTTAAAGGTACTGACATCAAGCTGTACCTCATCATCGACGAGTATGACAATTTCGCGAACACCATCCTCGCCAATTCCCGCGAGAACTACGAGGCGCTGTGCCACGGCGACGGATTCTTCAAGCAGTTCTTCACCGTCCTCA
>R26__coassemble_260_pt1 | contig 35415 bp, 22 predicted proteins | sample R26__metabat2_high_PE_025 | metagenome-assembled genome bin R26 | reverse complement strand
GAATGCCCCCGCCTGCCCGGCGCAGCCGAGACATCGGGGGCATTTGTAATCCGTGAAGCTCGTGCGCTGCCGGTGATCAAGTATTCGGTTTTGATATAATATATGCTATGAAATTTAAACTTGCCCTTGGTTTCGTCTTCCTGTCCTTCGCCGTGTGCGCGGCCGTGCGGATGGTCACGGATCTGCCGCCGTCTCCTTATGCGGATACGGAGGTCTCGTCGAACGTCGTCTTCAATGCGACGCGCGGCGATGCGAAGTTCTTCGACGTTCGGCTTGAATTGACAGGAACTGTCTCAAACAACGTTCAGATCGCTTTCGGGCGCGATGCGGACGATGACGGGGATCTTGCCCTGGAGGAGACGGGGCTTGTCCTCGCGTGGCGCGGCGGGCGGTATTGCGTCGAGAATGTCCCCGAGAGCGAGCGCATCGTCGAGGCCTCGGTTTCGGAGTCCGATGCCTCGCGCTTCCTTCACATGCGTGTCATGACGGACAGGGATCTCGAGCCGCGCACGGCGAGTTTCTCGAACGAGGCGGGACCGTGCTTCGCGGACCTTTCCGCTTCCTCTCCCGATTGGCTCTATCGTCCGGACTGGAATCTTCTCAAGGTCACGCGGCGCGGCGTCGATTCCTCTTCCGAGTGGTGCCGGGTCGAGTGCGAGTATCGCAAGTTCGTCATCAGGATCAAGTGACATGGACATCCATTCCCTGAGAAGTGCCTTCGAACACGCCGTCCTGTGGGTATGCGGGCTTGGCATCGCCGCGATTGCGCTTGCCTATGCGGGCTATCTCCTCGCCCGATTCCCCGGCAAGGTCAGGAGGTCGATCCGCACATACGGGCTCCCGACGGTCATCGCCCTCGCGGCGCTTATGGTTTTCGCTGCAATCGAAGGTACGCCGACGAACGAGGACAAGGAGCGTTATCGGCAGCAGCATCAGCAGCAGGGCGGATTGCCGGACCCGGGACAGGACTGTAGTGTGCCCGGCGATCCGGGGACCGGATCGGATTCCGATGCCGATGGTCTGTCCGGCATCATGACGCTTGAGCTTGGCGACGATGACTACGGGACTGACGGATCCGACGGTGCGACGGAAGGTGCCGGTACGATCGATGCCGAGCCGCTCACGTTGCCCGATATCCGTCCGCTGACCGAGTCCGACTATGCAGCGGGGATCGTCCTTTCGCAGATCGGGACGGACGAGACGCACTCCTTCGAGCCGATCCCTGGGGCCGAGGTCTGCGACGACTGGCGTCGCTTCGGAGCGGCCCGGGACTGGTTCAAGTCGACGTTCACGAACGGCTGGAGCTTCGCCTTCGGCACGAACAGCGTCGATGCGCTCACGGTCTTCTCCTACGGTACGACGCGGCCTTCGATGACGAACACGACGACATTCGTCTCGCCGTTCCATGCGAACATCGGCGTCCTGCCTTCGGCGAACGACTGGATGCTCTGCGCCCCCGACGGTTTGGAATCGTCCTGGACGCCGATCCCGGATCCCGTCCTGCCGAGCCGCTTCTGGCAGGCGCTCACGCCGTCAAATACGTTCGTGATGTGCTGGCAGAACGTCCCCTGGAACCGCGATGTCCATTATCCGTTCTCCTTCATGATCGAGTTCGAGGAGAAGGGCGATATCACCTTCCGCTACGATATGTCGCGCCTCCCCGATCCCGTCGTCACGAACGTGACGGTCGGCATCGGCAACGGAGGCCTCGGACGGACCTTCAATGCGATCCCTCGTGATGTCACCTCGCTCAAGTGGAGCCGCGTGACAGAGGCGGATCGGGAGACTTCGGATCGTGACGGGGATGGACTCCCGACCGTCGACGAGATCCTCATTCACCACACGAATCCCGATCTCGCCGATTCCGATTGCGACGGTTCTGATGATGCCCGTGAGATCGCGACCGGTTCCGATCCGACGGTCCGCGACAGCGACGGCGACGGACTTGTTGACGGTTCGGATCCTCATCCGACGTCCGCCGATCCCCTCGACGATCTCGACGGCGACGGAATCCCGGACGTCTACGAGTCGCATTGGTTCGGCGGTACGAACGCCGTCGATGCCGCAGATGTGCGCGACGGAACCGGGTTCACGCTGTCGGACAAGATACTCGCCGGCATGAATCCGACGAACGCTGTCTTCGCGACGGAGACTGTGGTGACGAATCGGTTCCTCTCGTGGAAGCTCTGGGACGGCTTCGCGATGGAACGCTCGTCCTCGTCCACGAATCTCGTCTTCGAGCGCACGATCCGCATCGACCGCACAAGCGCCTGGCAGCGGTTCTACCTCTCCGCTTCGCCCGGTTCGGCCGAAGGGTGGTGTCTGGAGGGTGCTTCGCTCGAGTGGAACGGTCCTGATGGCGAAGTCCGCGCGGTGAACCGTTCGCCGTTCGGCGACAGTCTTCCGCTTGAGCTTCCTGAGACGTGCGAGGAACTGACGCTCCGACTGTGCGCCGATTCCTCCTTCGTCGTCTCCCGTAAGCCCCTCTATCTCATCGCCTATTCGCCCGACATCCGGATCGAGGGACCCGAGGTCACGCTGCCCGACGGTCGGACCGCCTTCGTCTTCGTCGCGGATGACGAATTGGAGATCCCCGTTTCCTTCGACAGCGCCGATCGTCCGTGTAACACCGATACGTCCGATGGGGAACGGATCCTCGCCTCGCTCTCCGCCACCCCCGGACTTGTATACGAGGGCGATGCCTCGGGCGGCGTCTGGAGACCGTCCGCCGGAGGTGTCTACTCCTGCTCGAACCTCGGTTTCGTTGCGTCCGGTGCGGCATCACGAGCACGTGCGCTTCGTCGCGCCGCGCCTTCGGACGAATCCGGCTGGCCGACGCTGATCGTGCTTGCACCTTACGTCCGTTACGGATGCAACGGACATTCCCTGCCGCCGTACGGTCTCGGATGGGACGATCTCTCCCGCGAGTACGCCCGGACATACACCTATCCCCTTGACTCGAACTGCCTCTGGCGGTCTTTCCATTCCGATGCGACCGGGGCCGTGGATTGTCTTGCTCAACCCGAGTACGGCAGCGGACTCGGCGAGGACCTTCCGTATGTCGAATGCGAACCTGTCGTCTCCGCTGATCGGGTCGATCTGACTGTGAAGGTCTGCGGACGCGAGTTCTGGCGCGGTTCCGACTACCACAACCGGAGTGCGGGATCGGTGGATGAAGTAGAACTCCTTTCCTCCTATGACGAATGCGGCGGTTGCTCGGGCGGTTGCTCGGAAGGGGATTGCGAGAAGTACTCGCGCCCCGAGGCCGGCTCGCTCAGTTTCCGGCAGGATCTCGGTGCGCCGCGCCAGGGACAGCTCTCGGGTTTCCTCTGGTTCCGCACGGAAGAGGACGTGTGCATCACCCCGTCCCTGTTCGACCTCCGGCTCCGCAGTGACGCCGTTATCTCAGATTCGACATCGGCTGGGATCCGTACGATCGCCTGCGGTGATGAACGCGGACGGACCGCAATCATCGAACCGATTGCGAATGGCGTTTTGATCACGGTCAACACGACCGCGAAGCAGTCCGATGCGCTCGAGTTCCGCTGGGAGATCACGAATGTCGGCGGACAGGCGAATCGCGTCCGCTTCCGTAAGTTGAGCCGCCAGAACAACGTGATGCTGGACGAAACCTACGTGCATGTCGGTGACGGGGAATGGCGCAGGACGGACAACGTCGCAGGCGCGACCGAAATCGTGACGAAGACGGACCGCCTCACGGACGAGGGCTGGATCGAGGAGGAGCGCACGCTTGAAGACGGAAGCGGCAACACGCTCTCCTATTCGCTGACTCACTCCGAGCGGATCGGTGTCGGGGACGGGGCGGTTCTCCGCGAGACGTACTTCGAGAGCCAGTCCGGTTGCCGTTACGCAGACTACTGGAACGATCCGACGCATCCCGCGCGGCACGGGAAGCTCCGTCTGCTGACGGGTGATCTCGATCCCTGGACCTATCACGAGTACGACGAACGCGGGTGCTGCACGCTGACCGTCGCGGAACTGAACGGATCTTCTTATCCGTGGTTTCTCACCGAGGCTACCGAGCCTTTCGGTGCCGACATCCTGCAGCTGGCTTCGGACGGGTTCCGCTGGTACGATTCGCTTGTGACGCTCTACGACTACACGCCCCATCCCGGCGATGCCTGCAATGCCGCCGATTCGGACGTCGTCCGCACCGAGACGCGCTATGCGATTCAGGACGGAGAGGCGATCCTGATCGGACGCACATGGACGCGCTGCAGACGTGAGGACCGAAACGGATATCCTGCCGTCATCGTCGAGACCTCCCGCGCGGCGGATGCGCAGTCGGTTCCGTTCGGCGCTTCCTCCGCCAATTCCCGTGTCGCGACCTGGGATGCCGATTCGCCGCTCGTCCCGCTCGTCCTCAAGGGACGCACCTGCGAGTCGCGCGATGAAAACGGCGTCCTGACGCAGATGTCCGTCGTGTCGCTGTCCGAGGGTTATGTTGTCACGACGCGGAAGTCGAAGGGCGGTCATCCGTTTGATACGTACACGGTCGATCTCTTCGACCACAATCATGGCAATCTTCTCCGTGAACAGGTGAAACTCACCATCGATGATGCGGTCATTGCGGAGGAGACGCACCGCTACGATGAGAAGAACCGTCTCCGAACGACGACCTGGCTGGACGGCACGTCGATGACGAACGCCTACTCCTGCTGCCGTCTCCTCTGGTCTCGCGACCGCGAGGGAAGGACAACCCTTCGCAGCGCGAAGACGGGCGAGGATCATCTCTACCATGCTTACGAAGACGTCTGGCTCGGCGAGAACTCCACGAATGGTGCTCATCGTGTTCGCCAGTATTTCTACGATGCGCTCGGACGCGAGATCGCGACGACCGTTTCGGCATCAAACGATCCCGGGGCGGCAACCAATTCCACCTCTGTGACCGCGCAATCCGAAGGGTATGTGACGACGCGAACAGAGTATTGGGGTGACGATGTCGAGCGGACGGATGAGCGCGGTTGCGTTCGCTATACGCAAAACAGTCACGGGCAGTCTTACGACTATACGTATGAGTATGTCTTTGCTGATGAAGAAGCCCGTCGCAACTGGAATTATGACATGGACATCGATACGTATTCCTACCGCAACGGCCCAACGGAGACGTATACCTACTGGTCGGGTGGTTGGAAGCGGGATTACACATTGCCGCATTACGATCCGACTGGTCGCCGTGTGACGATCAGTTCGACTGAATCGTACGATTGCGGGCTCGTCACCAACTCGGTAACCATCGCCGACTGGCTCGGCCGCACGGTTTCGGAACGGAATCCCCTCGGTGTGACAACAACTGTCTATGACGGGTTGACGGATCGGGCCGTGGCAATGACGACAACCTTTGGAGAAGGATCCGTCGTTCGCGAACGAATCCGCCTCTATAATGCGCTCGGAGAGAGTATCGGTTATGTCCAGGATGGCATCACGAACTCGACGGTCGTTGCATATGAGCGGCTTAATGCAGATTGGTATCGGGTGACAACCGATGCCGTTGTTGGGCCTGGGACGAATTCTGTCTCCGTTGCGAAGGAGCGCCTTACGGGTCTCGGTGACGAGTTCGTCTCAGAGACGATTACTGTGACTCCCGATGGCGTTGAGACGGTCGAGCGGAAGTGGCAGAGCGACATCTGGGCGTCGGTGCTGACGGAGAATTCGCTCGGGGTCTGGCGCGATGACGAGTTCTGCTGTGGCATCGGATGCGATTCATGCGCAGAAGGAGAGTCCTGGGTTTACATGACCGATGCGTTCGGTCGATCCGTCGGAACGATGCACTGGAGTGATTGGGAGCGCAATGTCTTCGACAAGACGCAGACCGTCTACTCTCCGGCGGGCGATGTGGTGGCGCGTCAGACCCTGACTGAGGACGGTTTCCTGACGGAGAGTCGTGTCTATGACACCTACGGACGGCTTGTATCCGTCACCAATGCCGAGGGGGGTGTGATCGAATACAGTTATGACTGTTTCGACCGGAGGATCTCAGAGACGGGCGCGACCTATCCCGTCCGTTACGGATATGACTCGGAAGGACGTCGCATGTCGCTCAAGACGACGCGTGACGGCGGGTTGACCTGGGACGAAACGCGCTGGACGTACGATTCTGCTGCGGGGCTATGCCTCTCAAAGACCTATGCGGACGGATCGGTCGTACGTTATACCTATACGTCCGATGGGCGTCCCTTGCGGACGACCGAGGCGAGCGGGGCGTGGAAGGAGTGCCTCTACGATTTGTCGCGACGTCTCGTCGGCGTGATCTCCAGCGACGGCGCACAGGATGCGTTCTTCGAGCATGATGCCTTCGGACGCACCGTACTCGAATCAAACACTGTCGCGCTGGTTTCGTATTCGCTCGACCGCCTCGGCCTTGCGACGAACGAGGTGCAGACTGTTGATGGTGTGAGCGTGGTGTTGCAGCGGACATCCGACGAATTCGGGCGTCAGGTCTCGTTTACGCGTGTCGGCGGCATTGTGTCGTTGTTCGCCTACACGAACGGGACGCATCTCGCCTCCGTGACCACTCCCGATGCGTCCGCCCGATATCGTTTCAGCAACGACTGGCTGGATGAAGGCTATGAGATGACGGTTGGCAGTCGTACATTCGACAGGTGGACTTCCCATGACTGGTACCGACGCGGACTGGTGGATGGTGTCTGGTATGCGCAAGGCGATCATGACGACTGCATCATCTATTCCTATGATTCGATGGGGCGTCCTTCGGCTCGCAACAATGACGTCTTCGGCTATAATGCGCGCGGCGAGATCGTATCGGCGACGATCGGCGGACAATTTGAGACGCATGTCTACAATGACATCGGTACGCACGTCACTTCGACAGATCCGTCCGCGAACACGGCTTACGCGTCGAATGCGCGGAATCAGTATGCGTCGATCGTCCGAACGGCAGACGCTGCGCAGGAGGGCGAACCCGTTTCAGTCGCCTACGATGCGGACGGAAGCCTGACGACATTCGGCCCGTGGACGTACGACTACGATTCCGGTCGCCGTCTCACGTCCGTCGCCTCTAACGGCGTGACGGTCGCGACGATGGCCTATGATGCGCAGGGCCGTCGCGTGAAGAAGGTTGCTGCCGATGGAACGCACCGCTACTTCTACGACGGCTGGCTACTCGTCTACGAGCACATCACGCACGCCGATTCGACGGTCGACGAAATCGATTACGTCTGGGGTAAGGACATCTCCGACCTGCGTAACGGCGCGGCTGGAATCGGAGGCCTTCTCTACCTGAAGCGCAACGGCGCGATTTACGTCCCGTACGCCGACGCCTATGGCAACATCCTCGGCTACTGGGATGCCAACGGCAACCTCGTCGCGTCCTACACCTACAACGTCTTCGGCAAGATGATCGCACAGGAAGGACCAATGGCGGATGCGATTGCACTTCGGTATTCCACGAAGTATTGGGATGTAGAATCGGGGTTGTATTATTATGGATATCGCTACTACAATCCGCTGATGCAGATTTGGCTCTCGAGTGATCCATTGTTTGAGAGTGGCGGTTTGAATTTGTATCAATATTGTCGAAATCAACCTACGTTTCTTGTTGATGAGCTAGGGTTGAAGGCAAATTGGCATCATTTGCTCCCTAAACAATTCCAAGATAAATTTTCAGCGGCAGGATTGGATATTAACGCGGCCGATTTTGGTGTGATTCTTGAAGAAGTTGATCATACGGGGAAGGGTGGAATTCATCCGTCTTGGAATCGTTCTTGGGCAGAGTTTTTTGAAAAGTATCCCAATGCGTCAAAAGAGCAGATTCTTGGTCAGTTGAAGAAGATGAAGGCCATGCCTGAATATCGCTCTATTTTAGGTAAAGGTGTTAAAGCTCCGCTTTCTTATTCGGCATGGCGTCCCGCCGCAGCTGCGGCTCGCCAAAAAGCAGCAAAGGAGGTGTCTGAGTCCGTAGTAAAATCCGTTGTAAAGCGTGGTGGGAAAAAGGTGATAAAGAAAGTGCCTGTTGTAAGCTTGGTTTTTGTCTTTAGCGATATTCATGATAAGGGGTTTGTGGGTGGCGTTTGCAATACTTTGATGGACGCATGCCCTTTCGTCGGCTGGGGAAAACTAGGCATAGAATGTATTACAGGTGATTGGTTTCCTGATAAATCCGATGAGGAATGATAATGATTAAGAGTATTTCGTATATTATTGCTAGGGTCAATTCTTCGTATAAGGGATTGCGTAAATCGGCATCGAGTAATTTTTTGGCATTCCTGAAGACTAGGAATGCAAGTGAACATGTTGTTGCCCTATTCCAAGATTTCAGGTTTAGCGGACAAATTGCATTAAGGGATGGAATCCTGTTTGACGAAGTTCAGATCATGGCTCGTAATGCCGTATTTGATTTTGAACGACGAACTGATTGGGTCGTTATCGGTTGTCGTCTAAAGTATAATTTGATCTTGCTGAATGTCAAGACTATGGCTGTGGCGGAAGCCGAGCAGGACTACAATCCGGAAGATCAAGAGACTGGAGATCCGGTAGAGGTGTCGGCGGACCTGTGTGAGTTTTTGCAAGGGGAGATCCTGGACGATCAAGATGGATTATCAGAATATCTTGTTCCTGAGTTCTTCGAGCTGGATTTCAAGCGCTTGCTTGATGTGCTATGCTCTGCTGGACAGGGGACTTACTCAAATCCTGACGAAACTTTTTTGCAATGGATGAAGAAGTATGAACTTTCAACGGAAGCAGAGAAATTGTTTTCGTGGTTCATGCCCACATCCGAAATTATGGCAGGAACAGGGGACCTTTACGATGCTCGCGATTTGATGGCAATGAATGACTGTTGGCATAGAATGGTCGAGAGCGGATTTCTGATGATAGGAAGCTGTGCCAATGGCGATTTTATTGTGATAAATTTGATGACCGCCAGTCTGGAGGTGGGCTATATAACTCATGAGGAAGTTGACGACTCTTCCTCGTGTAGATTCCAAGATAAGTATATTGCAATCTCACCAACGTTAGGTAGTTTCTTTCATGACTCGAACCTCTTGTGGACGATGCCGGGGGATTACTACCACGCAAAGGAATTGGGATGGTCCGTCAAGGGACGAGCTTAAGGTTGAGTGATTTACCTCATAGAGAAGGTCTGGTTGTTTAGAAAAGGAAGGTCTTGCAGAATGAATTTTAGGGTGTGGACGATATTCCTGACTGGATTAGGCCTTGTCGTCGGATGCTCGTCGCTTCAGAGCGGAAAGTACGTTGGATTTTGGGCTGGAGGCAACCGGACTCATGGTGCGGCCATGTTGCTGGAGAAGGGCGGAACCGGGCAGGCGGCAACGGTTATCGGACTGCTCCCACTCCGGTGGAGTGTCGAGGACAATGGACTTTTGAGTGTCCGGTATTCCGCCGGTGATGGGTTTGTCATCTATGAGAAGTATGAACCGAACAAGACGTCAAACACACTCGATCGTGTCTCGTATCGGAGCGTCTGTCTGAATGAGGACCGTGTGGAGCGAGAGGACAATGTTCGTGTGGCCCTGTCTCGTCACGAGGGTGATCGAGGCGATTGGGACAAGGGCGTGTCCTATTTGAAGGAAGACATTGAGAAAGCAAAGGAGCATGCGGCCAAGCAGCGCGCCAGACAGCCGGAACATGAAGAGTCGGAGATGATCGTCAGGACAGATGATGATCTTCGTGCGGTTGCGACGAAGCTGGATTCTGGGTGGGGCGTGGCCTTCATCGGATCGAGGGATGGACTTCAGGCTGTGAATGTCCACAGCTCTGGCGTGCATAACGAGGTGTACAGCATCTCGGTCTTTGGTGGAGAGTTTGTCGTTGGCGATGAGACGGACGAGGACTTCTGGCCGGTCGACAATGCAGGATTCGGGGCCGCGACCTCTGTGCCGAAGTCGGCAAGGGTTAAGCGGTCTGGCGTCAGCGAGTCGTCTCTTATGCGATTCCGTTCGGCTATGAAAGGCCTTGGGGCGGCGGTTCGGGAGGACGTCTATTCCAAGGTCCACATGTTCTACATTGACTATCACAAGAATTTCATTGCGGCAGTCTCCGGACGTTCGTCGTATGAGATACTGAGTGCGCTGATGACAATGTTGAAAGAGGAGACTCAGACCTCGGTCAAGGTGATGATGTGGCGACAGAAGCCGCAGCAATAGGATTTTGATACAAATGAAGCTTCATTGGGAACGTAATCTCCTATGCTTCGTGTTGGCGGCTGCCGTGTCGTTGTCGGTTGGTGCAGCCTTCGGTGCGACGAACAACCTTGCGCTCGTTTCGGCGGCGCGTTCGCAGATCGGCGTGACGGTGCGCTACGTGCCGTCCTATCAGAAACTAGCCTATCCGAATGGAGATGTTCCGCGCGAGCAGGGCGTCTGCGTCGATGTGGTGATCCGTGCGATGCGCGATGCGAAGCGGGGCGATCTGCAGCAGCTCGTCCATGAGGACATGAAGGCGCACTTCGACGCGTATCCGAAGAACTGGGGACTCAAGACGACGGACCGCAACATCGACCACCGGCGCGTTCCGAACCTGCAGTGCTTCTTCAAGCGGAAGGGGTGGTCGCTTCCTGTATCGAAGAAACCCGTCGACTACCAGCCCGGCGATTTCGTGACCTGTACGGTCGCCGGTCGTCTTCCGCACATCATGGTCGTGAGCGACCGCAAATCCGCCGACGGAACGCCGCTCGTCATTCACAACATCGGGTCCGGTACGCAAGAGGAGAACAGCCTCTTCATCTATCCCCTCACCGGGCATTATCGCGTAAAGTAAACGGTGTTGTTATGTTTCCCTGTGGTTGTATTCGGGGTTGCATTAGGTCGAGCGATTTACCTTATATAAACTCGAGCAAGGGTAATCAGAAAAGCCAGACCTAAGGAGGGCCGATGGAGCCGTCCAGAAGGGCACGGAGAGTCGATTTTCGGGCAAATGGCATAGGTCGGGGTGCTGAGACTTATTTCCGCCCTATAGATCGCTTAAATATGATGGTGAAAGCATATTAGATGTTGATATGCGGTGGAATTGTTGAGTTTTTGTTTGACACCCGGTTGCTAGGCAAAATGTGAATTTCCATAAAACTCGCGACCTAGCGAATATTGTTGAAAACGCAATTCTATGCTATAATCTTTCCCATATCGTGGTTATGGAGGCAAGAGGAATCTAACACGCATTTTGCAAACCCAGAGCAGGAGCAGTCCAAGGGTGTCGGAAAGGGCATTGAAATGATGCTCTCGACCTCAACGGGACCCCTTGTTTTATTGGGTGGAATTGAAAAAGCGAAAAGCGTGTTTGCGTTTCCTTACCTCCACCAAAAGAGAGGACCGCGACGAGCGGTCTTTTTTCGTTTCGAGAATTTCTCCGTGGAGTCGAAATGTCCCGGTGAAGCGACATCCCGTCACGATACCGGGAAGGAAAGCGGTGGCATGCGGATTGCTATTCCCGCGCGAAAGGAGAAAATTCTATGAACGCCACTTACGAACCGCCGGAAGATAACGAGAAGTGCCTTGAGAAATACGGAAGCGACCTTACCGCGATGGCGAAGGCCGGAAAGCTCGACCCCGTCATCGGCCGCGATACCGAAATCCGCGACGTGATCCGGATACTGTCCCGTAAGACGAAGAACAACCCCGTCCTGATCGGCGAGCCGGGCGTCGGCAAGACCGCGATCGTCGAGGGGCTCGCCCAGCGCATCAACCGCGGCGACGTCCCCGACGGGCTCAAGGACCGCACCGTCTTCTCGCTCGACATGACCGCGCTCATGGCGGGCGCGATGTACCGCGGCCAGTTCGAGGAACGGCTCAAGGCCGTCCTCAAGAAGGTCAAGGAATCGGAGGGGAAGATCATCCTCTTCATCGATGAAATCCACACGATCGTCGGCGCGGGCAAGACCGAGGGCTCTTCGGACGCCGGGAATATGCTCAAGCCCATGCTCGCGCGCGGCGAGCTCCACTGCGTCGGCGCGACGACCCTCGACGAATACCGCAAGTACGTCGAGAAGGACGCCGCGCTCGAGCGCCGGTTCCAGCCGGTCATGGTCGAGCCGCCTTCCGAGGAGGACGCCGTCTCGATCCTGCGCGGGCTCAAGGAGCGCTTCGAAAAATACCACAACGTCCACATCCGCGACGAGGCCCTCGTGAGCGCGGTCGCGCTCTCGTCGCGCTACATCCAGGACCGCTTCCTCCCCGACAAGGCGATCGACCTTCTCGACGAGGCCTGCGCCCGCATCCGGACGGAGATGGATTCCTGCCCGCAGGAGCTCGACGAAATCTCGCGCCACGTGCGTCGGCTCGAGATCGAGGAAATCGCCCTCAAGAAGGAAAAGGACGACGCGTCGAAAAAGCGTCTCGCCGAGCTCCAGAGCGAGCTCGCGGGTCTCAAGGAGAAATCCGAGCGCATGACCGCCCAGTGGAAAAAGGAGAAGGCGGCGCTCGAGGAAGTGCGCGGAATCCGCGCACAGATGGAACAGGAGAAAATAAGATATGAAAACGCCCTTAATCGAGGTGATAACGAAACCGCGGCCCGTCTCAAGTACGGCGTCATTCCCGAACTCGAGAAGCGGCTCAAGGCCCATGAAAACGATTCGCTTAAGAAGGATTCCGCGTCCCTCCTGAGCGAGGAGGTGACCGCCGACGAAATCGCCGAGGTCGTCTCGCGCTGGAGCGGCGTCCCGGTCACGAAGCTCGTCGAAGGCGAGCGCGAAAAGCTCGGTCGCCTCGCCGAGACGCTCCATAAGCGCGTCATCGGCCAGGAGGCCGCGGTCGACGCCGTCTCGGAGGCCGTCCTCCGCTCGCGCGCCGGGATCAAGGCGAAGAACCGCCCCGTCGGCGCGTTCCTCTTCCTCGGCCCGACCGGCGTCGGCAAGACGGAGCTCGCGAAGGCGCTCGCCCAGGAGCTCTTCGACGACGAGAACGCGATGGTCCGGCTCGATATGTCGGAGTACATGGAGAAGTTCGCCGTCTCGCGCCTCGTCGGCGCGCCGCCCGGATACGTCGGCTTCGAGGACGGCGGCCAGCTCACGGAGGCGGTCCGCCGCAAGCAGTTCTCGGTCGTCCTCCTCGACGAGATCGAGAAGGCCCACCCGGACGTCTTCAACATGCTACTCCAGGTTCTCGACGACGGCCGTCTAACCGACAGCCACGGCCGCACCGTGAACTTCAAGAACACGGTCGTCATCATGACCTCGAACGCGCCGCGCGCGGAGCTCGCGAACATCTTCCGCCCGGAGTTCCTCAACCGGCTCGACGAGATTCTCGAGTTCAAGCCCCTCGAGAAGTCGCAGATCCGCGAGATCGTGAAGCTGCAGCTCGCCGATTTCGCGAAGCGCCTCGCCGAGCAGAACCTCGCGCTCGAGCTCGACGACGCCGCGGTCGACGTCCTCGTCCGCGACGGCTACGACCCCGAGTTCGGCGCGCGGCCCGTGAAGCGCGCGATCCAGCGCGACCTCGAGACGCCGATTGCGAAGGCGATCGTCGCGGGAAAATACCCGCCCGGCGCGAAGATCAGCGCGAAGGGCGAAAACGGAGCGATCGCGATCTCATGAACGAATCGATAGTCGTGATCGAGGACGATCTCACGATCAGGACGCTCCTCGGAATGGCGCTCGACGGCGCCGGCTATAAAAACGTCACGCTCGCGGAGCGCGGCGACGACGGGCTCGAGGCGGTCAAACGCCTCGGGCCCGAGCTCGTTCTTCTCGACGTGATGCTCCCCGGGCTCGACGGCTTCGCGATCGCGAAGCGGATTCGCGAGACGCCCGCGCTCGCGACGACGCGTATAATCATGCTCACGGCCCGAACCGATCCCGAGGATATCGTCCGCGGACTCGAGGCCGGAGCCGACGACTACGTCACGAAGCCGTTCGACCGCAAGGTGCTCCTCGCGCGCGTGAAGGCGGTACTGCGCCGCTCGCTCCCGCCGGCGGGCGCCCTGTACGACGGTCTCGAACTCGACGACGCGGCGAAGACGGCGAAACTCGACGGCGTCGAGCTCAGACTGACCGCGGGCGAATTCGAGATTCTCCGGAAGCTGATCGCCCACCGTGGACGCGTTCTTCCGCGTCCGCCCGACGCCCGTTCGCTCGACGTCCTTGTCGCCAACTTGAGGCGCAAGCTCGGCGCGTGGGCCGATCACATCGAAACGATCCGTGGAGTCGGGTATCGAGTTTGCGTGTAGCACGAGTAAATATAGTGGCTTTTCTTGTATTTAATCCCGTTTTATATCATATTATCTGGAATATAATTTTTTTTTAAATATCCCCTTGCGCGGCGCACGAGAAATGTGATATACTATGTCTCGTTTTACCGCTCGGGTGGTGAAATTGGCAGACACGTATGCTTGAGGTGCATATGGAGAGATCCTTGCGGGTTCGAGTCCCGCCCCGAGCACCAGCCTTCCTCCTTCGGAGGCGGCGGGGTGAACCGAAGCCGCGCAAGCGGCTCTTTTTTTTGGTATAATATCGCGGTATGCATAAGGAAGAACCGATACGGCTGCTCGTCGACGTGACGCGGCTCGACCCGGAGGGCGAAACCCTCGAGGGCGAGATCGACGCGATCGACATCGAGAACGACGAGCTCATTCATCCTTTCGGCGGTATCCGCTACCGGCTCGACGTACAGGTCCTCGGAACCGAGCTCCTCGTCCGCGGTCACCTGGAGCAGGACTTCACGCTCTGCTGCTCGCGCTGCGGCGAGGACTTCGACACGACCGTCGAAGTCGATGATTTCACCGAGTCCTACGAGCTCACTGAAAAGACCGAGGCGGTCGATTTGACGGACGACGCAAGAGAGAGTATAATACTCGCCCTACCGACATACCCGGTTTGCGACGAGGAGTGTCCCGGTATCGCCCAGGCGGTCGAAAAACCGCGGGACGACCGCTGGGGAGCCCTCGACGGATTGAAGGTGGAATAAAAAGCATTTGAAACATAGATAGAAGAAGGAGTAAAAACCATGGCCAGCCCTAAGCACAAGAAGTCCAAAATGCGCAAGCGCCAGCGCGTCGCCCAGCTCGAGAAGCCGATTCTCGCTTCCGTCGCGACCTGCCCCGAGTGCGGCGCCGCGATCCGTTCCCACCGCGCGTGCCCGAAGTGCGGCACCTACAACGGTCGCAAGGTTCTCGCCGCCGCGGCGGAATAACCTCGCGCGAAAAAACCGTAATCAGGGCCAGAGCCATGATTCGCGTAGCGCTGGATGCGATGGGCGGCGACTTCGCCCCCCGGCAGATTGTCGTCGGGGCGATTGAAGCCGCCTGCGGGCTTGATGACGTCGAGGTCATCCTGGTCGGCCGCGAAGCGGCGATCAAGGAGGAGATCGAACACTTTTCGAGCGACCGCAGAAAGCTCTACGCGAAGGCTCTCGCGAAAAAGGCCCTCGTCATCGTCGACGCGCCCGAGGCCGTCGAGATGGACGACGTCCCGGTCGAGGCGGTCCGGAAGAAAAAGGACTGCTCGATCAATGTCGCGATGCGGCTCGTGAAGGAGGGGAAGGCCGACGTTTTCGTTTCGGCCGGCAACTCCGGCGCGGTCGCGACGAGCGCCATCATGACGCTCGGGCGCATCAAGGGCGTGAAGCGTCCGGCGATCGCGATGATCATCCCGACGCGCGTCAAGGGGAAGCCGCTCCTCCTCCTCGACGCCGGCGCGAACATGGACTGCAAGCCCGAGTGGCTCGTCCAGTTCGGCATCATGGGCTCCGTCTACACGAAGGCCGTGATGGGGCGCGAGAATCCTTCGGTCGGTCTCGTTTCGATCGGCGCGGAGGACTGCAAGGGGAACGAGCTCGTCCACGAAACGTTCCCGCTCCTTTCCGGAGTCAAGGACATCAACTTCATCGGCAACATCGAGGGTCATGACATCTGCGGCGGCGAAGTCGACGTCGCGGTCGCCGACGGTTTCGTCGGGAACGTGATCCTCAAGTCGGTCGAATCGGTCGCCCACGCGATCGGCGCCTGGCTTAAGGCCGAGCTCAAGAAGAATCTCTTCCGCAAGATCTGCGCGCTGATGCTGAAGCCGGCGTTCAACGCGCTCAAGATGCAGATGGACCCCGAGGTCTACGGCGGCGCGCCGCTCCTCGGCGTCCCCGGGGCCGTGATCATCACCCACGGCAACTCCACCCACAAGGCAATTTTCTACGCCGTCAAGGCCGGCGTCGCTGCGGCGACCAACGACGTGTCGGGGCTTATCGAAAAAGCTGTCGCCGAACACGCCGAGGGCGCGAAACCGCAGGAATGAGCGATTATAATTTTTCTGCCATCGAGAAGAAGTGGCAGAAGTACTGGCTCGAAAACAAGACCTTCAAGACCGACACCTCGATTCGTCGATTCGTCGATTCGTCAGATTCGTCGATTCGGGAATCGGATGGGCCTTCGGGTTCGTCGAAAGAGCAATCGACGAATCGACAAATCGACAAATCGAAAAATTTCTACTGCCTTGACATGTTCCCATATCCGTCGGGCGCCGGGCTCCACGTCGGCCACCCCGAGGGCTACACCGCGACCGACATCCTCTGCCGCTACAAGCGCATGAAGGGATTCAACGTCCTTCACCCGATGGGATGGGACGCGTTCGGTCTTCCCGCCGAGCAGTACGCGGTCGAGACGGGTACCCACCCCGCGGTCACGACGAAGAAGAACGTCGACCGCTTCCGCGAGCAGATCCGCGCGCTCGGCTTCTCCTACGACTGGGACCGCGAGGTCAACACGACCGACCCGAAGTACTACAAGTGGACCCAGTGGATTTTCGAGCAGCTCTACAAGAAGGGTCTCGCCTACGTCGCTGAGGTCCCGGTGAACTGGTGCCCGGCGCTCGGCACCGTCCTCGCGAACGAGGAGGTGATCGACGGCCGCTCGGAGCGCGGCAACCATCCCGTTATCCGCAAGCCCATGCGCCAGTGGATGCTCCGCATCACCGAATACGCCGAGAAGCTCCTTGAGGGGCTCGACGGTCTCGACTGGCCGGAAGGCGTGAAGGAAATGCAGCGCAACTGGATCGGCAAATCGACGGGCGCTTTGGTAGATTTCTCGATTCGTCGAATCGTCGATTCTTCGATTCAGAATCTAGAGAATGATGCGAATCAATCGACGAATCGACGAATCGACGAATCGACGAATGATATCGTAACCGTTTATACCACCCGGTGCGACACGCTTTTCGGTGCGACTTACATGGTACTCTCGCCGGAGCACAGGCTTATCGCGAAGTGGCTTGAGGACGGTACCTTGAAGAACGCCGAGGCGGTCAAGGCGTATCAGAAGAAGGCCGCCTCGAAGAGCGACCTTGAGCGCACCGAGCTCAACAAGGAGAAAACCGGCGTCCGGCTCGAGGGCGTCGCGGGCGTCAACCCCGTGAACGGCGCCGAGCTCCCGATCTTCATTTCGGATTACGTCCTCGCGAGCTACGGTACCGGCGCGATCATGGCCGTACCGGCCCACGACGAGCGCGACTTCGACTTCGCGAAAGTCTTCGGCCTCCCGATCGTCCAGGTCGTCGCGGCGAAGGATAGCGAAGAGGCGAAGAACGCCTCGCCCGATCCCGTCCCCTACACGAAGGACGCGGCGTTCACCGATATCTACTCGGGCGTGATGGTGTCGTCCGGCTTCCTGACGGGGCTTTCCGTCGAGGCCGCGCGCCCGGCGATGATCAAGTGGCTCGAGGAGAAGGGCGTCGGCAAGGCGAAGACCCAATATAAACTCCGCGACTGGCTCTTCTCGCGCCAGCGTTACTGGGGCGAGCCGTTCCCGGTTATCCACTGGGCCGACGGGACCGAGTCGCTCGTCGATGAGGGCGACCTTCCGCTCACCCTCCCCGAGCTCGCCGACTACAAGCCCACCGGAACCGGCGAGCCGCCGCTCGCGAAGGCGACCGACTGGGTGAACGTGACGCGCGCGGACGGCGTGAAGGGCGTCCGCGAGACGAACACGATGCCCCAGTGGGCCGGCAGCTGCTGGTACTACCTCCGCTACATCGACCCGACGAACGACAAGGCGTTCTGCGACCCGGAACTCCTCAAGAAGTGGCTCCCTGTCGACCTCTACGTCGGCGGCGCCGAACACGCGGTTCTCCACCTCCTTTACTCGCGCTTCTGGCACAAGGTCCTCTTCGACCTCGGGCTCGTCCCGACCCCGGAGCCGTTCCAGCGCCTCGTCAACCAGGGGATGATCCTTGGAATGGCGTACAAGAACAAGCGCGGCGTCCTGATCCCGATGGACCACGTCACCGAGAAGGACGGGAAGTTCCTCGGCCCGAAGAACTGGGGCATCGAGGGCGCCGACCAGAACGAGCTCGAGGAGCTTACCGAGTTCCCGGCGAAGATGTCGAAGTCCCTCAAGAACGTCGTCAACCCCGACGACGTGATCCGCGATTTCGGCGCCGACTCGCTCCGCCTCTACGAGATGTTCATGGGGCCGCTGCAGGTCGTCAAGCCCTGGCAGACGAAGGGCGTCGAGGGCGTCCACCGCTTCCTCAAGCGCGCGAATCGCCTCGTCACCGAGACGAAGGCCGCGGACCGCGCGATGACGAAGGCGGAGGCGAAGACGCTGAACGCGATGGTGAAGAAGGTCGGCGAAGACCTCGAGGCGCTCGCGTTCAACACCGGCATCTCCGCGATGATGGTCTTCATGAACGAGGCGGAGGAGGAGGCGAAGGCGGGCGATCTCCCGAAGGAGTTCCTCGAGAAGTTCACGCTCTGCCTCGCTCCCTACGCCCCGCACCTCGCGGAGGAGCTTTGGGAAACGCTCGGTCACGATCACACGCTCGCCTACGAGCCGTGGCCCGAATACGACCCGAAGGCACTCGTCGAGGACGAGGTCGAAATCCCCGTCCAGGTCCTCGGGAAGCTCCGCGGCCGCGTGAAGGTCCCGGTCGCCGCGACCCCCGCCGAGATGGAGGCCGCCGCGAAGGCGAACCCCGACGTCGCGAAGTTCCTCGACGGCAAGACGATCGTCAAGGTGATCGCGATTCCGAAGCGCATGGTCAACTTCGTCGTCCGCTGACGCGGGCGGCGAAGAGGGGGAGAGGCCGGAAATGGGCGACGCGCCGAAAAAGACGATCTTCACCTACGAGCTCGACTCGGAGCACCAGAAGCTCCTCCTCGAGGTGATGGATTCCGGCGTCTACCGCCCGCGCGAAGTCCCCTATTCCGAGCGCTCGATCGAGGGCGAGAAGTTTAACGCGACCCTCTACTCGAAGGAGAAACGCGGCAAGCGCAAGTTCTGCGTCCAGGGCGCGGGCGCCGCGGAGTTCGTCGAGTTCGTTCTCGAGCCGCAGGGAATCGTGCCCCTCGCGCTCGGCTACGAGGAGATTCTCGCGCCCGAGGCCGTCTCGCCCCACGCGGGAAGCGATGAATCAGGGAAGGGCGACTATTTCGGCCCGCTCGTCGTCGCGACCGTTTACGTCGACGAGGACCTCGCCGCCGCGATGAAGGCGCTCGAGCTGAAGCTCCCCGACAAGAACGACCGCGTCCAGACCTACCGTGACGTCGTCCGCGACTGCAAGCAGCTCTCGGACCGGATCGTCCTCGCCGCGGGCGCGAAACTCCGCGAGCTTCTCGGACCGAATCGCTATTCGGTCGTGAGACTCGGAAATCCTTCCTACAACCGGCTCTACGCGAAAATCAAGAACGCGAACCGGCTCCTCGCCTGGGCCCACGGGACGGCGATCGAGGACCTCCTCACGAAAGTTCCCGCCTGCCCGCGCGTCGTCGTCGACCAGTTCGCGCGCATTCCGATGCTCGACGATAAGGGCGAGCCGATGAAGGACGAATACGGTTCGATCCGCGAAGACGTCGCGCGCTCGCAGGCGGTCCTGAAGCGCGCCCTCAAGGAGCGCGGGAAAAAGGTGGAACTCGAGCAGCGCCACAAGGCCGAAAGCGACATCGCGGTCGCCGCCGCCTCGATCATCGCGCGCGAGGTCTTCCTCCGCGAAATCGCGAAGATGTCGGCCGAGGTCGGCGAGACGATTCCGATCGGCTCGAGCGACCCGCGCGTCCGCGCGATTGCCTGCGAGATGGTGAAGCGCTCCGGCCCCGTCTGGCTCATGAACCACGCGAAAGTCCAGTTCCAGACGACCGACAAGGTCCTCTCCTCCACCGGCCACTCCCGCGCCGACCTTCCCCCCGAAGGCCAGGTCCCCTCATCTCTTTTCCGCACTTGATTTTCTCACCCTCTTACCCTCTCACCCTCTCACCCTCTCAACTTCTCAACTTCTCAACTTCTCCAGCCATGCTCCTCGCGAACTCTCTCATCCAAGGTTTCCTCGGCTCCAACATGATGGGCCGCGGCATCGTCGCCGCCCAGATCGCCGGCTCGGTCATCATGCTCGCGCTCATTATCGGCAAGTGGCGCGAACTCAACTTTTTAACCGGTTCGACGCGCCGCTTTATCCGCGACTTCGAGTCGTTCGGCGATACGCTCTCCTACCAGCTCAAGCGTCACCCGCTCGTCACGATCGGCATCGAGACCGTGTACCGCGTGACCTGCGAGAAGCTGATCGCGATGGTGCGCCCCGACCCGCGCAATCCCGCGGCGACCGTGACCGCGCTTTCGCCCCGCGAAGTCGAGCTCGTCGCCTCGACCTGCGAGCACGCGCTCGACGACGAGGAACTGAAGCTCGAGCGCGGAATGGGTATTATCGCAACGATCGTCGCGATGGAGCCGATGCTCGGGCTCCTCGGCACCGTCTGGGGCGTGCTCGACGCCTTCGCCGACATGGGCACGGCCGGGAGCGCCAACCTCGCGACGATCGCCCCGTCGATCTCCTCGGCGCTCGTGACGACGGTCGTCGGTCTTATCGTCGCGATCTTCGGCGTCTGCTGCTCGAACTGGATGAACGGCCGGATCCGCGAACTTTCGAGCACCTTCGAGGCGTTCGCCGACGAGCTCTCCGGCCGTCTCGCGATCGAGTACCAGGGGAAGGAAGCGTAAGATGGCGTTCAAGCGCAGACGCCGCCGGGGCGAGAAGCCCGAGGCGAAGATCGACATGAACTCGCTTATCGATCTTACCTTCCTTCTGCTCGTCACGTTCATCGTCACCCTACCCGCGCTCGAGCAGGGGATTTCGATTATTCTCCCGAAGGCGAAGACCGACGAGCTTCCGACGAAGGACTCGAAGGCGAACACGATCAGCGTCGCCTTCCCGACCGGACTTTTTCTCAACGACAAGCCGATCGGCGAGGACGAACTCGGCGCGACCTTGAAGGCGATGGCGGCCGCGGACCCCGACGTCCCCGTCCTCGTCCGCGGCGACGAGCGGCTCGACTACGGGACCGTCATGAACATCGTGAAACTCGTCTACGACGCGAAGATCCGGCGCATGGCGCTCGTCACGCTCGCCGACAAGTGAAAGGGCGCTTTTCGCGGTGATCGGCTTTGAAGAGAACGACCGTCGACCCGGGATGCTCGGCCCGGGGAACGTGATCGGCGCTGCGCTGATCCACATCCTCTTCTTCGCGGTCTGCTGCGTTACGGCGATTCCGTTCCGGTCGAAGGATGTCGTGATTCCGATCGACCTCACGGTCATCATGGAAGAGAACCTCGACGGGAACGACGACGAGCCGCCGCCGACCGAAAAGCCGACCCCGCAGCCGGAGCCGCCGAAGCCGACTCCGCCGCCCGAGCCGACCCCGCCGCCACCCGAGCCCGAAAAGCCGGTCGATGCGGTCGTCAAGGATAAGCCGAAGGAAGAAAAGAAGATCGAGAAGCCGAAACCACCCGAACCGAAGCCGCCCGAGAAGACAAAGGCGCAGCTTCGCGAGGAACGGATGAAGCGCGCGCGCGAGTCGGCCTCGAAAGTCGTGACCCCGGAGCCGCCCCAGCCGAACGGGCGGACCGACAAGCAGACGCTCACGGCGGAGGAGCGCGCCCGTCTCCTCGCGCTCGGCGCTACGCCCGGGCGCTCGGAACAGATGCCGGCCGACGAAGAGCAGCTCTGCATTTCGCTCATTTACAAGGAATTCTATTCGAAGTGGGATTCGCCCGCCTATTCCGCCGCGCTGCGCGAAATGGTCCTTCGGGTAGAATTCGACCGTGGCGGACGCGTCGTTGCGAAGACGCTCGTCCAGCGCTCGGGCGACGCCGCGGCCGACCGCACGGTCGAGGACGCCGCCGCGCGCGTAAAATACGTAGCCGGGCTCACTCCGGAATTCCTTCGCCGCCATCCGACCGTCGACGTCCGTTTCAAGGTCAAGATGCAGTGACCAGGCGGAGCTCCGCGCCAACCGATTTCCCTGTTTGGGTAGTGACATCAGCGAAAGTTCGGGGTATAATTCAATACACTTAAAATAAAAACAAGGGCTGCCATGAAGAAATCAAACTTCCGCTGGATAATCTGTTCGTTGCTGTTTTTCGCGACGACCGTCAACTACCTAGATCGCCAGGTGCTGTCCCTGACATGGAAGGACTTCATCGCCCCCGAGTTCGGGTGGACCGACGCTAATTACGGCACCATCACCGCGTTCTTCTCGATCTTCTACGCGTGCATCTCGCTCGTCGCGGGCAAGATCATCGACGTCCTCGGAACGAAGAAGGGCTACCTCGCCGCGATTTTCTTCTGGTCGCTCGCCGCGTGCCTTCACGCCGCCTGCGGTATCGCGACGATGGTGATCTGCGGCTATGATTCGATCGGCGCGATGACCGCCGCTGCGACGGCGTCGCACGTCCCCGGCGCGCCGGAGATGGTGGTGAAGGCGGGCCTTGCGATTTCGACGGCGTCCGTCTGGCTCTTCCTCGCCTGCCGCTCGATGCTCGCCCTCGGCGAGGCCGGTAACTTCCCGGCCGCGATCAAGGTTACGGCCGAGTACAATCCGAAGAAAGACCGCGCGCTCGCGACTTCGATCTTCAACGCCGGCGCCTCGGTGGGCGCGCTCGCTTCGCCGGTAATCATCCCGGTGATCGCGAAATACTGCGGCTGGGAGATGGCGTTCATCATCATCGGCGGCCTCGGCTTCGTCTGGATGGGCTTCTGGTTCTGGCTCTACAAGAAGCCGGCGGAATCGAAGTTCGTCAACAAGGCGGAACTCGATTATATTAACTCCGACGAAGAGCCGGCGGGTGATGGAACACCCGCCGTCCAGGACAGCGGGGAGAAGACGATTTCGTTCTGGAAGTGCTTCACCTACCGTCAGACCTGGGCGTTCATCGCGGGCAAGTTCTTTACGGACGGCGTCTGGTGGTTCTTCCTCTTCTGGACCCCGGCGTACTTCTCCGACCAGTTCGGGCTCAAGGCCGATATGCCGCTCACGATGGCGCTTATCGCCGTCCTCTACGCGATCGTTACCTTCCTCTCGATCGGCGGCGGCTACCTCCCGAAGGTCTTTATCGACGGTAAGGGAATGGACCCCTACGCGGGCCGCATGCGCGCGATGCTCATCTTTGCGTTCTTCCCGATCGCCGCGCTCTTCGCCCAGCCGCTCGGCCCGATTTCGCCCTGGTTCCCCGCGATCCTGATCGGCCTCGTCGGCGCCGGCCACCAGAGCTGGTCCGCGAACATCTACTCGACCGTTTCGGACATGTTCCCGAAGTCGACCGTCGCCTCGATCACCGGTATCGGCACGATGGCGGGCGGCATCGGCTCGTTCCTCATCAACAAGGGCTCGGGAATGCTCTTCACCTACGCCGAAGGTCAGGGCGAGGCGTTCCGCTTCTTCGGCTTCGTCGGCAAGCCCGCGAGCTACATGATCGTCTTCTGCGTCTGCGCCGTCGCCTACCTCGTCGCGTGGGCCGTCATGAAGACCCTCGTCCCGAAATACGAAGTCATCAAGGCTTAGTGCGTAGTGCTTAGTGCATAGTGCTTAGTGCGATAGGAAAATTTAGATAAAAAGGAGTAATCAATGAAGCAAGGTTGGCGTTGGTACGGTGACGCGGATGCGATCACTTTGAAGGAAATCCGTCAGGCGGGCGTCACGGACGTCGTCGCGGCGCTTTACGAAAGGAAGCCGGGCGAAGTCTGGCCCGTTAAGGAAATCCAGGCGCGCGCGAAGAAGGTGAAGGACGCGGGGATGGTCTGGTCGGTCGTCGAGTCGGTGCCGATTCACGAGGACATCAAGAAGCACACCGGCGACTACCTCAAGTATGTCGAAAATTACAAGCAGACCCTCCGCAATCTCGCGAAGTGCGGCATCAAGACCGTCTGCTACAACTTCATGCCGATTCTCGACTGGACGCGCTCGAACCTCGAGTACGAGCTCCCCGACGGCTCGACCTGCCTCGAGTATAACGAGTACGAGCTCTGCGGCTTCGACCTCTGGTACCTGAAGCGCCCCGGCGCCGAGAAGGAATATTCGAAGGCGACGATCGCGAAGGCGAAAAAGGTCTGGGCGAAGCTCGACGCGAAGGGCAAAAAGCGCGTAGCCGACGCCGTCCTCTGCGGTCTTCCCGGAACGGTCGACGACCTCACCCCGGAGGAATTCCTCGCCCAGCTCAAGGCGTACGAGGGGATCGACGACAAGAAGCTCCGCGAGAACATGTACTGGTTCCTCAACGAGATCAGCCCCGTCCTCGAGGAGACCGGCGTCAACATGTGCATCCACCCCGACGACCCGCCGCATCCGATCTTCGGCCTTCCGCGCATCCTTTCGAACGCCGCGGACATCGCCCAGATGTACAAGGAGTGCCCCTCGAAGCACGTCGGCCTTACGCTCTGCACCGGCTCGCTCGGCGGCAACCCGAAGAACAACGCGGTCGAGATCATGAAGAAGTTTGGGAAGCGCGTCTTCTTCTGCCACTTCCGCAACCTCGAGTACACCGACGACATGGTCTTCCACGAGTCGCAGTGCCACCTCCAGGGCATCAACGACATCCCCGCGCTCTTCAAGGAGTTCCTCAAGGAGGAGAAGCGCCGCGGCGAAAAGATCGTCGTCCGCCCCGATCACGGGCGTTTCCTCGAGATCGACAAGGGCCGCAAGTGCTACTGCGGCTATTCCTACGGCGGCCGCCTCATCGGCCTCGCGGAACTCCGCGGACTCGAAATCGGTCTCAAGTTCTGTAACAAGGGGCTTTAAGCCGACCGAGCGAGGTGCAAGATGCGGTCGTTCGCTTCCTCGAACATCCTGATTTCGCTCGCGTGCGCGATCTTGTCCGTCGCGGCGTTCGCCGACTGCCTCGATGAACTCATGCCCGTTCCGCGCGAGGTGGTGCGCGGGTCCGCGCCCGTCAAGGCTCCGACCGGACCCGGCGCCTACCAGCTCGTCGTCCGGAACGGGAAGCCGAAGATCTCAGGCGATGCCGAGGGCCAGCGCTACGCGAAGGTGACGTTCGGCCAGCTCAAGAAGCTCGCGGAAGGCGGGAAGATTCCCGACTGCACGATCAACGACTGGCCGGAGTTCAAGTACCGCGGAATTCTCCTTGACTGCGGGCGGAACTACCAGTCGGTCGAGTCGATCCTCGATCTGCTCGACCACCTCGCGAAGTACAAGATGAATGTCTTCCACTGGCATATCGTCGACAACTACGGCTGGCGGCTCGAGTCGAAGAAGCACCCCGAACTTCAGAAGCGCGAGGCGTTCGGTCGCCAGGTCGGGAAGTACTACACCCAGGAGGAATTCAAGTCCGTTCTCGCCCACGCGAAGAAGCGCGGGATTACGGTCATCCCCGAGCTCGATATGCCCGGCCATACGCTCGCGTTCCGGAAGGCGACGGGCTTCGCGACGCTCAACGACGACAAGGCGATGATCATGCTCGGCGAGCTTATCGACGAGCTCTGCTCGCTCGCGCCGGCGGAGGAGATGCCGATCATCCACCTCGGGACTGACGAGGCGCGCGAGGCGTCGGAGAAGGTCAGTCAGGCCCGGCTTGATTACTGGGCGAAGAAGGTGAAGGACAACGGCCGCGAGCTGATGGGCTGGTCGCCCGGGCTTCGCCTCCCGGGTCAGTCGATCAAGCAGCTCTGGATGGGCGCTAACGATCCGCGCGGCGACAGCTGCCCGTACATCGATTCGCAGAACAGCTTCTACATCAATCACGTCGATCCCGAAGAACTTCTTTCGGTCGCGGCGTACCAGCAGCCGTGCCGCTGGGGCGCGAAGTCGGAGCATCTCGGCGCGATCATCGGCGTCTGGCACGACGACAACATCGCCGATACCGAGGACGTCGCGCGGATGAACGCCGTCTACCCGGCGGTCGTGCTCCTTTCCGACAACTTCTGGCGCGGCCGCGAGAAGGATGAGCCCGGCCTCTACGCGCGCCTCCCGGCGCCGACCGATCCGCGCTTCGCGCTCGCCGAAGACCTCGAGCGCCGGACGATTGCACAGCGCGACAAAGTCCTCGCGAACCTCAAGCATCCGTTCCCGTACGTCGCCCAGACGGCGATGCGCTGGCGGATGACCGACGCGGCTAACGGCAGCGTACTCGCGACCGACATCCCACAGGCGACGATTTACCCGCGACATTTCTGGTTTCCGAAGGGCGCGTACGCGCCGGGCGCGAACGGCAAGGTCGTCCTCGAGACGACGATCGAGTCGCCGAAGGAGATCGACTGCGGCGCGTGGATCGGGATGACCGGCTTTTCGCGTTCCGACGGCCGCAGCCGCGACGGGCGCACGCCGAACCTCGGCGAGTGGAACAAGCACGGCGCGACGATCGAGCTCAACGGGCGGAAGATCGACCCGCCGAACTGGACACACCCGGGCGTCGGCGGGAACCCGAAGGAGCAGCCGCTTGTCGACGAGGACTACTGGTATCGCGCGCCCGCGAAGATCCACCTCAAGAAGGGCACGAACATGGTGAAGCTCACGCTCCCGAAGAACGGCGGCTGGAAGTGGATCGGAACTTTCGTCCCGATGACGGGAACGAGCGACCACCCGGCCGAAGTCCCGGGACTCGTTTATTCGTCGAAATAACGCGTTTGGCGTCCCGGCTCGAATCCGCGACTCATTGATAAGCGGGTTGCTTTTGGGGTATAATAGACGGGCGGAGCGAGACCGGGAGTTCCGGAGTCGCGCCGACAGGGGAAAACAGCATGAAAAGAACATTCACCGCGCTTCTTGTAGCGTGCGCGTGGGGCGCTATCGCCGCGGCCGCGACGATGACCGTTACCGTCGAAAAGGACTTCGCTTCGGCGGAGATCGTAAAGCTCGAGGCCGCGGGGGCGGAATACGGATTTATCTCGATGGAGGGGACAGGCCCCGCGGATCTCGCGGTCGGCTCGCCCGCGCTTCCCGAGGCGGTGGAGGTCGTGGAGCTCCCGCGCGGCGCGCGGTTCACCGGCGCGGAGGTGACGCTCGGCGGCTGGCGGCGGATCGCGGAGGGCGTGACGCTGCTCCCTGTTCAGGCCCCTGTCGAGGGTAATGTCGAAAATCCGCCGTTCACCCCCCCCGATTCTGCCTATTATTCGCTTGACGAATACATTCTCCCCGAATCGGGCGCGGACGGAACCTTTACGGACGGCGGCGTCGTGAAGGTGCCGGTCCGGATTGCGCCCTACCGCTACAATCCCGCGAGCGGCGTCATCGAGGCGGCGGGCGCGGTGACGATCGCGATCAGCTATCTGAAAGGGTCTGTCCCCATGGAAGCGGCGATCGCCGCGGAGGACAAGATCGACTACGTCCTTATCGCTCCGCCGAAATACTACACGAACTGGGTGGAGTACGTCGAGTGGCGCGCGACGACGCGGCCCGGAATGACGCTCATCGCGAAGAACGCAATCGAGATCTACGAGGACTACCCTTACGCGGGCTACATTTCGACGAACGGGACCGCGTACACCGCCGCCGACCCGGCGAATAATGTCTGGCGCAACGCGGCGGAATCGATCCACGCCTACCTCCGCGCGATGCACTCGGCCCACGGCCTCGAGTACGCCGTCCTCGCGGGCGCGTGGTTCAACTGCCGCTCTTCGTCGCCCGGGAAGTTCTACGGCGGCGAGATGATGTCGATCACGAACGCGATCCCCGGCCTCTACGTGAACGGCGGCTGGGGCCAGCAGCCATCCGATTTCTTCTACGCCTGCCTCGACTTGCTGGACGGGACGTATCCGTGGGACAAGGACGGCGACGGCGTCTACGGGAAGGGGACGGCCAATACTGCGGTCGATGTCATCCCCGATATCGCCGTCTCGCGTATCTCCTTTAAGCCGTCGACCTATGTCGCGGCTGGCATGAGCGTCCCCGAGATGATCGAGGCTTACACCAACAAGCTCGCGAAGTCCGAGGCCGAGGACTTCGCCGGCAACCACCGTTTCTCCGCGAACTGGGGCCCGCTCAAGGGAAGTATGACGATCTCCCAGACGACCTACACGGGACGCGACTACGAGTTCGAGTATTTCGACGGGATGAAGAACATCTTCGACCCCGCGCACGGGAACTCGCTTTACGACAAGGAGCTCGCGACGCGACTTTTCTTCCGTAACGGCGTCGCGCGCAACCTTCCGCTCGGCGGTATGGTCGAGAACAACAGTTCCGCGACCGAAGCGGGGTATTTCGAAATGATCCAGACCTGCGCCCACGGCCTCGAGACCGGCACCTGCGGCTTCCTCACCTCGACCGCGAACAACGCGAAGGGTCTCTCGAAACTCTACTGCGCGATTTCGCCGTGCCTCACCGGCTGTCCGGACTGGAACGAGAACGGATATGTGCAGCCATCGCTCGCCGAGACCTTCATCCAGAATCCGAAGGGTGGCACGGTCGTCTCCTTCGCGGGCGGCCGCGTCGGCTACTACCAGCCCGATGGGAATATGTACACTTACGGACCCGATCTCTATTCGAAGCGGATCGAATACCATTTCTTCAGTAACGCGATCGTTGGAACGAATTCGCTCGGCAAGGCCTGGCAGATGTTCGAGTCGCAGATGGCTATCAACGGCTCGATGGGGAACGGACAGTCGCGCTGGTGCCTCTACAACCAGTTTATGTACGGCGATCCGCTCGTCCGCTTCTCGACGCCGGAGCATTTCTATGCGTCCTATCCGAACCGCCGGATGACCGGGCTCGCGAGTGCCGAGAGCGAGGCGACCGTCGCCGCGGACGGCGGCACCGGCCTCGATCCGTTCGCCTTTACGGGCGATTGCGGCAAGGTCACCTTCGCCTCGCCCTCGAGCTACTACGTGGGCGGCGTAACCAACGCGGCGGAAGTCGTTCTCGCGGGCACGAACACGACCCTCGACCTGACGCTCGTCGCCGACCTCGACAAGCTCACCCTTGCGGCGGGCGGGCGTAAGAACATCGTCCGCACGAAAGCCGCGGGGGCGCTCGCGAAATTCATGCCGCTCGAGCTTAACGACTCGGGCGTCGTCCTCGAGACCAACCAGGCGGGCGGCACGGAGCCCTCGACGAATCTCTTCGCTCGGCTCGACGGCGGCACGCTCGGCTTCTACCCGAACCCGAACTACGGTCTCTCGGCGGGCTCGTGGGAATGCATCCTCCAGCCGATCGAGATGAAGAACGGCTCGACCTTCACGGCAGACCGCACGACCACGCTCGCGCTCGGCTCCTCGAAGTATCCCGGGACGGCGAGCTTTTCGATAGCGGGGACGAACGCGTGGACCTCGACGAACGGCGGCGCGATCAAACTCTGCGGCACGACCGAGGTTAAGCTCGCCGCCGACTCGTGTCTCCAGATCAACGCGAACGTCCTCGATAACGGGAATGGCTCGCTCAAGTTCACCGGCACGGGCGCGGCGGAATTCGTCTCGGCGAGCGGCGCGGGCGGCACGCTCGAAATCGGCGAAGGGGTGACGATGATCCTCGACGCGATTCCTTTCGCGCACCTCACGAACCTCGTAGTCGGCGCGAACGCGAGAATCATTCTCCCCGAGAGCGATTCCGATTTCTGGCAGATTGCTCCGCTCACCGGCTGCACGGTTTCGATCGATGGCTCTGCGCAGTTCTACGAGGCGGGCGACGAGGAGAACGCGATCACGGGTACGCTCACCACGGGCGGCGCCTATTTCCGTTCGGGCGCGGTGCAGGAGTGGAATGTCGCGAGCGGCGTCTGGAGCGAGGATGAAAGTTATAAGCCGTGGTCGCTCGGCGGCGTGATGACGAACTACAACGCAAGTCTCGCGACCTACTTCGGGAATATCGCGGGGTCTACCGTCGCAACCGTCAATGTCGACGGCCCGATGGCGTCCGCCTCGGCGATTTTCGCGAACGGTGCGACCGAGTACGATTTCGTCCGCAATGGCGGCGATGAGACCGCGTCGCTCGTCTTCAATAAGCTCGTCACCGGCGGCGACATCGCGAGCGAGGTGCAGATTTCCGCGATTTCCGACATCGACGTGATGGGCGGAAAGTTCATCGCGAACGCGACCAACTATCCCGCGGTCTCGACGGGAACGATCGCGATCGAGGACGGCGCCGAATTCGGTGCGGCGAGCGTATACTCGACGATTCCTTCGATCCGCGGCTTCAGGGTGCTCTTCCAGGGCTGCACGAGCTCGACCGTAGACATCATCGAAATCTTCGGCCGCATCAATGGCAAGACTTTCGGCAAGGGTACCGGTTTCAGCGCGCTCGGTGGAACGATGTTTGACTCGAACGGCTCCGACGCGGCGAACCTCAAGCGGCTTTACGACAATTCGTACAATTTCGGCATCAACGGCGCGACCGCGAGCGCCGCGTGGACGGCTCCCTACACCGCGGGCGAGACTTATTTCGGGGTGATGTTCTCGAAGCCGCTCCCGCTCATCAGCTATCTCTGCCTCGGCGCGAAGTCATCGAACCGTCCGACGTATTTCCAGCTGCAGGTCACCCAGGACGGAACCAACTGGCAGACGGTCGCGAACCGCTGGCCGACTTTCGGCTCGTACAATATCGGCGGCTGGGATGGTAACAGCACCGACGGCACCTATAACGGTATCTCGCTCTCGACGCCGAAATCGAAGACCGCGATCACGGTGAACGAAGGCGGCGCGATTCGCGCGGAGGGTAAATATTACGCCGATATCACTTTCGCGGAAGGGGCGGCGTTGAAGGCGGTCGCGGGTTCGACCGGTCTCGAGCTCGAGTCGGGCGCGACCTTCAATTTCCCGGATGAGGGGACGATTGCGGTCGACACCTCGGAGATCGACTTCAACACTGTCGAATCCCAGATCATCGTCACCAACACGAGCTGGAGCGCGAGCGACCTGAAACGCTTCGCTATCGATGTGAACAACGCCGAGCTGCGGCTCGTCGACGGCTCCGTCTACGCGGTCGCGGTCGACGGCTCGATCCAGCCGCCGTACCTCCTCGGCGTCTGCGGGACGACGACCTGGGATACCGACAGCTGGTACTGGTACGACGAAACGGCGGACGAGACGAATGCGTGGAAGAAGTTCGAGAAGAAGTGGAGCGAATACCGGACGAAGGAAAGCGCCACGGTGGAGATCGACCTCTGCAGCGACTCGGGTGTCGTCCTCGATGTCGATACCGATGTGAAGATCGATACGCTCACCGCCTGCGGGACGAACAACCAGCCCTCGGTCGCGATTAAACTCACGAGCTCGAACGGTTCGTCGCTCGCGGCCGAAACGCTCGACTTTTCGATCTTCCCGGGCGCGCTCACCCTCGATATCGAGAACCTCTCGGGCACTCTCTCGATGCCGGGCGGCGGACTCGTCTTCACGAAGAGTGCGACGAATGCCGTTCTCGCGGCCGATTCGAGCGGGCTTATCGCCTTCGATTTCGCGGATGCGGGCTCGCTCGCCTATCCGCTTATCGCGCTCGAGGATGCGGGCTCGCTCACGAATCTCACCCTCGCCGCGTCCGTCGATACCGAGACGGCGAACTACACGCTCACTACGGTCGGGAACATCCTCTACGCGGTCGACTTAAAACAGTACCGCGCCGCGGTCGAAGCGGGGACAGACCCCCTCGAGGTGACAATCGCGGAGCCGTACCACAACTACGAGTTTAACGGCAACCTCAACCAGTCGAACAACCAGGCCTCGCTCACGCTCAAGTCGAGTAACAACCCGACCTATGTCGAATCGCGGGGTGATCAGGCGATGACCGTATACACGGGGTACTGCGACGGCGACACCGCCTTCGCGCTCGGCTCGTCGGGCCGCTGGACGGTGACCGCGACCGCGCGGCTCTGCGCGACCGACAACCACATCGTATTCGCGGTCGGGCGCAAGACGACCGCCGGCATCGCGCTCACCTCGAAGAGCGCGGATATGGTCTCGGTCGCCTACTGGTACTCGAGCGGCAACCACGGGAACCTCATCGAGGTCGCTGTCCCTAAGGCCTCGAGCCAGTTCCACCACTACGCTATCCGCGTCTCGGGGACGCTCGTCGAGCTCTTCGTCGACGGCGAGAAGGCGGGCGAGGGCCAGATCAGCGCCGACCATATCGTCTCGGGGTCGACCGGCTTCCAGTTCCACAGCGTCCACGGCGGTCTCCCGGGCGGACTCTCCGGCGGCGGCGACGAGGCGATCGACAACTTCTCGATGTACCAGCGCGCGCTTTCGGAGCTCGAGATCATCAAGCTCGCGGTCGCGAACCCGCTCTGGCCGTATAGCGGGACGCTCGATATCCCTGAGGGCGAGGTCGTGAAGCTCTCTTCGCGTCCGTTCCGCGACTACTACGAGTGCGCGGTCACCGGCGGCGGTCTTATCGTCCTCGACACCGAGACGATGCCGGACTGCGATCTCACGCTCGGCGACGCGGTAAAGGTCTACGACATGTACCCGGCGACGCCGATTTATAATCTTGATTTTGATGGTAATTACACCAACAACGGCTCCGTCGCCACGTGGACGGTTTCCGAGTCCGGAACGGCGGAATATGTCGAAGGCCGCAGGGGACAGGCGGTCAAGGGATCAACCTACCAGGGCGGCAGCATGACGGTTCCGACAACAAGCTACACCATCAACTCGTGGATGAAGATGGGTGGCGTGACCAATACTTGCGCATGGTCGATCGGCGGCCCCGCGATGGGCGGCGCCGGTATTGCGAACGGCAACGGGTCTACGGTTTTCTTCATGACTTACGCGGCGCAGACGGCGTACACAACGCTTTGCGCGGCTAGTGTCCCCGACGCGACGACCGCGTATCACATGTATTCAATCCGCATTCTCAACGCGCAGATGGAGTTCTTCGTCGACGGGCTCAAGGTCGGTTCCGGCACCGCGCTCTACCAGAATTCCAAGGCCAACGGAAATATGCGCATTCACGGTATCGTCAACGACGGGGCGAATATGAAGCTCGGAAAGGATACCACGGGCGCGATTGATAATTGGTCGTACTATACGACCGTGATGAGCGACCTGAAGCTCCGCGCGCTCGTCTTCGCGGACGATTACTATGTCGTCGAGGTCGCGCAGCCGACAGGCGCGTCGATTTATCTCGATGACGCCCTCGCGCCGGGCTCCGAGGTGTATTCGGCGGGAACCGAGCTCGTCTATACGCTCTCAAACCTCGCGCGCAAGTACACCTTCCGCGGCTGGACGGGGACAGACCCCGATGACACGGTGGACGGAACGACGCTCACGATCCCCTCGCTTTCCGCTTCGCGCTCGCTCGGCGCCGATGTCCGCTACACCCCGCGCTCGTTGAAGGTAATGATGAAGGCATTGAAGTGACGACCGTAGGATTCGGCGGATTCGCGATTTAAGTCAAAGATAGATATCGAAATTCCAACATGAGAATCGAAGAAGAACTGGTGGCGCTTTATCGTGCGCAGGGGATGACGTGCGCGACGGCGGAGAGCTGTACTGGCGGCGGCATCGGCTCGGCGATCACTTCGGTCGCCGGGTCGAGCGAGATGTTTCTCGGCGGCGTCATTTCGTACGCGAATTCAGTGAAGGCCGGCGTCCTGGGCGTGCGCGAGGAAACGCTCGCCACGGTCGGCGCGGTGTCGCCCGAAACCGCCGCGCAGATGGCCGAGGGCGCGCGCCGATTGACCGGCGCGGATGTCGCGGTCGCGGTCACCGGCATCGCGGGGCCGGGCGGCGGCACGGATGAAAAGCCGGTCGGGCTCGTCTGGTTCGGTCTTGCGTCCGCGAACGGGACGCGCACCGAGAAGGCGATTTTCCCCGGCGACCGCGCTTCGGTCCGGGCGAAGACCGTCACCCACGCGATCGGGATGCTTCTCGCGGCCGCAGTGACGTCCAAATGATATAGCCGACAGCATGGCGGATTAATTCGCCCCGCGAACTGTTCCGCCGATTCGTCGGTTGAGAATTGACACCTGCTGCGATGCCGACCGGCTTGACCTCGGTCGCGTCGGCATCATGCCCGAACCGGAGCGTATGCTGACGAATTCCGGTCGCATGATCGGCGCACTCGAGATGGGCGGGTTGTGTTAGGCGGCGAAGATGACGGATGTAAGATCGCTGGGTCAATGGCGTTTTACAAGGTAAAGGGATTGATCGATGGAAGGAAATATGAAAAGACTGAAACCTGAACAGGAGACTGTGATCCTTGAATGGATCCGTGTGAACAACGGCCGGATGAAGGAAAATGAAATTTCTTCGTAATAATTCTTCTTGCGGCTTGTTGTATAGAATGTCAACACGATGATTATCAAACAGAAAATGATTGTTTGTCAGATTCTGGCGGGTGGTGCGAGTATAGGGTGTTCGGCTCTCGGTAGCGGATGAAAAAACGAGAAAGCAAATTCTCGATGAAGAATCGCGCAGCTTTCAGTGGAAAGATTTAAAAAGGAAAATAAACATGACGACGGACATCAACATCACCGACAATGAAATCATGAAGCACAACAACGACATCATCACGGCGCATTACGCCGATTGGTTCACGAAAATCGCCGCTTCCCTCCGAAAATTCGCCGATTCTTCGACCGTTGAAGAATCGGTCGCCAATGCCATAGACAAGGTCATGGGCCTCCATGACCGTTTCCATCTCCGCGAAACGCTTCCGTTAATGGATGAAGCCCAGCTGTATGTCACAATTCAGAAGCAGGCCAAATGGCTTGTCGGACACGAGCGCGACCGGTTCGTCCGGTTCGATCCGTATGTCGAAATAAAGGAGAGCGAAGATGAAGCGCCGACCAAGGTCGACGAACAATTCCTCCCGACGCACGGTTACGATAGGAAGGACTTCTACCTGTCCCTCATCTCGTCCGTCCGCCGCGCCCTTGCCAGGGCCGGCTTCAAAGGCTATCAGATCGACGGTTTCCTCGCCGGAAAGGCCTACGGGCACAGTTCGAAGGAAATCGCCATGCTTTCCCCGAAATTCAAGACCGCCGGCAACTACGACAAACTTGTCTGTCTCATGAAAAAGGCCTTGAAGAAGTATGCCGCAGACCCCGATGGCCTCCTTTACGAATTCCGCCCAGCCGCCTAACTTCGGCGATGGATTCTAAAGTATAGCGATACATCAGGAAAGTATCTATATACTTTAGAATTGACATTTGCCGCACCGATCGGCGAGGTGAATATCGGTTGATGACCGCGAAGGAATTTTTCGGTGAGGACTGACGACGGCGCAACTGCGGCGGATTGAATTTTTGAGTCTACTTGCAAATGTGACACAGTCGGAAATGGAAGCCGTGCCTCGTGTG
>R26__coassemble_258_pt1 | contig 35503 bp, 21 predicted proteins | sample R26__metabat2_high_PE_025 | metagenome-assembled genome bin R26 | reverse complement strand
CTTCGACCAGGAGACCTCCGAGACGATCATCGCCGGCATGGGCGAGCTCTACCTCGAGGTCATCGTCGACCGTCTGAAACGCGAGTTCAACGTCGACTGCGACGTCGGCGCCCCGCAGGTCGCGTACCGCGAGACGATCACCGTCCCCGTCGACAACGAGTACAAGCACGTCAAGCAGTCCGGCGGCCGCGGTCAGTACGCCCACGTCTGCCTCAAGCTCGCCCCGCAGGAGCCCGGCAAGGGCTTCGAGTTCGTCAACGAGGTCAAGGGCGGCGTCATTCCGACCGAGTACATCCCGGCCGTCGAAAAGGGCGTCAAGAAGGCGCTCGAATCGGGCCCGCTCGCCGGCTTCCCCGTCGTCGACGTCAAGGCGACCGTTTACTTCGGTTCGTACCACGAAGTCGACTCGAACGAATTCGCGTTCATCACCTGCGCGATGCAGTGCTTCAAGCAGGCGTTCCTCAAGGCGAAACCCCAGCTCCTCGAGCCGATGATGGACGTCGAAGTCGTCGTCCCCGAGCAGTACATGGGCGCGGCGAACGGCTCGATCAACCAGCGTCGCGGCCGCATCGAGGGCATGGAGGACCGCGCGGGCGTCAAGCTCCTCAAGGCGACCGTCCCGCTCGGCGAAATGTTCGGCTACTCGAACGCGATCCGTACGGTCACCCAGGGCCGCGGCTCCTTCACGATGATCTTCAAGCAGTACGAAGCCGTCCCGAAGAACATCGCGGCGGAAGTCGTCGAGAAGCGCGTCAAGGAAGGCAAGGTCCGCCCGATGGCCGACTGAAGCGCCTGAAGCGAAAGCGCAAAAGAAAAACCGCGACCGAGAGGCCGCGGTTTTTCTTTTGTCCGGCGGGAGAATGTGAAATGTGGTATAATTAGCCTATTCATCAATTATTCGAATGAGGTGACATAAAGTGGCGTTAGTTATTAAAAAACCGATTGCGAAAAACCTTTCCGTCGCGAAATCCTCGGCGGGAGCGAAGCCCAACGCGACCATCCGCTTCGTGACGAAGAGCCCCGCGGCGAAGCCGGCGGTGACGACGCGGCCGCTCGTCGTGCCGAAAGCCGTCCCGGTGAAGGGGACTGTCCCCGCGGAATCGAGGGGGACTGTCCCCGTCGCGCCGGAGGAGGCTTCGGTCAGCGCGCTCGCGATCAAACGCGCGGAAAAAGCGGAGAATCTCAAGAATTATCTCTTCAAGTCGGTCGCGAGCGATGTTAGACGCCCGCTCGAGGACATCGCCTCGACGCTGCAGGCGCTCCGCGAAGGTGCCGGGAGCGAAGAGGAGCGCGCGGCCGCGATCGACTGGCTCGCGACGGCGTCGCTGTCGCTCGTACAGCTCCTCGATGAACTCATCGACATTTCCGAGGCGGATCGCGCGGACGCGGCGGAGAAGACGCGGGTTTCAATCGAATCAATCGTCGGCGACGTGGTCGAGGCCTACCGCAGCGAGGCAAACGCGAAGGGGCTTTCGATCTCGGCTTCGTTCGAGGGGACACTCCCCGAACTCGAGTTCGACGGGCAGCGGCTCGGTCACATTCTGAGACGCCTCGTCGACAGCGCGGTCAAGTTCACTACGTCGGGCCGCATCGGTATCGGCGCCGCCTACTCGGGGGAGAAGCTCACGCTTTACGTCGAGGATACCGGCTGCGGGATGCCCGTCGACGCCCAGCGCAAGTTCGCCGAAACGACTAACTTCGGCGAGGACGCCGGCGGTTTCGTCGGGACGGAGCTCGCGATTATCCGCCGGCTCGTCATGTCGCTCGGCGGCGAGATCGCGCTCGTCTCGACCCCGGGAATCGGCACGGTGATGACGCTTGTCTTCAAAGGCGTTAAGTCACTTTCAGCGCCGGAAGGTCGCGACCTCGGCTCGATGCAGAAGATATCCTTCGCCGATCTCGGTCCGCTAGATGACGCTCCGGCGAAGCATCACCGCGTTCTCGTCGCGGACCCGTCGCCCGTTCATCGCGCGGTTATCGCCGAGATGCTGCGTTCGCTCGGCTGCGAGAGCGTCGCGACCGTCTCGAACGGCCAGGAGGCTCTCGTCAAGGTCGTGACCGGCGCGTGCGACGTCGTCTTCACCGATCTCGCGCTCGACGGGATGACCGGTCGCGATCTCGTCCGCGAAATCCGGAAGATCGCGACTTTCGCGAAATTGCCTGTCCATGCGCTTACCGCCGACGAATCGATACTTCCCGAAGCGGATTCGCTCGGATTCACCTCGGTCGTTCTCAAGCCCGCGACTTCCGATAAGCTTCGCCGGTCGCTTGCTGCGGGTAATTGCTGACCATCGGAATCCGCTCCACCCATTTGGGTAAGTGATGATTGAATTCCGGTTGTGATAAACTGATCGCATAGCATAGGAGGTATGATAATCATGACGCATCAATTGGAATTCTTCGCGCTTTTCGGCGCCGCGGCGCTTCTCTGCGGGTGCTGTTCGTCTTGTCCGTCGAGCGGTCCGCGTGACTTCGGTACGACGAAATACGGCGAAAAAGCCCATCTTTACACGCTCCGCGGGAAGGGCGGGCTCACGATGGAGGTGACCGACTACGGCGGGCGCGTCAACCGCCTGCTCGTTCCGGACGCGGACGGAAAGCTCACTGATGTCACGATCGGTTTTTCGTCGCCCGCCGGATGGGATACGATCGACCCCTACTACGGCGCGATCATCGGGCGCTTCGGGAACCGAATCGCGAACGGCGTCTTCACGCTCGACGGAAAAACTTACAAGCTCGAACTGAGCGATCCCGACCATCACGCCTGCCTCCACGGCGGAAAGCGCGGTTTCCACGGCTACGTCTGGGACGCGAAGCCGTTCGAGAAGGGCGACGACGTCGGTATCGTCTTCTCGCGCGTCTCGCCGGACGGCGAGGACGGCTTCCCGGGTACGGTCGACGTGAAGGTCACCTACACGATCACGCCCGAGAACGTCTGGCGCATCGAGTACAACGCGACGACCGACGCGGCGACGCCGTTCAACATGACCCAGCACTGCTACTTCAACCTCGACGCCGACGACACGATTCTCGACGAAGAACTCCAGCTCGTCGCATCCAGGTATTCGCCCGTCAACGCCGACCTCGCGCCGGTCGGACCCGCCGCGCCGGTCGAGGGGACGCCGTTTGATTTCCGTGAATTCCACGCGGTCGGCGAGCGGATCAACGACCCCGATACCGTTCTCCAGTACGGCCCCGGCTACGACCACAACTGGGTCGTCGACGGCGAGGGCTTCCGCCGCGCGGCGACGCTCCGCGGGCGCACCCACTCGCTCGAGGTCTGGTCCGACCAGCCCTGCATTCAGTTCTACGCCGGAAACTTCATCCCGAACGGCGGCGCGATCAACAACGGTCGCGAGCTCCATCACCGCGGCTTCCTCGCGCTCGAGACCCAGCACTATCCCGATAGCCCGAACCGTCCCGATTTCCCGTCGACGATTCTGCGCCCCGGCGAAACCTATAAGACCGTGACGGAATACAGGTTCAAGTGATAAGTGATAAGAGATAAGAGATAAGAGATAAGATTTTTACTGAAGGAGGAAGATGAAGGATTTTATTGAAGAAGGCAAGGCCGTGATGGGGATCGAGTTCGGCTCGACCAGGATCAAGGCCGTTTTGATCGACGACAAGTTCAAGGTCATCGCGCAGGGCGCTCACGACTGGGAGAACAAGCTCGTTGACGGCGTCTGGAGCTATTCGCTCGAGGATATCGAAGCGGGCGTCCGCGACGCGTACGCGAAGTGCGCCGCCGACGTCGAGACGAAGTACGGCGTGAAGCTCGAGAAGCTCGCCGCGCTCGGAATTTCGGGAATGATGCACGGCTATCTCGCCTTCGACGAGAAGGGGAAACTCCTAGTTCCCTTCCGCACCTGGCGGAACGTCATGACGGCCGAGGCCGCGGCGGAACTTTCCGAGCTCTTTAAGTTCAACATCCCCCAGCGCTGGTCGATCGCCCACTACACCGAGGCGATTCTCAAGCGGGAGCCCCACGTCCCCGCCGTCCGATATCTGACGACGCTCGCGGGCTACGTCCACTACCGCCTCACCGGCGAGAACGTGATGGGCGTCGGCGAGGCGAGCGGCATGTTCCCGATCGACCCCGCGACGGGCGACTACAACGCGCGGATGATGGCCGCCTTCGAGGCGAAGTACGGTCCCTTGAAAGCGAAGCTCCCGAAGGTCCTCAAGGCGGGCGAGAAGGCGGGCTCGCTCACGGAGCGCGGCGCGAAGTGGCTCGACCCGACCGGAACATTGCAGGCGGGCGCGGTGATGGCGCCCCCGGAAGGCGACGCCGGTACGGGCATGGTCGCGACGAACGCGGTCGCGCCGAAGACCGGGAACGTCTCGGCCGGAACCTCGATCTTCGCGATGATCGTCCTTGAGAACGCGATGAAGGGCTACTACCCGGAAATCGACGTCGTGACGACGCCGACCGGCCACGAGGTCGCGATGGTCCACTGTAACAACTGCACGAACGAGATCAACGCGTGGATGCCGCTCTTCGATAACGACTACCGGAAGTTCTTCACTTCGTCGCTCGACGGCGACAAGGACTGCGGCGGAGTCGTCGTCGTCCCGTTCCTCTCCGGCGAGCCGGTCGCGGGAACGGAGAAGGCGTCGCTCAAGGTTGTCCGCAAGCCCGACTCGAAGTTCACGTTCGCGAACTTCGCGCGCGCCCAGATCTACTCCGCGTTCGTTTCGCTCAAGCTCGGAATGGACATCCTCTCGCGCGAGAACGTCAAGGTCGATTCGCTCATGGGTCACGGCGGCATCTTCAAGGACAAGGGCATCGCCCAGCAGTACCTCGCCGACGCGCTCAAGACGAGCGTCACCTGCATGACGACCGCGACGGAAGGCGGACCGTGGGGCATGGCGGTTCTCGCGGCGTTCGCCGCGAGAACCGCCCATGAAGCATTAAGCATGAAGCATGAAGCATGCGGGGGGCTCGAGGAATTTCTGGAAAAGGAAGTGTTCGCGGGAGCCGGGAGCGAGACGCTCGCGCCGACCGAGGACGGAATGAAGGGCTTCGACAAGTACGCGGAGAACTTCAAGGAGGTTCTGTAAGAATTTTTCGATTCGTCGATTCGTCGATTCGTCGATTCGTCGATTCGGGGATTCGGAGATTTAGAGAGGAGAAGGAAATGCTGGAGGAACTGAAGAAGGATGTGTTCAAGGCCAATCAGAGATTGGTCACGAGCGGGCTCGTCGTGCTGACCTGGGGGAACGCCTCCGGGTACGACCCGGAAAAGAAGCTTGTCGTAATCAAGCCGAGCGGCGTCGATTACGACAAGATGACGGCCGAGGACATGGTCGTCGTCGATCTCGACGGGAAGGTCGTCGAAGGGAAGCTCCGCCCGTCGAGCGACACCGCGACCCACATCGAGTTCTACAAGCACTTCGAGGGCTGCCGCGGCGCGGTCCACACCCACTCCGTCGAGGCGACCGCGTGGGCCCAGGCCTGCCGCGAGATTCCCGCGTACGGTACGACCCACGCCGACACTTTCCACGGCCCCGTCCCGGTGACGCGCACGCTCACCGAGGCGGAGGTGAACGAGGCCTACGAGCTCAACACCGGGAAGGTGATCGTCGAGCGCTTCAGGGACCTCGAGCCGATGGCGGTTCCGGGCGTCCTTGTCGCGGGCCACGCGCCGTTCACCTGGGGGAAGAACCCTCAGGACGCGGTCGACCACGCGATCGCGCTCGAGGCGATCGCGAAGATGGCGCGCCTTACCGAGGAGATTTATGCCGCGAAGCCGGCCCCCGGCCTCACGCCGTACGTCGGCGAAAAGCACTATCAGCGCAAGCACGGCAAGAACGCCTACTACGGGCAGAGCCGATAGCGTATCGATAGAAGGGTATATCGCCGGGGTATCGTTTTTGCTATAATAGGTCCAAAATAAAATTCCAACAAGGAGCGTTTAATGAGCATCTTCAAAGCGTATGATATCCGCGGCATCTATGGTACCGAGCTTACCGAGGCCGACTTCTACAAAATCGCCCGCGCGTATGTCCAGTTCGCGAAGCTTCAGGGCGGGAAGGTTGTCGTCGCCCGCGATTGCCGCAAGTCGTCCGATTCGCTTTTCGCTTCGTTCGCGAAGGGCCTCGTCGACGAGGGCGTCGAGGTGCTCGATGTCGGAATGGCCTCGACCCCGATGAGCTATTTCGCGAACGCTTCGCTCAAGGCCGACGGCTCGGTGATGATCACCGCCTCGCACAACACGAAGGAATGGAACGGCTGCAAGCTCTGCAAGGCGAACGCCGTCCCGATCTCGGGCGCGACCGGCATCAAGGATATCGAGAAGCTCGTCGCCGGGATGACCGGCAAGGAAGCGCCGAACGGCGCGGGGAAGATCACGAAGGTCGACGTCTCGAAGGCCTACGGCGAGCACGTCCGCAAGTTCGCCCACCTCGCGCGCCCCGTCAAGGTCGCGATGGACTTCGCGAACGGCATGGGCATCGCCGAGTCGGTCGCGTACACGGAGCAGGATATGCTCACCCACGACGACCTCTACGGCGAGTACGACGGCGACTTCCCGAACCATGACGCGAACCCGCTCCACACCGAGACCCTGAAGGATCTCCAGGCGATGATCAAGGCCGCTCCCGGAAAGTACGCCTTCGGCGTCGCCTACGATGGCGACGCGGACCGCGCCGGCTTCATCGACGAGAAGGGCGAAATCATCCCGATGGACTTCATCACCGCGCTCATCTCGCAGGACCTCCTCAAGTCGAACCCGGGCGCCGTCTGCTTCTACGACCTCCGCTCGACGAAGATGGCCGAAGAGACGATCGCCGCCGCGGGCGGTAAGCCCATGATGTCGCGCGTCGGCCACTCCTTCATCAAGGAGCAGATGCGCGCGAACGACGCGATCTTCGCGGGCGAGCTTTCGGGTCACTACTACTTCAAGGCGAATTCGACCGCCGAGTCGAGCTCGATGGCGACCTACGCGATCGCGAACATCGTCTCGGCGAGCGAGAAGCCCCTTTCCGAGCTTATCGCGCCTCTCAAGAAGTATTCTCAGTCTGGCGAGATCAATACGAAGACCGTAACCCCGCCCGCCGAGATTCTCAAGAAGATCAAGGAAATCTACTCCGCGAAGGCGAAGGTCTTCGAACTCGACGGCGTCTCGGTCGACGCGTGGGAGGCGGAAGGCTACTGGGCGAATGTCCGCATGTCGAACACCGAGCCGCTCGTCCGTCTCAATCTCGAGGGCAAGACGAAAGCGATCATGGAGGCGAAGCGTGACGAGTTCCTCGCGATCATCCGCGCTTAAGTTCCTCGCCGTTTCCGCGCTTCTCGCGGCCGTCGCCGGCTGCGGGAAGTCCGACGGCACTTCCGAATACGCCGCCGCGGAGGCGGCGTATTCGGCGCAGAATCTTCCGAAGGCCGAGGAACTCTTCGCGAAATCCGCGGAGTTTGCGCCGACGAACGTCGACGCGTTCGTGATGCTCGCGAAGACCCGGCTCGAACTCGGGAAACGCGAGGAAGCGCTCGCGTCAGCCCGCGCGGCGCTCGAGCTCGATCCTGACGCCGAGGACGCGATCGAGCTCTCGGCGCAGCTTTCGTGGCATCTTCGCGATTACGAGGCCGCTCGCGCGGCATTCGAGCGCCTCGCGCTCGACGAAAAGCGCGAAGCGGCTGTTCGCTCGCGCGGCTACGCCGGGCTCGGCGTGGTCGATATGAGCGTCTTCGACGACGATAAAAGCGATCTTTCGCGGCGGGAGAAGGCCCGGTGCGAGTTTCTGACCGCGATCGCGCTCGATCCGAAGAATGCCAGCGCGCGCTATCACCTCGGGTTCCTCTACCGCGATGCGTACGGATATCCCGAATATGCGCTCGATCAGTTTTCGTATTTCAAGGCCGTCGCCCCCAAGGTCGACCGGCACTTGAAGAACGTCGTGGACAACGTCATCCCGGAGATCCGCAAGCGCCTCGATTCGGACCGCGCGGCCATTCCCGGCGCGGCGTCCAGAAACGGCGAGACCGCGGCGAAGGCGCTGCAGCTCGGCGACGCGGCGTTCTCGAAGGGCTCTTTCAAGACCTCGCGGCTGCGCTACGGCGAGGCGCTCGGCGCCGATCCGCTTTCGTTCCGGGCGGCGGAGGGGGTCGCGAAATCGATCGCGAAGGCCGACGCGACGGCCGACGGTCGCCGCAAGGCGTACGAGGCGTACCGCGTCGCGTGCCGGCTCGGTCCGAGCAAGGTCGACATATTCCTGAAGACCGCGACGCTCGCGGAGCAGATCGGCCGACAGGCCGCCGCCGCCGAACTTTATTCGCGCGCGCTTGCCGCGAGCCCGAAGTCGCAGGCGGCGATCGACGGGCTCGTCCGCACGCTCGCGAAGACGGGTGACGCGAAATCGGCCGGTGTCTACCGCAAGTACGGTCTCGCGGTGAACCGGAAGAGCGCGGCTCGCTGAACGCGCCCGGGCGATGTCGTTTACGAGCCGAATTTTCGACGCGATATGGCCGCGCACCTGTGAGGTGTGCGGCCGTTTGTCGGATAGACCCGCCCGCCATGTCTGCAGCGCGTGTCTGATGAAGCTCCCGTTCATGAAGCCCTCCGGGATATGCCGCGTCTGCGGCGCGGAAATCGAGGGTTTCGCCGGCGAGTTCCTCTGCGACGATTGTTCGGGACCGCATCGACCGCGTTTCGACCGCGCGGCGAGCGCGTTCCGGCTCGAGGATGCCGCGCAGAGGATTATCTACGGCTACAAGTTCAACGGGCGGCTATATCTGCGTGACGATCTCGTCGATTTTCTCGAAGCGGCGGCCGTCGCGCGTTTTGACGTCGCGGAAATCGATCTCGTTCTTCCGATGCCGTCGACGAGATTCAGGCGACTCGATCGCGGCTACAATCAGTGCGCGTACCTCGCCGAGGCGCTCGCGAAGCGGCTCGATCGAAAGTATGACGCGTCGATTCTCCGGCGCAAGGGCCATCCGAAGCGACAGGCCGGTCTTGACGAGGAGGAGCGGCGCGAGAACGCGAAGGATTCTTTCGCGGTCAGGCGACCGGCGCTCGTCCGCGGGCGAACGGTCCTTGTCGTCGACGACATTCAGACGACCGGCGCGACGCTTTCCGCCGCGGCGGAGGCGCTTAAAGCTGCCGGCGCGTGGCGCGTTCTTACGCTTGCGCTCGCTAAGAGCGTAAAGGAGTGATTTCGTCGCGCGGCCGAACAATGAGGAGGAATCGACCGAGGGGCAGACGTCTCGCGCCACCCAGACCATAGTTCATAAACTCTGGTCCGGGCGGCGTCGCCGAGGCGGGAGCGGATTCGCCGATTCGGGAGGTGGCAGATCGTCTCGTGGTCTCGGGCCGGCTGGTTGCGCGGAGTTCAATCGATCAGGAATTTGATAAAATATCCGACAACATGAATTCAACGGGATTGGGTTTGCAAGGATGACGACCGTATCGGCGATAAACGAGATCGGTCAAGGGTTCTTTCTGTAAATTCGGGGATGTTTAACGCCACATCTAGTAGCTTATTGCAAGACGCAAACATTACGCCGTTATTAATAATGCCGTTATTGTAATTTCGTGGAGAACTCGTATGGCTTGCCGTAGATGAATCGACAGGGGTCAGGCGTCTCTATTGACGCAGAGGGAGAGACAGAGGGGACAGACAGAGGGTCAGCAACTGTAATTTTTACCGTACTAAATTAGGGTTGAAAGAGTGGGTGAAAAAGACAATGCCATGAGAGGACGAAAGCGAGCTTTTAGCGTCTTTCGGCGCTTTCGTCCAATGCGGATTGAATAAATTCGGGTGGGGCCGCCATTATGGTGGCGGCTGACGGGAACCTCATTTGAAGAAACTGTTTTCCGAGGATGTCGGAATCCGGCAGAGTAAATGCGACTCCTGAGAAAGTAGGGGGCGCATTTACGATGTCTTGTCACCGATGTGTGAGGAAACGCGTGAAGGTGACGCAAGACGCGGAAAGTTTGGTATAATTCCGCTATAAGAAAATAATTCCTGAGGAGAATTTGAAATGGCGAAGGCGAACCAGGACCTCCTCGGGCGCACCTACGAATACTGCATCCAGCGCTTCGCCGAGGTGGAAGGGAAGAAGGGCGGCGAGTACTACACCCCGCGCTGCATCGTCGAGACGCTCTTCGTGAACGCGACCGATCTCGGACACATGGTCGATCGCACTCACCGTGTCATCTCGCCGGAGGACATCGCGAAAATTGCGGGCGCGTTCGAATCATTCCGCGCGGGGAAGTTCCAGCCGGAGCCCGGCTTCTCCGCATCTCGAACGAGGAGGTCATCAAGCGCCTGATCGAGCTCGCGAAGCACATCAAGGAAGGGCTCGAGTCGTCGCCTTCGAAGCTCACGGTCGAGGAGACGGCGTTCTACGACGCGCTCTCGCAGCCGGAGGCGGTACGGAAGTTCTACACCGACGAAACGCTGATCGCGCTCACGAAGGAACTCACCGACCAGCTTCGGAGGAACCGCACCGTCGACTGGGACAAGCGCGATTCCGCCCGCGCGCACATGCGCCGCCTCGTGAAGTCGCTTCTCAGGAAGTATAAATATCCGCCTGAGGAGGGCGAAGGCGCGCTCAAGACGGTTATCCGTCAGTGCGAGCTCTGGGTCGATACGACGTCGTTCGATCCGATCGGCAATCTCGGCGGGAAAATCGACGCGCTCTAGTGCGAGATTACGAAGGCGAAGAAAGATACGACGCGAATTGCAAGTAGTGCCAGTAATCCACAAGCTCCGCCCCGGCCCTGGCGTAAATGCGTCTAGTCATATTATAAATGAAAGAATAAGAGTATAATATCTTGAGTGTAACATTTCCCCGGACTATGCGTATTCCGTGAGGAAGAAATCAAACAAGGAAAGTCGAAATATGGACATCAAGCTCGCGCAGTTCCGCAATCTGTTCAACACCGGCGCCAACGGGGCGAAGTCAACGACGTCGGTGTCGTCGACGAAAGGCGAGATTCAGGTGAATGTCGGCGAAAACGGAGCGGTCACGCTTTCGAACGTCCGGCGCAAATTCAGCGAGCGTCATTTCTCCGCCGCGCAGGAGAACACGAACACCGAGCGGCAGAACAGCGAGCTGAGGAACGCGTTTCTGAACGCGCTCAAGAAAGAGGGCGCGAGCGCGAAGTTTCTCGCCAAGGTGACGGACATGGTCGTCAAGGATCCGTCGAAGCCGCTCACCCGCCGCCTGGTGCGCGACGTTCTCAACCAGTTCGACAAGTTCCTCGAAGACGATTCGTACGAAGACATCATCCGCGGCTCGAAGCAGCGTTTCGCGGAGAAGGGCGACGTGGAAAAGACCGGCATGCGCTCGGGACCGATGGCCGCCTTCGTCGCGCGGGCGAACGATGCGGCGAGCGACAACGTCGTCAACGGCGCGAGCGCGCGCATTTATTTCGGCTTCAAGAAGAACGATCCTCAGGCGCACTTCGCGACCGAGCTCGAGGCGGCGCACAGCGCGTGGAATCTGCACAAGGACGTCAATCAGGGCGTGCTTGCGAAGTTCACCGGTTTCGCGCTCCAGAAGATCGACCGCGATGTCGGCAAATGGATCGGCCACAAGATCGAGTCCGGGCTCGGCTTCCGCGGCATCGCGCGCCCGTTCTGCGGCGACGAGGTTCACCAGAACAACAACGCGCGTCACCTCTTCCTCCGGGCGGTGTTCGCCGAGCTCGAGGCGCGCGGACTCAAGGGCGTCACGCTCGACAATCTCCCCAAATCGATCAAGGACGCGCTTTGCCTCGACGATTACGGCGAGAAGGTGACGATGAATAAGAACGGCACCTTCAAGTTCGAGCGTCCGCTCGGGCGTCCCTTGACCGCGCGGCGAATCCACGCGGTCAGGGACGCGATCAACAATCTCTTCGCGATCACCCAGAAGTCCACGGCCGGGGACAAGGCGGCGGTCGTTATCGGCGTTCTCACGGGGCGCATCGCGCCGAGCGTGACGACGGCGTTCTTCGACCGCTCGATGCGCGGCGGCGTGAAGCGCGTGCTCGCGGTCTTGCGCGAGCATCAGGTGAAGTCGGCGGTGGTGCCCGAGGGGCAGCCGCGTCCGTCGATCCCGAAAGTCCGTTTCGGCCTGACCTACGTCAAGTTCGAGGAGAAGGTCGATTCGAAGGGGAAGACGCACCTCATGGCCACGGTGGGCGGCATCACGACCGAGATCGAAGGCGGCGTCGAGAAGCTCATCGCGAACTTCGAGAAGGATATCCGCAACCACACCGAATTCTATTCCGTCGGCCGTCTCACCGCCGAGCGCAACCGCATCGAGGCGAAGCCGCTCGCGGAGAGCCGGGCGGAGCGGCTCGAATTCTACTTGAGCGTCATCCGCTCCCGCCTCGGCGAGACGACCTACAAGAGCCTCAATCTCGCGCCGCTTTCGCTCGCTAACCTTAAGATCATCGCCGACAACGCGCTCAGTGGATCGTACGACAAGCCCGAGCAGAAGACCGCGCTCGCGAATTTCGTGAACGGGTTCGACCCGAACAAGCTCCAGATCGCGAGCGCGAACGCGGTCGAGGTCGTCAATCAAATGGAGGAGGCGATCGCGAACCGGCAGCCGACGAACGTCGTGATGCCGCAGCGCGAGGCGCTGCCGTTCAACGCCGACCGCGTCGAGCGCGAGAGCCGTCAGGCGATGCACGATCTGATCGCCGACTTCATCGAGCCGAACGACGTCGTCGCCCAGAACCGCGAACTCGCCGCGCCGGCCGATCCCGGCATCAAGTTCGTGGATACGCTCCTCACTCATTTCGACGGGTTCAAGGCGCTTCTCAAAGCCGACAACGGCAACCTTCGCCGGGCCTTCGGTTTCACCGGCGACGGACTTCCCGACGAGGCGAAGACGGCGCTCGCCGACAAGGTGATCGCCGCGCTCTCCACGATCCGCGGCGGCCGTTTCGCGCAGCTCGCCGCGCTCCCCGACAACCTGCTCAGGACCTCGCTCGAGTATCTTTCGGTCGTCATGCACAGCGGCGTCGAGTCCCCCGCCGCCCAGATGATGCTCGAGGGCATCAGGACCTCGCTCGACATCGACCGCACGCGGGCCGAACGCGACGCGAAGCTCGTCGAGGCGCGCGCGAGGGTCGCCGATCTCGAGGCGAGATACAACGCCGCGGACGGCGTCATGGCGAAGCTCGGCTTAAGCGCCCAGCTCACGATCGCGAAGGGCGCGGTCGCCGCGCTCGAGAAGAACTTCAACCTCCTCGTCTTCGATCTTTTGAGCGACGCGGAGGCGGTAAATGAGGTGAAGGCGCAGATCGTCGAGTCGGCGAACGGACTGCGGGCCGAGCTCAACAACGGCCTCGATCAGGTGATGAATCAGGTCTCGCCCAAGATGGCGAGCATGGTCAAGGAGCTTTTCAACATCCCGTACGACGAGATGGTCGAGCTGCTCCGGATGCCGAACGACACGCCCGCGCAGCTTCAGGAGCGCGCCCGCCGCATGCTCGGCGAGCGCCCGCAGAACGAGCCGCACGAGAACGGCGCGAACGGCGCGAACGGCGCCCAGGCGCCGGCGGAGAAGCCGGAATGGCAGCGCACGCTCAAGGACATGAACGGCGGCGAGGCGCTCAGCTACCGCTCGGGCGAAGGCCGGTTCATGATCAAGGCGATGCTCCTTTATCTCGAGAGCATCCCGGCGAACGACCGTCGCCACATGGTCGCCTCGCTCGTCCGCTACACCGAAGGTAACGACAGCGCGGGCAAGGTGATCGGCGCGATGCTCAAGGGCGCGGGCCCGATCATGCAGAAGATGCTTCAGGGCATCCCGATCAACGATTCGATCCCGGCGGACCTTCGGGTCGCGCTCGAGGACATGCGCGACAATCTCGCGCCGATCCCGAACAACATCGTCGAGGCGCAGCTCTTTAACCTCGTCAAGGAATCGAACGGAAAGATCAAGTCGATTCAGCTCAACAACACGATGGGCGCCGCGTCGGTCGGTCAGTCGTTCCTCGCGACGATCGTCAAGGCGGACGACTCGACCGAGCAGGTCGTCGTCAAGATGCTCCGTCCCGACGTGCAGAACCGCGCCAACCGCGAGAAGGACTTTTTCCGTCAGATCGCCGAAACCGTTCCCGGAATGAAGCACACCTTCGAGGGACGCCTCGCGACGATCCTCGACGAGCTCGACCTCACCATCGAGGCGACGAACATCGAGAAAGGCGTCGTCTACCACGAGAACCCCGACTTCAACGTGAAGAGCGTGAAGGTGAGCTCGCTCGTGAGGCCGAAGACCGACGTCCTCGTGATGGAGCGCGCGCCCGGCGACACCATCCAGACGCGCATGAAGAAGATCCGCGAGCGTCTCGCCGAGCTGCGCTCGCCCGCGTACCAGTCGCAGACCACCGACGGCGCGCCGTGTTTCCGCGCGCACACGACCGAGGAGTATCTCAAGATCAGAAAGGAGATCGCCGACTACTCTCGCGAGATCTCGAACCACAACCGCCTTCTCACCTCGCTCGCGATGGAATGGATCACCGAGGCGATCTTCCACGGCGGCTTCTTCCACGGCGACATGCACGCCGGCAACATCATGAGCGACGGCAGAACGCTCACCCTGATCGACTTCGGCAACGCCACCAAGCTGAGCGCCGAAGAGCAGGCGAACCTCATCAAGATCGTCGTCTCGACGACGGCGCAGCGCGCCGACCGCTTCCTCGAGGGCTTCCGCGGACTCCTCTCCGACGACGGCAAGCGGGTCTTTGACCAGCGCGTCCAGGCGCTTAAGCCGACCGTCGACAAGATTCTCAAGATGGGTCACTCGAGCGACGCGGCGCAGCGCATCATGGCGATCATGAACCTGATGCAGCAGAACGGCATCGAAGTGCCCGCGCAGATCAGCAAGTTCGTCCAGTCGATGATGCGGCTTACCGAGGCGATCGGACAGACCGAGGCGCTCGACCGCGAGATCGATAGCTTCCTACAGAATTTCATGGTCGACGACGACCGCGAAATCCGGGAGGAAGGCGGCGTCAGGGCGCGGCAGGATCCGCCCCGCCGTCCTATCGACCTCATGAATCCGGCGCGCTCGATTCGTCTGCACCTTTCCGACAACGGCTCGAACGAGGCGATCCGGACCGACATCAACATCGCGAACTCGCACCGCGACGAAGTCACGAACGAATTCAGGCGGCTCGCCTCGCCGAACGCGCCGACCGTGCGCGAACACTCCGCGATCGGTTTCGCGCACGATGTAATGGATTACGTCGCCGGACGCGATCCGCACATCGTCATCAAGGAAGGCGAAGCGCCGCGCAATCTCACCGACGAACTTCGCGCGATTCACGAGGAGCTCAGCCGCGCCTACGACGCGGCGAAGGCGCGCCTCGTCGCCGCCGGGGTGCTGGGGGCGGAGGAGGACCTTAATATCCGCCTTTCGGCCATCAACGAAAGCGTCAATGTGAAGGAACTTCAGCTCCAGCACTGCCAGAGCCGTATCGCCGCCGGCAATCCCGAGCCGGACGACGCCGCTAACATCGAGCGTCTCCAGGCGGAAATCCCCGGCCTTCGCGCGCTCCTCGAAACGTTCCGCCGCGAGGCCGTGCTCCTCGAGAACATCTTTATCCGCTTCGCCGAGAAGGCGACCGAGATCTACTCGATCGACCTCGATAATTACATCGCCTCGCTCAAGGCGGCGAGCAACGCCGACGTCTCTGAGACGGTCGGCTTCGATACCGTCTTCAGCGGAACGGCGATCAGCAACGTGAAGGCCGGCCTTTCCAAGCTCGGCTTCTTCACCGCGATCGGTCTGCAGCGCTCGATGGATCACGCCACCGAGGCGGAGAACGAGGCGGACAACGCCCGCGAAGAGGTGATGGAAGATGTCGTATTCAACCGCGAGGGATGGTATTCCGAAGTGAAGGTCGCGAACTACCTCACTCCCGAGGTCAGAACCGCGATCAAGAAGTCGGCCCTTAATTTCGCGACGCCGCCGAACTTCGGCGAGATCGTCCGCGACCGCAACTGGGCGAACAATCCGCAGTCGGTCGAGACCGTCTTCAAGGTGCTCGCGCACAACGCGAAGATCCTGAAGGAGAACCTCACCGAAGGGAATATTCCGTTCGAACGCTTCCTCGAGTGGCGGTCGCAGCAGCGTACGAGCTGGGCGCAGCTCCTTCTGATGTTAGTTGACGCGAGCACGGTGAAGGGGCTCGCGAAGTGCCTCGGCGCGGAGCCGCATCTTGCGAACAACGAAGAGCTCGCCGAAGACGAGCGGGCGTTCTTCGACCGCGCGAAGCGCGCTGAACTCATGGCGCAGATCGACCGCCTCGAAGGCCTCGCCGACAATCCCGAAGAAGAGCTCGCGATCAAGAACATAATGAAAGACTTCCTTCGGGCGACCGAGAAGTATTACATCGACGGTGATCGCAATCCGGGCGGAATCTTCGAAGAGGACATGGGGATCATCGGGATAAACGACGTCGAGGTCGAAGTCCGTCCGGTCGTCCTCCCAGTGAATCTCCACCGCGACATCGTCGAGAATGAGCCGGTCGCCGAGCCGCAGGTCAATCAGCAGCAGGTTCCTCAGCCGGTCGTCGAGCCGCAGGTCAATCAGCAGCAGGTTCCTCAGCCTGTCGCCGAGCCGGTCGCGGTGCCGGTCGCCGAACTCGTCCCGGTCGCGCCGGTTCAGCCCGCTCCTGCGGAGAACCGCGACAATTTCGACATCGCGTACTACCGCAGACATCTCGTGAGCATGGAGAACAAGTTCACGGTCGTGAGGAACTACGCAACCCGGCAGGAGTTCGCGAATCTGCAGGCGCACATCGAGCGCGCGAAGTTCGTCCTCGACCTCATCGAGCGCGATCTCGACAACGTGGTCGTCGTGAACACCCACAAGGAGATCAAGTCGGCGTATGTCGTAAGGATGCTCAAGCCGGCCGATTACGATACCGACGATGAACTCAAGAGCGAGAGCGTGGATGTCGGCGGCGGCATCATCGAGGTCAAGTACACCGCGCATCGCGCCGGCCTCGTCCTGCAGCGTCTCACGCGCGCCCCGAACCACTACGCCGAGTACAACACGCTCGCGCCGCTCCCGGGGACGGACGAGATTCCGGACGACACGCTCGCGCGCACCCACTTCCTCTCCTACGCGGGCGGCATCCTGAAGCGCTACGTGATGTCGGTAGTCGATCCGTTCTTCGACACCTTCGGCACCGAGAAGTTCAAGAAGGCGCTCGGCGTCTACAACGCGCCCATCAACGGCAAGTGCATCGAGCTCAACACCAACGCGATCGAGGGCGAGCGCACCGAGCGCGGACTTATGCGCATCGGCGGGGCGAACGGCGAGAAGGTCGAGATGGACTTCGCGGACACGACCGAGAACGACGAGCTCCTGGAGTGCCTTGCGCTCGAATCGGTTTTCATCGTCCGTAACGGCGAGGCCTCCGGCGAGGACTGGAGCGAGCTCGCGCCGATTTTCGCGAAACGTTGCGTCGGCCTCACCCGCATGGTCAACGGGGTGCCGACCAAGGTGACGGTCGCCGACATCGAAGACTGCCGCAACAAGTTCATGGCGAAGATGATCATGAGCGATGTAATCGAGGAGGACTTCGATAATGAGGTCCAGCTCGACACCGCCCAGTACACCGCGAAGGTCGAGAGGGCTCTCGCCGAGGCGAAGCGGCTGCAGGCCGAAGCGCGGGCGAACGCCGAAAAGGACGACGATGCCGAAGACGAGCTCGAAGACGGGAATCCGAATCGCATCGTCGACGAGCAGGCGGTCGAAACCGTGGCGGACGGCGCGGTCGAGAAGCTTGAGAACGCGAAGAAGGCGCTCGCTTTCCTCGCGGAACTCAAGAACCAGATTGTGCCCAATCCGGGCGCGAAGGACGACCCGACCCAGCCGACTTTCCTCAAGGTGGCGAAGGTGAAGAAGGCGATCGACTGGTCGAAGCCCAGGAAAGGCGTCTATGACATCAAGAAGGAAGGTTATGCTGGGATGGCGCTCACCTACAGCTCCTTCAGGTCGATGATGGAAAAGTGCGGCATCAAGATCAATTCCGATCAGATCCGCTACCGCGAGACCTCGCCTTACTTCGCCGGTCAGTGCCTCAGGTACGCCGAGAACGTGATCAAGAACTATGTCCGCACCATTACGGACACCTTCCTCGACGCGTTCGGAACCGAGAAGCAGAACTTCATGATCGAAGTGATGAATCTCGAATATCTCAACGCGGACGTCGCGGTGGAGGCGCTCGAGCGGGTGCACACCGGTCCCGCGTTCCTCGAGAAGCGCATTTTCGAGGCGGCATTCGGGGCGCGCCCGAACGCGATGGAGATCGAGCTTCATCCGGAGATTCTCGACGAGCTCGTGCCTGAATTCGAAACCGGCAAGGTCGAGAAGACGACCGACTCGTTCGAGTTCAAGGGCATCGTCTTCCGCTCCGACTCGCGCAGCTTCAACGTGGTGCGCGATCACGGCACGGCTTCGCCGCAGAAGGTGGACGGCTTCTCGTCGCAGAAAGACCTCTCCGACGAGGCGAACCTCCTCGAGGCGAAGGGAATCGGCGAGGCGCTCGGCGCGACCGGTCAGTCCGGCGTCTCCTGCTCGCGGCAGCTCAACAAGTGCATCGGCTACGCGACCGCCCCTATGGGCAACAGCTTCTCGTACGTCTACGTGATCGACACGACGCGTCTTGGCGAAGGCGAGCACGCCTGGGACATGGACAGCGTCTACGACGCGGGCGGCGGGAAGAACCCGGAGAAGACCGGCAAGGAAGTGAACGCCTCGGCGATTCGCAAGGAGGCGGTCATGGGCTGGATCAAGGTTCCGCGCGAGGTCGCCGACTTCGACGGCGCCGACGCCGACAACGCGAAGGTGACGCTCCTCAAGCGCTACTGCCTCGAGCACCCCGGCGCGATCGAGGCGAACCCCGATTACGTCGCGTAAGCGCCGTGCTGACCTGGCTCGAGGTGTCTGACACCGCGGGCCAGGTTAGCCACTTGCAATCGCGGCGGCGGTTTTGATATAATATCCCCCACTGATTTTCCAAGCAGAAAGAAGAGGTAGAAAATGGGTACAGGTCGTACACTCCGTAAGGAATCGCACGTTCGTCCGTGCAAGTCCCCCGCCGGCAAGGCCCGCAAGGTCAAGGCCCAGCGCGCTCGTCTCGTCAAGTTCGGCATGAAGGAAGAGGCCGTCCAGCTCATGGGCGACGAAGCCGTCCGCGTGCTCGTCCAGCGCCCGGCCGTCGTCAAGAAGCTCGCCGCCAAGGCGGTCGCTTGATCGGCAAATGACGAAAGTCGCCTGCTCGGTTGAAGAGCAAAAGGTGAATCCCCTCTTCGAGGTTTTCGACGGAGGGGATTTCATTTTGTCTTCATACCACGATATCGAGTCCGATCGCACGGAAATGGCGGTCTATCTCGAAACCCCCGACCGCGCCGAGGAGGCGCGCAAGGCGCTCGAAGACGCGCTCCGCATCGTCGAATCGGACGCGCGCGTCGAAATCGGCGAAATCGCCGACGAGGATTGGAAGTACGCCTATCGCCGCCATTTCAAGACTGAACAGGTCTCGCCGCGGATATTCACCCATCCGCCGTGGGAGCCGATGCCAGCGACCCCGAACGGCGAAATCGTGATCACTCTCGACCCCGGCCTCGCCTTCGGCACCGGGAAGCACGAAACGACCAAGGCCTGTCTCCAGTACATCGACGAGCTTTCCTCTTCTCTTATCTCTAATCTCTTATCTCTTAACTCTTTCCTCGACATGGGCTGCGGCTCCGGCATTCTCTCGATCGCCGCCGCGAAGCTCGGGTTCGGTCGCGTCTCCGCCTTCGATATCGACGAGGACGCGGTCGCGGCGACGAAAGACAACGCCGCGGCGAACGACGCGAAGGTCGATTGCCGGCTCTTCGCGCTCGGGAAGGGCGCGATCACGCTCGACGCTTCGATCGAAGCGGCGAAAGGACTCTATCCAGATCTCGCGCTTCAAGGTAACGCGACGCCCGAGGCGGCGCCGTTCGAGCCCGCCGATCTCGTCGTCGCGAATATTCTCGGTCCGCTCCTTATCGCGTTCGCCGATGAAGTCGTTTCCTACGCGAAGCGCCATCTTGTCGTTTCGGGGATTTTGAACGAACTCTACCCCGAAGTCCTCGCCGCGTACTCGGCGCGAGGTTTCAAGGAAGTCTCGCGGAAGACGATCGGCGAATGGACGACCGGGCTCCTCGTCCGCGAATGAAGGCGCAATCGAAAATGGAAATCGCCGAAGGCATATATCTTGAACCGGGCGAGATCGTCGCGGTCACCGGCTCGCCGGAAGTCCGCGCCGAGTTCCTGCGCCGGCTCGCCGCGAGCGATGAATTCGTCTCGCGCTCCGCGCTCCTCAATTTCGCCGGGCACGCGGGCGAGGCGCAGCGCTCCGGCTGGCCTCAGGCCCGCTACTACGAGGACGAGGGGAAGACGGTCGAGGATTTCCTCTCCTACAATGATGTCTGGGAAATCAATCCGTTCGAAATCGGCGCGAAGCGGCCCGAGAGCCGTAAGACATTCAACGCGCGGCGCGATTTTCTTTTTCGGCTCCTTGAATTGAGGCCGCTCCGCGAAAGTCTCGTGATCGCGCTTTCGAACGGCGAGACGAGGCGCGTTCTTTTCGCCCGTGCGCTCGCGAAGTGGCCGGAGCTCCTGCTCCTCGACGATCCCGCCGCCGGGCTCGACCCGCGCCAGCGCGCGAAACTGAAGGATATCATCTCCGCGCTCGCCGCGCGCGGAATGACGATTCTTATCGCGGCGCGTCACGACGACGAAATCCCGGACTCGGCGCGGCGCGAACTCGCCGTCGGCGCGAACGGGAAACTCGCGCTTTCCGCGCGCAGCTCTGATCCGGTCGCCCCGAAGGTCGCGCCGCGGAAACCGGCGCGCAAACCCGCTCGTCGCTCGAACGCGGAGCCGGTCGTCGAGATCAACCATCTTGACCTCGCTTACGGCTCACGCGAGCTTTTTCATGATTTCTCCTGGACTGTCCGCAAGGGCGAGCGCTGGATTCTCCGCGGCGAAAACGGGAGCGGCAAGACGACGCTGCTCGCGCTCATCACCGGGGACAGTCCCCTCGCGTACGCGGCGGACATCAAGGTCTTCGGTCAGTCGCGCGATATCGGCTGCGAGCTCGCGAAGATCCGCGCGCGGATCGGTGTTTCGAGCCCGGAAATCCAGGCCTATCTCGGACGCGAACCGCTCGAGCTCCTCGATGAAGCGCTCGACCCGAAGAAGGACCTGCTCCTCCTCGACGAGCCGTTCATGAACCTCGACGACCGCGAGGCGAAGGCGGCGGGAAAGAAGATTTCCGCCTTTCTGCGCGCCCATCGCGACATCACGGCGATTTTGATCTGCCACCGTCTCGACGAGGCGCCGACCGGCTTTTCGCTCGAGATGAATCTCGACGACCTTCGCGCCTCCCGCAAATGAAAAGCGGCGTCACTATCGACGAAGTAATCAAGTGGGGCGGCCCCGAGGTCTTCAATCAAGGTCTCGCGCTCGTCAATTCCGGCGCCGTCACCGAATGTTCGTACAACGACGACACGCTCGAGATCCGCGGGAAGATCGAGCAGCCGGACGGCTGGGAGATGCCGACCGGAATCCGGCTCGAGGCGGGCGGCCGCGTCCGCTCGCTCTGCCCGTGCTATCTCAATCAGAAACTCTATCAGATCTGCCCCCACGTCACCGCGCTCGGGATCTATCAGGCGACGCGAGAGGCGGAAGTCGAAGTAAAAAGTAAAAGTGAAAAAGTAAAAAGAGCGGAAAATAATTCTTCTTCATCTGCCGCCGATTCATATCCCTCCGAGCCGGAATACTGCGAAGTTCCGATGAAGCCGCTTATGATCGCGAATCTTTCGGGCTCGCGGGCGGCGCTCTCGATCGAGCTCGACGCGCGGTACGGGAATCACTTCAAGGGCGAGACGGAAATCGACCTCCCGGCCGGCTCGCTTCAGGACGAGCGCGTCGTCTACATGGAGGACCCGAAGGACCCGGATATCCGCTACGTCCGGAACCTGAAGGTCGAGCGCGAGGCGATGAAGACGCCGCTTGAATGGGGCTTTCATATCGAGACCCAGAACGGCTACCCGAAGTTCTTTCTCGTCGACCCGAAGAAGGTGCTCGACTTCCTCGGCGCGGGGATTCCCGCCCTCCGGCGCCTCGGCTGGCGGATCGAGCTTTCGCCGAAACTCGAGGCGCTCACCGATTCGATGCCGTGGGTCCTCTCGAACGTCACGGTGAAGGACGCGCCGAACGGCGACTTCGACGTGAAGTACGACTTTACGGTCAGTTACGAGCCCGACGAGGCGCACCCGGAAGGCCGCGAGGTCCATATCGACCCCGTTCTCGTTCAGGCGGCGATCAACCGCGGCGACGGCTTCATCAAGCAGGATGGCGCGGTCGTACTCCTCGATACTCATTCCGTCGAGGAGATGCACGGCGTCTTCGACGATTGCGCCGCGAGCCAGGGCGGCGCCGAGCCGGGATGGTTCCGCGTCAAGCGCGTTCACGCCCCCTACGTGAAATCGTCGCTCGAGGCGTACGATTCGTTCGTCGTCGACGACGACCGCGCGGAGAAATGGCGCGCCGAGGCGGCGGAGCGCAACCGCGAGCGCGGCGAGGCGAAATTCGAGCCGGTCGCGCTCGGTCCGCTCGAAAAGACGCTTCGTCCCTACCAGAAACAGGGCGTCTACTGGATGCGCTTTCTGGAGAACGCCTCGCTCTCGGGGCTCCTCGCCGACGAGATGGGCCTCGGGAAGACGCTACAGACGCTAACCTGGATTTCGCTCGGCCGGACCGGCGCGGGTAGCGGCGAAAAGCTCCCCGCGATCGTCGTCGCGCCGACTTCTCTCGTGAGGAACTGGGAGGCGGAGGCGAAGAAGTTCGTCCCGTCGCTGAAGACGCTCGTCGTTTCCGGGCCCGACCGCGCGCGGGCGTTCGCCGCGATTCCGAAGGCCGATCTCGTAATCACGTCCTACGCGCTTCTTCAGCGTGACTTCGACGAAGCGTACGCGGGCGTCAGGTTCTCGGCCGCGGTCATCGACGAGGCGCAGCATATCAAGAACCGCGGCACGCGGAACGCGAAGACGGTGAAGATGATCGACGCCGAGCGCAGGCTCGCGCTTTCGGGTACGCCGGTCGAGAACTCGGTCGCCGACGTCTGGTCGATCTTCGACTTTCTGATGCCCGGCTACCTCGGCGACTACGAGACTTTCAGAACCGGCTACGAAATGCCGATCGCGGACGGCGGGAGTGCGGGCGGCTACGCCCAGGAGAAATTGAAGCGCAAGCTCCATCCGTTCATTCTCCGCCGCCTGAAGACGACGGTCGCGAAGGACCTGCCGCCGAAGATCATCTCGGTCTCGCTCTGCCCGATCGCGGAAGACGCCCAGCGCGAATACGTCGCCGTTCTCCAGAAGACGCGTAGCGAAGTCCGCGCGATGGTGAAGGAGAAGGGACTCGCGAAATCGAAGTTCGAGATTCTCGCGCGGCTCATGAAGCTCCGTCAGATCGCGGCGGCGGGTAAGCTCGACGCCTTCCTCGAACAGCTCGAGACCGCGATCGGCGAAGGCCACCGCGTCCTCGTCTTCTCGCAGTTCGTGAAGATGCTTCAGCTCATCGCCTCGGCCCTGCAGGAACGCGGCATCCGCTTCTCGTACCTCGACGGTCAGACGAAGGACCGGCTCGGCGAGTGTAACCGCTTCAACCGCGACCGCGCGATTCCCGTCTTCCTCATCTCGCTCATGGCGGGCGGAACGGGGCTCAACCTGACCGGAGCCGACATGGTGATTCACTACGACCCCTGGTGGAACCCCGCCGTCGAGGATCAGGCGACCGACCGCGCCCACCGAATCGGTCAGGTGAAGAACGTCTATGTAATCAAGATGATCGCCTCGGGAACGGTCGAGGAGAAGGTTCTCGAGCTCCAGCGCAGGAAGCAGGCCGTGATCGCCGCGACCGTCTCGACGACCGACAACGCCGTCATGGAGAAACTGACGGGCGAGGATCTCGCCTCGCTCCTGACCTAGATTCGCTCGCCATGTGGCGATTAGGTGTTTCGCGCGGACGGTTTGATATACTATTCAATTATCGTGATGTGACTATGCAGGGAAAGAACGGGTCAAGAGTCGTCGGAACGGTGGTCGCGGGCTTCCCGTCGCCGGCCGAGCAGTACGTCGAGCCGCCGCTCGATCTGAACGCGTTTCTCGTGAAACGGCCGGCGGCGACGTTTTTCGTGCGCGTCGCCGGCGATTCGATGGACGGCGCGGGAATCTACGACGGCGATATCCTCGTCGTCGACCGGTCGCTCCGTCCCGCGAGCGGCGACATCATTATCGCGGCGATAGACGGCGAGTTTACGGTCAAGTATTTCCGCAAGGACTCGGAAGGCGTGCGGCTCGAGCCTGCGAACGCGAACTATCCCGTCTTCCGGATGAAGATAGGGGAGCGGCTCGAGTATTTCGGCAAGGTGACGGGGGTCGTGAGGCGGCTTTGATGATCGGACTCGTCGACGGCAACAATTTTTTCGTTTCCTGCGAGCGCGCCCTCAATCCGCGTCTCGCCGGGAAGCCGGTCGCGGTGCTCTCGAACAACGACGGGTGCTGTGTCGCGATGTCGCCAGAATTCAAGGCGCTCGGGATCGCTCGCGGGACGCCGTACTTCCAGCTCAAGGATCGCGAATCGAAACGCGACGGCGACGGCGGGCTCGTCTTTCTTTCGTCGAATTACGAGCTTTACGGCGATATGTCGCGGCGGATAGTCTCGATCCTTCGCGAGGAGGCGCTCGATATCGAGCAGTACTCGATCGACGAGGCGTTCATCCGCCCGCCGACCGGGAAGTCGGTCGATCTTGAGGCCTATGGTTCTGCGCTCCGGAAGAAGATCTATCGCTGGGTCGGGATTCCCTGCGGCGTCGGTTTCGCGCGGACGAAAACGCTCGCGAAAATCGCGAACCACATCGGAAAGAAGCTCCCGGGCGGCGTCTTCACGATGCCGGAGGATCCGACGGAGATTCTTTCCTCGCTTCCGGTCGGCGAGGTGTGGGGCGTCGGGCGTCGGCTCCCCGCGCGGCTCAAGTCCGAGCGGATCTTCACGGCGCAGGATCTCCGAGACGCGCCGGATGAAGTCGTCCGGTCGATCGGCGGCGTCACGCTCCTCAGAACCGCGATGGAACTTCGCGGAGTCGCGTGCACCGACGAGCGCGATTATGATGCAGATCCCGATTCGGTATCGTGCTCGCGTTCGTTCGGCGAACCGGTGACGACGCGCGAGGCGCTCTCGGAGTCAATCGCCGCGTTTATCGCGAACGCGGCGGAGAAACTGCGGCGGCACCGGATGCTCGCCTCGGGCTGCAATGTCTACGCCCAGTATGGAACCGCGTGCGCGAACGACGTGGTCGCGCGGACCGTCGTCTTCCCGGCGCCGACCGACGCGACGAACGAGATGCTGAAATCCGTTTCCGAGGCGTCCGCCGCGCTTTTCGTTCCCGGCTTCCGCTACCGTAAAAGCGGCATGGTGTTCTTCGGGCTCGAGAAGGCAGGCGCCGCGCGGCAGCTCGATCTTTTTACGCCCGCGAAGCCGCTCGAGCGCTCCCGGCTTTACGAGACGATCGATTTGATGAACCGGCGTTTCGGAAAGGGCAGCGTTCGCTCCGCCTCGGAAGGACTCAAGTCTCGACCCGCTCTTTGGACGATACGCCGCGATAAGCTTTCCGGCGTTTCGACGACCGACTGGAACCGATTGCCTGTCGCGCGATAAAGTTTGCGGGAACAGAGCGACGTATACCGTGCGGACTGCCACAGCGTGACAGATACCGCGTGCCAGTTACGCGGTGATTCCGGCGCTGGGAATGCCGCGATTGTTAATTGGACAGATAGGTCCTATTCGTCCCATCTATCTGAAGCAAAATCGGTGAGAGGGTGAGAAGGTGAGACGTTGAGAAGGTGATCCTACCGCGGAAGAAATAACGGGTGTTTGGGCGGAGGGTGCGCCGGGGATGCATCGCTTAGGGTCGCTTAGCGTCCTTAGAGTTTCACGGGACGGCGTCGGGCGACGCTCTGGGACGGAAGGGTCGTTATTCAGGACGAAAGGACGAAGGGACGAAAGGACTAAAGGACGATTTTGTCGGGAAGGGGTGATCGCGGGACGAGGAAACGGTGCCTGCCGGAATGGCTCTCTCAGCAATAAATCGTCCTTTCGTCCCTTAGTCCTTTTGTCCTTTCGTCCTGAATAATCGTCCCTCCGAGTCACGCCGCCGTCTCCCGGCTAAGGTCGCGCATCGCGCGACCGCAAAAAAGGAGCAGTTCCGCAATGCTTCATGTTTCATGCTTCATGCTTCATGTCTCTCGCCCCTTCAGTCCGGATGTCCGGAAGTCCGGAAGTCCTGAATAATGTCCCTTAAGTCCCGTCCCTTCTCTCGCGCGCACACGCGCACGCGAAAATTTGGTATACTACGCGGCAGTATGACGAGTGAGTTGTGTCCAGTAGAGATCGACGAGCTCCCTCCGCGTGGTGACGCGCGGGGGAGGCGGACGTTTGGGTGGAGCAATGGCGGAAGGTGTGAAAACAGCAATGGTTGACGAATCATCGTATTCCGTGGTCGAGAACGCTTGCGCGATTGTGACAGAAGTCGATATCCGTTCGCGTATCTTCACGATCCGCGGCGTGCAGGTGATGCTCGACCGTGATCTCTCCGAGTTGTATCAAGTGGCGACAAAAGCGTTGAATCAGGCCGTCAAGCGCAACAGCGGTCGTTTCCCCGAGCAGTTTTGCTTTCACCTGACTAAGAATGAGATGTCGGAACTGGTCACAAATTGTGACCGGTTCGCAACGCTGAAACACTCATCGGCTTTGATGACGGCGTTCACCGAGCAGGGAATCGCCATGCTTTCGGCGGTGTTGCGCAGTGATGTTGCCGTGGGAGTGAGCGTAAGGATAATGTCCGCCTTTGTGGAGATGCGGAAGACGCTCGCGTCTCTTGCTCCGTTGGTTGCGAGAATCGACACCCTCGAACGGCGGCAGCTGAAGCAGCAGGAATTGATCGAAACCGACGAGGCCAATATAAAACTCATTTTCGACGCGATGCAGGATAAGTCGTTCCCGCCGCAGAAGATCTTCTACGACGGTCAGGTCTACGACGCGAAGGCGTTCGCGACGAAGCACATCCTCTCCGCGGCGAAATCGATCTTCCTGATCGACAGTTGGGTCGATGTCGCGACGCTTGAAATGCTTGCGAAGAAGAAACCGGACGTGACCGTTGAAATCGTCACCTCGCCTCGCGGCAACCGGCTCGCCGCGAGCGACATCGCCGCGTTCAACGCGCAGTACGGCGGCCTCGCGATCCGCACCTCGACCGCGTTTCACGACCGTTTCCTCATCGTCGACGACAAGCGGCTCTATCTTTTCGGGGCCTCGCTAAAGGACCTCGGCAAGAAGTGCTTCGCCTTCACGAAGCTCGATCCTGCCGCGATTCCGGAGCTGGAAGCGCGCGCGGCGGGCTGAGCTTGGCGAACTAATGAGTTCAACTCAATAGTTCGCTTTGGCGGTCGAGTCTCGCACGCGGGGGAATGCCGCGATTGTCAATTGGACAGATAGGACCAATGGGACCAATGGGACCAATTGTCTTTTTGGACTGATGGGAGTGATGGGACGGATGATACAGGACCGATAGGCGTCATAGGCCGGATTGTCGTGATTGTGCTTCGCGGCAGGCACGAGATTCTCCGTTTGAGAACCTAACCACCTAATTCGATAATTGCGCGGAGCGGCATTCTCGACAATCCGTCCCATTATGCTTATCTCGCCTATATCATCGGTCCTATCCGGCCCATCCGGCCAATAAAAGAATTGGTCCCATTGGTCCTATTCGTCCCATCTGTCCGAAGCAAAATTGGTGAGAGGGTGAGATGGTGAGAGGGTGATTGGTGAGAAGGTGATTGGAGAGATGGTGAGATGCCGTCGGAAACCCGCGTACCCGCTAAGGTCGCGCAGCGCGCGACCGCAAGAGTTAACAGTTCCGCAATGCTTCATGTTTCATGCTTCATGCTTCATGTTTCCTCGCGCGTAAGCACGCGCGAGGAAAATCTGGTATACTACTTGGCGTCATGATGAGCGTGAGTTATCAACTCTTTTGCGCCCATGGGGTCAGACCCCATGGGCAAAGATGATGTATTTTGATGTTGTATTGCGAAATAGAGTCACTTTATTCGGCGACGGTCGGATTGGCGCTTGTGGCGGTCGCCGTTGCGGCTTGCCTGTTCTGGGCGGTCGCGGTTTCAGGGAGCGTTAAGGGATTTGTCCGGCGATATGTCGCGAGTCCGATGCGGTTCGCGGTGCTGGCGCTCTCGGTCGGAATCGTGACTTATGTCGCCGGAACCAAGCCGTCGACGAATGCGACGGACAGCGCCGGGACAGACGGTGGCGGGACGAACGTGACGGATTTCGTTGAGAACGATTACGATACGGAAGGGCTTAGAGATTCCGGCGATTCGCCGATGACGGTAAGCCTGTTCGGCGATGAATCGGAGAACGACGAGTCGATGCTGCTCGGGCTGGAGGAGAGTCAATCGGAGAACACGATCTCGGACGGCGCAGTCGTCTACGAACGTTGGTCGCGGCGCGGCGCGTACGACGATCACTTTCGTGTGAACTTCACGAATGACTGGGTGTTCCCCGCGAGCAGGACGAATCGGTGGACTGGCGCGACGATTTTCGCCGATGGGCGGCTGCGCGGGCGGCTTTGGAACGCGGAAGGGGAGATCGCGATGACGACGAATGTCATCTCGGCGATTCCGGGGACATCGACTTTTTATCATGAGTATACTCCGTCGAATTCGTATCGGTTCGTGTGGAAGAATTTCGGACTTAATCGCCGCGCGGAGCGGCTCGTCACTGGTTCGGTGGAGCTCTTCAGGAACGGCGATTATGCGGTCGAGTATGAAGGCGAGCGGGAATATTATCCTCGCGCGAATCCGTGGCCGGAGCTGCCGGTCGGGCAGAGCGCGGCTGAACAGGCGGCAACGGTCTCGGCGGTCGGGACGAATCTTGAAAACGGACTTTATTACATCTCGGCGAATTTCGCCTCCGATCCGGAGGAGTTCGTTCGGCTCGTCTGCGGGACGAACTCGCTCGTCGTCACGAACGCGGGCGAGTATGTCTTCCTTTGCGAGAAGGGTGCGGAGTACGAATTCTGGACCGAGCCGTTCGTCACGAACGTCGTGTGGTCGGCATTCGACGATGTCGCGGCGGATGGTGGTTCGCCGGCGCTGATGTCGGCCGCAGGCTGGGAATACGCCGGGTGCTGGACGACGGACGGCGGATGGCATTGGTTCAATGTCCCGTGGATGACCGCGCTCGGCTATTCGCTCTGGATGCCGACGCTGCGCGGATCGCCGGATGTCGCGCACCTCGGCGAAAGCGATTTCCCGATGACATTTCGCGCGATGCTCGTTGATTTCTGCCGGACGAACGACGTATCGTATCTCTGGCAGTCGTCCGATCCGAACGTCGTTATCGAGTCGCCGAATTCGATCGAGACCGAAGTCGACATCGACGCGCTTCCCGACTGGGCGCATTTCGATATGGCGGTCACGGCGCACATCGGTGAACACGAACTTTGTTCGCTGATCGCCGAGGCGGGTTATGGTTCCGAGACGGTATCAATCGCGATTGATGTCCCCGATACGATGTTCGCGAACGATGACGACGACAATGATGACGGAACTCCGGACCGGGACGATTCACAAATCGATTTCAATGAAGACGATGTCGTATACGGGCGAATCGAATTTCATTCCGATTATCTCACGAGCGGAACGCTGCGGCTTTCCGGGCTCGATGATTTTGCCGGCGATGTCTACACGAACCGCAGCGCGGGCGCGATGATCGCGGGCGAATGCGAATGGACGATATCGAACACGAAGGACGGGGCGTTCCCGCTCTGGTTCAATCCGTATTCGCGGAATCTCAGGCATCCAGGCTACACGCTGATGGTGACATGGACGCCGGAGAATGGTGAGTCTGTTACGAAGACCGCGCAGTTTACCGTCGTGGAACCCGTAGCCGAGCCGATTTGCAACGAGACGAAAACGGTGGACGGAACGATTTACACCTATAATCCGAGCGGTATCGTTATCGGCGGCGATGCGTATTTCAAGATCGGTCTGTCGCCGGCGTCGTATCCGGATTCCAGGATCATCTGGAGCGCAGTCGGCGCGGGCTCGGTGGAATTCGTCGGCGGTAACACGGGTCGCGAGGTCCATGTGCGCGGCGTCACGGCGGGAGATGTGCGGCTCTTCGTGTCGGTCGGCGGCTGCGTCTCGGAGAAGCCGAGGTTTCTCGCGAAGGTGGTGAATAATCGACAAGTTGGAATTGCTGTTAGAATCTTGGCTGATGAGGTGGGTGTTCCGGTTTGTAGTCGACGCAGGGTCTCAGAGTTTCTGCTCGCTGCTAATAATTTGTACGAACAGGTTGGGGTTCATTTTGTGATGACTTCAATAGATGAAATATCGATTTCCGGAGGAGTCGCTGACGTTTGGTGTGGTGAAGGAGATCGCCCCGGGTATGCGTCGTTCGATGAAGTCTGTGCATCAATGAGCGCAACGGATGGCTTGGAATGCTATTTTGCCAGACGATTAATAAGTGCTGTAGACGAGTCTGAAATCAACGGAATGAATGGCTTGTCCGGGTTAATCGTATCAGTATCAGCGTCTGACTCAACGCTTGCGCATGAATTGGGACATGCATTTGGTTTGTCGGATATATATACAACGGTAGATACGAGTTCAATTACCGGTGAAAATGCAGATTGCTACGCCATGCCTGATGATTGGCCGGGAGGCGGTGGTTCTTTATCTAGATATTACGACCTGAATACAGGTCTTTCGACGTTGATAGAAAGAATGGTTATGTACGGCGAAGGAAAGGCGGATAGACGCGATATTTCGTATGGACCTGTACGCGGTGTCTTATACGGAAGTGATACCTATGTTAATGGACTAGCCCCGGTTGGCTTTTTCGATAACGCGTTAAAGACTGAAACGCCAGTGCATCAATAGGAGTGAAAAATGCAATTGAAACTTTTTATCTCTCTCTTTGCAACTTTGATAGTGCTACAGTCACGGGCCGATGAAGAGCTTGCGAGAATTGAGCTTTTGCGATGCTGCAATGTCGAGGACAATGTAGGGATCGTCAGAGATCATTTCCAAACTGCGCTTAGCGAGTGCGCGAATGATACAAACCGATTTGTCGCCATTCTTAAGGACATGATTCCTTCCGCAGATATACGACCCGCAAGGATGTTGCTGTCTTCACTGCGGCGATATGGATCGGCTTCTGATTTGGATTATGTCACGGCCTTATCCACGAATGTAAATCTTGGCGGGACTGCCGCTATCACAGGGTTGTATTTGGGAGGAATCTCGTCTAATACCCTGATGTCGGCTGATTCATATTTGGCGTTGACAAATTCTATGTCTCACGAACGATTCATGTTATGCGCCGGGATGTTGGAAATCTCCCGAGAGCCGTGGGTTGATAATGCTGCTTCCAATGCGCTGTTCGTAAGTGTCTTAAACCATGCGCGGAAGGAGAATGAATGCGTTAAGGCGTTGGATTATTGTCTTATGAAATATGATAGTACGTATCGTTACAGCGCGCGAAGATTGTCTGTGTTGAGAAGTCTGGCGACACAAGCGGTAGCCGGTTATTCGGTTGATTATATCACTAACGCAATTAACATGTTGGTTGCTTACCCGGAGGCGGACCTTAACGAATAATCTATCAGTTGATAAATCGATAATGGTTGCATTTCTATTTGCTGTCGCGATTGATTTCGCTTCGTTGCCTCCTCCCGAATTCGCCGACACCGAAGTCTCTACGAACATCGTTCTCGAAGCGCTCGGCGGGCATGAAATCGCGTATTCGTTCCGGCTTGAACTCGCGGCGTCGGTGTCAAATAATGTCGAGTTCGCGTTCGGCGATACGAACAGAATTTATCGCACCATCGGCTGGGACGCGGAAGAACATGAAGCATGAAACATGAAGCATGATGGAAGGGCTTTTCCGTTCGCTGATGTAGCTACATGTTAGCGGACCTGGCGCTTTCGGAAGAGCGCGTGGCCTGCTGATTGGACGCGTCTCGGCGTAACTGTCCGCGTCTCGGCGTCGAATCCGCGAATAGATATCGATCGCGAACACGATTACTTCTACATTCGCGTGCGATAGTGGTGAATCGTGCTTCGTGCGGCGTGCATCGTGCAACGTGCGGCGTGCTTCGTGCAACATGCGGACTGGCACAGTGTGTCAGACACTATGTGCCCCCGCTAAGGTCGCGCAACGCGCGACCGCAAAGGTTAGCAATTCCGCAATGCTTCATGTTTCATGCTTCATGCTTCATGTCCCGAGCTTCATGTCTTATGTTTTCCGCCCACATCAAAGCGAAAATATGCTAAACTGTTTCCGCTCTCCGAAATTGAACCCCTTGGGCACGAGGGGGTACGATAGAGGGCGGAATTGCGGAGCGGATCAGGATCGGCGGAGCCACCCGATGAAAGGACCGAGAAACCCGAAAGGCAAGGGCGGACGGATCCCGGAGGGGACGAAGAAGCCGATTCCCGCTCGCGCCGATTGGGAACGCGAGGGACCGGGCATGAAAGCCCCCGAGCGAAACGCCGCGAGGCGTCGAGGCTGTAGGGTGTCCCGCGGGCTTGAGCGCGAAAGCGCGGCCTAAACGTCGTCGGCACCGGCCAGGCATGGCCAATTCCAGAAATGCGCGAACCGCGGGGGTGGAGTGCACCCTCGTAAAACGTAAATTCAAATCCGGAGTGAAACATGAAGCAGTATCATACCCACGGCGCAGACCGTGAAACCGAAAATGGAACGGCGTCAATTTCGAGCGATAAACTTGCTCAGATCGATACCGGCAATGTCGAATCGAGAATGGTCGTCGCCCGTAATCAACGCGTATTGCTTGATCGTGACGTCGCAGAACTCTACGGTGTAGAAACGAAGGCGATAAACCAGGCCGTGCGGAACAACCCCGATAAATTTCCCGAGGGGTATGTCTGGGAACTGACCAGGGACGAGGAGCGCGTTCTAAGGTCAAAAATTTTGACCTTAGAACAGAAACCCGGCAAGGGACACTACTCGAAGCATGGCTACAAGGTCTTCACCGAGCGCGGGCTTTACATGCTCGCGACCATATTGAAGGGTCCGCGCGCTGTCCGGGCCACGCTTGCGATCATCGAAACTTACGCGCAGATTCGGTCGATGGTGCGTGACATGGAAGCGCTTCAATCGCTCAGGGACGGCTCGCCGGAGCAGGCCGCAGCGTTGACGTCTGCGGGGCATAAACTCGCGAACGTCATCGGAACGAATCTTTCGACCGAATCGACAAAGACGACGATCGAGCTCAATCTCGCGGTCCTTAAAATCTCTCACGAAATAACGAGAACGAAGGACAGGTGATTCCGCGCGCGAACGGGGTCATTGTTCCCGCGGCGCCGACGGGGTGTGGGGCGGAGCCCCAGCTTCAAGCACTATGGGACAAAAGTCTGTTGACAGTTAAATCAGCGAAAGCCGCGAAGGCGATTCTTCCAGCTGCTTTCAGTGTCCCGCGGAGCGGGTTTCAGTGCCTTCAGTGGTGAAAATGCCTCGGCAGGCGTTGGGGCCCGGGGGCTTTAAAACCACGGAAGGCACGGAAACCGCCTTCGGCGGACACGGAAATGGTTGGGAAGAATCGCCTTCGCGCTTTGGCAACCGGTTGCTCTGTCAACACTGGTTTGACGGGAGATATTTAACTCCGACGGTCTACAAATTGGGCCTCCACTAACGTTCCGGCCTGCGCTTCGCGATTATTCGACCGATTCGTCTTATGCTCTTGGATTGTCAGTGATTAGAGCTGGGGCTCCGCCCCAGACCCCGTGGCGAGGGGGCCTGGGGGAAACTTCCCCCCAGCTACAAACACAGTCTGACCATGACTAAAGCTTGTCGGCAGAATGATGCGAAGCGTAAGCCGGAACGGTAGTGGAGGCTCTTTTGTATGCCGTCGGAGTTAAAATCCCTGCGTATGAGTGTTGACAATATTGTTCAGCGTCAGGTCGCGAAGGCGATTCTTCCAGCTGCTTTCAGTGTCCCGCGGAGCGGGTTTCAGTGCCTTCAGTGGTGAAAATGCCTCGGCAGGCGTTGGGGCCCGGGGGCTTTAAAACCACGGAAGGCACGGAAACCGCCTTCGGCGGACACGGAAATGGTTGGGAAGAATCGCCTTCGCGCTTTGGCAACCGGTTGCTCTGTCAACTTGTGTACGTTAAGTTTTGAGGAGCGCCTTCGGCGCCGACGGGGTCTGGGGCGGAGCCCCGGCTTCAAGCACTATGGGGCAAAAGGCTGCTGACAGTTAAATCAGCGAAAGCCGCGAAGGCGATTCTTCCAGCTGCTTTCGCGGCTGCCTGGGGCATCGCCTTCGGCGACTCGCTGCGCTCGGCTACCTCGAAGCAAAGCTTCTCGCTTAGTGTCCCGCGGAGCGGGTTTCAGTGCCTTCAGTGGTGAAAAGGCCTCGTCGGTTTTACCCCCTTCGCGCTCCTCGTCTCGAACTGCCGCTACTCGGATTACTTCCGCGCGCTCATCAACGAACTCGCGCACGCGGCGAACGAGCGCGGCATTTCCCTCACCGTCTACGACGAGTCGTACACCGACCGCGAGCGGAAGACCAGCGAGGTTTTCGCCGCGGCGGATGAGATCGCGAAGACCGGCGTCGACTGCGTCCTCTACGTCCCGCTCCAGTTCACGCCGAGCGCCGCGCGCGACAATGTCCGCGTCATGAACACATTCGCCGCGGCGCGCATCCCTGTCGTCGTCATTGACGCGGACATATCGGGCATCGACACTTACGATCTCGTCTCAATGGACAACGCCAAGGCGGCGTACAATCTGACCGCGGCACTCCTCGCATCGGGGCGACGCCACCCGCGTTTCGTCACCTTCCGCGACTACGCGTCCGGCGTGGCGAACCGCATTGCCGGTTTCCAGCTCGCGCTCGGTCGCGTGGACGCAAGCGACATCTGGGCTGAAGTTTACCCATTTTTTTGGTCAGGCAAACCCACTTGCCATCAGATTCGACCACGGAAGACACGGAAACCGACTTCGTCGGACACTGAAAGCAGCTCGAAAGAATCGCCTTCGCGCTTTGAAGCTGACCGTGATGTCATCACCCTGTGCGGTATCTGATAAACACGGAGCCGGCTTCGCCGGGGAAAGAGGAGTCGGTCCGGAGTTCACGCTTCGCGTAAATCCGACCGTGGCGCTTTCGCTAGATAGTCTCGAAGTGATAAAGCTGAGGCTCCGCCCCAGACCCCGCCGCCGAAGGCGGCCTATAAAGAATCGAGCTCCAGATACGATTGTGCCGCTCAAGATATCGCAAAGCAATAACTTGAGCGAGCGCTCCATCGCCGAAGGCGCACCGTGTGTATGCCCCCGCCCTCGCTAAAGGGGTGGCGGCCAGCAAGCGCGGGGAGCTGGCGCGAAGGCCAGTGAGGCCAACGGGGAGAG
>R26__coassemble_238_pt1 | contig 36794 bp, 28 predicted proteins | sample R26__metabat2_high_PE_025 | metagenome-assembled genome bin R26 | reverse complement strand
GCCATCGAGTGGTCGACGCCGAGGCCGACGTTCGAGAAGCCCATGCCGGCGATGTACTGGCCGAGCGCCATGCCGGCGCGGCCTTCGGGCGTGTTCTTGACGGCGCCGCGGAGGTTCGCCGAGATGAGGCGAATCGCCTCGAGGTGCATCATGTCGGTCATCGGGCAGGCGCCCTTCGTGATGTAGCCCTCGATCGCGTGGGTGAGCGCGTCCATGCCGGTCGCCGCGGTGAGCCGGGGCGGCATCGAGCTCATCATCTCGGGGTCGACGAACGCGACGACGGGAATGTCGTGGGGGTCGACGCATACGAACTTGCGCTTCTTCTCGACGTCGGTGATCACGTAGTTGATCGTCACTTCCGCCGCGGTGCCGGCGGTCGTCGGAACGGCGAGAATCGGGAGGCAGGGCTTCTTCGTCGGGGAGAGACCCTCGAGCGAGCGGACGTCGGCGAACTCGGGGTTCGTGATGATGATGCCGACAGCCTTCGCGGTGTCCATCGAGCTGCCGCCGCCGATCGCGATAATCGTATCGGCCTCGGCGGCCTTCGCCGCGGCGACGCCGTTCTTCACGTTCTCGATCGTCGGGTTCGGCTTGATTTCGGAGTAGATCGCGTACTTGATTCCGGCCGCGTCGAGGAGGTCCGTCACTTTCTTCGTGACGCCGAACTTGATGAGGTCGGGGTCGGAGAAGACGATCGGCTTCTTGAGACCGCGCGCGGCGAGCTCTGCGGTGATCGAGGCGACGGCGCCGGCGCCGTGATACGAGGTTTCGTTCAAAATGATGCGAGTTGCCATTTCTGTTTTCCCCTCTTGAGGTTTGTTGCTTGTTGAATTGGAAAAATTATAACACAAACCCCCGCTCCGTTCAACGGTCGCCGACTGGCACATTATGGTCGGCGCTCTCGGCTACGCGACGAAATTTTCGTCGCGAACTTTTCGTCGTATATTGAATTCTGCCCATGAGTTCGAACCTCATGAGCGTACAAATTCATGATATTCGTGTAATTCAAGGTTCCTGCCTCCGCTTGCTGCGGCCGACATCAACCACGAATTACACGAATTGCCGTTTATTTCACCGGGCTCGCGACCACCTTGAAGAAGGCCTTCGGGGCGTCGGTCGGCTTAACGATCTTAAGCGTAAGTTTCGTGCCGTCACCCATCACCGGTGTGCCGGCGGTCCAGGTCGCGTCCGCGGCGAGGTCGGTCGCGCTGTCGACCCTGTAGAAGAGGCCCGCACGGGTCTCGACCGCGACCGAGTCGCTGTCCTCGGCGCCATCCGCGATGCCCGCCGCGTCGATCGCGAGCGCCGCCGTGTCGAGCTTCGGCTTCACGTCCTCCACGACCTCGCTCTTGAGCGCGATCGAGACCGAATAGACACCGGTCTCTGCGGTCTCCGTCGCGGTCACGTCGAAGAGCGCGCGGTAGACTTCGGCGGTCGTCTCCCCGGGCGTATTGATGACAACGAGTGCGGCGGCTTCCTCGGCCGAGGCGGCCTTGATCTCGGGCGTCGAGTCGGCATTGTAGAAGCTGTTCACCCAGTCGGCCGCCGTAACCGTCGACTCGAAGCTCGTCGCGATCAGGCTCGCGCCGCCGCCGTCGGACTCGCCGCTGAACTCGGCTTCGGCGGTCTGGATAGTATTGCCATCGGAGTCGTAGAGCTCGACTCTGATCTTGCCGTTCGAGATTTTCTCGGTAGGCCAGTAGTCGCTCTGTTCGACCCTAATCGACCCTAAAGACCCTAAAGACCCTACTCCCAGCACCGCGTTCTCAAGCGTGTACTTGTCTTTCTTCCGGTTGTACGACTTGATCTTGACCCCGGAAAGATTGATCGCCTTGTCGCTGATATTGGTGAGTACGATGTACTCGCCGGTATCGCCATCGGCACCGTCGGCAGTCGAGCCGTACACCTCGTAAACGCGGAGATTCTCCTGGAAGGTGTAGTTCACGGTCACGGTCGCGATGTAGTCAGTGACTACCGCCTTCGCGTCATCCGGGATCGCGTCGGGGCCGGCCGCCACCGTCGCCGCGTCGGCGGAGGAGAGGAAGACACTCCCCGCAGCGGACGGAATCGCGAAGTAGGTGACGACCTTCGAAAGCTCGTTACTCGCGATGGTCGCGAGTACCTTCCCCGCGACATCCTGGACATCGTTCGTCCAGACCGCGTACGCCTGACCGTCCGCCTCGGGGAGGTGGACCTTACTGTCCGTGCCGCCGATCGAGAGGACCGTGCCGCCCGTAACATAGACATGGTGCTCGAGACCGTCCGCGGTCTCGGTCGCCTCGGGGTCGACATCGATACCCTCGTGGCCTTCGCCGAGGCCGACGAGGACGAGCGTGCCGCCCGCGATCGTCATATCGCCGTTCGAGTCAAACGCGTCGTTAGCGGAGGACTTCGCGAGAATGGTATCGCAAAGCGTGACCACAATGTTCGACGCAGCGTTTATGCAGTCATCGACGCAATTAAGCGTAAGTTTCGCGTTCTTATTATTGATAGTAATCGTATCGCCGGCCTCGATACCCTCCTGTCCCTCGCCGGAGCAGGTAATCGAAATCGTCGCGCTCTTAATCTCAATCGTCGAATCGGACTTGATAGCAGAGCCATCGGTAGCGGTCGAGTTAATCGTAACCTGACTCTTCGATTTCATCGTGATTGCGCTCGGAGTATCGACGACTTTCGTCTTTACGCCTGCGAGAGTTCCGTTAATGGTGCCGCCCTCAAAAGCTACGGTGCTCGTCACCGCGCCGACGGAATTCGTCACGAGCGAAAGCTTGAACGCCGCGCCCTTGTTATCGCTCGTGATATCGGCGTTGAATGTACCGCCGGAGATGCTGACGATACCCTCGGTATCATCCCAGCGGAAAGCATATGCGCCTTTGTCCTTAGTCGCCTGATTGGAACCGACAACCTTGGCGTTGACAACGCCTGCAGTCTGGATGTAGTCGCCGGTCATCTGTACCATATTAAGGCCCTTGCCGGTATCAAGCGTCGCCGCAAGGTCGAGCGTGCCGCCGTTCACCGTAAGGCCGTCCTTCAAGGTCATCAGCGTCCCCGTCCCTTCCATCGTGAGCGAGCCGTCACCCGCGAGGGTGAGCATTCCGCCCGCGGTGATCGAGTTCGCCGTGTTCTCGCCGACGAGCGTCAGCGTCGCCGCGCCCGAAAGCGTGAGGCCGGCGGTGATGTTCGCGTTCGAGACGACAACCTCGGCGGCGGTGGATGTTACGGCATTCGTGTACTCGCCCGTCAGAATTTCCGACTCGACCGGCTCCTCGGGCTCGGGCTCGACATAGCCGGGCGCGTCGGTGATAGCGACAGCCGACCATGTATCCGCTTCAATATCGTGCAGAGACCAAGTGCCTCCGGTTGAAGTGCCGATATCATCCTGACTCAAGCTGACCACTGAGTAAATCACATTGCCATCGGAATCCTTGAGTACAATATCGAGCTTTCCATTGGTAATCTTCTCCCAAGGCACATTCGCCTGCTCGAAACGAACCCAACCGCCTGCGGGAATTATGGTTCCTTCAGGCAGAGTGAAGTGGCAGCGGTTCTTGCTTTCAGCCGTCTTCTCGAACTGGATTTCTGCGCCCGACGCATCAAGCGAAGCTTCCTGGTTAATGTTCGTAAAGATGATGAATTCGCCGGCATCAGTAGCCAATGCGTCTGGCACTCCGCAGAATCCGTAAAGCCGCAGATACTTCGCCTGGTCGCTCGCCTCCGTCGGACCGATCACCTTCTCGTCGCCGGCGGTGAGGGTGATCGTCTCCGACTCGCCCGCGCTCGCGTTGCCGACAATCACCTCGTCGGTGAGCGCGTCGTCGTTCGCGGCGATGTAGCTCTTGCGGTCGAGGACTACGATCAGCTCGCCGGGGGCTTCCTCCGTACCCTGGTCAATGACGGTGCCGGCGGGAAGCGTCATGTTGACGGGACCCGCGAGCACCCAGCCCGACATATCGACCGTCTCCGCGTTCGCGTTCTTAATCGTCACGCTCGCGCCGTCCGCGGCGGCCTCGGCGGAGAAGCCCGCCTTCAGATCGGCGATCGCGCTCTGCGCTTCGGGGATGCCGGCATTGTACGCCGTTCCGTAGCCGATTTCCTTTGCCGTGTTGGTGACCGAATGGGTCACGTAAAGATGCTCGCGGCGCGGGACGATGTAATCCGTGTAAATCTCCTCGATACCCGCCGTGATGTTGGACGGGAAGTACGCCGATCCCCAGTCGTCGATATTATTGATCGACGAATCCCACGGGTAAGTCGTGCGGTCGAGATCGCCGTCCGCGCCCATCAGCGCGGCGACTTCCTTCATCTTCACGATGATCGGGTTCGTCGTTGTCTCGAACGTCTCGCCGTCAACGGGTTCGCCGAGCTCCGCGTCCATCAGTGTACGTAGGCGGCGCAGGTAGAGGCGGCGGAATTTCTCGTTCTGGAGCACCGTCTCGATGCCGCGGTTCCATCCGTCCGCGGCAGTTGTCGAATTCTCGCCCTTATAGCACCGCACCCCGTTGCCGCCGTAGAAAGGGTGGCTCTTGAACCAGTCCTGGTTGGACATGAGGAGCGGGCGCTGAATGCTCGTGACGTCGTTGTAATACCACTGGCCGAAGGTGAGGTTGAAGTCGTAGCCGAGCGGCATCCAGGTTCCGGTGCCGCGCGAACCCTCGAGCATCTGGGCGTCGTCGTAGTAGGCGGAGATGTTCGCCCACACGTCGTCCATCTCCTGGGTGATGCGCGCCGAGGCGAGATAGTTGAACCACGCGGGGAGGTCGAACTTCTCGACCGCGAACTTCGTGAGCGCCGCGTTGTTGGTGACGCCGTTCTCGACCCCGCAATCATACATCGGGGTGGCGAGTTCATTCTTCAGAACGGTGAGGTCGGTCTCGTTGCCGTCGTCCGGCGTCTTCTTGTCAATGCTGCCCGCGCTGGTGGTGAGCCCCTTGTTAAGACGGCCGACATTCTTGAAGCCGTAGCCGTACTTATCAAGACCGTAGACATCCTCGATAAGCTCGTCGGTGAAACGCTCGGAGTTGAAGCCGACCTGGAAAAACTCGCCATTCAAATTGCAGCGGACCGGGAAGTCGAACGGCACCTTGTTCCCCATCTCGTTCCAGAGCCAGAATGCGGTGAGCTGGCGGAGGCGCGAGGGATCGCCGGGCTCGCCGATGAGCGAGGTCTTGCGAATCTCCTTCCAGGTCGTCCCGCGGACGGGATCGTACATCGTCAGCGGATGGACCTTCGAGAAGCGGAGTCCGTGCGACTTCTTGTTGAAGTGCGCCGAGGTATTGCCGCGGAGGTCGATGCGGACATAGTCGTAATAGTTCGAGGTCGAGGAGTCGTAGATCGCTACGCGCGCGTTGTTCTCGAGCGTCTGCGCATCGGCGTCGACATCCATCTGCGCCTTCGAGTCGGCGTCGACGAACATATGCCAGGTCGCGAGGTTCTCGGCCATCTGGTCCGCGTCCGGCTCGGTGATCGTCCCGAGCCACTCGTAGCCGTCGTCCTTGTTCATAAACGAGGGCGAGATCCACACGTTCCCGGCCGCGTCGGTGATCTTCGTCTTCCACTGGATAAGCTCGCCCGCTCCGATATCGTCGAACGCGGCGTGGGGGATCGCAGCGGTCCAGACATCGCCGCCGTCATCGCCGGTCTCGGCCTTCGTCATCGCGACTTCCGCGGTAGCGTTCGTAAGACAGGTGCGGTAGACGAGCGTGACGCCCGTAATCATATCCGCCGCGCGGGTGCCGGCCGCGTTGTAGACCGGGTTAACGTTGAGCGAGACGGCATAATCTTCGCCGGGTTTCGCGGGCGCGATCGCGCCGAATTCGCTCACCGTCTTCTTCGCGCCGTAGCATCCGCCGAGATTCGGGCCGATCTTCACGAGGTCGTCGGTCGCGGTATTTTCGGCGTTGAAGGTCGGCGAGGGGCAGAGCCAGCGTTTCGTCGCCTCCGTGTCGGACTCGTCGTGACCGACGATGATCGAGTACCCTTCCGGAGTGTCGCTCGGGATGATGACCGTCTCGAGGATCGTGTCGGCCGCGGCATCATCGGGGCGGTAGACGAGAGTCACATAGGGGAATTTCTTCGGGTTCACCTTGTCGCCCCAGATAAGCATATCGCCGTACCAGTAAGGCGCTCCCGCCTTGGTCTGGCCCTCGGGGGCCTCGGCGAACGCGCTCTCGGAAAGCGAGGCGCTGTTCGCGTAGCGTTCGCTCGTATAGAAGGTGAAGCGCGACTTCGGGGCGATGAGGACCGACGGGAAATTGCCGTAGTCGGCGTGGGTGTAGACCTTGCCGCGGTTCGCGCGGCAGAATTTGTAGTCCTTCAAATCGACCCAGCTATCGCTCGTGTTCTCGAGCTCGACCCAGCCCGACTCGAGGCCGTGCTTGTCATACCCCGACTGAGTCGTAATCTCATACGGCTTGTCGCTCGGCTTCGGCATGATCTCCGAGAACCGCAGCGCCGCGGTGGCGGCGAGCTCAAGAGCGAGCGTATACGCGCCTTCCTCGCCTTCGACCGCGGTGAGGGTGACGCCCATAGACTCGGCCTCCGCCTTGAGCGAATCTTCATCTTTCAAGATAGTAATCGTGCCGCCGCTCCCGGCCGCGCGAATCGCGTCGATAAGCGAATCGAAGTATTCATCTCCGACCTTGAGCGTATAGAGGGAATAAACGAGTCCCTCGCTCGTAAGCTCCAGCTTGCTGTCAGCCGGAAGCGCCGCCCCGTTGTAGGCGAGCGTTCCGTTCAAGGTTACGTTCGTTGTGCCGAGTAGCAAAAGACCTTCAGACAGCGTCTCGGTTCCGGCAATATTGAGTACAGCACCTTCATCGACCACAAGCGCACCACCCAGCGCTTTGCCGCGCTCAAGTTCAAGCGTACCGGCGCACACTTTCGTCGTAGCGGTCATATTGGTCATCGCGCCTTCAAGAACTAGTGTGCCGTTTCCATACTTGTAAAGCGAATCGTTCGAGTTCTCACTATTAAGCTCGGGCTCTATCTTCAGGGTCGAATTTTCGCCGACCTTGATTGCATAGCCGATGGTGCTGTTATTTGCGAAGCGAATGTTCTGGGTTCCCGATATGACCACCGGATCGCTTCCACTCTCCGAATCAGGTACAACCATCTCGGCATACGTCTCTTCGGTTCCGCCGTTGAGACGGAACGACTTGTCGGCATACGCAGTCGTCACTTTCGCACCGGGCTCGAAATAGAAAAGACCCTGATAATAGAATGTCGAGGAGCCGTACTGCTTGAGACTGAGCGTTCCTCCGTCGTTAACGCGAATCACCGCGTTGGTGATACGAGTGCTGGCGTCGTTGTTCCATCCGGTAACATCGCGCGCGGTGAAATTCAACACCGCGTCCTTCTCCACGAGCAAGGTCGGCTTGTCGGCGGTCGCCGCGTTTCCAAACTGGACGTGCTCCTTGGTGCCGATGAAGGTAAAATCATTCGTGCCGGAGACAAAGTCAAATGTCGACATCATGTATTCGCTATCGCCAAACGACCCCATATTGATAGTGGCGTTACCGGTAAGCTTCACCGTAAGCGCGTTCGTCTTGAACGCCGCAGCCTGATCACTCGTAGCCGTGTAATTGGTAACGATCGTAATCGCTTCATTGCTCTCAAGCGCTTCGGCGATAGCATCCTCAATCTTGGTGAATTCTTTTTCGCCGACAGTAGCGACTACTCCTGTTGACTCAATCACATAGCCTTCGTCGTCAAAGTCGTAGCCACTAGGGAGTGTAACATACTCCGTATGGCCGGTAACCTTACCGGTAAATTCGGTCACGTCATTTATCTCGATTTGCTGACAAACGCTACTTTTAGAATTAATCCAAGTATTCGCAATTGATCCAGATCCAGAAAGCTTCTTTATCGTATATGCGCCCGCATCTCCTGAATAACCATCAGTAATAGTCCATGTGGCATTCGTTAAAAGCACCAGAGAATTAACCGTGGCACCGCTTGAAAGATATCCGCTCCAGTTTGCCACAAGAGTAACTACTTCGCCATCATTAGTGGCAGCGTTTACTGCATCACTAAGCGAGGTATAGTATATAACCGTCTCTCCGGAAGTAACAGTTGCCACGCCGGCAGTAGGTACAATTACGGTAGATGCATCGATCGTTGTGGTTTCTTCCACTTCATCAATCGTAATCGTCGTTGCATTGCCGACATAGCCAGTATTCGGCGTATAGGTTACTTCGAGCTTCGAGCCCTGCTCAACCGTAACCGTCATTGTCCCATCATCCGCGGCGGTTATCGTCACCACATCGCCGTCACCATCCCTGACGCTCACTATCATATTCTCGACACCGGGGATCGTGATGGTAACGCCGGAATCGAACGGGAATTCGCTGACGAGCGCAGCCATCTGGCTCGAGCTTAAAGGGCCGTCGTAGATTCTAATCGCATCGATCTTGCCGCTCGTAGCCTTTTGGACTCCCGTCCCGGCTCCGCCGTGAACGCTCCCAAGCTGGAAGCGCGGGTTGGAGGTCGTGATATCGGTAGTGTTCGTATAGGCGAGCGCGACCTTGCCGTCGACATAGGCCGTCAGCACCGCGCCATCCGCCTCGAGGACGAAAAGATGCTCGCTCTTAGGAGACTCAACTGCGTATTCGCCGGTAATCGCGCTCGACGCCCCGCTCGTATTTTGTTCCATCAATGTGATCGTGGCAGCATTTTCACCGGTCGCAAGCACGTATGCTCCGGTGCCGTTATGACCGATACCTAGATAGATCGTATTGGTGGTCGACGGAAGAACGCCGGGGATGACGTAGGTAAAAGGATTGGAATAGTTAATCGTGGTACCCGAGGCAACATACGGAGTTCCCGAGAGATCAAGAACGCCATTCGTGACGCTGAAATTATTGCCGTCTTTCGAGAGCGAAATTCCGCCGACATCACCTTCGAGCGTCGAGAAAGTGCCGTTAGTATTAAACTCCCAGCCGTAAAGCTCCGACGCATCGAATTCAAAGTCCGCGACGTCGTTAGTCGAGACGACGGAAGAGCCGAGGAACACCGCAATCGACTTGATTTCCACATCGTCCCAGGCCGGGTATGCGGTGCTGGCGTAAGGTCCTCCGACAGTTATGTTTGTAACCGTCGTGTTCGCGAACTTCAAGCTCGTATTAACACCGCCAGCAAGGGAGTCGAGTGACTCTCCAGCATAAATTCCAGTTCCTGAAGAACCGAGGAAGCTAACCATCACGTACCCGTCTTCCGGTGCAGTCACTGTCGGAGACGGCGCGTAGGTCGACGTTCCATACCACCCGGCAATCGTTGTCGAATTGGTGGTGCTGGCCCGGATACCAAATTCTACATATCCTTGGCTGTTATTCGAATTCTGATAAAGATTAAATCCTATCAAAGTCGGCGCGGCATCGGTTATAGCCTTAAGCCCGGAATATTTGACAACCACGCTTACTGCAGTATTCGTCGCGCCCGCCGATTCCGGGGTGACCGTGTAGACTCCGTTCGTCTCGGCGAGCGTGTACTTGACGCCGTCGGTGCCGGTCTTCTCGGTCGTTGTGAAGTCCCCGTTCCACCACACGGTGGGCGTCGGCGCGGCGAGCGCAGACACAGTTACCCCAAGCGCGGACGCGAAAGCGACCGCCGCGGCCATAATACGTTTAGGCATGGCGTTGTTCCTCACTTTTCAAGATTATTCCGCGCGAATCAATTTCCCTAAAGCCCCGCGCGTACCACTATTCTACCACAAAACTCAGCCGCGTTTCATTAAAGAACTAATGTGTTAAATACATTAGTTCTCACATCACCCGCCAAATGCTTCTTCGCTTCGTTCCCTCGCGCCTGAGTACGCCGATCTTCTGCAGCACGATGCTGATTTTCTTCACCACGCTTTCGCCGATTCCCGCGATACCCGCAAGATCCTTCATCCTGAGACCCGGATTCATCGCTATCGCCCTTACGACTTTCACTTCGTTCGCGCTCGCGTCCCGCCCGAGTTTCTTCGCGAGCTCCTTCACGAAATCCTCCGACATGATCCGCTCCATCCTGCTCTCGGCCTGAGCGACGAGCGCCTCGTCGGTCAGCGGGTCCCCGCGTTCAGGCGCGCCGGCGAGCCGCTTGCGGCACACCGCCTCAGCCCTTTCCTTCTTCGTCAGCTCAAGGTCTTCGTCCATTTTCTCCTTCATCATCGCGAGCAGACTCTCCCGCTTGAGAACTAATGTGTTAAATACATTAGTTCTTTTCTCGAAGCCGCCGAAGACGAAATCGATACCTTCAAGCGCCGTTTTGTCGCCGTCCTTCGCCGCCGCGAACGACGTCCACCGGTAATCCGCGTATCCGCTCGTCATGCACGCCCTTACCGGATTCAGATTCTGATACGCCGCCACCGTGCTCAGGTCCTCAACCGTCATCGGCACTCTCTTGAACTTGTACGGTCCCTCCCACAATCCCCCGCGATGCCCGGTGCGATCGTTATACGAGAGCGTGTAATTCTGCTTCACGATTTTCATGTATGTCCCGATGTTACACATCCTGACGAAGAGATTCACCGGTCCTCCGTCTCTCGTGAAGCCCTCGTAGAATATCCCCCGCTCGTCATCGCGCAAGAACGAAAACCGACGCCGGATCTCCTCCTGCGGAAGCTCCTTCGCCGGCGGCAGATATACAAGCAGGTGGAAATGGTTGGTCATTATGCACCAGCTCAGAAGTTTCAAGCCACAGAAATTCGCGACCCGCCTTATCCGGTCGAGCAAGTCGTCCTTTTCGCTATCGTCAAGGAACTTCACCGAATGCGCGATGCTGTTGTAAATGTGGTACACGTTATCCGGGAACTGGTGACGGACACTGTTCCCGGTCGGCCTGAACATGTGAGAATACGTAATCATATCGCGAATATTATAACACATCGCGGAACTAATGTGTTAAATACATTAGTTCCGCGCAGACGTGCCATCTCAAGAGAAACAGTATCTTAGTCGGCGATATTTCCGACCTTGGAGGCGATCACTCAAGAGCGATCACTTTTTCTGAACCCACTCGATGACTATACCGCCGTGGCGAACGTAGCTGATGATCATCGGCCCGACGTCGTACGGAGGAAGGATGACTTTCGTATCCGGTAGCGCCACGGCCGCGCCGATATCGTCGACCTCAAACGCGATATGCGTCGTCGCATATCCCTCGCGCGGCATCGGCGTATCCGGCTCCCAGTAAAGAAATTCAGCATCGAGCTCGGCATTGTAGCCGATCCAGACCTTCAGACATTCGAGATAGTTCATACCGTCCAGCTTTTCCGGTACGGCATAACCTGTATGCAGATAGTGCTTTTTCATATCCGCTTTTAATTGGTCGGAGCGGAGGGATTTGAACCCTCGGCCTTTTGCTCCCGAAGCAAACGCGCTACCAGGCTGCGCTACGCTCCGACGCGGGATGTTCCCTAAGGAATTGGCAAGTAGTATATCATTTATCCGCGAGCGTTGTCAAATGGCCTGAACCGCCGCGCGGTAGGCGGCGATAAAACTTTCGAGCTTCGCGATCGATTTAACGCCTTTCGACGATTCAAGCGACCCGGAGACGTCGATCACGTCCGGTCCAAGCGCGATCGCCGCCGCGAGATTCGCTTCGGAAATCCCGCCCGCGAGAATCGAGGTCTTCAGCCCGCGACAGAAAACCGTATCGCCGTCGCCGTGGGAGGAATCGTAAAGGTACGCGTCGGCGAGGTCGGAGCCGCCGGCGAGCGTCCAGACGACGAGCCCGGTCGACTTCGCCGCGAGAACCTCGTCCGTCCCCGCCCGCCAGTGAAGCTGGACATGCGTGAGTGAAAGCTCCCGGGCGATCGCGATAACCTCCGCAACCGGTCGGCGCGTGAACACCCCGACGGGGACAGTCCCCTTGAAAATCGTCGATTCGTCGATTTGTCGATTCATCGATTCGTCGCCCGGCTCCCGCAAATCGGCGAGAATGTCGCGGGCCTGCTCGACGCTTACCCGGCGAGGCGAACCATCGGCGAAGATGAGCCCGATATAGTCCGCGCCAAGATCGCGCGCCCTGCGCGCGAACGCCGCATCGTTGACCCCGCAGATTTTCAACTTCATTTTCGAGCGTCCTTTCTGGAATCAGACGATAGTATACCAGAAAAAGCGCCGATCCCGTGCAGGTCGATTGTGCTATAATCTTTCCTGATGAAAAAACTCGCACTTGTCGTTCTCGCCGTTCTCGGCGCGCTCCGCGCGTCGGCCATCACCCCGGAAACCCGCGACGAAGCCGCGGCCGTCGCCCGCAAGGTTTCGAGCGCGCTCCTCGACCGGAAGCTCTACGACTACAAGAAAAGCTACATCCACTACTCCGTAGTCTCGTACTGGGTGAACGCGCTCGAATGCGCGCGCCTCCTCGGCGACCGCGAACTCGAGCAGCGTCTCGTCACCGCGTTCCGCGAAATAGCCCCCGAACGCTGGAAGGACTGGCACCATGTCGATCTCGCCGTCCAGGGCGCGCTCTTCCTCGAAGTCGCAATCCTGACCGGCGACGAGGAGGCGAAGCGCCGCGGCCTCGAGTTCGCGGACGCGCAGTGGGCCGCGCCGTACGAAGGCGAGCCGATGAGCCCGTACAACGCGGTCGGCAACCAGCCGCTCGAGGTCCGCGAGAAATGGTTCCGCGAGGGCTACTCTTCCGAGACCCGCCTCTGGATCGACGACATGTACATGATCACCCTTCTCCAGTCCCAGGCCTATCGCGCGACCGGCGAAAAGAAATACCTCGATCGCGCCGCGAAGGAGATGGCGAAATACCTGGAGGTCCTCCCGCGCGGCGACGGACTTTTCAACCACGCCGATTTCGCGCCGTTCGCCTGGGGCCGCGGAAACGGCTGGATGGCGGGCGCGATGACGCTTCTCCTCGAGTTCCGCGACGACCTCCCGGCGGAATACCGCACGACTATCGAAAAGCACCACGCGGCGATGATAGCGGCGCTCCGGAAGTGGCAGCGCCCGAACGGACTCTGGGGCCAGCTCGTCGACGACCCGGAAAGCTGGGACGAAACGAGCGGCTCGGCGATGTTCGCCTACGCCCTCCGCGACGAAAAGGCCTTCCGCGCGCTCTCGGCGATGATCGACGAGCGGGGACTCGTCCCCGAAGTCTGCGTCGGAACCGGCGCGACGAACAGCCGCGATTTCTATTTAAGCCGCAAGCGCGTCAAGGGCGATTGCCACGGCCAGGCCCCGATACTGTGGCTCTGCCGCGCGCTCCTCGCTGGTACCGGAGAATAAGACGATTACCGCCTCGTCACGTAAATCTTCGCCATATCCGTCCGATAGCACGACTTCTCGGATACGTCGATTTCTTCGAAAAGCTTTTCGCCGGGGCGGATTCCCGTGAAGACGATCGGAATGTCGACGTAGGGCCGGTAGCCGGCCTGGGCGATCATTCCCTCCGCGAGATCGACGATTTTCACGGGCTCACCCATGTCGAGCGTGTAGATCGCTCGCTCTTCGCGCGAGGCGGCCTGGAGGACGAGCGACACCGCCTCCTCGATCGTCATGAAGTAGCGCTTCATCTCGGGGTGGGTCACCGTGACCGGTCCGCCCTTCGCGATCTGCTCGCGGAAGAGCGGAACGACCGAACCCGACGAGCCGAAGACGTTCCCGAAGCGGACGGCGCAGAAAGAAGTGCTGAGTGCTGAGTGCTGAGTGCGGAGTGCGGGGGACGGAGTTAAGGTGGAGGAGTTGAGGGACATGATCGCTTCTTCGGCGGCGAGTTTCGTCTTGCCCATCACCGAGACGGGGTTCACGGCCTTGTCGGTCGAGATGAGAACGAAGCGCGAAACTCCGGAGGCGAGCGCGACTTCGGCGAGCTTCCGCGTCGCCTCGGTGTTGTTGCGCCAGCCCTCCTCGGGGTTCATCTCGACCATCGGGACGTGCTTGTAGGCGGCGGCGTGGAGAACGACCTCCGGCTTCTCGGCGGCGAAAAGCGCGGCGATCTTCTTCTCGTCGTTCACGTCGAGCATCAGCGGCACGCACTCGGCGGCGGTCTTCCGCGAGCGCATCTCCTTGTCGATCATGTAAAGCGCGTTCTCGCCCCGCTCGATCATCAGGACTTTCCGCGCGCCCGCCGTCGCGACCTGGCGGACGATTTCCGAGCCGATCGACCCGCCCGCGCCGGTGACCGCGACCACCTTCCCGGCGAGGAATCGCGCGGCGACGGAGTTATCGAACGAGCGGACGTCGCGCTCGAGGAGGAGTTCCTCCTTCTGCCGCGACGACCAGTAGACGCGCCAGAGTACGCGCACGCCGACGACTCCGATCGAACCGAGAACGAAGCTGATGAGCGTTATCGAATACGGCGGGCGGAAATGCGCGAACGCGACGTCGGGCATGAAGAACCGCATCGCGGTCAGCGTTGCGGCGGCGAGAACCATCGCGAGCGCGTAGCGCGGGAGCTCGACGAACCGGATGCGCCGCCACGCGAGCGAGTAGGCGCCCGAGACGACGAGCGCGACGAGGTGGACCGCGCCGACCGTGAGAAAAGAGAGCGCGACCTTGCGCCAGCCCCACGCGGGCTCGGCGAAATCGAAGCGAAGCGCGAATGCGCAGAGATAGGCGAAACCGAGTACGCCCAAGTCAACCGCCGCGCCGACGAGGCGCGTCAGGAGGAACTTGACCCAGGCGCTCGACTTCCTGCCCATCGGATCAGAGGAAGATAACGAGGAGCGCGGGCGCGAAAACGAGCGAGTCGACCATGTCGAGGAAGCCGCCCATTCCGGCGGGCATGAAGGTCGCTGAGTCCTTCACCCCGCATTCGCGCTTGATCCGGCTCTCGACGAGGTCGCCGAGCGTACCGATCACGGCCGCCGCGACGCCGAAGGCGAGCGCCTTCGGAACGCCGAAATGCGTGAACGGGATGAACGCCGAGGAGATGAGGCACGAAGCGAAAATCGAGCCCGCCATGCCTTCCCACGACTTGTTCGGCGAGATCGACGGGCACATCTTGTGCCTGCCGAGCGTGACGCCGAAGGCGAAGCCGCCCATGTCGGAAATCTTGATGATCGCGAGGACGTAGAAGAGCCACATGAGGTCGAAGCCCGAGTTGCGGCACGGAATGAAGACGAGATACTTGAGCATCATCGGGAGGTAGACGATCCCGAGTATCGTCGTCGCGAACGCGGCGATCGGGCGATCGGTCTTCGAGAAGAGCGCGATCACGCCGAGCGCGAAGACGATCGGAACGAAGCAGTCGTTGTAGCCGTAGAAGACCGAGATTAGATAGACGACGCCCGCGATCACGCCCGGCCAGACGAGAACCGGGTACTTCTTCGCTGCCATCTGGGAGAATTCGAGCTGGGCGAGCGCGGCGAGCGCGATGACGATCGGCTTGATGACGTTGAACTGGGTCACGTCGGCGCAGCAGGTCCGAAGCGCGAGCAAAGCGCCGATGAGGCCGCCCGCGACGAGAAGCGCGGTGATCGTCCGTTTCATGTGTTTCATTTAAGCCTCCCGCCCATGCGGCGTTCGCGTTTGGAAAAGGATTCCATGGCCTTGTCGAATTCCGCCTTGTCGAAATCGGGCCAAAGGACATCGGTGAAATAGTACTCGCTGTAAGCCGACTCCCAGAGGAGGAAGTTCGAAGTTCTCAGCTCCCCGCTCGTACGGATAATGAGATCGGGGTCGGGGACGTCCGGAGCGTCGAGGAATTTGTCGATTTGCCGATTCGTCGATTCGTCGATTGTCTTAAGGAACTCATCGATCGAGAGCCCGGAATCGACGAATCGACGAATCGACGAATCGACGAGTTTCCCGGCGGCGCGGGCGATTTCGTCGCGGCCGCCGTAGGAGAGCGCGACGATGAGAGTAAACTCGCCCGCCTTCGTCTTCTCTTCGAGCGCGGCGATTTCGGACTGGAGCTTTTCGGAGAGGTCGCTCCGGCGGCCGATCACGCGGAAGCGGACGCCCTTCTCGACGAGCTCCTTTTCCTTCGAATGGATGTAGTTCGAAAGGAGCTTCATAAGCCCGCCGACCTCCTCGGCGGAGCGCTTCCAGTTCTCGGTCGAGAAGGCGTAGACGGTAAGATACTTTATCCCCGCGTCCTTGCAGTAGTGCATCACGCGGTCGAGCGCCTCCGCGCCCGCGCGGTGGCCGAAAAGGCGCGGCAGATGGCGCCTTTCGGCCCACCTGCCGTTCCCGTCCATTATTACGGCCAGGTGTTCCATCAGATTCCGATGCGGAGGGTCGTCTCGCGGGCCGGCCCGACGGAGAGGACGCCGAGCTTCGCGCCGCAGATTTCGAGGATACGCGCGATGTACTTCTTCGCGTTATCGGGGAGCTTCTCGTAGCTCGTGATATGCGAGGTCTCGGTCTGCCAGCCGGGCATTTCCTCGTAGATCGGCTCGCACTCCTTGAGCGCGTCGAGGTCGGCGGGGAAGGTCGTGTAGACGAAGCCGTCTTTCCGGCGGTAGCCGGTGCAGATCTTGACGACCGGGAACGTGTCGAGGACGTCGAGCTTAGTCATCGCCCAGTAGTCGATGCCGTTCACTCTCCTCGCGTAGCGGGCGACGACCGCGTCGAACCAGCCGCAGCGGCGCGGGCGGCCGGTCGTCGCGCCGAACTCGCCGCCGCGCTGACGGAGCGTTTCGCCGTCGGCGTCGAGGAGCTCGGTCGGGAACGGGCCTTCGCCGACGCGGGTCGTGTAGAGCTTGAGAACGCCGATCACGCGGTCGATCGCGCGCGGCGAGATGCCGGAACCGGTGCACGCGCCGCCCGCCGTCGGGTTCGAGCTCGTGACGAAGGGATAAGTGCCGAAGTCGATATCGAGCATCGTCGCCTGGGCGCCCTCGAAAAGGAGCGACTTCTTCGCCTCGAGGTTCTCGTGGAGGAACTGAATCGTGTCGGTGACGTACGGGGTGAGCGCCTTCACCATCGGCGTATAGAGCGCGACCATTTCGTCCGCGTCGAGTTCGAGCGCGCCGAGCGACTTGAGCTTGCGGTTAGCCTCCGCGACCTGCTTGCGGACGAGCTCGAGGAAGTTGGGCTTCAGGATATCGCCGACGCGCATCCCGTAGCGGCCGACTTTCGCGGCGTAGGCGGGGCCGATGCCGCGGCCGGTCGTCCCGATCTTCTCGCCCTCGGGGCGCGCGGCCTCCTCGGCCTTGTCGAGGGCGCGGTGCCACTGCATAACCATCTGGGCGCGCTCCGAAATATGGAAGCGGCCCTTGAGCGCGAAGCCCCAGCTCTCGACCTGGTCGAGTTCCTTCATGAGGTCGAACGGGTCCATGACGACGCCGTTACCGATCACGCAGTGCTTGCCGTTATGGAGAATTCCGCTCGGGACGAGATGGAGAACGTACTTCCGGTCGCCGACGACGACCGTATGACCCGCGTTCGAGCCGCCCTGGAAACGCACGACGACATCCGACTCCTCGGTGAGGAAGTCGATTACCTTGCCCTTGCCTTCATCGCCCCACTGGGCGCCGACGAGAACCGTATTCATCTTTATCTCTTAGCCTTTCAAGGTTTTCACTTTCGTAAGGCCTCGCCTTACCCGTTCATTATACCAAAATTCGCCCGCGCCGTGGCTTTTCAGATCGTCGAGGCGAATTTCGCCGCGGCGAAAATCGCCTTCGACTTGTTGACCGTCTCCTCGTATTCCTTCACGGGGTCGGAATCGGCGACGATTCCGGCGCCGGCGCGCATCACGAGCTCCTTCCCGTCGAGCATCATCGTCCGGATGACGATCGCGAAGTTCATGTCGCCCGTGTAGCTGAAATAGCCGGCCGCGCCGCCGTAGATGCCGCGCGGCGACTTTTCGTACTCGGCGATCAGCTCCATCGCGCGGACCTTCGGCGCGCCCGAGAGCGTCCCCGCCGGGAAAGTCGCCTCAAGGAGATCGAACGCGTCCATCTTCGACGTGTCGAGCTTCCCGTTCACGGTCGAAACTAGGTGCATAACGTGGGAATATCGCTCGACGTAGGCGTACTTCTCGACTTTCACCGAGCCGATTTCGCAGACGCGCCCGAGGTCGTTCCGCCCGAGGTCGACGAGCATCACGTGCTCGGCGCGCTCCTTCGGGTCGGCTATAAGCTCCTTCTCGAGCGCCGCGTCCTCCGCCGGCGTCGCGCCACGCTTCCGCGTACCCGCGATCGGGCACGTCGAGGCGACGCCCTTTTCGAGCTTCACGAGCTCCTCGGGGCTCGAGCCGATGAGCGTCTTCCGCCCGAGCTTCAGGAAGAAGTTGTAAGGCGAAGGATTGACCATCCGGAGCGCGCGGTAGAGCGAGAGCGCCGGAATGTCGGTCTCGGCGGTGAACTTCTGCGAGGGGACGATCTGGATCACCTCGCCCGCCTTGATCGCGGCCTTGCACTTGAGAACGATTTCCTTGAACTCCTCGGCCGTCATCTCGGGTTTAAACGCGGTCACGCTCGGCGCCTTCGTCCGCGGCGCCCGCGAAGAGACGTAGCGCGCGATTGATTCAGCGGAAAGGAGCCGCGACTTGAGGGCGACGATTTCGTCACGCGCCTTCATGTACGCGTCGTGCGCGTCGGCGCCGTCGGCGCGTCCCGTCACCTTGACGATGAGAACCGTCTGGCGGACCGCGTCGAAGACGACTAGCTTGTCGGTCGCGAGAAACGCCGCAGTCGGCGTCCCCTCCTCGCGCTTCAGGCCGACGCGCGGAATGAACGTGCCGACGACGTCCCAAGCGAAATAGCCGATCGCGCCGCCCTGAAGGCCGGGGAGCTCCGGCGCCGGCGTGAACGGCGCGACGTTGACGATCTTCCGGAGCGCCGGGAGCGGGTTCTCGCCCTTCGTCTCCTCGTAGACGGCGTAAGGGTCGACGCCGAGGAACGAATAGCGCGCGACCGCCTCGCCGCCCGCGACCGACTCGAGGAGGAAGACGGCCTCGTCGTCCGCGACTCGCGTCAGGACCGAAACCGGCGTCTCGCGGTCGGCGAGAAACTCGCGGAAGACGGGCGTTCTCGCCCCGCCTTCGGTGCGCTTTAGAAACTCCTCTTCGCTCAATTCCCTCAGCATGAAATTCCTCCTTCCGTCGCGGCGAAATCGGCTTCGACCTGTTCGTTCGACTCAAAGCGTATCGCCTTCCAGCCGTCCTTGCGGGCGCCTTCGCAGTTCGCCTCCACGTCGTCGATGAAGCAGAGCTCGTCCGCGGGGAGACCGATCCGCGAGCGCAGGAGCTCGTAGATATCGGCGTTCGGCTTGAACTTGTGTTCCTCGCCGGAAATTACGAGCGCGTCCGCGAGCGCGATGAAATCGGCGAAATGCTCGCGGAAGAGACCGGCGAACGAGGTCGGCATGTTCGTGAGAATGCCGAGCCGGTAGCCGGCCGCCTTCAGGGACTTCATCCAGCGGAGAGTCTTCTCGTTCCGGTAAAGATAGCTCGCCTGGTCCTCGGCGGTGATCTTCGCCTGTATCTCGGGCGAGATCGCGACGCCCGCGTCGGCCCAGATCTTCGCGTACATTTCGTCCATCGTGATGAAGTCGCCGTCCATCTGGCGGCGGTACTTCGCAAAGCCGCGCTCGAATATCGCCCAGTCGATGCCGAGCTCGCCGACGAGGCGCCGGACGCGCTCGGGCATCGTCGTAGTGGTCATTACGCCGCCGAAATCGAAGACGACGGCCGAAATCGCTTTTCGCTGTTCCATATCCCACTATTTTATCACGCGCGCCGCACGCGGGGCAATTGCCGCGTTCAGGCGAGTTCGGCGATGAAGTCGAAGCCCTGGACCTTCACCGGGCGGACGGCGACGAACTCGCCGACCGGCGCGGATTCGTCGATGAAGGTGACGCCGTCGACGTCGGGGGCCTGGGACTCCATGCGCGCGACGCCGGGCGCGACGACGAGCGCCGGGAATACCTCGCCGAGGAGGCGCTTCGCGCGGACCTTCCAGAGCGCCGCCGCGTCCTTCATGACGAGCTTCTCGCGCTCCTCGGCGACCTTGCGCGAGGGGCGCCCCGACATCTTCGCGGCCTTCGTGCCCTTCTCGGGGCTGAACGCGAACGCGCCGAGGTGGTCGAACTGCATGCGGCGGAGGTCGCTCAGAAGCCGGTTGAACCGCGCGGGCGTCTCGCCCGGGAAGCCGGTCATGATCGTCGTCCTTAAGGTTACGCCCGGAATGAGCTCGCGCATCAGTTCCGCCGCGATCCGGCTCATGTCGACCGCCTGGCGGCGGTTCATTTTGACGAGCATTTCAGGGACGGTGTGCTGGAGCGGGATATCGAGATAGCGCGCCGCGTGTTTCGAGGTGTTCATCCACTCGATGAATTCGCCCGTGATCTCGCTCGGATAGGTGTAGAGAACGCGGACCCAGAAATTGCCGCGCAGCTTATCGAGCTTCCACAGGAGATCGACGAGTTTCGGGTGGCCCTTCTGCTCGATACCGTAGAGCATCGGGTCCTGGGCGACGACGTCGAGCTCGCGGCAGCCGGAGGCGAGGAGCGCCTTCGCCTCGCGGAGGATCGAGTCGACCGGGCGCGAGCGGTACTTCCCGCGGATTCCCGGAATCGCGCAGTACGAGCAGCGGTGGGCGCAGCCCTCGGCGATCTTCAGGTACGCGAACGCCTTCCCGGTGAGCCGGAGCGCCGGCAGCGCGGGTTCCTCCCACGTCTCGGGGACGCCCTGCCAGACGTCGACCCCGGGGAAGCGCGCGAGCGCCTTCGGGTAGCGCTTCGGGTAGCACCCCGCGACGATGACCTTACCGTAATTCCCGTTTTCCTTGAGCTGCACCGCGCGCGTGATTTCCGCCTCGGCCTCCTCCCGCGCCGACGCGATGAACGAGCACGTGTTGACGATCACGACGTCCGCGCGATCCTGATCGGGCGAGAGGACGAAACCTTCCTTCATCATCCTCCCCGCCATCACCTGCAGGTCGACCGCGTTCTTCGCGCACCCGAGCGACACCAGCGCCAGCGTCTTCTTCATTTTACCACCCTCATGCTTCATGTTTCATGCTTCATGTTTCATGTTCTCAGAATCCCGGCAGATTCATCTGCCCGGACACGCACACCTTCCGCCCCTTCGCGAGCGTCCGGTCGCTCGTGTCGTAGACGACGAACTTGATGCCGTCGAAGCGGCGCGAGAGCTCCTCGCGGATGTAGTTCGAGACGGACTTCACGTTCCCCTTGTCGTCGTCGGAAAAGCCGATCGCGACCGAGCGTCCGAGTCCGCCCTTCCGGCGGAGCATATGGAAAACGTGCTCGACGAAATCGCGGATCGCGAACTCCTTCGCGAGCTCCGGGCGCGAGGCCGTCGTCGCGACGGCGAGCTTCTCCTTGTAGATCGGGTCGTTCGCCATCCGCGCCTTGAAGCCCTCGTAGGTTACCGCGGAATAGCGGCACATCCCGAGATAGTAGTCGAGCTCCTCGTCGTCAGTCCCGAACGTCTCGACCTTGTCGAGCCACCGGCGGTAGCCGCGGAGGTTCGACATCATCGTCGCGCGCTCGAAGGGCGAAAGCGCGTTCTCGATAAAGAGCCGGACCGCCTTTTCGATCGTCTCGGGCGCGTGGCCGCGCGCGGTCACGATCGCGAAGAGCCGCCCCTCGACGAGAGTCTTCTTGAAGGTCTGATAGCTCGGGCTCGGCTTCTCGCCCGCCGAGACCTTTGCGAGCGCGGCGAGAGTGTCCTCGATAAAATGGTTCGGCTCGTTCTCGCCCTCGGAATCCGCGAAATACCGGAAAGCCTCGTCCCAGCCGCCGACCGAGGGCGCGCGGTAGTGGGCCGTGTCGCCGCGGACGAGCGCGAAGGTCGAGGTCGAAAGCTCGACCGGCTTCCACTCGCCGCTTTCGTCGAGATGCTCCATCCGGATCTTCGTCGGCATATGGAGGATGTTGTCGTCCCAGTCGAAGATATAGTACTTGAAGTCGCGTTTCTCAACGGACTCGTTGACATATGGAATCGGAAAGGTCATTTCTCCGCCTCCCCGAAAAGCGCATTCACCATTCCCGCGACGAGCCGCCCCGAGTCGTAAAGCGACCGCGCCGAGAGCTTGTCGACCGTGTCGCGCGGAGAATGCCAGTAATCGTTGAGCCCCCACTCGCTCCCGTAATCGAAATCGATGAGGTCGATCGCCGGAAAGCCGCGCGAGAGGAACGCGACGTGGTCGTCCTTAACTAACTCGTCGATCGCGCGGACCTTGTACCCGAGCCCGGCGCGACGGGCCGCGTCGAGCGCGAGCGACTTGAGTTTCGGGCTCGAATTCCGCGGAATCGTGATTTCAAGGTCGCGGTCGCCGAGCATATCGACGCAGACGACGGCCTTCACGTCGAGTCCGGATTCCGCGAGGAGCCGCGCCGCGCGCTTCGAGCCCTGAAAGCCGTCGTCCTCAAGATACGCCTTCCGGCACTCCTCGCCGTCGAGCCACATAAGCCGGACGTTGCCGCGCGCCGGCCGCTCGCGCCGAAGCGCCGCCGCGAGCGCGACGAGAAGCCCCGTCGTCGAAGCGCCGTCGTTCGCGCCCGGACAGTCCGCGCCCGGCTTCGTGTCGTAGTGGGAGACGATCACGACCCAGGGCGCCGCCGGATCCGCGACGAAGTCGGCGTGGAGATTGGAGAAAGTCGCAAGCCCCGCGGGCGTCTTCGCCTTGAAGCGGTCGCGCTTCACGTCCGCGCCGATCTGCGAAACCCTGAGGGCGATAAAGGCGGCGGCCGTCTCGGCGCCGCGCGTTCCCGAATCGCGGCGCGGCGCCGTCGAAACAAGTTCCCCGGCGGTGTCGAGCGCGAGTCTCGCATCCGTCGGGGAAAAGGCCAGCGCGGCGGCCAGAATGGCGGGAACAAGGATCACTCGACCTTGACCCCGATCATGCGAAGAACGCGATCGAGTTCGTCATTGTCGAAGAAATCGATTTCGAGGGAACCCTTCACGTGGCGCCCGTTCGCGTGGGTTACGCTGCTCGTGACGCGGACGGCGCAGCCGAGATAGCGCTTGAGCGCGTCCTGAATCGCCCGCGCGTGGGCCTCGGGCATATCGGGCTTCCCGGCGGGACGATCGGGAACCGGGGCTTTGAGCCGGGCGATCTTCTTCTCGAGCGCGCGGACGGTGAGCTGTTCGTTCACGCAGTCGCGGGCGTAAAGGACGCGGGTCTTCTCGTCGTCGATCGAGAGGAGAAGTTTCGCGTGGCCGACGGAAAGGAGCGAATTCTGGACGAGACCGCGGACCTCCTCCGGGAGCTCGAGAAGACGGACGGAGTTCGCGACCGTGGCGCGGCCCTTCCCGACCTTCTCGGCGACTTCCGCCTGGGTGAGGTTGAACTTGTCCTGAAGGGTCTTGTAGCTCTCGGCCTCTTCGATCGGGTTCAGGTTCTCGCGCTGGAGGTTCTCGGTCGTCGTCATCGCGGCGGCCGTGAGGTCGTCGGCTTCGATGAGCGTGACTTTGATCTTGGTCCAGCCGGCCTTGAGCGCGGCGCGGAGACGCCGCTCGCCGGCGATAAGTTCGTAGCGGCCGGCAGAATTTTTTCTGACGGTCGGCGGCTGGACGAGGCCGTTGTTCTTCAGCGATTCGGCGAGCCCTTCGAGTTCCTCTTCCTTGAAATCGCGGCGCGGCTGATACGGGCTGCGCTCGATCTCGAGGATATTGAGCTCGAGCGGGGCGCCGAGCGCCGCCGCAGGAGCGGGGACGGGCGTCTTTTCCGCCGCCGGAGCGGCCGGCCTCGCGACCGGCTGGGCCGGAGAAAGCGGAACGACGCGGCTCTTCGCGAGCATCGCGTCGAGACCCCCGCCCATCGAACCGAGGCCGTGCTTCTTCTCAACACGAGCGGGAGCCTTTTGGGCTCCCGTCGATTTCTTGAGATAGGGATTCGTCTTCTGAGCCATCTCTAAATCAGAAGTGGCCGTTCACGAACGGGAGAACGGGAACGACGTTGGAGCGGATGACGTTCACGAGGCCGATCTGGAAGCCGTTCTCGCAGAGGTCGGCGTAGTTGACGAGCGCGACCTGAGCGCCGTGGAGCTCCTCGCACATGTTGAAGATGCAGGCGAGCTGGAGGCCGTAGGCGGTCTTGGCGATGTTCGCGCCGAGCGCGATCGAGGCGCCGTAGCTCTCGATCATCGAGACGTTCGCGATACCGCCGATCTGGCAGCCGCACATATTGTTCTGGGCGGCGCCGAGGAAGTGGATCGAAAGACCGTCGACGTCGCCTTCGAGCGCGATCGAGGCGAGGCCCGCGTCGAAGCCGTAGACGCTCTTGCGGGCGATGTTGATGCCGAGGGTCGTGCGGATGCCGTAGACGTCGCCGCCGTTGTAGTTGCAAAGACCGGAGATCTGCCAGCCGCAGAGGTCCTGGCGGACGGTCGCGGCGAGGCCGCCGATCATGAGGCCGTTCATGACGGGCGTATCGGAGTAAAAGAGGTTGAGATCGAGGCCGTTCACGTCCCAGCGGTTGATGCCCCAGGGGAGCTGTACCGGCGTAGCGAGACCGAGAGCGACGGGAGTCCAGCCGACGGGCTCTTCACCGACGGTTTCCGACTCCTCGGCGTAGACATTGGCGAGCGAGGCGATAGCGAGGGCCGCGAGGCCGAACTTGATCGTACGATTCATTTTTCTCCTTGTTTTTTTAATAAATTTCTTGATAAAAATTCGGGCGATATTTTACGATTTTTCCGCGGCGGAAGTCAAGCGCGAATCGTGCTCTTTTTCATATTTCGCCCGGAGCGAAAGAAAGAGGATTCCGGTCAGCGGAACGGTCGCGATGTAAAGAATGCCGACGACGCCGAGCGTAAGCCAGATATTCGCGACGAGCAGCGCGACGAGCAGGAGCGCGAAGCCCATGAACATCGGCATCCAGCGCTTCGAGATGTGGAGCGCCTTCAGGGATATCGTCGGGAGCCGCGAAGCCATCAGCGCGCCCACGAAGAGGAGCATGAAGAGCCCGAAATACGGGTTCGTGCAGACGTTCTGCACCGCGGGGAGCTTGCCCTTCGCGTCGAGCGCCATCGCGAGAATCGCGGGCGAGAGGACCATCCAGCAGCCGCCGGGCGCGGGGACGCCGGTGAAGAAGTGCTTCCAGTACGGTAGCGGCGTCGACTCGAGCATCGTGTTGAAGCGCGCGAGCCGGAAGCAGTCGCACATCGCGTAGAAGAGGGAGCCGCCGAGGATCATCCGGATGAGCGGCTTCGCGACCGGCTCGCCGCCGATCATGTGCATCGGGCCGCCAGTCAGGTAGAAGTACATGAACATCGCGGGCGCGACGCCGAAGTTGACGAAGTCCGCGAGCGAATCGAGTTCCGCCCCGAGTTTCGAGCTCGCCTTGAGAAGTCGCGCGACGCGTCCGTCCATGCCGTCGCAGACGCACGCGACCAGGAGCGCGACGAGCGCCTCCTTGAAGCGGCCCTCGCTCGAGAGCGAAATCGAGGTTATGCCCGCGCACGCGGCGGTCGCGGTGACGAGGTTGGGGACGACGGCACGGAGCGGAATCTGGTCCGGACGGACCTCCCGCTCGCGACGCCTGCGCCCGCGGAATCGGAATTTGCCCATTTGCGTTTACTTGACGGTGATGCGTATCGCGCCCGGATTCGCGGGAGCCGCCGGTTTCGGCTGGGGCTTCGGGCCGTTCTTGCGCGGCGGCCCGATGAGCGCGCCGAGGATTCGGCCGAGCGTCTTCGGGGCCTGCTCGACGAAGCACTCCTCCTTGAGCTCCTCGAGGACGCGGTTGATGACGTCCTCGCCGAGTTCGCGGTGGGCGTTCTCGCGGCCGCGGTACTGAAGCGTGAGCTTGACCTTGCAGCCCTCGCCGATGAAGCCGCGGATCTGGTTGAGCTTGTAGTTGAAATCGTTCGTGTCGGTGCCGGGATGGAATTTCACTTCCTTCACCTTCTGCACCTTCTGGGCCTTGCGCTGCTGCTTGGCCTTGATGGACTCCTCGTACTTGAACTTGCCGTAGTCCATGATCTTGCAGACCGGGGGAACGGCGTTCGGCGTGATCTCGACGAGGTTTAGACCTCTGTCCTGCGCCATGCGGAGCGCGTCGCGCGTCGCCATGACGCCGAGCATGTTGCCCATCGAATCAAGAACGCGAACGGAAGGAACGCGAATCTTGAAGTCGACACGAGTGAATGACTGTGCGATAACTCACCTACTTTTTTTGGGGTTTACGATATGCGTATTTTAACAAATTATTGATTCCCGCCGCAAGACGAAGTTTTCATGGCGCGTGATCGGCGCCCGCTGCACATTCGCCGCTTCATCGATCGCGGTTTCGCAGGTTCATTACGGCGATCCAGACGGCGAGCCCGAAGATGATGATCGCCGAAGCGTACCGGAGGACGCCCATCGCGGTCGGGTTCGCGGCGAAAAGACGAGCAGCGCCGCCGCCGACGAGCGCGACCGAATTGAAAACGAGGAGCGTCGCTGCGATGAAAATCGCGCCGAGGACGAGGAACTCTCTCGCCGCGCCGCCGCGCCCGCGCGGAATGAACCGCGGCATCAGCGCGATGAAAAAGAGGATCACCTTCGGATTCGAGAGGTTCATTACGACGCCCTGAAGGTACAGCCGGAGCGGCGGCAGCGCCACCACCTCGGCGGAAGCGTCGACCGACGCGACCGACGCCGCGCGGAAAGCCATCACGCCGAGATAGGCGAGATACGCGGCTCCGCACCAGGTGATCGCGCCGAACGCGCGCGGGCAGCGTTTTATCACCGCCGCGAAACCGAACGCCGCGAGCGTGACGTGGACGACGAGCCCGGTCGCGAGCCCGAGCGTAACGAACGAGCCTGCGGCGGCGCCCTGGGCGAGCGACTGCGCGAAAACGAAAAGGATATCCGGCCCCGGCGCGATGCCGAGCGCGAGCGCGACGAGAAAGAATCCGAGATAGCGTCTCATAATGCCTCAGAGTAACTTCAACTTCAAGAACTAATGTGTTAAATACATTAGTTCTTATATCACCATGCCGATATCCCGGGCGATCTGCGCGCGGAGGTCGTCGAGCGACGCGAATTTGCGCTCGGGGCGGAGAAAAGAGACTAATTCCACGGGGACTGTCCCCGCGAAAGTCTCCGGAAAGCCGGGTTCGAGGAAGTGGAGCTCGAGAACGGGCGAGGTCCAGGCGCGCGAGCCCGTCGTGGGGGCGAAACCGTAGTTCGCGATCGCGCGGACGCCCGCGAGACGCGCGGAGTAGACGCCGAGCGGGAGCTCGGGGGCGGAATCGGGGACTATATTCACGGTCGGGAAGCCGAGTTCGCGCCCGAGATGCTTGCCGCTCGCGACGCGCCCGGAGAGCGTGACTGGGCGCCCGAGCATCGCCGCCGCGTCCGCGAGCGCTCCCGCCGCGAGCGCGCGGCGAATCCGCGTCGAGGAGATCGGCTCGCCGCGATATTCGGCATAAGGAACAATTTCAATCGGAATTCCGCGAGAACGAAGAAATTCCGCGTCGCCGATCCCGCCGCGCCCGAACCGCCAGTTCGCGCCCGCGCGGAGATTCAGTGAGAAATTCGTCGATTCGTCGATTCCTCGATTCTTCGATTCAAAAATCTGAGGATTCGGCGATTCAACAATTCGACAAATCGACGAATCGACAAATCGACGAATCGACGAATCTGAAGGGGACTGTCCCCGTGAAAAACGGTCGAGGAGGAAGGAAATGAAGTCGTCGGGGGTGAGCGCGGCGAAGTCGGGGGTGAAGTCGAGCGCGACGACTTCGCGGACGCCGAGGGCGCGGATAGAAGCGACCTTCGCCTCGGGCGACATGAGAAGGCGCGGGGCCTTGTCGGGCGCGAGGACCGAGAGCGGGTGGTTACGGAAGGTGAGCGCGGCGTCGGCGCCGCGTAGAATTTCGCGGTGTCCGAGATGGACACCGTCGAAGAAACCAACCGCGACGGTCACGAGAGCGGCGCCTTCGCGGGCGGAACGACGAGCGACGGGAAATCCTTCGGCTCGACTTCGAGAAGCTTATCGAAGGGAATCGCGTCTTCGACCTTAAAGTTACCCTGGGCCGTCCGACGGCACGACTCTAGCGCGGCCCCGCAGCCGAGCGCGTCGCCGAGGTCGCTCGCGAGCGCACGGACGAGGACGCCCTTCGAGGCGCGAAGCGTGAACGGCGAGACCGTTTCGCCCGCGACCGGCGCTTCAATCGCGAAGCGGTAGACGTGGGCGAGGAACTGGGTGTGGTCGCCCGTGTCGGCGATCTCGTACGCGGCGGAGCCCTCCTTGCGGACGGCGCAGTAGCGCGGCTCGACCTCGAAGACGTCGCCCTTGAACTCGGGGAGCGCCTTCGCGAGCGCCTCGGCGGTCGGGACGGCGCCCGAGCGCGCGATATCCGCGCCCTGGACGTCTCCTGTATTCGTCTTGAGCCCGAAGCGGATCCGTCCCTCGTACGCGCGGTCGGCGCCCATCACGTCGCCCGTAAATTTGTTCGAGTCGCCGATCATCAGGACGAGGAGCCCCGAGGCGGCCGCGTCGAGCGAGCCGCCGTGGCCGACCTTCACGAGGTTGAACTTCCGCTTCACGGCCTTTACGACCGTCGAGAACGCGAGGCCCGCGGGCTTGTCGACGAGGAGGAAGCCGTCGAGCGATTCGAGAATTCCGAGCTGGGAGAGATTCGCCATGAAATTATTTCTTAAGGGTCTTGAGCGTAAGCCCCGCGAGGTCGCGGCCCTTCTCGCGGAGGATGAAGCTCGCTATCCAGGCGACGAGGACGCAGACTACGAGGCCGATGCCGCCGAGGAGGAACGGGTGGAACTTGTAGCCGCAGACGGTGCAGGCGGTCATCTTGAGGCCGAAGCAGACGACATAGTTCGCGGCGAGACCGAGGACCGCGGCGACGCCCTTCACGCGCGGCATGAAGACGCCCATGAAGAAGAGCCCCGTGAGGCCAGCCGTCAGCATCGCGATGAACTCCTGGAAGTTATCGAAGAGCGCGCGCGATTCCATGCGCGAGAGGACGAGCGCGGCGACGACGCCGAGGACGCCGACGACGTAGGTGCAGACCTGGCCGCAGCGGATCTGGGCCTTCCCGGAGATACCGGGATTGAAACGCTTCACGAAGTCGGTGACGACCGCGGTCGAGGCCGAGGAGAGGTTCGCGGAAAGGGTCGAGATCGTCGCCGCGAAAATCGCCGCAATCACGAGCCCGGCGAGCCACCACGGGAGCTCGGTCGCCATGAAGATCGGGAAGACCGAGTCGGACTTCGGCATCGTGACGTCCATCATCGCGGGGTTCGTCGAGTAGTGGGTGAAAAGCGCCGTCCCGATGCCGTAGAAGATCACCGAGGCGAGGACCGACATAACGCCGTTGAACCAGATCGAGCGCTTCGTCGCGTTCTCGTCGGGGGTCGCGATGTAACGCTGGATTACGCACTGGTCGGAGGTGTAGCTCGAGAGATTCGCGACTACGCCCTGGACGAGGACGACCCAGAGGACGGGCTCGCGGAGGATGAAGCGGAAGTCCCACATCGTCGTCTTCGAGTGCTCCGTCGCGAGACTCCAGAAGGTCGCGACGTGGGCGCCGTCGCCGCCCGTCTTGACGATAAGGATGATAAGGACCGCGAGCGCGCCGCCGAGGAGGACGATGCCCTGGATGAAGTCCGACCAGATGACGGCCTCAAGGCCGCCGAGCGAGCAGTAGATCATCGTGAGGACGCCGCAGATGAGGATGCACGCGTCGATCGAAACGCCGGTCACCGCGTTGAGCGCGATCGCCGGGAGGAGGGTCACGACCGCGACGCGGCAGACCATGAAGACGACGAACGCCGCGGAGCCGAAGAGCCTGACGCCGAGGTTGAAGCGTTTCTCGAGATACTCGTACGCCGAGGTGATCCCGAGGCGGCAGAAGAACGGAAGGTAGTAGAAGATCGCGATCGGCGCGATCGCGAAGATGCAGATCGCCATCGGGAAATAGCGCCAGTCGGAAAGGTACGCCTGGGTCGGAATCGCGATGAAGGTGATCGAGGAGAGCATCGTCGCGAAGATCGACATGCCGGCGACGTACCACGGGATTCGGTTACCGCCGCGGAAGTAGTCGTTCTCGTTCTTCGGCTTGAAGATGAAGTAGCAGGCCATCCCGACCATCAGGCAGGCGTAGAGCGCGACGACGAGCCACGCCATCGCGCCGAACTTCGCCTCTTTCTTGAACGAGGCGACCGAAACGGCGTCGGTGCGGCAAGCGGGACGGATCTCGCCGCCCGCGATCAGGAGCTCGTAGCTCTCGGGCGTCTTCCCGGGGCGGATGCCCGCCGCCGCGCCGCAGCGGGGACTGTCCCCGTCCGCGATCGCGCCGTAGTCGCACCAGACGTCCGTGACGGCGTTGTAGGCGAGGATATTCCGCTGCCAGCCGAGCTTAACGGGGTCGGTCTCGGTCGAGCCGGAGAAGACGCGGTCGTTCCAGCCCGTCTCGCCGAAGCCGCCGACGAGGAGAATGTGCTGGTGGCCGGAAGCGAGGAACGCGGCTCCGATCGTGGTCGTCGCGGCGGGGAGCTGCGAGAGCGCCTTCCACTCACCGGTCGCGAGCGTCATCGCGTAGCCGTCGTGAAGGACCGCCTTCGACTCGGCGTCGAAACCGCCGTAGACGACGAGCACTTTCTCCTTCTGGTCGCCGTTCTGGATCGCGGCGACGTGCTGGTAGCGCGCGGCGCCCGGAATCTCGCCGACTTTAGTCCACTCGGTGTCGCCGGACTTGAGCGCGTAGACCTTCTTCGCGGAGACGACGTAGATCCTGTCGCCGTCAGCGGCGGCCGCGCCCATGTGGATCGCTTCAGGGAGCGCGGGGAGCTGTTCGAGCTGCAGTTTGGAATCTGAAGCCGCGGAGAGGATGAAGGCGCCGTCGGTAACGGCGGAACCGTCGGTGCCGCCCGCGCAGAAGACGCCCTTCGGGGTTTCGCAGGTCGCGCCCTCGGCAATGGCGAAGGGAAGTTCGCCGATCTTCGACCACTTCCCGTCCGCGCGGAGGAGAACGTCCTTCGAATAGACCTTCACGCCGTCCGCGAAATCGCTGCCGCCCGCGACGAGAAAGGCGCCGCCCGGAAGATAGCCGTGGAACGGGCGCGCCGCGCGCGCGGGCATCGTCTCGGCCGGTTTCCAGTCGACCGAGACCGGCGTCGCGGGCGCGATGAGCGCGGCGAGCGAAAGCGCGGCCGCGAAAGTCGTCTTCAAGAACTTCATGCTGTTTCCCCTTTCAGCTTGAGATCAGTAAATCTTCACGAAAGTCGACGATTTAAGCCGGTCGGTCCACTCGCGGTAGAGCTCGTCCGCGCGCTTCGCCTTCACCGCCTCGGCGATATCGTCGTAGGCTTCGGCGAAAGTGCGCTCGCGGGCGAGGCTCGCCGATTCCTTCTTGACGAGGCAGCTCCAGCCGTCGAGATCGATCCAGCCACTCGTCGCGCCGACGTCGGTCTTCGCGAGCGCTTCGACGACGGCGACCTGGAACGACTCGGTCGGGTCGACGTCCTTCCAGAGCCCGCCGTCGGCGGCGTGGGAGCCGGAGGAGTAGAGTTTCGCGACCTCGGCGAACGAGTTCGTCGCGAGTTCCGCGTCGACGGTCGCGCGAAGGTCGATTTCGGCGGGGCGGAGGAGGATCACGCGCGCGGTCACCTTCTCGCCCGCGGAATACTTGCCGCGGTTAGCGGCGTATTCGGCGCACATCGCCGCGGGCGTCGCGGTCACGTTCTTCTCGACGACGTTCCAGCGCATCGCGCCGACGATCAGGTCGTCCTTGATGCGGTTGCGGAATTCCGGGTACGGGACCTTCTCCTGGGCGAGCTGGGCGAGGAGCTTGTTGCGGTCGCCGCCGAACGAGCGCTCGGTGATTTCACGGATCCGGTTGTCGACGACCCACTCCTGCATCGTCATCTTCGCGTCGACGGCGGCCTTCAGGATGAGCTTGCGGTCGATGAGACTGTTGAGCGCCTCGGTGTAGCTCGCGGTCGAGCCGTCGAAGCGGCGCATTTCGCTCGCGACCTGGGACTTGAGGATCGTCTCCGAGCCGACGGTGGCGGCGATGCCGTCGACGTCGACGGCGAAGGAGGCAAGCGCGAGGAGCGCGATCGGGAGCGCGGAAAGAATCTGCTTCACGGGGATCAGTGCTTTCTTCGGGTTCTCAGAGGAGCGCGGCGATCGCGGCGCCGACCATCGGGGCGTCGTCAACCTGAGGCGTGATTTCGTAGTGGAGATTGCGGCGGCGGACGAGCATGTCGTCGAGCTCCTTCTCGACCGCTTCGCCGAACCTGATCGAGCGGGTCTTGTAGTAGGTCGAGCCGTCGGCGTTGATCGCGACCGGGGCGGCGGGGTCCTCGCCCGCGCCGGACTGGATCACGAACGCGGCGAGGTGGATCGCGGTCAGGACGGCCGCGCGCTCGAAGACGGGGAGCGCGAGGCGGCGGGCCATGCGCGCGTCGTCGGCGTCGGCGAAGACCGACTCGAGCGGATTGACGCGGCCTTCGATCTTCGCGGAGGCGGTGAAGGTATCGAGGTCGATCGTCTCGAGCTGGCCGAGGCCGGTCACCGCGGCGGACGCCTTTTTCGAGAAGAGCCCGGCCTTCGCCGCGGCCTTGAAAATCTCAAGCCCGATCGGGCCGAGGTAGGCGCCGGAGATCATCTTCTCGAGGAACTGGAAGCCGGGGTTCCCGGACTTCGCGTCGACGGCCTTGTCGAAGGCGCTCTGAGGGAAGAGCGCGAAACCGCCCGACTCCGCGTTGATGATCATCGAGCCCTCGGGATCGAGCGCGGGGAGTTTCGCGATGTTGCGGTTGCGCTCGACGTACGCGGCGTTCGTGCCGGTTCCGAGGATGAAGCCGATGTAGGAGGAATAGGTTTTCGAGCCCTCGGTCGCCTTCGCCGCGAGCAGCGTCGCGACGGTGTCGTTCACGATCGCGATTTCGCCGCCGCCGAGACGCTTGAGAAGCTCTTCGCCTACCTTTTGTCCGACGATCGCAGGGGCCTCGATGTTCTTCGTCCAGCGGACGAGCTTCGCGTCGAGATTCTCGGTCGCCTCGGCGGGATAGGAGAAGCACCAGCCGATCTTCTTCGCGGTCGCGAAGGGCTGAACGCGCTTCACTTCGGCGGCGAAGGCGGAATAGAACTCCTCTTCCGTCACCTCGCCTTTCGTGCCCGGCATCGGCTGGTTGCGCTTTTCCTCGATCGTCGGCGGAATCGAGACGACCGCGCCGCGGAAGTTCGTGCCGCCCGCGTCGAGGACGGCGGCTTTCGCGCCCTCGGGAATCTTCCCGTCGACGCCGACGTAGGTCGGGATCATCATCAGCGACGACTTCTCGCCCGCGAGGCCTTTCCGCATCTCGGAAAGGAAAAGTCCGAGCATCGCCTGGCGGTCGATTTCGGCGGCGGGTGTGAACCCGTTCTCACGGAGAAAATCTTCAGGAGTTTTCATTTTCAATCAGTCCTTTCACGAGCGTGATCCAGTCTTCGTTCGAGAGCTCCTCAGCCCTCGCGGTAGATTGTATCATATCCTTGAATATGCTGCCAAGCTGTTTACGGCGATGCTCGAAGGCGCGTTTCGTCAAACTATGGAAAAGTTTACGCTCCTCCGCGGAAAGAGCGAGGTTCCGGTCGTGGCGAGTAAGCGTGACGACGGTCGAGCCGATTTCGGGGCGCGGCCAGAAGCAGCTCGCGGAGACCTTGCGCACGATTTTGACGTCGTAGTCGAGCTGAGCCCAGACGCCGGCAAGGCCTCGCGTCTTCGATCCTTCCTTCGCGGCGAGGCGGTCGGCGACCTCGGTCTGGACGAGGACGGTCATCGACTTGAACGCGCGGCGCTCGACGAACTCGAGGAGAATCCGGGTTCCGGCCTGATAGGGAAGGTTCGAGACCATCACCGGGAACTCGTCGAGCGGCATCGTCTTCAGGACTTCGAGCGCGTCGCCGGGGATGACGGTCAGATTCGGCGGATTCCCGAGCGACGAGGCAAGCCGCGCGGCGAGGACCGGGTCCTTCTCGATCGCCGTGAGCGCAACTCCGCGCTTGAGCATCTCCTCGGTGAGGACGCCCATCCCGGGGCCGATTTCCAGAACCTTCGGGGACTGTCCCCGTTGAACCGAAGGGGTCTGTCCCCCGGAAATCGACGGGGACTGTCCCCGTGAAAGTTCGGCCGCGATGGGGGCGAGGCCCGCGTCGACGATCGAGGTTAAGACATTCTTATCTATCAGAAAATTCTGCCCCAGCGTCTTATTCGGATGGAATTCATTCGCGATGCACCAGGACTTCACCTCGCTCGGACTGGTCAGGTTCATAAAGTTATGTGTCCTTAAATCGTGTAATGCCTAAAGTCGACGCCGTCGAAATAACCGAAGGAGCGCGACGAGCCGCCTTTCGGGAGCGAGACGGAGCCGGGGTTGAAAATCCGGAAATCCGGCGTCAGGGACTTCAGTTCGGGAATGTGGGTGTGGCCATGGACGAGCACGTCGGCCATCCCGATCGGGGGAAGCTTGTACTCGTTAAAAAGATGTCCGTGGGTCAGGAAGAGCTTCATCGACTTGCCGCCGTGATTCGTCTCCACATCCAGGACCCGGTAATCGTCCATTATCGGGAACTCGATCATCATCTGATCGACTTCGGCGTCGCAATTCCCGCGCACCGCGACAATGCGGTCCTTGCGCGCGTTCAGAATCGACGCGACTTTCACGGGGTCGTAAAAGTCTGGAACGCCGTTACGGGGACCGTGATAGAGAAGATCGCCCAGGAGAACGAGGCGGTCGTAGCCGAGCGAGTCGATGACCGCAAGCGCCGACTCAAGCGTCGAAGGTACGCCATGTATGTCCGAAATAAAGGCAATTTTCATTTTAGAAGATTCTGTCGATTACGCTGATGTATTTCCAATCGGGGTTGCCGAGTTTTCCGAGCGCCTGAAACTCAAGAAGTAGCTTGGTTATCGGATAAGTAAGCGGGTGAAGAATCGTCCCCATCAAAGACTCTTTCTTCATAAACTGCACCCGCACGGTAAAATCGAGATTGTCCTCTGCGAGATCATATCCGCCCCAGCCCTTTAACGAGATAAGCCCGCCCTCGAGATAGATATTCTCGCTCTTGAAAACGCCGTTTTCGACGGTAAAATCAGCGGATGCGTCGGACTGGTTGACGATGTATTCGACGCCAGGTACATTTTCCGAGAGCAATTGAGTAAGCCCCGCGAAGAGTTTCATCTGCAGTAGATGGCCCTCCGACACCTTCGCCGAGCCTTTGCCGTTGAGCCTACGCCAGTCGTTAGTGCCTACCGGACCGGAAAGTTCGATCGCAAGGTCGAGCTTCCCGTCGCGTCCGGCGAGATCGACACCGTAAACATCAGCGAGTTCATCAAGCTGCCCCTCGCTCAGCCTGGCGCTCGCTTCAAAAGTTGCGTTCGTCGGATCGAACTCGTGAAAATCGAGCTTCAACGCGCCGGTGATTAGACCGCCTCGCTTGCCTATGGCCCGAATGCGATTGATCTCGAGCTTATCCTTCTGAAAAGTATAATCAAAGCCAATATCTTTAAGTGGCATACCGTAAACATCGCACCGTCTTGCGAAAACTCCGCCACTGAGATCGTGCCACTCAATATCCGCCGCGGAGGTACCGAAGTGGCCTCTTGCGGTGATATGCGGCGCCGCATCCATGGAAATCCGCGAGAAATCATCTGCATCGAAATAATCGACGATTTTGAAGAGATCCGCGAGTTTCAACTCGCTCCGGAGATCGAGATCAACACGGGAGACGCCGTTCGTCGTCAGCACGCCGAGCTGCCCCGTTAGCTTCCGACCATCCGGATCAACAGAGTAGGGGAGATCAACGACGAGCTTGGAATCGAAGATTCCGCTTTCCCTCGGCCAGGAATGAAGCGTTATCGAGCCCTTGGCCCTCGACATCCGAACGCCGTTATATCTACCGAGTTCGGGCGCGAGATCGAGTCGCATATCGAATGTCCCGGTATCGAAGTCGGATTTAAATTCACCGCGAGCATCAACCGGGACAGTAACCTCAGTGAAACCGTCGAAATAAGGAAATGCAACGCCCAGATCCAGCGCCTCCAACAGCGGGCGGATATGACGCTGCAATGCACGTCCGCGCACATCAGCCATCAATTTTCGCGAGTCGAGATCGATTCGACAGCATCCGTCGACCGCGCAAACGGAATCAGTATCCACCCATTCGACATGAACCTCATCGAAATTTAGCGAGCGGGGCTTGATAAACACCTGTGCAGTAACTCTGGACGGAGTAAGCCCAAGGACTTCAGAGCGCTCGAGAACCAACCGGAATTCGGGAATCTTCTTTAACCGCATCGAACAGTCGGGAGCGATGTACGGAACCGGAACAGTGGAATAATAACTATCTGGTAATCTCGGATATTTAAGCCCGGAAATAACCACTTTTCGTTGAATTGGGAAGAACCTCAGCCGCTTGAAAGAGACAACCGGCTCAAGCAGGCTTCCCTTGTCGCTCTGATAAACCTGAACCGGACCGAATTCGAGGCCATGGCGGAATCCGAAACTGACGGTTGTACATTTTACGAGAAAGTTGGTCGGAGCGATGTAATCGCATGCGCGCGTAACGAGCACGCGGGGCAATTTCTGCTCACGAAAGAAAAGGCTTCCAAGAAAAAGCAAAAAAACGATGAAGAATATCTTCATCGTCATCCAGGACCACTTAAAGGTCACTTTAAGGAAATCTCTCGCGGTCACCGTTTTTCCTGATTGGCAGCCCCTAGGAGAGTCGAACTCCTCTTACCTGGATGAGAACCAGATGTCCTAGCCGATAGACGAAGGGGCCAGTTTTCGGGTGGTGCACCCGGTGGGATTTGAACCCACACACCTTGCGGCACCAGAACCTGAATCTGGCGTGTATGCCAATTTCACCACGGGTGCTACAAAAATTAGCCGGCAGCGTCCTACTCTCGCACGGGCGAGTCCCGCACTACCCTCGGCGATGG
>R26__coassemble_232_pt1 | contig 37135 bp, 37 predicted proteins | sample R26__metabat2_high_PE_025 | metagenome-assembled genome bin R26 | reverse complement strand
ACGCGGATCCAGAGCTTGCCCTTGCGCTTCATCTCGCGGTTGATCGCGACGCGGCACGCCTCGATCTGGGTCGCGGTGAGAAGGCCGCGGGAAAGCGCCTTGAGGCCGAATTCGCCGTAGGCGAGCTCGGTGCCCGAAGTCGCGTAGCCGGAACGGTTACCCTTGGAAACCTTGCGGAACTTTACTCTCTTAGGCATCAGAGGCATGGCTTAGCTCCTCTCCTTACGGTCTCCGCGCTCACGACGGCCGCCGCGGCCTTCGCTGCGGGGCTGACGGGCCTGGAAACCCTCTTTCTTGCAGATCCACACCTTGATGCCGATCTTGCCGGCGGTGGTGTTCGCTTCGGCGAAACCGTAGTCGATGTTCGCGCGGAGCGTGTGAAGCGGCACCTTGCCTTCGCGGGCCCACTCGACGCGGGCGATTTCCGCGCCGTTGATACGGCCGGACGCGTGGACCTTGATGCCGTCGACGCCGAGATCCATCGCGACCTTCATCGCGCGCTTCATCGCGCGCTTGAGAGTCGTGCGGAGCTCGAGGTTCTTCGCGATGCCTTCGGCGACGAGCTGAGCGTCGCAGTCGGCGCCCTGGACTTCCTTGATCTCGAGGTAGACTTCCTTCTTCGTCATCTTCGCGAGCTTGGCGCGGAGAGCGTCGACGTCGCCGCCCTTCTTGCCGAGGATCACGCCCGGACGGGCGGAGAAGAGAGTGACGCGGACGCGGTTAGCGTAGCGCTCGATGAGGATCTTGGAGATACCGGCCTCGACGAGGTTCTTCTTGACGGTCTCGCGGATGAGCTGGTCTTCGATGAGGTAGGCGCCGAAGGTCTTCTTAGGCGCGAACCAGCGGCTGCCCCAGGCGTGGTTGACGCCGATACGGAAACCGATAGGATTGACTTTCTGACCCATATTACTTAGCCTCCTTCTTGGCGTCGGTGAGGACGACCTTGCAGTGGCACATGCGGCGCGCGATCGGATGAGCGGAGCCACGGGCCGTGGGCCAGTAGCGCTTCATGCGGACGGACTCGTCGAAGACGCAGAGCTTGACCGTGAGGCCGGCCGCTTCGGCGATGCCGTTGTTGTTCTTCGCGTTGGCGACCGCCGAGGCGATCGTCTTCTTGAGGATTTCGGCCGCCTTCTTCGGGGAGAACTCGACGACCTTCAGCGCCTCAGCGGCCGTGAGGCCCTGGCAGGCGCGCGCAAGCGGACGGCCCTTGGCCGCCGACATGCGGGCATTGCGGGTAATAGCGATGACTTCCATTGTCTTCTACCCCTTACTTCTTCTCGACCTTGGCCGCGGAATTGCCGTGCGCCTTGAACGTGCGCGTCGGGGCGAATTCGCCGAGGCGATGGCCGACCATGTTTTCGGTGATGAAGATCGGCATATGCTGACGACCGTTGTGAATCGCGAACGTGAGCCCGACGAAATCGGGAAGCACCATCGAACGACGGCTCCACGTCTTGATCGGCTGCTTCTTGCCGGCAGCCTGCATCTTCTCGACCTTGCGGAGGAGGCTCTCCTCCACGTAGGGTCCCTTCTTGAGAGAACGTGCCATGGATTATTTCCTCCTCTTGACAATGACCTTGTTGGACGCCTTGCGCTTCGCGCGGGTCTTGCCGCCCTTGGCGAGCTGGCCCCAGGGAGAGCGCGGATGGCTGCCGCCCGAGGTACGGCCTTCGCCGCCGCCCATCGGGTGGTCGACTGGGTTCATCGCGACGCCGCGGACGGTCGGACGAACGCCCATGTAGCGCTTGCGGCCGGCCTTGCCGAGCTTGATCGAATCCCAGTCCTTGTTACCGACCGAGCCGACGCACGCGAGGCAGCGGCCGTTGAACTGACGGACTTCGCCGGAGGGCATCTTCAAGGTGACGGTGTTGCCGTCGCGGGCCATGACCTGGCAGGCGTTGCCGGCCGAGCGGCCGACCTTCGCGCCTTCGCCCGGGACGAGCTCGATCGCGTGGACCATGAGCCCGAGCGGGATCTGGACGAGCGGAACGCAGTTGCCGACCGTCGCCTCGGCCTTCGGGCCGTTCATGACGGTCATGCCGACCTTGAGGCCTTCCGGGGCGAGGATGTAGGCGAGCTCGCCGTCGGCGTATTCGATACGCGCGAGGTAGGCGCTGCGGGTGGGATCGTACTCGATCTCCTTGACGGTCGCCGCGACGTCGAATTTCTGACGCTTGAAGTCGACGATGCGCAGGCGCTGCTTGACGCCGCCGCCGTGGTGGCGGGTCGTGATGCGGCCCTGGTTGTTGCGGCCGGCGGTCTTGCGGACGGCCTTCGTCAGGTGCTTGACGGGGCGGTCGGTCGTGATTTCCTCGAACGTCGCGGACTCGCGGAAGCGAATGCCGCACGAACGGGCTTTGTAGGATTTAAGTGCCATAAGATCAACTTCTCCTTAGGCAATTTCTTCGATGCGCTCGCCGGCCTTGACGGTGACGTACGCTTTCTTGACGGTGGCCTCGGTCGCCGCGCGGCGGGTGCCGCGGATGTACTTGAGCCCGCCCTTCGTGTTGAGGGTGCGGACCTTGAGGACATGGACGCCGTACTTCTTCTCGACGGCGAGGGCGATCTGGGGCTTGGTCGCGTCGATCGCGACCTCGATCGGATAGCGGTTCTCGGCGCTCATCGCGCCGCCCTTTTCGGTAACGAGAACCTTCTTGATGATTTCGTTCGTCATGACTTAAATCTCCTTACTTGGCGATGCGGGCCATGAGCGCGTCGTAGCCGTCCTTGTCGACGACGATCTTGCGGTTCGCGAGAACCGTGTAGACGTCGAGCGCCTGGGCGGTCGAGTAGTCGATGCGCGGGAGGTTGGAGGTGACGAGAACGACGGTGTCGTCGACGTCCTTCTGGACGATGACCGCGGTGCGGTCGACGCCGAGGGTCTTGAGGAACGACGCCATGAGCTTCGTCTTCGGCGCCTCGAACTCGAACTTGTCAACGACGATGACGTCGCCGGCGACGAGCTTATCGGAGAGGGCGCGCGCGAACGCGAGCTTCATGACCTTCTTGTTGATCTTCTGCTCGAAGGAACGCGGATGGGGGCCGTGAGCGACACCGCCGCCGCGCCAGACGGGCGACTGACGGAAGCCGGCGCGGGCGTTGCCCGTACCCTTCTGCTTCCAGGGCTTCTTGTTCGAGCCCGCGACTTCGCCCTTGCCCTTCGTGGAGGCCGTACCCGCGCGCATCGCGTTGCGGATGGCGGTGACGGCGTCCTTGACGGCCTGCGCGCCCTTGTCGAGCGTAAGCGCGGCCTGATCAAAGGTAACTTCAATCTTCTGCATGATTACTTAGCCCCCTTCTGCGCCTTGAAAGCGATGACGTTGTTCTTGAGGGACTTCGAGACGATCACGGTCCCGTTCTTCGCGCCGGGGACCGAGCCCTTGACGAGAATCGCGTTGTCTTCGGGACGGATCTGGACGACCTCGAGGTTCGTCGCCTTGCGGGTGACGTCGCCCATGTGGCCGGGCATCTTCTTGCCCTTCTCGATCCAGCCGGGGAGGTCGCGAGCCGCGAGGCCGCCCGTGCGGCGCTTCGAGTGACCGCCGTGGGTCATGTTACCGCCCGCGAAGTTGTAGCGCTTGAGGACGCCCGCGAAGCCGCGGCCCTTGGTCGTGCCGGAGACGTCGACGTACTTGCAGCCCTCGAAATTAGCGACCGTGATCGCGTCGCCGACCTTCACCTCTTCGCCCGCGTCGAGCGCGAACTCCTTGAGGATCGACTTCGCCGGAACGCCGGCCTTCTCGAAATGCTTCTGCTGGGCCTTCGCGAGGCGCGAGGCCTTCTGGTCGCCGAAACCGACCTGAGCGGCGACGTAACCGTCCTTCTCAAGGGTCTTGAGCTGGACGACCGGGCAGGGGCCGACTTCGATGACGGTGACCGTGGTGCGCTTGCCTTCCGCGTCGTACACCTGGGTCATACCGATCTTCTTACCGATCAAACCTTCCATGTCGACCTCCTATCAGACCTTGATGGCGATGTCGACGCCAGCCGGAAGATTGAGCTTCTTGAGCTCGTCGATCGTCTGGGCGGTCGGGTTGACGATGTCGAGGAGGCGCTTGTGGGTGCGCATCTCGAACTGGTCCATGGACTTCTTGTTGACGTTCGGCGAACGGTTCACCGTGAAACGCTCGACGCGGGTAGGAAGCGGGATCGGCCCGACAACCTGCGCACCCGTTCCGCGGGCCGTGTCGATGATACCGGCGACGGCCTGGTCCAGCACACGATGATCGTATGCCTGGAGGCGGATGCGAACTTTCTGCTGCTGCATCTTTTGTTCCTTTTTTCTTCTTGTTTCGCCCTTTCGGGCCCTCGTTGACCTGAGCTTCCACGGTCGTGATTTTCCCGCGCGCCTTTCATTTGGCGGAGGCGGAAGAGGCCCTAGGTGAGGCGCCCCGCTCGCGACTGAGTTTCGTCCCAGTGATTCTTTAAAGAAAAAGCCCGCGATTACACCGTAACCGCGGGTTATCTTCCCCAGCGGCCACGACGCGACGGGATTCACTCGCCCGTATCGCGACCCTTCCCTTTCGAGAATCGTCTGATAGTATACCAAAATTCCCCCTTAACGCGCAAGGGGGCATTTTCGAGCGTCGCCCGCCGAATCACTTCCGCTGCAGACGGCCGCTGTCGTCACGGGTGAAACGACCTGATTCCGCTATCGCGGTGTACCCGTCCGCCATCGCCTCGACGAGCCGAAGAGCGAGATCTATCTTCTCCTCGTCGGTCTTCGCGGCAGATGAAAGATCCGCGTTCTCGAGCTCCTTGCCGAGCGAACGGAGACGCTGGAGAACGGCGTTGATCCGGTCGGCGAAATCGGGATTATCGGAGATGAGCGTGTCGGCGAGATCGCCGAGCTTCGAGTCGAGTTCGTCGTAAAGAGCGCGGAAAGACTTGTGGTCGGCCGCGAAGTAGTCGTCTCCAGCCGGCGGATTCTTCGCCGACTGCGCCGCCTTGAGGAAGCGGAGGACGCCGGGTTTGTTGTGGGTCAGAAAGAGCCGGAAGCCCTCGCGGTCGCCGGAGCGGAGGAAGTTCTCGGAAGCGGAAAGGAGCGAGCCCGCTGCCGGTCTTCTCAGCGCGTGGCGGTCGATATCGACTATCGTGAGCTTGTCGCTCATTCCCGCGCCGATCGAGACGACGCCCGGGATGATCGGAATCGTGAACCCGAGCGAGCCGGCGACCGAAGTCGTTTCGCTGATGCTCATCGCGAGCAGCCTCCCGCCAGCCCAGGTGAACGAAACGGATTTCGCGTAGGCGGTGTCGGAGCCGAAATCGAGACCCGCGCCGTCGTGGCCGAAAACGGACTTGCCGAGGAAGTCCGCGACCTCGGGATGGGACTTCGCGAGTTCCTTGAGCGGAATCTCCGCGACGTCCTTCGCGAGATTTATGCCCGCGCTCTCCTGCATGGCGCCCCAGAAGTCGCCGAAAACCTCCTCCGCGATCACCTCGGCGCTCTTCTTCTCGACGCCGTCTGTCATCTTGTCGACGACTTTACGGGCGATAAGTTCGCAAAGACCGCGCGAGGTGAGCCCGGGCGCCATACCGATAGTGAACGTATGAGCCGCCCCGTTGTGCCAGGGACGGACGTCATTGAGCGCCGCCGGCTTCGAGTAGGTGTAGTTGATCGTGACGTCGGAAGCGACCGGGGTAAGCGCCGAACGAAGCTCGTTTACGAAATGCGTGTCGACGCTGCCGATATTGCCGACGCCGCGGTCCGCGTTGATCTCGCCGAGCCGGTCTTCGACGATTCCGCCGAAGAAATCCCATTCCGCGTGAAGATCGACCGAGACGGTATGGCGCCCGTTCGTGGAAGTTTCGGTCTTCTCGATCATCGCATCGTTTAGTTCGTCGTTCGGGAATTTGAAATCGCTCCCGAGCAGCTTTTCGGCGAAAACCGCGAGCACCGCGCGCTGTTCGGCGCTCACCGCGCCGCCGAGCCCACGCTCGAGAAAAACGGTTCGCTCGACGAGCGACCGGAGACGCCGGCCGAGCTCGCGCCACTGGTAATCGTTGCCGCGCTTCGAGTATTCGCCCGCGAGCCGGTCGATTTCAGTATATTCCTCCTCGAGATTCTCGAACGCCGCCTTGAGCGGGTTCTCCTCCCCCGCGTATTTCGCGAACCAGCCGCCCGCGCGATCCCTGAGCCATTCGTTCGACTGGAGACGGGTCGTCTCGACCGCCGTGCGGAAAAAGTCCTTCTTCACGCGTCCTTCGTAGCTGTAATTGCCGCCGATCTTCGCCCCGCCTTCGAAGAGATTGACCTTGTCGACCGTCTCGGAGCCCTCTTCCGACTTCCCCGAGCCGAACGACGCCGAGATCGAGGCCCCGGCGCCGACCGAGAAGGTATCGGACTTCCCGGTCATCGTCCGGACGACGCTCTCCTTGTGAGCGAAGAGCGAGTCGGTCTTGCGGATGATTCCGAGGTCGCGAAGCGTCGCGCGATACGCGGCGTTATCCTCGCGCGATTTCGCGATGCGGAGCCCGACCCAGGTCGCGAACCGGTTGAAAAGCCGGCCGACGCCCTTGACGGCCTGCCAGATCTTGCCGAGGCACGCGGTGCGGTTGTAGACGGTCGCGTTGACGAGATCGCTCGAGCCGCTCAGGTCGGCGATGAAATCCTCGGCGCTCCGGTATTTTACGATTCGGTTATGCTTTACCGAAGCCGAGGCGTTGACGCCGGCCTCGGCGCCCCAGACGCGCTCGCCTTCGCCGACCGAGGCCCATTCCTCCGTCTTCTCGCCGCCGGAATGTCCGACCGCGGCCGACGCGCCCGCGCTCACCTCGCCGCCGACGGAGTAAGTGACGGTGATTTCGCCGCCGCCCGGTTCGACGTGGACATGGGCGGAGCGGACCCCGGTCACCGCGCCTTCGGCCGCGACTTCCGCGCCGTAATGCGTGCCGAGCCCCGCCTTCACCTTGACGCTGACGCCGAAACGGACGTCGCGATCGCCGCCGTTTTCGAAGGTGTTCCCGAGAATCTCGTGAGCCTTCTCGCGGAACGCCGCGAGCTTCTGCTCCTTCCCGGAGAAATAGTAGCGAATGCGGTTATTCGCGAAATGCGTGACCGAGGTGACGGTGTCGAGAAGGGGCCGATTGACCGAGGGCCGGAGCCGGACCGGATTCTCAACGTCGCCGATGTCGTTCCTTTCGAGGAAATCGATGAAAGCCGATTCCTTGCGCTGCGCATTCCGAAGCTCCGAGACGTCGAGCCGATGATCCTTCGAACCGCGGAGATTGTCGAAAAACCTACGCAGCTTCTCGCCGCGGCCGTTCATCGGCTTCGCTTCGACGCCTTCCATGACGAGCTTATCGCAATCGTAGCGGAAGGCGCGCATGCGCTCGCGGATCTCGTCGATCGCCTTTTCGATCGTCTTCTTCGAGCCGTCGCCGACGTTGAAATCGATGTCGAGCATCTTCACGACTCTCGCGCGGGCGGCGATCACGTCCTCCGCGAGATCGTCGATCTTCGCGAGTTCCCGCGCGATCGCGTCCTTGTCCGCGCCGAGACTCTCGAGCTTGGCGCGCTCGAAATCCTTCGCCGCCTTAGCGGTCGCGTGAACGCCATCGGCATCGATGAAGATCTCGCGCGCCTTCCGGGCCGTCTGCACCGAAAGCTTGAGTACGTCGGCGGGGTTCGTGAGATCGTAAACCTCGCCCTTCATGAGCTCGAAGAGCGACTCGGGGGTGGCGACGCCGTCCTCGATCAGCTTGAGGCAGCCGAGTCCCGCGTTGAGAAGCGCGAGGACGCCGGCCTTCGATAGCGGCTTCCCGCTCGCGCAGCGCGCGGTGCACTCTTCGGAAAGGAGCAGGGTCGAGAGTACGGTTTTCGCGGCGGCGATCTCGTCGTCGTCGACGTCGACGGTCAGAAGCCGCGGATTATGACGGAGCTTTTCCATCTTCGCGAGATCTTCCGCGAGCGCGTCGAGGCTGATCTCGAGATCTATCGCAACGCCGTTCGCCGCGTTCATGTCGGCGGCCTTGTCCGCGAACGCCTTCGCGCGGCCGAGGATATTCCGGTAGCGCGAATCCCCGCCCTTCTGGACGAGCAGATTGAGCGCCGCGTCCTTTCCGGCGGTGAATTCGACCGGTGCGGAAAGCGGCGCGCCGCCGATTTCGCTCAGATGATTGCCAGTCGCCGTCTGGTAGTCGCGCGAGACCGCGTTGAAATCGGTCGAGACCCAGAACCGAGAAAAGAGATTCTGATCGGATATGCCGAGGCCGCCCATTTCACTTCACCTCCTCGATCAGCGGTTCGAAAGTTTCGTCGTCGACGAACGGGTAGCGCTCGTCACACTGAATCCGGACGCCGCGCACGAGTTCGACGAGCGCTTCGATCCAGGCCGCGAGCCGGTCGGCGCCGTCGAACCAGCCGAGATCGCGGATGTCGTGCGCGATGACCTCGCCGTTCCGGGAATCTAGCGCCGTGACGAAGCCGCTCTCGATAAACGAAGTATCGTTCACCGAAAGGAGATACGCGGCTCTCGCCGCCGCGTTTTCATCGTCGCCGAGGCGGCCGACCGCCGCCCACGCGAGCAGCTTCCCGCTTTCCGGGAGGAGTTCGAGATTGACGATGAGCGAACCATCGTCGCCGACCTGGAGCGTCGCGGAGAGCGAATTCTTCTCGCGCTCGAGTTTGGCGCCCGCCTCGCGGGCGAATTCGGCGAGAAGGTTCTCGTAGTTTTCATAAACGCCGTCCATGACTCAAGCCTCCTTTCCCGCCGCGGTTTTCCCGGATTCTAGCCGCTCGCGCCAGACGCGCAGAACCGAAGCGAAATCGTTCACGAGCGCGGCGCGGGCTGATTCGCTATCGAGCGCCGCGTCATCGCAGCGCTCGGTGAGATACGCCCGCTCGTTCGCATCGTCGAGCGATATCACCGCGCCGTCGGTGTCGCGGTAGAAGAAATTCCCTGCGAGCGCCGAATAAATGAAGACAGATTTCGCGGCGAGGCCCGCGAGCGAGCCGATTTCCGCGCGAAGGTACGCGCCGCCCTCGTCGCCCGCCTCCGGGCGGACGACGGCGATTTCACCGGCTGCGGTTGAAACTTTCTCGAATCTCATTTGGATGTTCCTTTCCCTGTCCAATCGGTTACGCACGGAACCGCCGGAGGTTACAATCGGTATCGGTCACGCGCTCAGAAAGAGTAACGCGCGCCGAGCGAGAACGAATAGAGCGCGGCGGTGCCGCGACCGAGGCCGAGCGTCGCGTCCGAATCGAAGCGGAGCGCCCAGCTGTCGGTAAGATAATAGAGGGCGCCGAAGCCGGCGGAAGGCCCGGCGAGTTCGCGGGTGTAGCCGCGGCCGCCGAGCGTGAGGAACGGGTCGAAGCGCTCGTAGCCGAAGAGAAGCCCGAACTCCTCCCAGTTCGCGAGGTGCCAGACGACGCGCGCGCCGAGCTCGCAGACGTCCTCGTAAAGCCCGATTTCGCCTTCTAACGCGGTGTAGTCGTCGAAGTACGCGCCGACGCGCGCGACTCCGCCGCCGAGCCGGCGCATCGCGGCGCCGCCCTGCGGGAGGACGAGCGAGCCGGCGAAATCGGAGTAAACCTCCCCGCCCGCCGCCGCGAGCGCGGCGCCGAGGGCGAGGACCGAAACGATTTTCCTTATCGCGTTCATCGCCCGGTCACTCGTAGCGGAGGCAGTCGATCGGGTTCAGCTTCGACGCGCGGTAGGCGGGATAGAAGCCGAAGAAGAGGCCGACGACGGACGAGATGAGGAAGGCGTAGACGGCCGACTTCACCTCGACGAGGACGGGCCAGCCCGCGAGCGCGCCGACAGTGTACGAGGCGACGATGCCGACGAGGACGCCCGCCGCGCCGCCCACGGTCGCGAGGACGATCGCTTCGACGCAGAACTGGGTGAGGATCGTCCGCGGGGTCGCGCCGATCGACATCCTGAGGCCGATCTCCTTGATTCGCTCCGTCACCGAAACGAGCATGATGTTCATGATTCCGATGCCGCCGACAACGAGGGTGATCACCGAGAAGATGAGTAGGAGGACGCCGACGATTCCCGTAACCGAGCCGATCGTGTTCATGATCTCCGTCGTGTCGCGCGTTTCGAAGTCGTCGTCCTGGGTGTCGGCGAGATGGTGACGCTGGCGGAGGAGCGAGGAGACCTCGCGCTTCGCCTCGTCGAGGTCGTCCATCGAGATGAGCGAGAGGTTCATCATGTTGATGTTGTTGAACTTCGAGCGCTGAAGGTAGCGCTGGACCGCGGTGTACGGCGCCATGATGACGTCGTCCTGGTCCTGGCCCCAGTTGTTCGCGCCCTTCGAGCCAAGGACGCCGACGACCTTGAAGGTCATGTTCTTGATCCGGATCACCTTCCCGATCGGGTCGACGTCCTCGTCGAAGAGGTTGGACTTCACGGTCGTGCCGATCGCGCAGACGCGCGCGGCGTTCTTCTCGTCCGACTCGGTGAAGAACGAGCCGTCCGTCACCATCCAGTTCGAGATGAGGAGGATGTCGGTCGAGACGCCCTGGACGCTCGTCGACCAGTTCTTCGCCGCGTACATCACCTGGGCCGACGTGCGGACCTGGGGGCTCACGCCCTGGACGAGGTGGCCGAGTTCCTTCTTGATCGCCTCGGCGTCGCCCGCGGTCATGTTCTGGCCCTGGCCCATGCCGCCCGAGACGGGCCCGGCGTTGCGGCGCTCGGGGAAGACCATCATGAGGTTGTTGCCCATCGACGAGATTTCCTTCACCATCATCGTCTTCGCGCCCTGGCCGATCGCCATCGCGAGGATGACGGCGACGATGCCGATCCCTATGCCGAGACAGGAAAGGAACGAGCGGACGGGATTGCGCCCGAGGCTCTTCAGCGATACACGGAAAATCGTGATGAAACTCATTGGAGCGCCTCCCGTACGAGATGAGCGACTTCTTCCTGGGTCTTCTTCGCGCCGCCGTCGGCCTTGTCGTCGCGCATGACCTTACCGTCGCGCATGACGATATGACGCTTCGTGTAGGCGGCGATGTCGTCTTCGTGGGTGACCATGACGATCGTTATCCCCTCGTTCGAAAGCTCGGTGAAGAGGTTCATGATCTCGATCGAGCTTTTCGTATCGAGGTTGCCGGTCGGCTCGTCGGCGAAAACGACGGGAGGGTTGTTCATGAGCGCGCGGGCGATCGCGACGCGCTGCTGCTGGCCGCCCGAGAGCTGCGCGGGGGTGTGGTCTTCGCGGCCCTTTAGACCGACGCGTTCAAGAAGCATCATCGCCCTTTCGCGGCGCGCGCGGTGGCCGAGGCGCCCCATGTAGAGGTCGGGGAGCTCGACGTTCTCGAGCGCGCTCGTGCGCGGCAGAAGATTGAAGTTCTGGAAGACGAAGCCGAGCTTGCGGCAGCGGATGCGCGCGAGTTCCGCCCGCGTCCGCGAGGCGACCTCGGTCCCGTCGAGGAGGTACGACCCCCGCGTCGGAACGTCGAGGCAGCCGAGGATGTTGAGCATCGTCGACTTCCCCGAGCCCGAGGAGCCCATGATCGCGACGAATTCCCCTTCGTCGACCGAAAGGTTCACTCCGTCGAGGGCATGTACCGGCTCCTCGCCGATCGTGTAAATCTTGTACATGTCCCTGATTTCTATCAAATGAGCCATTCTTTTCTCCAGCTCTCTTGGCACTAAGCACTATGCACTAAGCACTAAGCACTATGCACTAAGCACTATTTCTTCTCCGGCGCGGTTCCCTTGTTCTTCCCGTGCTGCGGGGGCTTGGGCATGAACGGGTTATTCGAGCCGCCCGCCGCCGCGGCCGCCGCGGTCTGGTAGCCGAGAATCGCCTCGCGGCCCTCGAGCTTCGCGATGTCGTCGGCGATGATCTCCGTGAAGGAGTCGTCGCTCACGCCTTCCGTCACCATCACGTACTCGAGCTCGCCGCCCGGCGCTGCCGGCGCGAGCCACAGCTTCGCGCCGCGCGGAATATCGCCGAGCTTCTCGCGGTCCTCCTCCTTCGGACGGAAGCGGAACGCCGCCGCCGCGACGGAGAGCGCGTTGTCGGCGCGGGCCGTTTCGATCGCGAGCGTCGCGGTCATCCCCGGGAAGAGGACCTGATCGGGGTTCGCCGCCTCGACAATCACCGGGAAGGTGACGACGTTGTTGGTCGTCGTCGAGGCCTTCCGGATCTGCTTCACCTTGCCCTGGAACTCGCGGAGTTTCCCGCGCTCCTTGTACGCGTCGACCGTGAAGGTCACGCTCTGACCGACCTTGATATTCCCGATATCAGCCTCGGGGATGTCGGCCGAAATCCAGATCGTGTCGAGGTCTTCGGCGATCGTGAGGACGGGGACCGCGTTCATCGACGAGACTACCGTTTCACCGAACTCGACCTTGCGCGCGATGACGACACCGTTGACGGGCGAGCGGATCGTGCAGTAGCTCAAGTTCGCCTCCGCCTGGTCGACCGACGCCTTCGAGGACTCGACCGACGCCTTCGCGCTCGCGAGCGACGCCTCGGCGCTATCGACCGCGAGCTTCGCCTTCTCGTAGGCCTCGACCGCGCTGTCGAGGTCGGCGACCGGCGCCATCGCCTTCGCGGCGAGCGTCTTCTTGCGGTTATATGTCTTCTCGGCGAGCGTCAATTCCTCGCGGCGGGTCGCGAGCGTGCACTCCGCCTCCTTGACGCCCGCCTCGCTCACGTGGAGCCGCGCGACCGCGCTCTTGTACTCCGCGTCGTAGACGAGCGGGTCGATCTCCGCGACCGGCTGGCCGTTAGTGACGACCGAGTTGTAGTCGACGTAAAGCTTCGTGATCCGCCCGTTCACCTGGGCGCCGACCGGGATGCCGCTCGCCGTGTTGCACGGCGTCACCGTGCCCGTAGCCGAAACGGAGCGGACGATGTCGCTCCGGACGATCGGCGCCGTCCGATACGAGGGGCCCTTCTTGCCGCCCGGGAGGACGGGCTTGTCGCTGCAGCCGGCGACGAAAGCCGCCGCCGCGAGAACAAATGCGAGTTTCTTCATTCTTTCGATCCTTCCTCTTCTTCCGCGGTCTCGGCCGCGTCCTGCTTTTCAAACGATTCGAGTTTTTCCATTATCCATTCGGGCTCGACGCCCTGAAGCTGGAGGAGCTTCACCTCCGCGGTCTGGCCGCGGTAGAACGCCTCGATGAGGTTTCCGAGTTCGGCCGTGTAGTCACCGATCGCGTCGGTGAAATCGCTCCGGGAGACGTCGCCGACGTCGAACTGGCTCTTCACCGTGTCGAGGTTCTTCTTCGCTTCTAACGCGGCCTTGAGCGAAGTCGCGACGCTGGTCTTCGCGTTGTCGCGTTCGGCGACGGCGAGCGCGATATCGTAGGAGAGCTGCTGCTCGGTCGAGTCGACGTCGGCGGCCGCCGTCTCCATCGCGACGGTCGCGCGCTCGAGCGCGGTCGTCTTCGAGAAGCCGGAGAAGAGCGACTGGACGGCGGAGAAGCCCCAGTTCCAGATCCAGAGCGGGTCGGTCCAGCTCGCGGAGACGCTCGCCGAGATGCTCGGGCCGAGATCGGCGATCGCGTAATCGACGTCGTGCGACGCGGCGCGCAGTTTCGCGCGGGCGATCTGCATGACGGGCGCGTTCGTGCAGGCGAAGTCGAAGATCTCGGGCGAAGTCGCGGTCGTGTCGGGGAACGCCCTGAGCGCCGCGTCGAGCGGGATGGTGCGCGCGCCGAGAACGCTCTTCGCACTGCCGGTGTACGAGTCGATGCCGAGTGCCGCCATCAGGTCCGCCTCCGCGGTCACGACCGAGTTCGAGGCGTTCGCGAGCTGCTCCTCGGCCTTCGCGAGGTCGAGCCGCGACTTGAGGAGGTCGAGCTCCTTCACCTCGCCCTGCTCCCAGCGGAGTTCGGTACGCGCGAGACGCTCGGCGTACTCGAAGACGTTCGTGTGGGCGGCCTCGAGGAGCGCGTCGTTCGTGAGGAGTTCGAAGTACGAGCTCGTCACGTCGTAGAGGACCTGGTAGCCCTGCTTCGCGAGCTCCACTTCGGCGGAGACGACGTTCTCGGCCTGGGCCTTCGCCCGCGCGGAATTGCGCCCGAAGTCCCAGATAAGGAGATCGAGCGAAATCGAACCCGAGGCCTTCGACTTGTAGGTCTTCGACTTTATGTGGTCGAAATGCGCCGCCTTCGAGCTTTCGGAGTAGCCGATGTTCGCGCTCGCGTCGACCGCGTTCCACGGGGTCGCGGAAGCGAGCGGCGCGTCGGCCGCGATCGCCTTCATCGCGAGTCGCGCGTCCTTCACGTTCAGCGCGGCCGAGACCATCGACGGGCGGTTCGTGAGCGCGAACTCGACGAGCCCGCGAAGCGGTACCCCGGCGAGATCGACCTTGGGCGCGATCCAGGTATCGGCCTCGACGCCGCTACCCTTGTCCTTCACCTCGCTCTGCGCCTTCCGCGCCTCGCGCACGGCCGTACAGCCGGCGAGCGCGAGCGCCGCGCAGGCGCCGAGCAGTATTTTCGTTTTCTTCATAAATTCACTTTCCCCCGAGGGCCTTCATCGCGAGTTCGACGAAGGGGATCTTGTCGCGCGGGTGGACGTCGTTCGGCGTCCCGAGCCCGGCCACGAAAGTGTCGACGTAAATGGCACCAGTTTCGTCCGCGACTTTCTTTTGCGCCTCGCGGTACGGCTCCCACGGGCGGTTCATCTTCGGGAGCCCCATCATCACGAACGGGATCTTCTTCGCGCCGCGGAGTTCGGCGACGATCGCGCGGAGAGTCTCCTCCATGTAGGCGGAATCGAGCGGCACGTCGGGCGAGATGTTCGCGGTCGCGTTCGATTCGCCCTGATACCAGAGAATGCCCGTGAGCTTGATCCCGGAATCCTTGATCCGCCTGATTCCGCGGTCGTACATTATCGAGGTCTGCCACCAGTGGCCTTCGTCCATGTTCCCCTTCCGGCGCGGATACTCCCGCGCGCACCACTTGCACGGGAAGTCCTCGTTCGCCTCGATCGAGTGGCGGTTCGTCGCGATCGCGGCGAGATGCGGGTAGACGGGTTTTCCGTCCGCGCCGACGGCGCACATCGTCTGCTCCGAAAGAAACGCCTCGGTCGGCGCGCCGCCCGCCGCGACGTAGAGGATCGCGACTGGCTTTTTCGTCTTCTCGGCGCGGCGGATCGCGAACGAGACGCCGGTCGCCGACTTCCGCGCGGCGTTCGCGGGCGTAAGCCGCGTCCACGAGCCGTCGTTGAAGTCCCAGAAGCGGACGTCGAGCTTCGCGAGCTTCGCGAGCTCCCGCGTCACGCGCTCGCGCTCCTCGCCGGGCCGCGCGAACTCGCCCCAGCCCTTCTGCATGTTCGACTGGCCGGCGCAGAGCCAGACCTCGCCCTTGAAGCCCTTCGGAAGCTCGAGCTTCGGCTCGGGCTTCGTCGTGATCGCCTTGAAAGTCGTCTCGGCGATGATCTTCGCGCCTTCGGGGTCGGGGTGGATATGGTCGCGCGCGAAGACGGCGTCCATCCGGTCGCCCTTGAACGGCGTGAACATGTCGATCCCGGTCGCCTTCGTCCGGCGCGCGATCTCCTCGAGATCGATCTGCATCAGGAACGGCTCCGGGCTACGGTAGAAATTCTGGCCCTTCGTGAGCGGCGAGAGTTTCGTCCAGATGTAGAACTTCGGCTTCGGCGAGAGTTTCGCGTAATCGGCGAGGAGCGTCATGTAGTCCTTCACGAACTGACCGCGCTCGCGGCCGCCGGTATACTCCTTCAAATATTCGCCGTTGTCGTTGATCCCGAGATTGCAGACGACGATATCGGGCTTGAATGCGAGCGCCGACTGATGCTCCTTCATCCACTTGTAACCGCGCTTCTCCTTCCCGCGCATCGAATCGAGGTAGATGCCGCGCCCGGAATTACCGAAGTTTCCGACCTCGTATTCGCCCGGGAATTTCTCGTCGAGCATTTTCTGCAGCTGGAACGGATAGGCGTCTTCGAGCCGGTTCTGAAGCCCGTAGCCGAAAGTGATCGAGTCGCCGATGCAGGCGACCTTCGTTTTCGCGAACGCGGAAGCCGCCGCGAGCGCGGCGAAGAAAAAAACGGCGAGTGAACGGAGCTTAGTCATTTGATGTCCTTTGACTTTAAATCAACCTTTAAAGACTTCGATCGCGGCGCCGAGGTCCGGGTAGACGCGCGCGATTCTGCGGATTTCCCCGTCGGGCGGCGTCTGATCGGGGACGAGCACCGCGCCCATCCCGGCCGCGTTCGCGCCGCGGATGCCGCTGAACGCATCCTCGAAGACGACGCACTTCGCGGGCTCGAGGCCGAGCTTCGAGGCGGCGAGGAGAAAGATGTCGGGCGCCGGTTTCGAGTTCATGACCTCGTCGCCGGTCGTGATCGCGTCGAAATATCCGCGGACGCCGGCCGCGCTTAGATTGTGTTCGACGACCTTCAAGGTCGAGCTCGATGCGACCGAGGTCCTGATCCCGTTCGCGCGGCAGAAGCGCAGCATTTCGAGGAGCCCCTTCTTCGGCTCGGGAACGCCGGAGAGCTGCGCGCCCCAGGCGATGTCGATCGCGTCGCGGCAGTAGCGCGGAATGTCGAGTTCGGGGTGCTCCCGCTCGACGATCCCCGCGATCAGCTTCGGCCCGAGCCCGCAGAACTTCCGCGGAAACTCGACCGGGACTTCGACGCCCTGTCTTCTCGCCGCCTCGACCCACGCGCTCTGATACACCTTCTCGGTGTCGAACAAGAGCCCGTCCTGATCGAATATCGCCCCGGTAAATTTTAACATTCCATCATGCTTCATGTTTCATGCTTCATGCTTCATGAATCATCGCAAATCACTTTATTTCAACATCAATTGCATTCTCTATCACATTCTCTCTCGCGACTTCGCCGCACTTCACGTTCTCGACCCGCACGCCGCGGATCGGCTGCCGCGCGTCGCCCCGGAGACGCACGAGCCATTTCGCCTTGTCACAGACGACGTTCTTCACGGAGAGATCGTGTATGTCGGTGACTCTCACCTCGCGGGTCGGGAAATCCTTCCACTGGTAGAGGACGTCGGTCTCGACGCCGACGACGGCGCCCGTCACTTCCTTCGCCTTCACGTTCTCCATCCGGATGTTCTCGATGACACCGCCGCGGCGCTCGTTCGTCTTCACGTAGAAGAGGTTGATGCAGTTCGCGGTGAGCTCGCAGTCGTGCATCCAGACGTTCTTCACGCCGCCCGCCATCTCGCTCCCGATGCCGAGGAGGACGTGGCCGTTCTCGACGACGCAGTCGCGGATTTCGATGTTCTCGCTCGGACGGCCGAGGCGCCACGCGTCCTGGTTGCGGCCCGACTTGATGACGATCGCGTCGTCGCCCTGGTCGAAGCGGCACTTCTCGACGAGGACGTTCTTCGTCATTTCGATATCGATGCCGTCGTTGTTGTGGCCGCGCGCGCGGACGTCGAGGTTGCGGACCTGGACGTCTTCGGAGAGGAAGAGATGAATCGTCCAGAACGGCGACTCGCGGATGCGGAAGCCGTCGAGCGTGATGTTCTTGCAGCGGTTGAACTGCATGAGGTGCGGGCGGACGTTCGACTCGGGGAGCGCCGTCACGTCGCGCGCCTCGGGCGGGACGTCCTGAAGCGAGCACCAGTCGTAAAGCCGGCGCGTCGCCGCGCGGTGGCCGGGACCGCGGCCGAACCAGCCGCGCCAGAATTTCATCCGCGGCGCGAACGTGCCCTTCCCGGTTATCGCGACGTTCGTGCAGCCGAAGGCGTAGACGAGCGGCGAGAGCATTTTGCACTCGACGCCTTCCCACGTCGAAAGAACGGGCGGCATGTAATCGCGGGGATTGTCGGAAAAGACGAGCGTCGCCTTTTCGTCGAGGTTGAGCTCGACGTTGGAGCGCAGCCGCACCGGTCCCGCCATGAAGTGTTCACCCGGGCCGACCGTCACCTTGCCGCCGCCCGCTGCGGCCGCGGCGTCGATACGGGACTGGAGCGAGGCGAGGTCCTCGGCGAAGGCGCCGAACGCGAGCGCGGCGACGGCCGCGGAAAGAACGGCCGCGCGCATCACATCGCCGCCTTTATCGCGTTCATGACCTGGTCGGGCGGAGTGACGCCGACGAACTGGGTCGCGACCTCGCCGTCCTTCATGACGAGGATGGTCGGTATCGACATCACGCCGAAGCGCGCGGCGATTCCGGGCGCCGCGTCGACGTCGACCTTGATCACCTCGAGTTCGGGCATCGCGGGCGCGATCTTCGATTCGATCACCGCGCCCATCATCTTGCACGGGCCGCACCAGGTGGCCCAGAAGTCGACGAGCTTCACGCCCGTCTTCACCGCCGCGTCGAAATCGGCTTCGCCTACATTTTTGATCGCCATATCGATTTCCCTTTCTTGCTTTAAACATTATACCAAAAAATCCGATACCCCGCCCTTAAGTATAGAAAAAGCGCATCGGAATTCAGCAGGGGTCCCGTGAGGGCCGAACGCCGAATTCCGATGCGCCGCTTTCGATTCGCGCTCTAAGAGCTTACGAAATCTCGCGCTTCACGTAGGTCGTGTGGAGGACGTGGTGGGCGGTCTCGCTGCCGGGCTTCCCGAAGAACTCGGCGTAGATCTTCTTGATCGACGGGTTCTCGTGGGACTTGCGGATCGGCTTCGCGGCATCGTTCGAGTAGAGGACCTTCGCGCGGAGGGCCTTCACGTCGGTGAAGTTCGAGACCGAGGCGTGGACCTGGGGCTGGCCGCCGCCGTTCACGCAGCCGCCGGGGCAGCACATGATCTCGACGAAGGTCCAGGGCGCAGTGCCGGCCTTGATCTGGTCCATGATGACCGCGGAGTTCTTCGTACCCGAGGCGATCGCGATCTTGATGTCCTTCCCGCCGACATTGAGGGTCGCTTCCTTGATTCCCTCCATGCCGCGGCATTCCTCGAAGTCGACCTTGCCGAGCGTCTCGCCGGTGAGCGTCTCGACCGCGGTGCGGAGCGCCGCTTCCATGACGCCGCCCGTCGCGCCGAAGATGACGGCCGCGCCGGTCGATTCGCCGAGCGGGTCGTCGAAAGTCTCGTTCGGGAGCGAGTTGAAGTCGATGCCGGCCTTACGGATCATCCGCGCGAGTTCGCGCGTCGTGAGCGTGTAGTCGAGGTCGGGGACGCCCGCGGCACTCTCGCCGTCGCGCTTGATCTCGAACTTCTTCGCGGTGCAGGGCATGATCGAGACGGAGACGATGTCCTTCGGGTCGATCCCGGCCTTCTTCGCGTAGTAGGTCTTGAGGCACGCGCCGCCCATCTGCTGGGGGGACTTGCAGGTCGAAAGGTGGTCGATCTGATCGGGGTAGTAGTGCTCGCAGAACTTGACCCAGCCCGGGGAGCACGAGGTGATCATCGGGAGGACGCCGCCCGTCTTGACGCGCTGGACGAGCTCGTTCGCCTCCTCCATGATCGTGAGGTCGGCGGCGAAGTCGGTGTCGAACACCTTCGTGAAGCCGAGGCGGCGGAGCGCGGCGACCATCTTCCCTTCGACGTCGGTGCCGATCGGGAGGCCGAACTCCTCGCCGAGCGCGGCGCGGACCGCCGGGGCGGTCTGGACGCAGACGTGCTTCTTCGCGGCGATCGCGGCGAGGACCTCGTCGATCTGGCTCTTCTCGTAGATGGCGCCGGTCGGGCACGCGACGATGCACTGGCCGCAGGAGATGCAGCTCGTCTCGCCGAGCCCGCGCTCGAACGCGCAGCCGATCTGGGTCTTGAAGCCGCGGTTGTTGGCGCCGATGACGCCGATACCCTGGTTGTTGCAGGCAGCGACGCAGCGGCGGCAGAGAATGCACTTCGAGTTGTCGCGCACCATGTGGACGGCGGAGTCGTCGACGGGCGGGAGGTGCTGAGCGCCTTTGTAGCGGTCCTCGTCGGTGATGCCCATCTCGGCGCAGAGCTCCTGAAGCTCGCAGTGGCCGTTGCGGACGCACGAGAGGCACTTCTTGTTGTGATCGGAGAGGATCAGCTGGAGGGTGCGCTTACGCGCCTCGATCGCGCGCGGCGAGTTCGTGATAATCTCCATTCCTTCCTTCACCGGCTGCGAGCAGGCGGGCGCGAGCGAGTTGCCGCGCGGCCCGACGACCTCGACCATGCACACGCGGCAGGCCGAAATCTCGTTGAGCTTACGAAGATAGCAGAGGGTCGGGACCTTGACGCCGGCGGCGTGCGCCGCCTCGAGCATCGTCGACCCTTTCGGCACCTGAACGGCGATCCCGTTCACTTTAACATTCAACATCGTCATGACTTAAATCCTTATTTTTCGATTTGTCGATTCATCGATTCGTCGATTCCGTCAAAACGCCTCTTCAATCGATAAATCGATAAATCGACGAATCGACGAATCGACGAATTCTCTCAGCCCTTCGAGATCGCGCCGAACTTGCACGTCTTGAGACAGGCGCCGCACTTGAGGCACTTCGTCTGGTCGATTTCGTGGGCCTGACGGATGGCGCCGTGAATCGCGACCGCCGGGCACTGGCGGGCGCACATCGTGCAGCCCCTGCACTTCGTCTTGTCGATCGTGTAGCGCGTGAGCTTCTTGCAGACGCCCGCCGGGCAGCGCTTGTCGACGATGTGGGCGATGTACTCGTCACGGAAGAACTTGAGGGTCGAGATGACCGGGTTCGGCGCGGACTGGCCAAGACCGCAGAGCGAGTTCTTGCAGATATGCTCGCAAAGCTCCTCGAGCTTCGCGAGGTCGTCCATCGTCGCCTGGCCGATCGTGATCTTGTTGAGGATGTCGAGCATACGGCGGGTGCCGATGCGGCACGGAGTGCACTTGCCGCACGACTCGTCGACCGTGAACTCGAGGAAGAACTTCGCGATGTCGACCATGCAGGTGTGCTCGTCCATGACGATAAGGCCGCCCGAGCCCATCATCGAGCCGATCTTCTTGAGTTCGTCGAAGTCCATCTTGACGTCGAGATGGTCCTCGGGGATGCAGCCGCCGGAGGGGCCGCCCGTCTGGGCCGCCTTGAATTTCGCGCCGCCCGGGATGCCGCCGCCGATGTCGTAGACGACCTCGCGGAGAGTGGTGCCCATCGGAACCTCGACGAGGCCGGTGTGCTTGATCTTGCCGCCGAGCGCGAACACCTTGGTGCCGGAAGAACCCTCGGTGCCCATCGACTTGAACCACTTGGCGCCCTTCAGGATGATCTGCGGAATGCAGGCGTAGGTTTCGACGTTGTTGAGGAGCGACGGCTTCTGAAAGAGCCCCTTTTCCGCCGAGCGCGGCGGCTTCTGGCGCGGCTCGCCGCGGTTGCCCTCGATCGAGGTCATGAGCGCGGAACCCTCGCCGCAGACGAACGCGCCCGCGCCGAGACGGAGGTCGATATCGAAATCGAAGCCGCTGCCGAGGATGTTCTTGCCGAGGAGCCCCTTCTCGCGCGCCTGGGCGATCGCGATGCGGAGGCGGTCGACCGCGATCGGATATTCCGCACGGACGTAGATGTAGCCCTGGTGCGAGTCGGTCGCGTAGCCCGCGATCGTCATCGCCTCGAGAACTACGTGGGGGTCGCCCTCGAGAACCGAGCGGTCCATGAACGCGCCCGGGTCGCCCTCGTCGGCGTTGCAGAGGACGTATTTCGGCTTCTCCTGCTGCTGCGCGGCGAGGAGCCACTTCTTGCCGGTCGGGAAGCCCGCGCCGCCGCGGCCGCGGAGCCCCGAGTCGATCATCGTCTGGACGACTTCCTCGGGCTTCATCTCGAAGAGGCACTTCGCGATCGAGAAGTATCCGTCGCGGGCGATGTAGTCTTCGATGCGCTCGGGGCGGATGTTGCCGCAGTTCTTGAGCGCGAGACGGTTCTGCTTCTTGTAGAAGTCGGTCTGCTCCAGGGGGAGAATCTTGTTAGGATCCTTAGTCGTTTCATCGTACAGGAGCTCGCGCACCGGAGTGCCGCCGAGGAGGTGCTCTTTCACGATGCGCTCGATGGCGGCCTCGTTCACCTTCGAGTAGAAGCAGTTCTCCGGGTGGACGATCATGATCGGGCCGAGCGAGCAGAGACCGAAGCAGCCGGTCTTCACGATCTCGACCTTGTCCTCGAGCCCCGCCTTTCTGATCTCCTCCTCGAGTTTCGCGATCAGCTTCGGCGAGCCCGACGCGGTGCAGCCGGTGCCGCCGCAGACGTGCACGCGCTTCTTCGTGTTCTTGAGCTCCTGCTCTTTAATGGCCTTAAGTTCTTCAAGTGTCATGGTTTCAACCTTTCAACTTTCCAACTTTCCAACTTATCTCACTCGTACTTCGCAAGAATGTCGTCGAGCATATCGACCGTGAGACGGCCGTGCACGTCGTCATTGATCATCATGACCGGCGCGAGGCCGCAGGCGCCGACACAGCGGCACGAGTCGAGCGAAAACTTGCCGTCCGGTGTGCACTCGCCCTCGTTGATGCCGAGTTTCTTGCGGAGCGCGTCCCAGATCTTGTCGCCACCCTTCACGTAGCAGGCGGTGCCGAGGCAGACGGAGATCTTGTACTTGCCTTTCGGGTTCAGGTTGAACTGCGCGTAGAAAGTCGCGACGCCGTAGACCTTCTCGATCGGAACCTTGAGTCCCTCGGCGATCATCTTCTGCACCTCGTAAGGGAGGTAACCGTAAATTCCCTGCGCTTTCTGCATGACCGGCATCAAAGCGCCGCGCTGATCTTTATACTCAGCGATGACTTTCTTGAGCTCCGCCTCCTGCTCCGGCGTTCCGCGGAACGGGGCGGCATTCGTTTTAGCTGCCATAGTTCAATTTTCTCCCTTTGACTTCGCCGAGAGATACCTCACCTATCGGGTAGTCATATGGGATTTTACCAAACCCCCGCCATGTTAGTCTAGACTAATCGCGGCGCGCGAAAATCAAAGACCGCCCGGGAAACGAAACCCGGGCGGTCCTGGAACCGTGTATCGGCGAGGCGGCTTACATCGCGGCCGCGTCGCGTTTCACGAGCGGACGGTCGAGCATCTTCTCGTAGAGCTTGATGTATTCGCGCGCGCACTCCTCGTGGTTGAAGCGGGCGAGCGACTCGCGCATGATGCGCGAAACCTCGCGCTCGCGGACCTCGCGCGGCTGGGCGTGGAACTCCATCGCGCGCTCCATCGCCCACATGAGCCCGTTCGAGTCGTAGTTCTCGAAGCGGAAGCCGTTGCCCTGCGACGCGTTCCAGTCGAGCGGGAAGACGGTGTCGTGGAGCCCGCCGGTGTCGTGGGCGACCGCGAGCGAGCCATAGATCGGCGCCTGCATCTGCGGAAGGCCGCACGGCTCGAAGAGAGACGGCATAAGCGTGAAGTCCGACGCCGCGAAGCCGAGCTGGGAAAGACGCCCGTCGAAGTTGTGGACCGCGAGACGGTTCGAGATGCCGTGGAAGTTCTGGATGTCCCAGAACGGCTGCTGGTACGGGCCGTTCGCGATGACGGCGAGCTGGGCGCCGCGGTCGTGGTATTTATCGAGGAAGCGGAAGATGATGTCGGTCAGGAGCTGCGGGCCCTTCTGGACGGGGTCGAGGCGGCTCGGCCAGAAGAAGAGCGGCGCGTCGGCGTTCTCCTCGAGCCCGAGGGCGTGCTGGAGCGCGAGCTTGTTCTGGCGCTTCATGTCCCAGTGGTTCTCGGGGCCGTACTTGAACGGGATCTTGTCGTCGGTCGCGGGATTGTCGGCCGAGTCGGGAGCGTTCAGAATGCCGGCCGCGCAGCCCGCGTAGTACTTCCCCTTCATTTCGTTCCGGATCGAATCCGGGACGAAGGAGTGGTAGCCGTTCACGATCTCCTCGAGGAAGGTCGGCGAGACGGTGTTGATGAAGTGCGCCGCGAAGCAGCCCGACGCCTGAAGGTCGATCGCGTTGTTGTTGCGGCTCTCGTAGTAGTCGTACGGCGGGTACGAGTAGTAGAGGTTCGACCAGAACTCGGCGCAGTCGATGCCCGCGTCCTCCGCGGCGGCGAGCGTGAGCTTCTGAGTGTGGATGTTGTGGACCGTGAAAAGGCAGGGAATGCCCATGCGGCGCGCGGCCGCGGGGATGAGGCCCGTCATCCAGTCGTTGCAGTGGATGAGGTCCGGCTGCACGCGCGGGATGATGTTGTTGATGACCTCGCGCTGGAACGCGAGAGCAAGCTTGAGATTCCCGTCGCCGCGGTCGTAGACCGTGTCGCGGTAGTAGAAGCAGCGGTCCTCGGCGAGATGGATGCGCTCGTCGGAGAGGTGGCTCTTGTACTTGCGGAGTTCTTCCGAAACGAGCTGCGCCGTCTCGACGTGGAACATGCGGCGGTAGTGCGGGAGAGCGACGTGAACGTCGGCGCCGAGCTGGAAGAGCGCGCTCGTGAGCGACGCGGAGACGTCCGCCATGCCGCCGGCCTTCGCGGACATCTTGCCCGCGAGGTTGCCCATGCCTTCCGGCAGATACGTGATCTCCGGCGTTACGATAAGGATTCTCGGATTCTTGGCCATGTTCGGTTCCTTCGTTTTTGACGCTACTATTATAACACAAAGAATCTGTTTGTGTTCGTCTTTTTACGGGCGGCGTCAGAAGTGCTTGACGAGCGGCGAAAAGCCCTTCGCCTCGTCGGGGGTCATCCGCGCGAAGGCCATGACGATCAGGCGGTCGCCGACCTTGCCCTGATGGGCGGCGGCGCCGTTAAGGCAGCAGACGTGGCTGCCGCGCCTGCCTTCGATCGCGTAGGTCTCGAAGCGGTTCCCGTTCTCGACGTCGGCGCAGAGAATCTTCTCGTAGGGAAGAATCCCGACCGCCTCCATGTCGTCCGGGTCGAGCGAAAGCGAGCCCTCGTAATCAAGGCACGCCTCCGTCACCCGGATTCGGTGCAGCTTCGACTTGAGAATCGTCACTTGCATAGCTTCTCCTCGATCATCTTCGCGTCGACGACGACCTTCGTCATCTTCGCGTTACCGGGCGCCTCGTACATGATGTCGGTCATGAGTTTTTCCATCTCGGCGCGAAGGCCGCGGGCTCCCGTCTTGCGGTCAAGTGCCTTCTTCGCGAGCGCGCGGAGCGCGTCCGGAGTGAAATCGAGTTCGACGCCGTCGAGGGCGAGGAGCTTCTTGTACTGCTTGACGAGCGCGTTCTTCGGCTCGGTCATCACCTTCACGAGCTCGTCTTCGGTGAGCTCCTTCATCGTCGTCACGATCGGAAGGCGGCCGGTGAACTCCGGGATGAGACCGAACTTCACGAGGTCCTCGGGATGGACTTCCTTTAGGACGTCGTGCTCGGTCTCCTCCTTCTCGTCCTCCTTGCCGAAGCCGATTGCGCGGCGGTCGGTACGAGAAGCGATGATCTTGTCGAGACCGACGAACGCGCCGCCGCAGATGAAGAGAATGTTCGAGGTGTCGACCTCGATGTACTCCTGGTCGGGATGCTTGCGCCCGCCCTTCGGCGGAATGCGGCAGATCGTCCCTTCGACGATCTTGAGGAGCGCCTGCTGGACGCCCTCGCCGGAAACGTCGCGCGTAATCGAGACGTTGTCGGTCTTCGAGGCGATCTTGTCGATCTCGTCGACGTAGATGATACCGCGCTTCGCGAGCTCGACGTTCCCGTCGGCGTTCTGAAGAAGATAGCGGACGAGGTTCTCGACGTCTTCGCCGACGTAGCCCGCCTGAGTGAGGACGGTCGCGTCGCCGATCGCGTAGGGGACGCCGAGGACCTTCGCGAGCGTCTTCGCGAAAAGCGTTTTGCCGGTGCCGGTCGGGCCGATCAAAAGGATGTTCGACTTCTCGATTTCGACGTCGTCCTTCACGGCGCCCTTCTTCGCGCCCGCTTCCGCGGCCTCGAGGCGGCGGTAGTGGTTGTGGACCGCGACCGAAAGGACTCTCTTCGTCTCCTCCTGACCGATCACGTGCTGGTCGAGGAACGCCTTGATCTCCTTCGGGGTCGGCGTCTTCGGGAGCTTCGGCGCGGCCTTCGCCTGCTTCTCCGCGCGGGCGATCATGTCGTTCGCGTGGCGGACGCAGTCGACGCAGATGTTGCCGTCGGCGCCGGGGATAATCGAGACTTCCTCGCTCGAGCGGCCGCAGAAGGAGCAGTAGATTACCGGTTCTTTTCTCATATTCACGCTTCGATGACCTTGTCGATGAGACCCCAGTCTTTCGCCTCCTCGGCGCTCATGAAGTAGTCGCGCTCAGTGTCGGCGACGACGTCCTCGTACTTCTTCCCCGAGGCGTCGGCGAGGATGCGGTTCAGCTTCTCCTTGAGCCGGAGGATCTCCTTCGCGGTGATCTCGATGTCGGTCGCCTTCCCCTCCGCGCCGCCCGAGGGCTGGTGGATCATGATGCGCGCATTCGGGAGCGAATGGCGAAGGCCCTTCGTGCCGGCCGAGAGGAGGACGGCGCCCATCGAGGCGGCCTGGCCGATGCAGTAGGTCGCGATCGGGCACTTCACGAACTTCATCGTGTCGTAGATCGCGAGACCCGCGGTGACGCTGCCGCCCGGCGAGTTCACGTAGACGTTGATCTGCTTCTTCGGGTCCTGAGACTGAAGGAAGAGGAGCTGGGCGACGATCGCGTTCGCCATTTCGTCGTGGACTTCGCCCGAGATGAAGACGATGCGGTCGAGAAGGAGGCGGGAATAGATGTCATAGGTGCGCTCGCCCTTGCCGGTCTGCTCGACGACGTAGGGAATCGCGTAGGAGGTTTCGGTGGCCATGAGTAGTTGAAAAGTTGGAGAGTTGGAAAGTTGGAGTGTTGGCATTTAGACTGAGTTACCGGGTAAGCGCGACGCGCCCGCCCACTTGATAAGTAGAACGGGCGCGTTTCGCGTTTCTTACTCCGATGTCGCTCAGGCGACCGAATTCGCGAGCACGAACTCGATTACCTTCTTCCCGAGCTCGTCGCTCTTCGCCTCGATGTTCTCGGCCTTCGCAATCGCCTCGGCGATGTACCAGAAGCGGACCTGGCGCGTCGCGTTCGTCTCGGCGTCGGCGAGGATCTTGTCGCGGTTCTTCTCGAAGTAGTCGGCGTTGAGCCCGGAGTACTGGGCGCGCTCGGCGAACTCGGCGAGCATGCCGTCGGTCGCGCGGCGGACCTGCGAACCCGGAACCGCGAAGTCGGCGCCCTTCAGGAGCGCCTCGGCGGCCTCGTTCTCGCGGCGGGCCTCTTCGGCCTCGGCCTGGCGCTTCTCCATCGCCGCGCGGGTGTCGGCGACGAGCTTCTCGATCGACTCGACCTTCGCCTTCTCGACGAGCTCCGAGTCAGTCGGCTTGACGCGGCGACGGAACGCCTTGAGCGTGACCGTGTAGACGGCCTCGACGCCCTTGAGCCCTTCGGGGGCGGCGTCGGGGTTGAACTTCGCCTTGACGTCGTTCTTCGTCTCGCCGGTCTTCATGCCCTTCACGGCGTCGAGAATCTCGGGGAGGAAGCGGCCTTCCTCGATCTGGGTCCAGAAGCCGATGCCACTCGCGACGATCTTCGCCTCGGGCGCGAGGTCGGTGATCGGCTTGCCGTCGACCGTACCCGAATAATCGATCTGGACGAAATCGCCGTCGGCCGCAATTTCGCCTTCCTTCGCGTCCTCGAACTTCGAATAGGCGGTGCGGATCGCCTCGACGCGCTCCTGAACGGCGGCGTCCTCGACCGTCGTGTTCGCGGGGGCGATCTTGACGCCCTTATATTCGGGGAGCTTGACGGTCGGCTTCACTTCGACGATCGCCGTGAAACCGGCGCCGTTCTCGTCGCAGGTGATGTCCTTCACGTCGACGACGGCGACGGTCGCGAGCTTCTCGGCCTCGATGGCGGCGTACACGTTACGCTCGACGACGGCGCGGCGAATCTCGTCCTTGATGCCGTCCGCGAAGTTCTTCTTGACGAGCGCGAGCGGCGCCTTGCCCGGACGGAAACCGGGGATGCGGACCTCGCGGACAAAAGCGTTCTCGACATTGCGGATAAGCTTCTTCGCCTCGTCGGCGTCGAGCGACACCGCGAGCTCTACCTGGCACTTGTCGAGGGCCTTGGATTCGGTCTTCATTTGATAATCTCCTTGACGGTTAGAAAAATTTATTGAAGTATTATTTTATCATATTTTTCGCGCAAGCGGGGAAACGAATTTTCGCTCCCCGCAAGCGGCACGGGATTTTACCGTTTTTCGATGAAGAACACCTTGTCGCCGACGCGGCAGCGCGGGGCCTTGAAGGTGACCCATGTCCCGCGCTCGCCGACGGCGGGCGTCTCGTCGTCGCGGCGGAGCTCGCCGAGAACGAGCTCTTTCACCCCGGTCGTCTTCCCGTGGATCTGGAGTTCGTCGCCGGGGCGGATCGCGTGGTCCTGGATCTGGACCTGGACGATTCCCGCCTTCGTGTAGTAGTCAAGAACGATACCGACATGGCGCTTCACGCGCGTCGCGAGCGAATCCTCCGAGTCGGTGAGCTGGTCGACGCCCGGGCGGCCGTAGAACATCCCGTTCGAGAACTCGCGGTGGAAGACTCTCTTCACCTCTTCGGTAAGTTCGCGGACGAGTTCCGGCGTGTAGGTCCCGGCGAAGACCGCGTCGACCGCGCGGCGGTAGGCGCGAACGCAGGTCATGACGTACTCCGCGTTCCGCGCGCGTCCTTCGATCTTGAAGCTCGCGATTCCCGCGTCGATGAGTTTATCGACGAAGCCGAGCGAGCAGAGGTCCTTCGCGGAGAGAACGGTGTGGGGCTCGACGATGAACGCCGTCTCGGACTCATGGACCGGCGTCCCGTCGGGATTCTCGTAAAGGTCGACGGCCTGGACCTTGAAGCGGCGGCGGCACGGCTGATGACACTCGCCGCGGCAGGCGGACTTCCCGAAGACCTCGTGGCTCATGAGGCAGCGTCCCGATTCGGCGACGCACTGGGCGCCGTGGACGAAGCACTCGATCTCGGTCGGGGCGACCTTCGCGGCGATCTCCTTCACCTCGGCGAGCGTGCACTCGCGGGCGAGGACGACGCGAGTCGCGCCCTGGGCGGCGAGGAACCTGACGGCCGTCGAATTGGAGGTCGACATCTGGGTCGAGACGTGGACCTCGCAGCCGTGCTTACGGCAGAGCGAAATGACACCCCAGTCGGAAACGATGAAGGCGTCGACGTAGGGCTTCGCGGCGACGATGAGCCGCTCGACCGCCTCCGTCTCGCCTTCGAACATGATCGCGTTCAAGGTGAGGTAGCGCTTCACCTTCCCGCAACGGCGCGCGATTTCGGGGAGGTCCTCCTCGCGGAAGTTGACCCCGCTCCGCGCGCGCATATTGAAAGTGCCGAGGCCGAAATAAACGGCGTCGGCACCTGCGTCGAGGGCCGCCTGCAGGCAGACGAAGTCGCCTGCAGGGGCCAGAATCTCGGGGCGGATCACTTACTTCGTCGAGATGCGGTCGTTGTACTCGCCCGACTCGGTGTTGATGCGGATGACGTCGCCTTCGTTGATGAAGAGCGGAACGGGGCAGACGTAGCCGCCCTCGACGGTCGCGGGCTTCGTGACCTTGCCCGAGGCGGTGTTGCCCTTCACGCCGGGCTCGACCTTGATGACCTTGCGCTCGACGAGCTGCGGGAGTTCGACGCCGATGACCTTCTCGTTGAAGAAGAGCGCCTTGACTTCCATCTCGTCCATGAGGAAGTACTTCTTGTCGCCCATGACGTCGTAGGAGACGCGGATTTCCTCGAAGTTGTCGTCGGTGAAGACGAACGCGGTGCCGTCGTCGTACGAGTAGGTGACGGACTGCTGGATGAGCTCCGGCTTCTCAAACTTGTCGCCAGAGCGGTAGCTCTTCGTCATGCCGCCGCCGGTCATCATGTTGCGGAGCTTGCAGTTGTAGATCGCCTGGCCCTTGCCCGGCTTCGAGAAGTCGAATTCCGTGATTTCCCACGGTTCGCCGTCGATGAGAAGTTTGACGCCCTTGTGAAGTTCGCCGGCTCCGATGACTTCGCCCATTTTCTTACTCTCCTGTTCGTTTGGTTTTGAAATGATTCGTCTAGTATATCATATTTTCGCGCCCGGCGCTTGACTGACTCCCGATAGTCAACGCGAATGCCGGATCATCCCCGCAAATACGAGTAAATAGAGCGCCGGAAGAACGCCGCGCGCGAACGCTCGTAATCCGCGACGAATTCGCCGTCCGGGCACTCGGCCTCGGTAAGTCGCATGACTCTGGTCTTCTCGACCGGCAGATACTCGATCCACTCGACGGGAACGGAATGCCACTTCCCGTCGCCGCCGTAGACTTCCTCGTGATCGACGCGCTTCTCGCCGCGATAGCCGTGCGCCGTCACTCTGACATCGCTCACGCCGCTCGCGCGACGAACGAGCTCGGTCTTGAGGATGTTCCGGGTGATCGAGGCGGGATGCTTGAAGCGGTCGTCGCCGTAATAGTTGGCCGTCGCCTCGTGCTCCCAAAAGGACGAACTCTCGCCGCGGACGACGCTCCGCCAGATTTCCTCGTGAGTGCGCGTCTGCTGGTAAAGCGGAATCGCGAGGAGCGGCGCGAGCGCGAAATAGACATCGCGGAAATACTTCTCGTTGAAGCGGATGAAGTTCGACGCCGCGCGGTCGTAGTTCCAGTCGTGAAAGCGCTCGGGATCGGTATCGATCGCCGCCTCCGCGAGATGCCGCGGAAAGATGTAATTAAGCTTCCGGTCCTTGACGAAGACAAAATCGTCGCCGAAACCGACCTCGCGGTCTTTCATCAGCGCCATCATCTGCGTCTGCGCGAGCGCGGTGAAGAGGAGCCGGAACTCGACTTCGTTGTCGCGATCCTTCGCGTGGAACCAGGTCTCGAACTCGTGGTTCGCCATCAGCGTAAAATTCGAATCGTCCTTGAGGTTGCGCGAGAACGCCTTGAGCTTATGGAGCCGCCACCGCTTGCGGATGCCGTCGAAAAGGTCGTTGTCGTCGAAGCCGGAAGGCTTGCGCGAGAACTTGAGATTCGGCGCGGCGTCGTTGCCGTAAACGAGGACCTTGCTCTGAGAATACTCGGGCTTCGGCTTCGTGACTTCGGCGCGGAGAGTCTCGTACCGGGTAACCCGGCGACGCTTTCCGTCGACGCCGGTCTCAAATTCCGTCCACGAGATTTCCTTCGTCCCCACGTAGGTTTCGCTTCCCCACTCCATTTCCAGATACTCGCCGATCAGAAACGGATTCCCGTTGATGACGCCCGACTGCGCGAAGATAATCGATTTCCCGTCGTTAAACGAATCGTCCCAGTCGTAAAGCCTCCTCAGGTCCTCGAGCCGCCGCGCGGTGAAAAATGAGTCGAATTCGATCCTCGGCACCGTCTCCTCGATCAGTCGGACCGGGATATCCCAGGTGTAGAGTCGGTTGAGCGGCGCCATCAGCTCCCAGGCCTTTTTCTTCTCCTCGTCGAGCGCCGCCTTGCACCGGCGGACGAGATCGCCGGCCTTCACGAAAAGAATCGTCATCCATATCCCGAACGCGCCGCCGACGACGCCGACGAGAATCGCGACGAGCCGCGCCTCGTCGGTCAGCGAGTCATTCGCCGCTATGAGGAGGCCGAAACCGATTGCGCAGGCGACATAGCCGAGCGCCATCAATACGCCAAAGAGCGTTCGCTTCGCAGTGGCGCCATCCAGCTCCCGCTGACATTTCTCGACGACCTTGGTCTGCTTCCGGCAGACTTCGACATCGATCCCCGATTCCTTTGTCAGCGCCTTGAACTTCTCCCTCGTGATCCGGGCGAACTTCTCCTTGAACCCGTCGCGATACGCGCCGAGCGGCTCGTAGACATCATCCGCCACCTTTCATCCCTTCACCAGTAAACCAACCTCTACTCTCTACTCACTTATCTCTTATCTCTTATCTCTTATCTCTTATCTCTTATCTCTTATCTCTTAAAAGAAAACGCCTCTCGCTTTCGCTTTCGTTTCAGCGGAAGCCGAGAACGGGATGCGCGTCGTATACCCGGCGCGCGCCGCGACGATCTGCTTCGTCGGCCAGTCGAAGACATCGGTGTTCCACTGGTTGACCGTGTCGTTGTAGAGCGAGCGGGCGGCGGTGATCTCCTTCTGCAGGTACGAGTTCTGCTGCATCGCGTCCGCAATCGCCGCGTGGGCCTTGAGCTCGGGATACGCCTCGATCTGCGGGAAGAGCCGGCCGAAAGCGCCGTCGAGCTGCGCCTGGACGAGATTGCGGTCCGCCCCGGGCGCCACTCCGCCGCGGAACGCCGCGACCGATTTCATGACGTCCTTATCGAGATCGACCGCCTTCTCGACGAGCTTCGCGACGTTCTGGAGAATCTGGACGCGCTGTTCGAGATAGTTGTCGATCGTCGAGGCATCGGCCTGGATTTTCTGCTGGAGCTGACGGAAATAATTCCGCGCGCCGATCTTCATGAAAAGAAAAACGAGTCCCGGAATGATCCCGAGGCACCAGAGCATGATTTCGAAAAGCGTCGAGCCGAAGCCGACCTTAACCGGAATCTGCTTTTCGATCACGTTCACGTCGCGCCCGGCGGCGTTCACCGGACCGGTCATTTCATCGAGTTCATTAGCCATCGCGTCGTTCCTTTTTTCTGGCGTTCATCCAAAACTTCCACCCCGCGGTCACGGGAAACTGATATCGCGCTTCGGCGGCTTCTCGCCCGGAAGTACATAATGGTTCTCGGCGCGGAGGCGGCTCATCACCTTGATGACCGACGAGGCCCACTTCACTTTCCCGGCCGGGCAGTAGCGCCCCGCGAACTCGAAAAGATTGCCGTTATAGTTCCGCTTAATCGTTCCCGCGGCCCAGCTGCCCTGGATATAAAACGACTTGTAGCCGTCCTGATAGCGGTGGGACGGGTGGCCGTTGTTCATCGGTCCGCCGATGCCGAACTCGAGCCCCGCCCGCCCGTTTTCATGGCGGCGGATCGCGGCAAGTAACCAGGTCTGTTCGTTGTTGAGATCGTAGTTAACCGCGATCTGACGGATCATCGCCCACTCGCGCGCGGGAATCGTCGGGCCCTTGTGAACGGCCGACACGGCGGATGTCGCCACGGCCGCCGGTTTCGGCGCCGCGCCGCAGACTCCCGCCGCCGCGAGCGACGCGACGCCGGCGAGAAGGAGAAATTTCCGGATCGCGTTCATCTTCAACCCTCCTTATCGGTCGGTGCGACCGCTGAGCATATCGTCGTCGTCGTCGAACGAGGACTGCTGGGCGACCGCTGCACCGCCCGTCCCGAGCGGCGAGATCTTCTCGTCGAGCATCTTGTTGACGGCGTCGAGCGTCGCAAAGATCGAGCCCTCGAGAATGTCGGTCGAAACGCCGCGCCCGCGGTAGGTCCCCGTCTCGTCGGCGATCTTCACCGTCACTTCGCCGAGCGCGTCGCGGCGCTCGGTCACGGCCTGAAGCTGGTAGTCGAGGAGCGAGAACGGGTGGCCGACGATCTTTTCGACCGCGCGGACCGAAGCGAACACCGGGCCCGAGCCGTAGGCCGAGTCGGTGACGTCCTTCCCGTTCCTGACGAGCGTGACGCACGCGGTCGAGTACATGTCGTTGCCGCTCGTGATGACGTAGTTCCTGAGCTTCCAGTCGTTCGCGCCGATCGCGCGGCCCTGCGCCGTCTCGACGAGCGCGACGATGTCGCGGTCCTCGATCGTCTTCTTCCGGTCGGCGAGGACCTTGAAGGACGCAAATAACTTGTCCTCGAGATCCTTCGCGATCGAGTAGCCGAGCTCCTGAAGGCGCTGGGAGAACGCGTGCTGGCCGGAGTGCTTCCCGAGGACGAGCGCCGTCTTCTTGACGCCGACCGACTCGGGGGTCATGATCTCGTAGGTCTTCACGTTCGCCATTACGCCGTGCTGATGGATGCCCGACTCGTGGGCGAAGGCGTTCGCGCCGACGATCGACTTGTTGGGCGCGATCTTGACGCCGGTGATCGACGAAAGGAGCTGGGCCGCCTTCGCGATCTCCTCCGTCTTGATCTGGTAGTCGATACCGTAGGCGTCGCGGCGCGTCCGGAGATTCATGACGATCTCCTCGAGCGCGGCGTTGCCCGCGCGCTCGCCGATGCCGCAGATGCAGCACTCGGCCTGACGCGCGCCCGCCGCGATGCCCGCGAGCGTGTTCGCGACCGCCATGCCGAGGTCGTCGTGGCAGTGCATCGAAATGATGGCGTCGTCGATGTTCGGAACGCGGTTCATCACGTTCGCGACCATGTCGTAGATTTCCTTCGGCGTCGCGTAGCCGACCGTGTCGGGAAGGTTCACCGTCGTCGCGCCCGCCTTGATGACCGCCTCGACGACCTTGCACATGTAGTCCTTGTCGGTGCGCGAGGCGTCCTCGAGCGAGAATTCGACGTTGTCGCAGAGATTCCGCGCGTACTTCACCGCCTCGACGGCGCGCTCGAGCGCCGCTTCGCGCGTCATCTTGAGCTTGTATTCGAGGTGGAGGTCGCTCGTCGCGAGGAACGTGTGAATACGCGGATGCTTCGCGCCCTTGACCGCCTCGTACGCGGCGTCGATATCCTTCTTGAGCGCGCGGCAGAGCGAAGCGACGACCGGCTCCTTCACCGCGAGCGAGATCTCGCGGACCGACTCGAAGTCGCCGGGCGAGGCGATGGCGAACCCCGCTTCGATGATGTCGACGCCGAGAAGCTCGAGCTCCTTGGCCATGCGGATCTTCTCCTCGATGTTCATCGAGTACCCGGGGGCCTGCTCGCCGTCTCTGAGCGTCGTATCGAATATCTTGAGCTTGTTCGTCATTTTCCTCTCCTTATCCTTCTAACGGAAATTCATATTATACTATAGCCCCGCGAAAACGGCAAACCGCCCCGCGATATCCGCGCTTTCCAATCGCCAACCATCCAACCTTTACCCTCTACTCTCTACTCTCTTATCTCTTATCTCTACTCTCTTATCTATCGGTCAGCGCGATCGTCGCGGATTTCGGCATCAGCGTCGCAAGCTCCTTCCGATCGGCGGGAGAGAATTCAAGCCCGAGCTCACGGAGCGTCTTCACCGTGTCGCCGTCGTTCGAGTACGACCCGACCGCGCCTTTGACCGGAGAGGTGATTTCGTAGCGGCGGAAGAAGCGCCCGTTCAGATTGAGATCCGCGTAAAGCGCGCGGCGGTGGACGGTCAGGGAGAAGCGCGGGTGCTTCATGACCTTCAGCTTCATTCCGGGGCGGAGACTTTTCACGTCCACGGCGGGATTGAGCCGCACGAGCGAGGCGAGGGTCGAGCCGTGCTCAAAAGCGATGCGCGAGGCCGAGTCGCGCTTCTTCACCTCGATCTCGGCAACCCACTGGGCGTTCGCTTCGTCGAAGAGCCGCTTCAGGTTGAGCCCGCCGAGGCGCTTCGCGAGCCGGTCGTCGAGATCGGCCGCGGGCTCGCCGGGAAGCGCGCGGAGCTGCTCGATCGCGTCGACGATCATGTCGGTATTTCCGAGCGTCTCGGCCTCGTCGAGCCGGAGAAGGAGGTTCTTCACCTTGAGCGGGCGAGAGGAGAGGCTCGAGTCGATCCACTCCGAGCGCTTCCGCTCGACCGGGGCGGCGGGAGCCGGCGCGGGCGCGGACGGCGCCTCGGCCGACTCGCCCGCGTTCGGCTTCGGCGAATCCGCGGCGTCGACGGCCGCGGCCGGTTCGTTCGCGCGAGTTCCGGTGAAATGCGCGCGAACCTTGTACCAGCCGAAGGAAACGGCGGCGAGGAGCAGTATCGCGACGACAACCATCCCGAACCGGGGACTCTCGCCCCGATTCAGTTCCGGCGAATACTCGATCCCGAATCTGCCCCTCGCAAGCGCCATTTACTCACAGGCGCCCTGAACGGCGCTGCGGAGAATCTCCATCGTCGTGCCGGGCGCGGTCTCGACGACGAAGCTCTTCTCCTTCGCCTCGACGATCGTCCCGACGATTCCGCCCGCGAAGATCACCTTCGCGCCGGCGCGGAGCTCCTCGATCATTTTCCGGCGTTCCTTTTCCTTGCGCTGCTGCGGGCGCCAGAACATGAAGTAGAAGAGCGCGAGAAGGAGGAGCATCATCGGCATCGGGCCGAGCGCCTGCATGAAGCCGGGCTGCTGGGCGGCCTGATCGGCGGGGGCCGCGCCTTCCACGGCCTGGGTTTCGACGGCCGCGGCGGGCGCGGCGACGGGGGCGGCGGCCACGGGGGCCGCGGTTACGTGAGTATCATTAAAGTTTCGCTGTGGCTTTGTTTTCTTGTTATTTCCAAGAGTTGAATCACCCGTCCGGCATCGCCGCGCGCATCTCCTCCATGAAGCGGTTGAGCGCGCGGACGTTGTGGATCGTGAGGAGGCGAAGGCCGAGGATCTCGTTGCAGGAGAGGAGATGTCGCACGTAGCCGCGCGTGAAGTTCCGGCAGCAGTAGCAGTCGCACCCTTCCTCGACGGGGGAGTCGTCCATTATCCATTTCGCGGCCTTGATCGCGACGTTCCCCTTCTTCGTGATCGCGGTCCCGTGGCGGGCGATCCGCGTCGGAATGACGCAGTCGAACATATCGACGCCGCGGGCGACGCACTCGGCCATCTGGTGCATGACGCCGAGGCCCATCACGTAGCGCGGCTTTTCCTCGGGGAGGTACGGGACCGAGGCGTCGACCGCCTTGTACATGAACTCCTCGGGCTCGCCGACCGAAACGCCGCCGATCGCGTAGCCGTCGAAGCCGATTTTGACGAGCTCTTCGGCGCAGTGGCGGCGGAGATCGTCGTAGACGCCGCCCTGGACGATCCCGAAGACCATCTGGCCGTCCGCGTGGGGCTCGTCCTTCGAGCGGCGCGCCCAGCGAAGGGTCTGCTCGACGGATTTCGCGGCGCGGGCGTAGTCGCAGGGATAGGGGAGGCACTCGTCGAAGACCATCGCGATGTCGGAGCCGATCGCCTTCTGCATCGCCATCGATTCCTTCGGTCCGAGGAAGAACTCGTGGCCGTCGAGGTGGGAGTTGAAGCGGCAGCCCTCCTCGGTGATCTTCCGCATCTTCGCGAGCGAGAAGACCTGGAAGCCGCCCGAGTCGGTGAGGATCGGCCCGTCCCAGTCCATGAAACGATGGAGCCCGCCGAAGCGTTCGAGGACTTCCTTTCCGGGGCGGAGCATAAGGTGGTAGGTATTGCCAAGGACGACCTGCGCCCGCGTCTCGACGAGATCGCGCGGCTCAAGCGCCTTCACGGTGCCGAGCGTCCCGACGTCCATGAAGACCGGTGTCTCCACGGCGCCGTGCGCGGTGACGAGCCGCCCGAGGCGGGCCTTCGTCGCGTCGTCCTTCTTTAGAACCTCGAAACTCATGGCGCATATTGTACCAAAAAACAGTGTTGCCGAGCGAGCAAAATGAGACACCCTGGGCGGGC
>R26__coassemble_187_pt1 | contig 42535 bp, 29 predicted proteins | sample R26__metabat2_high_PE_025 | metagenome-assembled genome bin R26 | reverse complement strand
CTCCACAAAAAATCCACAAAGTCTCCACACATTATTTCGCGGAATTTGATATACTATGTCATTTTATGTTGCGACGATACGTAAATTCTTGCGGTCTGCAGACGCTCGCGCCGACGCTTACTCGTCCTTGACGCAGAGGTGATAGTAGAGGACCTTGGACTTGCTGTCGGGGAGCTTCGCGGTCGAGACTTCGAGTTCGCCGTCCTCGAGGCAGAATACGACCGAGTCGCTCTGTTCGCTCTTCGCGCCGTCAGGCGTCGACGAAGTCGTGATCGCGTACTTGAAACCGCGCTTCGCGTTCGAGAGCGTGAAGGCGATCATATCGCCGTCATCGTCGTCGAGATAAGAGTCCATATCGGTGACCATCGGCTTATCGACCGAGAGCGTCGCCTTTACGAGACCGCCCGTCCCGCGCGTCATCGTATAGTATGAGGAAACATCGATCTTCGTCGTCTCGTCATCTTCGGTGTACTCGGTGTAGACCTTGAATTTCGCAAGGTCGTCCTCGCTGTCGCGGACATACACCTCTTCGCCCTTCACGATATCGACCCGCTCGCCGAGCGGAACTACTTCGTACATTCCATCCGATGTAACGACGTAATACCCCGAAACCACCGCGTCGATCGGATTGACGCTCCACGAGCCGCCCGAAGCCGCCGCGTTCGATCCACTCGCGAGCGCGCCGTAGAATGTCCCTTCGGTGAACTTGATCGCCGCGCTCGACACGCCCGCTACGTAATTCGTTGCTCCGATAACGCCGGTTCCGCGCACCGAGCTGTCGGTGATCGTGATCTCGCCACCGTTATTGACGAGCGCGGTCGTGGTCGAATACCACGCGTGGCCGTAGAGGTCGATCGTGATCGCCTTCGCGGTAGAGTAAGTCGCCGCGTCATCGTCGATTCTCGCAACGACCTCAACGTTCGTCCCGGTCGCCTCGCCCGAGGCGATCGCGGCGAACGCGAGCGTCATTGAGTTGTAGTACTTGTAGCTTTCGGTCACCGTACCATCATCGCCGCTCGTATACTCGACAACGCGGCAGGTAGCGGGCTTGATCCAGATAATCGAGCCGGACTGGATGATGTAGCCGTCGGGGAGCTCGGCGTTCGCGTCGAGAACGGTGATCGTCGCGAGCGAGGTGTTGTTCGTCCGCGCGTCCTCGGCGAGCGTATTGATCGCGCGCTCGAAGGTATCGTAGAGCGACGAGTCGCCGATTCGCGCGACCGCGCTATCGGAGTTCGCGAGATAGTCGTAGCCGTCTTCGGTGTACGAGACGTAGGTCTTCGTGCCGAGAGTATAGGTCGAATCCTTCGGCACCGCGAGATATCCGCCGTTCGCCATCACGGTGTAGGTAGGTTTATCCCACGCCGGCGCGGACGAGAGCGTGAGCGTCCCCGCGCCGTACTTGTCGAACGCCGCGCTCGTATTGCTCGCGTCGAGCGCGGTAGCAAAGACGACGTCGCTCGCGTTCGAAACCGCAATATTCGCGGTCGAGTTAGTGATCGCCGAAGAGATATCCGTGGTCACGCCCTCGGCGAGTCCGAGGATGCCGCCAGTGAACTTGATCGGGGTCAGATACGAGGAATTCTGCGACGTGCCGGTGAAGACGTTGTCGGCGGTCACATCGAGAACGCCGCCCGCGAGCTCGATCGCGCGGAGATAGCGTCCCGAGAAGGTGACGGTGCCCGTGCCGGTCTTCCTGAGCAGGGTGCCCTTGTCACTGTCGAGCGCGATAGTCGAATTGAACCAGTTACCCCCGAGCGTCGCGTCGGTATTGAGCGCGCCGATCGTGATCTTTCGCGCACAGGCATTCTTCGCGCTCCCGATATTGAACTGCGGCGCACCCGAGAGTTCACCGAACTCGTAATCGGTAGTGTAGCTGTCCGTAAGCTGGTAGCTCCCGTTCTTCGAGGCGTTGTACGCTTTCACCTTGCCGAGCGGGACACCCGTATGCAGTTGGGTGTTGTTGCGCGATATGCCGCCATTCACGATCTCGATCGTGCCGGTGAACGCGGTCAGATCGCCGTAGAACGGCGCGTTGAAGCGGCGGCCGTCGGTCTTGAGATAGCCGGCCCCATTCACGGTAGGCGAGTAAATGTAGACCCCCGAGGTGATCTTGTCGGTGAACGCGCCCGCGATCACCGCCGGGGTCGCTTCCGCCGCGCTGATGACGAGATTCGGATAAACATAGCTCGTGCCCGCGGTCGTGCGCCCGAAGCCGGCGTTGTTCCCGAGGGTGATCGTGCCGGTGCCGTAGATGGTGCCGGTAAAATAGATAATCGAACCCGTCCCGGTCTTGAGATGGGTGAACGCGCTCGTCCCCGTAAAGGTGACCGCCGCGTCAACGATCATCGAGTCGCACTGCGGCGCGGTGCACTCGACCGCCGCATCGCTCGCGAACGCGGCGAAAATCCCAGCGGTCGGGTACGCTGTCGCGGTCTCGCCGTTCAGTACCCAGTTACCGGCCGTCTCCCACGAGCCGCTCGTGCCGCCGTTCCAGATATAGTAGCCGGCGGGATAGTAGAGAACGCGGTTATCGGAGAGCGTCTGCTTGTAGGTGTTGGTTCCGCAGGTGCGATCGGTGCCAGCCGGCATGATGAGGAGGCCCTCGGTAACCGTGATCGTCCCGATCGCGCCCTCCGCGAGCGCGGTGGTGAACTCGATCGTACCGAGCCCCTCCTTAGTCATGTTCCCGGTAAATCCGCTCAGCGTCGCCGCGGTCGAGACCTTGTAATTCGCGTCGAGTTTAAGCGAGATATTGTGGCTCGTCGCGGGCGAGAGCGCGATCTGGTCGGCGGTGAGCGCCGGATTCAGATAGAGCCCGCAGTCGCCGGTAATCGACATCTTCGCGATGCCCGAGCCGTCCGCGGCGATCGTCGCATCCGAATCGAACCACACCCAGCCGGAATTGAGTTCGAATTCGCCGACGCTCGTCGCCTTAAGCTTCAAAAGCCCCGTCCCCTTCTTGACGAGCTTATTGCCGTTGAAATTCGCGGTTGCGTTGCTACCGATATAGTTCGTGGTGTTTAAGTTACCGACCTCAATGGTGACATTCGTGCGTCCCGCGAGGGTGAAGCACAGCGCGTTGAGCTCGCCCATCTTGTAGGTGACGTCGTCGACCATGAACGGCGAGGTGCCGTTGGAGTGTCCGATTTTGTAGCGCGCATTTTCCGAAGTCCCCTTGGCACTATAGAACTTCGTGCCGTCACGCTCGAAGTTCGAACGTGCGCCGCCCTGGAAGTAGCCGGTGAATTCGCTCGCGTCACCATAGAAGTACGCGCCGGACCAGTTGCCGCCCGCGCTCCCATTCTCGCAGCAGATGAAATTGCCGTCACCGGAGAACCTGCCATTAAACCAAACCTGTTCTAAGCCGTTGAAATGGTTCGTGCCCTTCACGATGACGTCGCAGTCAATGGTCGCGGTCTTGTTCTCGGACTCATTGAAGTCGAGTCCGTTCATCGTGAGCGTGCCGTCGCCCCACGCATAGCCGATGCGGAAGTATCCCGCGAGCGTGATGTCGCGCTCAAGGAGGAGATTCATCGCGACCGAGCGCGTCGTGGTGCTCGAAGAAGTGATGACGAGCTCGCCCTCGCCCGGCGGAATCACCGCCTCGTCGCCCTCGCCCGGCGCGGTCGTCGCAGTCTCAGACCCGACCTTCCAGTTGCCGGCCGTTGCCCAGTAGCCGTCACCCGCCGCACCGGTCCAGACATACGCGGAGCCGTAATCGACGACTACCGCGGGATGCGACTTGGAATTGGAGCCGGCGATCACCTGCTCGACGCGGTTCGAGGTGTAGACGTTCGGGACGTAAACCGTGCCCGCGGTCTCGAACTGGATCGTTTCGGGAATCGTGTCGCGGTTCGCGATCCGGATCGTGCCGCCCTTCGTCGAAACGAGCGCGGGCATATTGGTGACGCCGCAGATGAATTCGCAGTCTCCCGTCCCGACCCACTTGATCGTGTTGTCCGCATTGCCCGCGCCGTCCGGCCACGTGCCGTAGAGCGCGCTGTCCTTATTGAGATAGCCGATCTCGATCGTATTCCCGGTCGCGACGTCATTCCCGGAGCCCGAGAGCACCGTCGGCGAAAGGTTCATGTTCAAGGCGCCGTACTTGATCGTCTTGTCGGTCATGCGCCAGCCCCAGGCCATGATTCCGCCCGAAGCGCTCGGTGTCTTGCCGTCCGTATACATGTTGACGCTCGCCCCGCTCAGGTCGAGCGCGGTCGCGAAGCAGATCGAGCCGTTCGCGTTCGTCTTCAAGGCGCCGTTGATCGTGCCGGTGAAACCGCTCAAGTCGCAGTTATCGAAATAGATCGTGCCCGAGCCGTTCTGGGTGAGCGTAAGCGCGCCGCCGCCCGTTAGTCTGCCGCCGTTCAGGACGAAGCGCTGCTTGTAGTTGTTTACGAGCGTGCCGGTCGAGCCGGTCTTGACCTCGACGTCGCTGTAGATGTAGATGTATTTCACGTTGCTGTTGTGAACGACGGTGCCGCCGTCAAGGACGAGCTTCGTCCAGTTGACTTTCACGTCCGCATCCGTCGCGCTGTAATCAAGCGTCGCATTCTTCAAGGTGACCGTGACGTCGCCGGCATACGTCTCGCCGGCGAGCGACCAGTAGCCGTCGCCGGACGCGGAAAGCGTGACGCTCTGCGTAAGCGCCGCGGCGATCGCCGCCCCGGCCTTGACGGTTGCGAAAGTGACATTCTCGCCCAGCGTCATGTTGGTGTCGTCGTAATCGCCCGCGATCACGATCGAGGAACCGGCGGGAATGACCACACGATCGACGCCCATCTCCGGGGCGGTCTCGGGAGCCGAGCCGTTCAGCTCCCAGTTGGACGCCGTCGCCCACTCCGCGCCGCTCGCGCCGACCCAGGTGTAGACGGTGCCGCTCTTCAGATACGAATAAGTCGAAACCCCGCTCACCGTGTTGGTGGTGAATTCATAGCCCTCGAACGCGGTCGGAATCGGCTCCACCTCGAGCGAGGTGACGAGCACCGCGCTCGTGCCGGTCATCCTGATCACGCTCGGCGCGGTCGTGTTCAGCGTCACCGTGCCCGCCGCAACCTCAAGCGTGCCATTGGTCGTCGACAAGGTCAGCGTCAAAGTCGAATCATCACCAACCTTCTTAATCGTATTGGAGTCTGCATACATTGAGCCGGAAATTGTCGACGCTGAACCCGATAACGCGCCAACCTCCAACATAGTATTAGAACGGGCCTGCAATGTAAATGCCGTGTTCTCCAACTGACCAAACTTGTAAGTGCCGTTTACCTGCAAGCAGTTATATCTAAAGCCACTCGAGCTATTCTCCACGCCGAAGTGCCAAGAGGCCTTGCTACCATCAAATGGCACAACATAGAATCTGGTGCCGTCGCGTGTCCAGGTTGCACGGGTGCCGCCGGAATAGGAGCCTGTGAATTCAGACACATCGCCATAGAAACTAAAGCCCGGCTGATTACTGCCGCTCGTATTGGAAATCGCGCCTGAACCTGACAGCGTCTTTTTAAGAATAATCGCCTTATCAGATGTATTTTTAACCGAGCCCTCAGCGATCAAATCAACATCAATCGTGATATTCGCGGAAGGATTGATATTTACACCTTTAAGCGTCAGCGTCCCGACACCGGAGACATCGCCAAGCTGCATCGTTCCAGTAAGTGTAACATCGCGCGCAATGGTCAGTTTGCCACTTATGCTCGAAGAAGTGCCGGTAATCGTAAGCGTCTCCACTTCGCTGTTCGCGGGAATGTAGACGATATCGTCCTTCGTCGGTGCCGCCGAAGGCGTTTCACCTCCGAGCTGCCAGTTGGCAAGCGTATCCCAATCGCCGGTCGCAGCGGTCCCGACCCAGATATATGCCGCGGAGTTGTAGGCAATCTCGTCCGAGAATGTCGTGACACCCTCCTCCGTCGTTGCCTTGAACAAACGCACACCATCCTCGTACGAGATGGCAACATCCGACACCGTGGAGGTAATGGAGTGGTTATTGAAATCAAGGGTGACCAAGCTGGAAATCGTCACCGAATTCTGAAGTTCCGCGTCCGCCTGAAGCGTAATCGTATCACTTCCTGTCGCCTCCTGCACCGCGGCGTAGATCGACTTATACTCGGTCTCGCCGATCTTGGCAACGGTAGTCGCTTCCGACTCCGGAACTTCGAGCTTAAAGTTGTCGAGACCCGCGCGGACATTGTACGATTTCGAAGTGCCAACCAAATAAATCGACTTCACGGTATCAAAGGAATCGGCGATGGTGACATTGTTAATTTTAACGGTGCCGCTTCGATCTTTCACGGTTAGGGTCACGCCGGATGACGTACCGGTGATGATGAAGGTATTCCAGGACGCCGTTGAGGTTAGCTCGACGCCGCGCCCTGCGATCGTCATCGTGCCGACCGATGCGCCGTTCGCATACATGGTCGCGGTGGTGCCGGTGCCATTCGAAATCGTAAGATACGCTAGTTCCCCGTTCGTACCGCTAATGACGAGTCCGCTCGTGCCGCTCGAATAGCCCGCATTCCCTGAATAATCAAAGGTTAAAACATACTCGCTAGAGGAGACGGTCGGCACCTCGACAGTGCCACCGAAAGAATAAGTCGAATTGCTTAAACCCGTTAATGCGAGTTGCAGGAATTTGGATGAGGTGTCGTCGCTCAATGTCCGAGTTTCCTGCGACACGGTCGGCGTCGAGGCGCTGCTCGCGACCGAAAAATGGCTATTGAGCGTCGCGTCATAGCCGACCGTGAGATTGTAGGTATAGTTGGTCGAATTTTCGAAGTCCTGCGTCCAGACCGCCGTATAGTCGGTCGCCCGCGCCGTGAAGCCGAGCGCGAGCGCACCCGCCGCGACAATCGCGCCGAACGCCGTTTTGAATCGAGAATTCGCCATAATCTTCCCTTTCATAAAATCATCGGACCGGCGCCGCCGCGCCGTATTATTACTCCAAAGAATATCATTTTCATTCCCCATCCGCCCTACCCGAGAGGAAATGGAAAACGTCCACTAGATAAGCTAGATGTTCTAGCGCCGCTAGAACATCTAGAAAAGCTAGAAACGCTAGAACTGCTAGAAGAGCTAGACCAGCTCGCCCCTCAGCACCGGGGACAGGCCCCTTGGGCTTAGTTCCGAACCTTACTGCCCGGTCCAGGGGTTGATCACTTCAACGCCCATGCCGGAAAGATGCTTTACGTTCCTGCTCACGATAGACAATTGATAAGCTCCGGCGGTCGCGGCGATCAAGGCGTCCACCGAGGCCCGCGGTTTGCCGAAACGTTCTCCTACTCCAGACAGTCGCCCCCACATCAACGCCACTTTTTCGTCAATCGGCAGTATCCGGTCGGCAAACGGAAGCCGTATCTGATTATCGAGCCACGCCTCGAGTTTCAAGGCATGCTCGTCATCATCGCTTTTGGCAATACCCTTCTTGATCTCTCCAATCGTCATGACCGAAAGATACAATGACGATGGATCAGCCTCTTTCAGCCAGGAAATCACCCCTTTATCGGGAGACCTCTTATTCAGCTCACTGAGAACGCATGTGTCGAGCAAATACTTCACAGATCAATCTCCCGGCCGAAGTCACCATGATCGCGTTCAAATTCGATCGGTTTATCCGAACGAGGGCAGGCAAGAAGCGCGTCCACGAAATCCGGCACTTTGCGGTGCCGCTTTACATATTCGCCGTACGTTATCATCACCACGACCGGTTCGCCGCGACGCGTCACCACCTGAGGTCCCTTCTCAGCGACCATTCCGATCACCTCCGAGAATCTGCTTTTCGCATCTTGTATCGCCCAAGTCATCACCTTCTCCTTTTTCAACCTAGTCAGATAGTCAGAATGTTATCAGATTCACGCCTCCTCGTCAAATATCGCACTTGCGGCGCAACTTCGCAACGATGTCGGGCCGGGATTCCGCGAGATTGACGCTTTCTCCGGGATCGGCCTCGAGATCGTAGAGTTCCGGCTCCTTGCGGTTGACAAGCTTCCATTTCCCCGACCGGACGCCGAACGCGCCCCACCCGGGCTGCTCGATAAGCTCGGTTCGCCCATTCGGTTCGCCATTCACGATCACCGCTCCGAGGTCGAGCGAATCGCGCATCGAACCCGCGGGAATCTCCGCGCCGACGATTCCCGCGAGCGTCCGGGCGAGGTCGGTCTGGGAGACGAGCGCCCGGCTCTCCGCGCCGCGCGCGATCTCGCCCGGCCAGGCGGCGATGAACGGTACGCGCGTCCCGCCCTCGTAAGGGCCGTACTTTCCGCCGCGATACGGGCCCGCCGGATTGACCCCGGCCCACGCCTCGCGCGCGCCGTCCTCGTAGCCGTCGGCGATGTACGGCCCGTTATCCGAAGTGAAGATGAAAAGCGTATCGTCGAAGCCGTGGCGCGCGAGCGAAGCGCGGACCTTCCCGAGCGCGTCGTCCATCTGGACTACCGTGTCGCCGCGGATTCCGAGATCGGTCTTCCCGCGATAGCGCGCGTTCGGGTCGCGCGGCACGTGGATGTCGCTCGTGCAGAAATAGAGGAATATCCTCCCGCCTTCGTTCGCCGCGAGGAACTTCTCGGCCTCGCCCGCGAGCGTGTCGGAGATGTCCTGATCGCGCCAGAGCGCCGCCTTCCCGCCGCGCATATGGCCGATCCGCGAAATTCCGTCGACGATCGTCTTGTCGTGCTGGCGGTCGCTCGGCCGGCCCCACGCCTTGAGGAGCTCGGGGTTCGTGCGCGCGGTCACCTCGCCCTCCCACTCGCGCTCGTTCTTCGTGTAGGCGATTTCGATCGGGTCGTTCGGGTCGAGACCCACGACTTCGCCGTTCCTGAGGAAGACGGTCGGGACGCGGTCGGCGGTCGCCGCCATAATGAAGGAATAATCGAAGCCGCATTCGTTCGGCCCGGGCGAAACGCGGCGATTCCAGTCGATCGGCGCGTCGCCTTCGCCGAGGCCGAGGTGCCACTTCCCGATCGCCGCGGTCCGGTAGCCGGCCGCCTTCATCATCGCGGGGAGCGTGAGCTTTCCGCTACCCGCGCGCGGCAGAATGAGTTTCGCGTCGCCGTCGAGAATGTTCGTACCCGGGCGTCTGAACGCGTAGTCGCCCGTCAGGAGAGAATAGCGGCTCGGGGTGCAAACCGCGGTCGGCGAATGCGCGTCGGTAAAAAGGCGGCCGTCCGCCGCGAGCGCGTCAAGATTCGAGGTCGGGATTCGCTTCTGGCCGTAGGTCGCGGTATCGCCCCAGCCGAGATCGTCGGCATAGAAGATTACGACCGCCTGAGGACGATGGCGCGTCTCGCCCGCGGGCAAGGCGTTCGCCGCAGCGAACGCGGCGGCGGAAAAGATAAATTCACGTCGATTCATAAATCATGCTTTTTGAGGATTTCATTGACTAATTCCGCGACCGACGGCCGCGCCGCGACACGGGGGACGAAGCCGAATCGCTCGAGTTCCGCCGCGGTCGTTGCTCCAATCGCGAACGTCTTAAACCCCGTCGGAATAAAGTCCTTTCGCACTGCGCACTCCGCACTCAGCACTCTGCACTCAGCACTCCGCACTCCGCACTTTCCCGGGGCCTGTCCCCACGCGGCGAAGATCCGCCGGACGCTCGAGGCGCAGGTGAACGCCGCCGCGTCGAACGCCGAAAAGTCGATCCGCTCCGTCACCGCGACCGGCTCGTTCGCGTACGCGTCGACCGTCCGGTACTCGAAGCGTTCCGCGAGCGACGCGAGGGTGTCCGGTACGCCTTTCGCCTTAAGTCGCAGAATTCGCGCATTTTCCGGTAATTTTCGCAGCAACCACTCAAGGAACTCCGCCGAAGTCCGCTTCCCGATCCGCAACAGACGGGGACAGTCCCCCGCGATTTTAAGGGGACTGTCCCCATTTTTGCGGGGTCTGTCCCCTTCGATTTCACGGGGTCTGTCCCCATTTTTGCAGGGACTGTCCCCATTTTCGCAGGGTCTGTCCCCTTCGAATTCACGGGGACTGTCCCCACTGATTTTCGGCGGAAGCGCGGCGAGGGCGTGGCGGCTCGTGACGACGACGTGGGTCGCCCAGGCAAAATCGGAGGATAGGTCTGGGGCGAGATTCACGATCCGGCCGACCGGGATTTCGGTCACCTGCGCGCCGCGCCCGCGCAGAAGCCGGGCGAGTTCGCAGGGTCCGGGGAGTATCGTCGGGACGAGGATCTTCATCGGCGTTTACGGCGCGACATAGGAGTGGAGCCCCGCGAAATGGCGGGAGAAATTGACGACCGTCGCGGTGAAGACGATCAGGGCGACGCCGGCCCAGTGGAGATATTTCGCCACGGGGGAGCGGCGGAAAACCGTAAACCGAACGAGGAAGACGAGCCAGGTCGCGAGCGCGGCGCACTCCTTCGGGTCCCACTGCCAGAACGCGCCCCAGCTTTCCTTCGCCCACAGCGAGCCGGTCGCGAGCCCGACCGTCATCAGCGCGAAGCCCCACGGCCCCGCCTTCCGGAAGACGCCGAACGCGGTCACGATCAGAACGAGGTAACTCACCGCGTAGGAGACGATGTGCGGGTAGAAATAGACCGAATCGCGGAGATTCGAGGAACCGGTCGCGACGAGGCGGCGCGTGACCTGCTCGGTCCGCTTCACCTTCCCGGTCGCGAATTCGGGGATGTTGTAGCTGAAGATCCGCTCGCGGTGCTCGTCCGGGTCGCGGACCGGGATGATGAACGGCTTCGAGAACCGGCCCGTCGCCGGATCGAACGCGGCGAAATACGGCCGCGTCCGCGAACCGTCGTCGCGCCGCGAAGAGAAGACGAACCACTTTCCGTCCGACGAGAATGTATGGTAGCTTTCGACGTCGGCGGAATTAAGCTCGACGAGCGGCCGGAGCGAGTTCTTCTCGAGATCGATTTCCCAGAGGTCGGCTTCGCGGTGCCAGATGTGGAACTGGCCGTACGGCCCGACCGTCATGACGAGCCAGCGCCCGTCGCGCGAAACGCGCGGAAGAGTTACGCTCCGGCGCGAGAACTTCCCGTCGACCATCATCCGCGGCGCCGAGAAGGAACGCGTCGCCGCGTCGAAATCGCGGACGACGAGATCGTAGAAGAGATTCGTGTAATTCGCGCTGATGAGTTCCGCGCGGTCGAGCTCGTTCGTCGGCATCGTCCCGCCGAAACCCGTGCGCGCGCGGCAGCTGTAGAGTTTCGTCCCGTCCGGCGACCAGGTCGGGAAGGTCTCGAAGACCTCGTACGAATTCTCGATCGGGAGAAGCTCGTCCTTCGCGAGGTCGTAGAGCGCGAGATCACTCCGGAGGTCGATGACCTCGATCTTATCGCGGTGCTCGCGGTAGAAGAGCTGGCGCGTCTCGTTCTGAGAGAACGCGATGAAGTCGCCGCCCGGGTGCCACGCGGGATATACGCCGCCGCCGATCGCGCCGTCGCGCTTCAGATCGACCTTGCGCTCGCCGTATTTCTTCGAGACGATGACCGTGCCGCCCTCGTAGGCGCGGACATGGAAAAGATACTCGTCCGGGTCCGCCGCGTTGAACGTATGGCAATTTACGCACTGCTTCAATTGCGACTGCGAATTCCGGTAAAGCGGCCGCTCGTCGAACGAGGTGAGGTCGCGCTCGTAGATCCCGAGTTCGCTGAAGCCGGTGTAGCTCGGCGGAATCAGCCGGTACGTGAGGACCGGGTCGATATCCGTCTCGGCGATGCGGTTTGTCGCGACGAGATCACCCGCTGTCAGCACGACGTCCTCGCCCCGGTGCCGCCCGAGGAACTTCTTCCACTCTCCGCCATTCCACCTCGCGACGCCGCCCCGGACCTTCGCCTCGAGCCGATCCCCGTCCGCCGCGACGAAGTAAACTCCATCCCCGCCCTCAACGGCGAAGTTCAAGGGCGCGATGTTCGGCGGCATCGTGATATTCGCGTAGTCGGGCCAAATCGCGGCCGCGTCAGCGACGATTGTCAGGGCGAGTGTAAGGAACGAAAGTACCGTGCGCATAGCGGTAGGTGGCTGTAGTTTGAAGGTTCTGCGCGATGCGGCTTTCGATCGCGCCGGGCCGGATCCGCGCGGCGAGTTCGCGTTGTTCGGCTCCTTTGAGCGAATTGAGATAATCGAGGACCATCACCTGTACGGGCGGCGACCACGGGCGCGGAGCTGGCCAGAAGTGGTCGAGAAGATTGAAATTCTCGGTCAGTATCTTCCCGTCGTTATTGAGGATCGCCGAGGCGATGAACATCTTCACCATCGGCTCGGTCGCGTTCTTGAGATTGTGGTACGCGTCGTAGATGAACGTTTCGATCGAATCGGGATCGGTCGAGAAAAACGGGAGCCCGCGCGACTCGGCCCAGAGCCGCCAGACGCGGTTCATCTCGGCGAGACGCGAGAATTCCGCGTAGACCGGCCCCGACTTCCGCTCTCCGCGCAGTATCGCGAGCCGCTCCGCCGCCTCGGCGCCGCGGAACGGAATCCGCGCGAACTCGCGGTAGTGATTGTACGCGAGAGCCTTCTCGCCGAGAACGAGCGCGATGTCGCCGAGCGTCGCGAAATGATTCGGCTCGAAACCCTTCGTCGACGCCTGTTCGTAGATTTCGCGCTGCGCGACCTGCAGGAAGCCGTAGCGGTAGAAGACGTAATAGCCGTCCATCAGCAGCTCCTGCGCGTCGTTCGAGTTGTGGCAGGTCGGAATCGGGTAGGCGAAGAGCTCGTCCGCGACCGTCCCGAGCCAGTACTGGGCGAGAATCCGGTACGCTATCTCCATCCGGAGCGTGTCGTGCTTCGCGTCCGCGCGCGCCTTCGCGGCGAGCGCCATCACGCCCTTCCAGTCGCCGCCGCGCACGGCGCGCTCCATCGCGAGCTGGGTCGCGACCGGCGTCCGGTCGACCGCGAAGCGGAAACCGTTCGAGTCGAGGAGAAGATACATCGTCGAGCGCCCGCGATAGACCGCGGTCGACGCGAGAGCGAAAGTGAAGACGGCGAAGAAGACGTGGTGCGCGATGTACGACGCGTGGTGAACGACATACGCGGGATGGCGGACGACCGCGCGGCGGCAGAGTTTCGGAACGCGCGCGATCGCAAGCGCGGCGAGCGTCAGGAGCGGGTAGATCCCGAGCGGCACGAAGAGGAGCGGATAAAAAAGCGCGAGCTTGGGAAATTTGCGCGCAATCGCGAAAAGCGCGAACGCCGCCGCGAGCCCGAGCGCGTTGAAGATCGCGAACGACGGCTCGTAGACGACCCAGACCGAAGCGCCGAGAGAGTAAAAAGGGAAAAGTAAAAGTGAAAAAGATAAAAGGAGAAGTGAGATGTGGAAAATGATTGCAGACCGAAGCGAACGCGGGCGGGGAACGGCCGAGAGAATCGCGAGATAAAGGACGAGCGCGACGAGCGAGAACGCGAGAACCCAGAGCCGGTCGACGAGGCCGGTCGTCATCACGAGGCGCGAGACGTAGCGGAGCAGCCCGCCCGCGTGATCGCCCGGGAGCGCCATCTCGGCGAATCCGCGCGAATCGAGAAAGACAGTCGTCTTGTCGGCGAGTTTCCAGATTATCTCGCGCATCGCTTCAGGCGTCGACCTCGATCTCGAAGAGCCACTCCGGGCGGCAGACGTCCGCGACGACGACGAGCGGCTTCACTCTCAAAAAACTGTACGGCCCGTCGGGCGCGAGACGCGAACGCGCAAACGCGACGTCCTTTTCGTCGCGGCAGTACGCAATCGCCCGCGTGACGTCGCGCCAGGACTTCCCGCGGCTTGAAAGAATCGCCTCGACCGTGTCGAGCGTAAGCGAAAGCTGCGCGGCGAAATCGCCCCGCGAGGCGACCTCGCTTCCATCGAGCGCCGCGGTGCCGCTAACGTAAAGCCGCCCGCCGGTCTCGGCCGCGCGCGAGAAACTGCTCCCGTAGCTCGCCGCCTCGATCTGCATCGGGCTCGCGACCGGCGCCCAGCCGTCCGCGCCCGCGAAAAGGACCGCGGCCGTGACCTCGGGAACGTCGCCGCGAAGCCCGATCCCCGTCGACGCGGGGAACGGCGCGACGCCGCGCGCGGCGAAATGCGCGGTTCGAAGACGATTGAACTCGGCGTAATTCCCGCCGATATCACGAAGGTAGAACCAGGTCCGGACGACGTCGCGCCAGGTCTTACCGCGCGACGCGATGACCGCGTCGAGCGCGGGGAAGATATCGGCGAGCACCCCGGACGAGATAACTGCTCCGGTCGAACCGACGCTTCGCTCGATTTCCCCCAGCATCGGCTTCGCCCCGTTCTTATTCCGCCGCCGCGCCGTCGACGATCGCCTGCGCTCGCGCCGCGAGCTTCGGGTCGTCGAAGAGCGTGATCACCACGGTCGCGTACGCCGAGGCGTTGTGCGCGTCGCCGGAGGCGAGCGCGTTTTCCGCGAGCGCGAGGTAGGCGCGAGCGCGGCGGGAATTATCGGAAGCGTTGAGTTTCACGGCTTCGCGAAGCGTCTTCTCGGCCGCGGCGTGATCGCCAGCCTTGACCTCGAGTTCGCCGAGGGCGAGCGACGCGGCGGCCGCGTCCTCGGTCCGCACGTTTTCAGCAAACGCATTGCGATAGGCCTCGATCGCCGCGGCGAACTTGCCCTGGCCTTCGAGTGCCGCGCCTTCGAGGATGAAACCGGCCTGACGCCATTCGGCGCTGCCGCCGCGCTCGACGAGCGCCTTGCCGCACTTCTCGGCCTCCGGGAAGGCGCTCTCGCCGTCTTTGCAGGTCAGAAGGAACTTGCCGACCGAGCGGATCTTCGCCGCGGTCATGCGGTCGGTCGCGCCTTCGCGGACGAGTTTAACGTATGAATCCTTCGCCGCGCCGGCGTTCTCCTCCTCGAACTCGCGGTCGGCGAGAATGATCTTCGCCTCGCGTGACTGGTCGAGCGAAAGCCCGAGCGCAAGCGCTTCGCGCATGAAATTCGCCGCCTCGGCTTCGTGGTCGAGCGCCTTCGCCGCAATGCCGCGCCAGTAGAAAGCTTCGGCCCGGCGGTTCGCGGACTTCCCGGTCGCGATCATCTCCGCGAACGCGAGTTCCGCGGCCGACCAGCGTTTCGCCCGCGCGTCGGCGAGACCCTTCCGGAACATCGCCTCCGCCGCGGCGTCGCTTCCCGCGACCGACTTCGCGATCTCGACGTATTCCTCGACCGCCTCGTCCTCGCGCCCGGCGCGCTCGAGCGCCCAGGCAAGACGCAGGGAATCGGCCGGATCTCTGGAAATCGCCGCGCTGCGCTTCGCCGCCGCGATCGCCGCAGTGAGGTCGCCCGACTTTTCCGCCGCCTCGAAATCGAGCCGGCGAAGCGGCAGCTCCGCCGAGGCGCGATACTTGCCCTCCGGGTGCGCCGCGAGATAGCGGTCGAGGAGAGCGCGCGCCTTCTCGCGATCGCCTGCGGCGATTGCGCTCGCGCCGAGAAGATAATCGGTTTCCTCAGTGCCGCCCGCGCCGCAGATCGCCGAGCACTCGGCGTAGCGCCCGGCGAGATATTCGCTCCACGCCGCCATGTCGCGGACCGAGGCCTTCTTCGCGTCGTCGGGGTAGTTCTTGAGATAGCGCTGGAAAAGCTGCGCCGCCTGCGGGTAGCGTTTCGCCGCGTACGAGCGGGCCGCGGCGAGATACAGAGCCTCCCGCGCGACGGGGGAAGTCTTGTCGACGCTCAGCACGATCAATTCGCGGATCGCCGAAGTCTTCGCGCTCTCGTCGCTCTTCTCCGAGCGGATCGCGGCTGAGCGGAACTTCGCGTACGGCGCGTAGCGTCCCTTGGGGTCGAGCTCGGCGGAGCGCTTGAGCGCGTCAGCGTCTTCGGCGAGAAGGCCGTACTGGTAAAGCGCCTGGGCGCGGAGCGCCTTCGGAGTGAAATCGTTATCGAGCGACTTCAGGTCGGAAAGCTTTTCCTCCCGGGTCCCGGCGCAAAGCGCGCTCGAGAGGCGCGCGGCTGCGGCATGGCGCGAATTCGGCGCGGCCGCGAGAAGCTTCTGGTAAGTCGCGCGGGCCGCGGCCTTGTCGCCGAGCGCCTTCTCGCACTCCGCGAGGCGGTAGAGGACTTCGTCGGCCGCGAGTTCCGGGACGCCCTGCAGGGCGACATATTCCGCCTTCGCGTCGGCGTAGGCCCCGCGGTCGAAAAGCCGGTCCGCCATCGCCATCCGGTCGACGGCAAGGAGTTCGACGGCTCCCGACGAGAGCGCGAGGCCGATCGTTGCAGCCGCCAGTATCAGTCGCATCGGCATCGCTCGCCTCACTCTTCGATGTTGATGATGTCCGAAAAACCGGTGATCTCGAAGACTTCCTTGACCGCGCTCTGGACCTTGACGAGCTTGAGGCTGCCGCCCGCGGCCATCATCGCCTTCTGCGCGGTGAGCATCGAACGAAGACCGGCCGAACTCATGTACGGAACGCCGCCGAGGTCGATGACGAGATCGGTGATACCGTCGAGTTTCAGCGCCTCGTCGAGCTCCGGGGCGGTAGTCGTGTCGACGCGACCGGTCACCGTGACGAGGAGAGATTCACCATTGCGGGTTTTGGAAATTTCCATCTTGCTGACCTCCGGGTTCTTTATTTTTCGACTCTCAGACGCTCTTCCGGTCGCAGAGGGCCGAGACTAGGAGCGCCTTGATCGTGTGCATGCGATTCTCCGATTCGTCGAAGACCTTCGAATACTTCGATTCGAAGACCTCGTCGGTCACCTCGAGCGCGCCGCAGTTCTTCGAGACCTCGGTCTCGTGGTCGTGGTACGCGGGGAGGCAGTGGAGGAACATGAGCTTCCCGTCGATGTTGCCGGTCGCGCGCATCAGGTCCATGTTGATCTGGTACGGCATCAGGAGCTTCAGCCGCTCGGCTGTCTTCGCCTCCTCGCCCATCGAAACCCAGACGTCGGTATAGAGGACGTTCGCGCCCTTCACGCCTTCCTTCGGGTCGTTGATGACGCGAATCGTGCAATTGTTGCGCTTCGCGACCTCGAGCGCCTCGGCGAGGATTGCGGGCGCGGGTTCGAGTTCCTTCGGCGCGCAGCAGACGAAATTGAGTCCGCATTTCGCCGAGCCCATCATGAGCGAGTTCGCCATGTTGTTCCGCCCGTCGCCGACATAGCAGAGATTGACGCCCTTCAGCTCGCCGAAAGTCTCCTTGATCGTCAGGAAGTCGGCGAGAATCTGGGTCGGGTGGTAGTCGTCGGTAAGCCCGTTCCAGACCGGAACGCCCGAATATTTCGCGAGCGCCTCGCAGTCGGCCTGCTTGAAGCCGCGGAAGAGAATGCCGTCGTAGATCCGCCCGAGGACGCGCGCCGTGTCCTTCACGGACTCCTTCTTTCCGAAGTGGATGTCGGGGCGCGTGAGATACTCGCCGTTACCGCCTTCGTCGCGGATCGCGACGAGCGTCGAGTTGCGCGTCCGCGTCGAGCTCTTCTCGAAGATGAGCGCGACGTTCTTCCGGTGGAGGAGGTCGCCGCGGACCCCGGCCTTCCGCCTCGCCTTGAGCTGCGCCGCGAGGTCGATCAGATTGAGCATCTCCTCGTCGGTGAACGAAGTAAGCCGCATCAGCGAGCGTCCCTTCAGCGAATCCATCCACGTCAGCATTTTATTTATCCTTTCTATCTTCTCTCTTATCTCTTATCTCTTATCTCTTTCAGATGTGGCTCGGCGTCTCGATCCCGAGGAGTCCGAGACCGGTCTTCAGGACTTCACCGAAGAGCGCGCAGAGCGCGAGACGGGCGTTCCTGACCGCTTCCTCGCTCTTGAGAATCGGCGAGTTCTGGTAGAAGCTCGAGTAGAGCTGCGCGGTCTGGAAGAGGTAGTCGGCGAGGACCGACGGCTTGTACGCCTCGGCCGCCCTCACGACCGCGCCGGGGAATTCGAGTAGCTGCAGTGCGAGTCTTTTCTCGCTCGGCGTCGTGACGGAAAATCTCCTCAATGCTTCATGCTTCATGTTTAATGCTTCATGTTCGCTGCTGGCTTTTGCCAGCAGCGAACAGACGCGCGCGTAGGCGTACTGAAGGTACGGCCCCGAATTCCCTTCGAGCGCGAGCGCCTTGTCCCAGCTGAAGTCGATGTCGGTGATCGGGTCGTGCGAGAGGTCGGAATACTTGACCGCGCCGTAGCCGATCTGCTCGGCGAGGCGGGAATTCGTCGATTCGTCGATTTCTAGATTCGTCGAATCGGATTGACGTGAATTGACGATTTCGAGCGAACGGCGCTTTGCCTCGGCGAGGAGTTCGTCGAGCTTGATGAGATTGCCTTCGCGGGTCGAAATCGCCTTACCCTGGTAGCTCATGAGCCCGAATGGAACATGGACGAGCGTCGCCTTGACGCCCATCTTCCCGGCGATGTTGAACCACTGCTTAAAGTGGAGCTGCTGGCGCGCGTCGGTGACATAGATGATCCGCTCGGGGTCGTAGTCCTTCACGCGGCATTCGACGCAGGCGAGGTCGCTCGTCGTGTAGTTGTAGCCGCCGTCCGACTTCCGGACGATCGCGACGCCGAGCTTTTCCGCCTCGAGATTGACGACGAGCGCGCCCTCCGACTCGACGGCGAGCCCCATCTCGACGAGGCGCCTGACGACACCGGGCATCGTGTCGTTGTAGTACGACTCGCCGCGGTAGGTGTCGAACTTGACGCCGAGCTTCGCGTACATCCGGTCGAACTCGCCGATCGAGATGTCGATGAACTTTTTCCAAAGCGCGAGGTTCGCCTCGTCGCCCTGCTGAAGCTTCACGAGCTCGCGCTTGCAGTCCTCCTTCCAGACGCCGTCCTCCTCCTTCGCACGCGCGGCGGAAAGGACGTAGCACTTCTCGAGATTCGCGACCGTGAGGTTGTCGCGCTCCTCCTGAGTGAGGAGTTCGCGGTAGCCCTTGATGAGAATACCGAACTGGGTTCCCCAGTCGCCGAGGTGATTGTCGGCGATCACGTCGTAGCCGAGCGCGCGGAAGATGCGGTCGATAGCGTTCCCGATCACCGTCGAGCGGATGTGGCCGATGTGCATCTGCTTCGCCGCGTTCGGCGAGGAGTAGTCGATCACGATCTTCTTGCCCGCGCCGCTCTGCGGGATGCCGAGGCGGTGAGAAGCGGAGAGGGTGAGAAGCTGAGAGTCGAGCCAAGAGTTCGCGACCGTGAGGTTGAGGAAGCCGGGGCCGGCGATCTCGACCTTCTCGAAGCAGGCCTTGTCGAGCTTGTCTACGACCTCGCCGGCGATCGCGCGCGGATTCGAATGGAGCTTCTTCGCGATCTTGAGGGCGTCGTTACACTGGTAATCGCCGAACTTCGGATCGGTCGCGGGAAGAACGCGAACCCCGGAGAAGTCCTCCCCGGGGAACGCCGCGGTGAACGCGGCGCGGACAATTTCAGTTAAATCCATAATGAATAATCTCAATCAACTAATCAACAAATCGACGAATCGACGAATCGACGAATCGACGAATCGAAAAATTCTCAGTTCTCGTTCGCGGTCGCGAGGGAGAAGTTCCAGACGCCGGCGCCGCGGCAGACGTCGATCACCTGGACGAGGTTCTCGTAGCTCACTTCCTTGTCGGCGCGGATGATCACGGCCTGGCCGGGATAGAACTTCGCGATCTTCGCGAGTTTCTCGCCGAGCTGGACGAGCGTGATCTCGGAGCCGTTCACCCGGAGCGAGCCGTCCTTCGCGATGTTCGCGACGATCTCGCCGGGGAGACGGTCGGCCTCGTCGGCGCTCTTCGCGGACGGGAGCTTGATCGAGATTTCCGACTCCCACTGCGAGTAGACGCTGACCGTCACGAAGAAGCAGAGAAGAAGGAAGATGACGTCGAGCATCGACGTCAGCGAAACGGCCGCCGACTTAGGCGTTCTGCTGGGCGTAAATTTCATCGACTTTCTCCTCGAGGGCGGCGATCAGCTTGACCGCGCGGCGACGGAACCAGGCGTGGAGGACGAGGCACGGAATCGAGACGACGAGACCGAAGATCGTCGTCACGATCGCCTGGGAGACGCCCTGGGCGAGGACGACCGGCTTCGCGCCCGCGGAGACGTCGCTCGCGATGCCGCCGAACGCCTGGAACATGCCGAGCACGGTGCCGAGAAGGCCGACGAGCGGCGCGATCGCCGCGATGTCCGCGAGCCAGTCGACCGCCATGTAGACGCGGTCCGCGATCCGGCGGCCAGCCGCCTCGACGTCACGGCTCTTCGAGAGCTTCACGAGCGCGGCCTCGATGAACGCGCCCTTCCGCTGCGCGAAGAGAAGGTACAGAGCGATAGCGAGACCCATGACCGAGAGAAACGCGAGCACCCACATGAGGGGGCCCCCGTAATTCCATGCCTGACCGAAGGTGATTCCGTTCATTTTTGCTCCTGATGATTTTGACGAAAGTATTATAGCAAAATTTCCCGCCTCAGCCGCGCTCGAAGGCGCGGTGCGCGATGTCCTTGCGGTGGAACGCGCCCTCGAAGCCGATTTCGGCGACGCGGGCGTACGCGCGGTCGACCGCCTCGCGGAGATTCGCGCCGAGCCCGGTCACCGAAAGAACGCGCCCGCCCGCGGTGACGATACCGTCCGGAGTGGACTTGGTGCCGCAGTGGAAGACCAGGGAAGAATTCGTCGATTCATCGATTTCTGGATTCCTCGATTCCTGAATCGACGAATCGACGAATCGACGAATCGACGAATTCTCAAGGCCGGTTATGGGTTTGCCTTTCTGGTATGAACCGGGGTAGCCGGCGGAGGCGATGATCACCGTCGCGGCGGATTCGGGCTTGACGACGATGTCTTCGTCCTTGAGGCAGCCGGTCGCCGCGTGGAGGAGCGCCTTCGCGAACGAGCCGCCGAGGCGCGGAAGAACGGCTTCCGTCTCGGGATCGCCGAAACGCGCGTTGAACTCGACGACGTTCACCGTGGAGCCGCTCTTCGCGAGCGGACCGTGGGGGTTCGAGTTCTCGTCGTTAACCATCAGCCCCGCGTAGAGGATGCCGCGATACGTGATGCCGCGCTTCTTCAGTTCGCGGATGACGGGCAGGATGATCTTCTCCTTGATGAGCGGGAGCTTGTCGGCCGTCACGACCGGCGCGGGCGAGTAGGCGCCCATTCCGCCCGTGTTCGGGCCCTTGTCGCCGTCGAAGACGCGCTTGTGGTCCTGAGAGCTCGGAAGGAGGACGGCGTTTTCTCCGTCGACCATCGCGAGGATCGAGCATTCCTCGCCGTGGAGGAACTCCTCGATGAGGACCTCCGCGCCCGCCGCGCCGAACTTGTTCGCGACGAGCATGTCGTCGATCGCCGCCTCGGCCTGAGCCGTCGTTTCGGCGACGACCACGCCCTTTCCGGCGGCGAGCCCGTCCGCCTTGATGACGACGGGGAGTCCGTACCCGGGGAGCGCGGCCTTCGCCTTCGCGGCATCGGTGAAGGTCTCGGCCTTGCCGGTCGGGACGCGAGCCGCATCCATCACTTCCTTCGCGAAACGCTTCGAGCCCTCCATGCGCGCGCCGGCCGCGACCGGACCGAACGCGGGAATCCCGAGCGAGAGGAGTTTATCGACGAGCCCTTTCACGAGCGGCGCCTCCGGCCCGACGACGACGAGGTCGGGGTTGTTCTCTCGCGCCCACTTCGCGACCGCCTCGACGTCCTCGGCGCCCACCGCGACGTTCGTCGCGATCGCCGCCGTCCCGGCGTTACCCGGCGCGCAGAAAATCTCGTGCTTCTCCTCGTCCTGCGCGAGCCGCCACGCGATCGCGTGCTCTCTTCCGCCGGATCCGACCACCAGAATCTTCATATCATCCCTCCTTCAATATTTCATGCTTCATGCTTCATGCTTCATGTTTCATGCGTTAGAGAGGAAATACTCGCGAGCGTCAGCGAGCAAGTATTTCCTCTCTAACGGCCTTCGGCGCTAACTCGAACTTGTCTGGCTCCATCGAATACGACGCGCGGCCCTTCGTAAGCGAGCGGATTGCGGTCGAGTAGCCGAACATCTTCGCCATCGGAACGCGCGCGTGGATGATCTGCAGGTCTCCGCGCATATCCATGTCGAGAACGTTTCCTCGCCGCGAGTTGAGGTCGCCGAGAATCTCGCCGACCGATTCGGGCGGGGTCGTGATCTCAAGCTTCATGATCGGCTCGAGGAACTCGGGCGCGGCCGCCTCGGCCGCCTCACGGAAGCCCATCATCGCCGCCGAGCGGAAAGCGACTTCGTCGGAAATCTCGGGGTCGACAATCGTCGCGGAGAGGCACTCGGCGCGGAGGTCGGTCATCTGGAAGCGCGCGAGGACGCCGGTCGCGATGCCGTCGCGGAGACCCTGCTCGACGCACTCGAGAAGGTGCTTGTCCTGGACGAGATTCCTGAAGTCGCGCGAGAGCTCGACCTCGACGCCCTTCCCGCGCTCGAGCGGGCGGACCTCGATCTTCAGCTCTACCGCGTGGCGCTTGCCGCCGAGTTCGCGGTCGAAGGTGAAGTTCTTGAGGGCCGGCTGCGTGATCGTCTCGACGTAACTCACCATCGGCTTACCGGTGTTCGCGGCACACTTGAACTCGCGTTTCAGGCGGTCGACGAGAATTTCGAGGTGAAGCTCGCCCATTCCCGAAAGGATCGTCTGGCCGGTCTCCTCGTCCTCGCGGAACTGGCAGGTCGGATCTTCTGCGGCGAGCGCCTTCATCGACTCGACGAGCTTGTCCTTGTCGGCAGAGCTCTTCGGCTCGATCGCCATGAACATGACGGGCTGCGGCGCGGTGATGCGCTCGAGATAGCACGGCTTCATCTCCGAGCAGAGCGTATCGCCGGTCGTCACTTCCTTGAGCCCGACAATCGCGCCGATGTCGCCCGCCTTGAGCTCGTCGACCTCGATCTGGGTGTCGGCGAAGAGCCGGACGATCTTCATGATGCGCTCGCGCTTCTTGGTGCGCGGGTTGTACGCGTTCGCGCCCTTCTTGAGAACGCCGCCGTAGACGCGGACGAAAAAGAGCTTTCCGACGTAAGGGTCGGTCGCGATCTTGAAGACGAGCGAAGTAAGGAGCTCCGAAGAGTCCTGCTTACGCGTGATCTTCGCCTCGGTCTTCAGATCGGTCGCGGGAACGGGCGGCCGGTCGTCGGGCGAGGGGAGGTACGCGACGACGGCGTCGAGAAGCGGCTGGACGCCCTTGTCCTTGAGCGAGGTGCCGGCGAGGACCGGGACGAACTTCCCGGCGACGACCGCGCGGCGGATCGCGGGGACGAGCTCCTCCTTCGTGAGGTCGCCGTTTTCGAGGAACGCCTCCATGACGCCCTCGTCGACGTCCGCTACCTTCTCGACGAGCTCGGCGCGCGCGAATTCGGCGTCGTCCTTGAGCTCGGAAGGAATCTCGCCGACCGTGAAAGTCTTCCCTTCGGTCGCCTCGTCGTAGACGATCGCCTTCATCTCGATCAGGTCGATGACGCCCTTGAAATTCTCCTCCTTCCCGATCGGGAGGTTGATCGGCGCGGCGTTCGCCTTGAGCTTATTGCGGAGCTCCTCGACGACGCGGCCGAAATCGGCGCCCATGCGGTCCATCTTGTTGACGAACGCGACGCGCGGGACCGAGTAGCGGTCGGCCTGGCGCCAGACGGTCTCGGACTGGGGCTGGACGCCGCCGACGGCGCAGAAGACGCAGACGGCCCCGTCGAGGACGCGGAGCGAGCGCTCGACCTCCATCGTGAAGTCGACGTGGCCGGGAGTGTCGATCAGGTTGATCGTCGCGCCCTTCCACTCGCAGGTGATCGCGGCGGAGACGATCGTGATCCCGCGCTCGCGCTCCTGGACCATGTAGTCGGTCGTCGTGTTGCCGTCGTGGACGTCGCCGTGCTTGTGGATCTTCCCCGTGTAGAAGAGGATTCTCTCGGTGGTCGTCGTTTTCCCGGCGTCGATATGCGCGACGACGCCGATATTGCGTACGTTTGATAGCTCTGAACTCATAGATTGATTATTATATCAAAACATCACGCCTCGGCGCAAAAATCCGCCCGTCTAAGTCGAGCCGGCGCGAAGCTACATCCGCCGTTCGCGGACCCAGAAGAGAAAAAGAACGAGTGCGAGCGCGGCGAAGAAGCCGAGCCGGGCGTAACGCAGATTCGTCGCCGCGTCGGGAGCGCTCGCGGGGGCGGGAGCCGCGGGAACTGATTCCGTCGCGAGAGTGACCGGAGTCGGCGCGACCGGCGCGGGCGCGGCGAGCGAACCGCTCTCCGAGTATTCGGCGTGGCGCTCGCGCTTGAGCGTAAGGCCCGCCGCCTTGCGCTCGGCGGCTTCGGCGCGCCACTCGCGCATCTGACGCTCCCGGACGCGCGTCTCGCGGTCATAGTCTTCGAGATTCATCGCGCGCTTCACTCCTTGTAGGCGGGATTGACGGAATCGTTCACTTCCTGCCACGTGACCGTGTACGGATCCTGCGGCCCGACCGGGAGCCCGAGGTCGTCGACCGCTTCGGCGGAATCCTGACGGAGGCGGATATCCCAGTTGAAGTTGATGCCGCTCCCGGCAGTCGAGACGAGGCCCTCGTCGCGGCAGACGATCGAGCCGTTCAAGTTGAACGCGCCCGAGCCGGAACCGATCGTTCCGAAAATGCCGTGGTTGTTGTAGAGAACGGCGTCGATCTGGCCGACCGCGGTCGAAAGCGAATTGATGACCGAATCGGCGCAGACGGTGTCGCAGTACTTTCTGATCGACTGGTTTTCGGTAACGAGCTCGGTATTCTCGACGCGCTGCGTCGTATAGCCGATCACGCGGCCGCGGCGGTCGTACACGGGTACCTGGGTCTCGGTGTAGGTTCCCGTCCCGACCTCCGTCTCGACGACCTTCAGCTTCGAGCCGGTCACCTCGGTCACGTTGTAGCCGGCGGTGAAGAGGGTCGAGGAATCGGGATAGCCGATTTCGATATCGTAGTCGTCGCAGTAATGCTTCTGAAACGTTCCGCCGGTCGCGGAGATGTACTTGTCGATCGAATTGTGCCAGCTCGTTGTCGTCTCGTTCCCGACGACGATGTTCCCCTTCGCGACGAGCCCGAGAAGATCCGCCGACTGGTTCTTCTCGCGCGTCGATTCGGGGTCGGAGTCGGGATGGGACCAGCTCGGCGCGTTCACGTACTGGATCGAGCCGACGATATGGATGTTCCGCCCCGAGTAGATCGTCCCCTGGCCGCTCACATAGCCCTTGATGATGACATCGTTATCGACGACGACCGGGCCCGAGATGACGATCGGGTTCGACTGGGTGCCGACAAGAACGAGCGCGCCGTTGTCGGCGAGCGTCGCGTCGCCGCTCGGCCCGGCGCCGGAGTAGTGGGCGCTCACCGTGCCGCCCGCGAGCGTCCGCGTCGTTCCCGAGGCGTCGGTGTAGGTCGTCGTCGGGTAGGTGAGGCGGCCGCCCTCCTCGATCGCGTATTCGACGTAGTCCTTCATGTTCGAAACGTATGGCATCGGGAGCGCGTCCTCGCCCTCCGAAATGATGTAGTCGCCGGTCGTCGAGACGAGATTCTTCGTTATCGTCGTCGAAGAGCTCGGCGCCTCGTAGCCGCCCGCCCAGGTGCCGTCGTAGCTGTCGCTCGGCGGGTTCGTCGGACGCGCGCGGTTCGTCACGCTCGACCGGTACTTCGACGCGTTGTAGATCTTCGGCGAATTCGAGAGGGACACCGCGCCGTCGACGCCGAGAAGGTCGTTGACGGCCGCGTAGACATAGCCGTTCACGACCGACCCCGAGAGCGAAACGTTGCCGTTCGCGCGCATGTCGCCGTTGATGACGATTCCCGAGCCCGACATCCAGCCGTAGTTGTTGACGAAATACGCGTAGTCGAAGACATGGCTCTGACCGGTCGCGAAAAGGACGTACTCCTGGATCGTCGAGGTCGCCCTGAGCCCGTCCGGCGCCGTGTAGACCGCGGTCGCGACGACGGGGACGTATGCGAGCGAGACATTGGCCGTATGCTCGACCTTCCGCCCGACCGCCGGGTAGACGACGCAGCCGTCAATGTTCGTCGCGGCGACGAGCGTGACCTGGTCCGTGTCGCCGATCGTCCGCCCGTCGGCGGAAACCGTGTCGAACCAGTTGTATGCGACGCCCGACTTCGTGTCGACCTTCACGGAAATCGCGTTTCCGCCGCCCGTATGCGCGTCGAAACCGGCCTGGATCGCGGTCTTCGCGTACTCGATCCCCGAAATCGCGGCGAGCCGGCAGCGCGACTTCGCGAGATGGTACCGCGTCATCCGCGTCGTGTGGGCGACGTACGAGAGGCTCGCCGCGACGATCGCCGCCGCGACGAGGATAAGGCCGAACGTCACCGGCAGAATGAACCCGCGTTCAGTTTTCATCGAACGTCTTCCCCGAAATCGTTTTCTGCACCCGCCCGAAGACCGATACCGCGACGCGCTCGGCACGCTCATAGCCGCTCGCGGAATCGACGTACTTCAAATTGAGAAAATAGTACGCCCCCGTTTTATCGCTCGAGTCCTTCGCGGAATAGAACGCCTCGGAATCGACGAATCCCGTACCCTTGTGGCCGGAATCGAGCCAGGTCGACCAGTTCCAGGCGTAGGCGAGACGCGAGGGCATAAGCCAGGTCGGGTTCCGCGAATCGATGTTCCCGACGAGATAGCAGTCGTTGTCGGCGCGCGCGGAGTTCCAGCGCGAGCCGACCGTCCAGGAACTCGACGAAAGCGAAGTCGCGCGCGCGCCGTCGGTCGCGCCGACGAAGGGAACGGTCGCGGTGATCGAATAGTCGGCGCTCTGGTCGCCCGCCGAAAGGAACCCGCCGTAACGCCGGGCGGAGTTCTGCGGCGCGAGTTCGAAAAGGAGCTTGTCGCGGAGCTCGCGCGTCGCGAGCGCGAACTCGCCCTCGGCGTAGGCGCGCTTGACGAGCCGGTTGATGCCGATGAAGGCGAAACCGAGCTGGGCGAGGACGATGATCATGATCGAACTCGCGACCATCAGCTCCGCGACGGTGAACCCCTTTCGCATCGCACTAACCATTCGAGTTCACCCTCCCGAGGAGCGACCGGTAGACGCGGACCGGATGGTTGTAGCTTTTCGCGTCCGACGAACCGGAACGCGGGTAAAGAATCTTTCGCGCCGTCTTCGGCCCCCACTCGACATTGACGTCGATCACGCGCCCGGTGCGGTCGGGCGAATTCGAGATTACGGTGTAGCACTTCGGCGCCGAGCCTTCGTACCAAAGAGCGGGCATACGGTTTGAAGAGATGTTCTCCTCGAGCGTGAACGGCAGCTGACCGGGACGGAAATTGCGCGAGTAGTCCTCGTTGAAGCGTTTCCACGCGACGTCCCAAGCGAGCGAATCGGCGGCGAGGACTTCGGAATCCTCATGGACGACGCGGGCGCCGACGATTATCCCCTCGAAAAGCGCGAGCGTGACGAGGCAGAGGAGCGACCCCGCGAGCATCACTTCAACGAGAGAAAAACCGTTTCGCGCTTTCATGAACGTTGTTTTTCGAGAACGCTTTCGACTTCGGACGGGAGGGCGAGATAGCGCCGGACGGGGCCGCCCGCCGCCGCGGCTAGCGATTCGGCGAGTTCCTCGTCGAGCGGATCGAGGACGACCGCGAGGAGCGTTTTCGCGACCTTGCCGAACGGAATCGCGCCGCGAAGGCGCCGGACGTTCTCCGGGAACTTCGCGACGGTTTCTCGCGGCGGGTCGAACGCGGCGATGGGTACGGGCGGCGTACCGCAGCGGTCGGCGAGATAGGCGATCGCCTTTTCCGCGAGCGGCAGATTCTCTTTTTCGAGAATTTGCAATGCGGAAATAAGAAAAATCCCGTTCGCGGAAGCGGTCGCCTCCAGCTGGGCGCGGACGTTCGCAGAGTCCTCGGCGGCGAGGACACCGCCTTCGACGAGGATATCAACGAGTTTAAGCTCAGATTCTACCGCTTTCTTTGCGTTTTGCGCCTGAATTTCCGCTTCCGTCAGCTCGCGCGGCTTTTCCGGCGTAAGATCCGGAGCGGGGGCGGAAAGCATCGACGCCTTGAGGGCGAGCGCCTTCGCGGCCGGATCGGCGCAGGTCTCGAGCCGCGGGAGAATCACTTTGAGCGACTCGATATCACGGTCTCTAACTAAGATTTTCGCAAGAGTTACGAGAATCTTTTCCTCTTTAGCCGTTTCACCCTGCTGGTTGTAGGCGACGAGGAGAAACTCGAGCGTCTCGCGGTCGTCGGGCATCAGCTCGAGCATCTGCTCGAAATAGGCGACGCCCTCGGCGAGGCGCGCGTCATCCTTGTCTAAAGTCTTCTCTATCGACATGATAAACCCGTTAGCACCGCCTGTGCCAGTTCCATGGCATATCGCGTGCTAAAGTCTATCGTAATGTCTGATACGAGCACTTCATCCGCGCCGCTCAGGAAGCTGCGCATCCGGCGCGGCGGCGTCGAGGAGATCAAGAAGATCTCCGATCCCGGCGAATTCGCGATCGCGGCCGCCGACTATCTCGGAATCCCGCCGATTTCGATCCCGATGAATTTCACGCCCGCCGCCGAGCTGATGTGCGGTCTCAAGGCCGAGGCGTGGAGTCGCGTGAAGGCTCTCCCGCTCGCGCGCGTCGCGGGACGATTGTCGGTCGCGTTCGCGGATCCGTTCGATCTCCCCGCCCAGGAGGAAGTCGCGCGCTGGGGCCGCGGCAAGATCTGGCCGATGGTCGCCCCCCTTCCCGAATTGAATGAAGTCCTCCAGCGTCTCAAGAACGCCGAAGACGCCGCGAACCCCGCGCTCGCGATGGAGACGATCATGAAGGGCGACGAGAGCGATGTCGAAATCTCCGCCGTCACCGAGACGAAGTCCGACGAGCTCGACGCGACGGCCGACGCCGCGGGCGAAGCGCCGGTAATCAGGATGGTGAACACGATCATGATCGAGGCGCTGAAGACTAAGGCCTCCGATATCCATTTCGAGGCGATGGAGAAGACCTCGCGCCTCCGCTACCGAATCGACGGCGAGCTCGTCGACCGCCCGGCGCCGCCGAAGGCGCTCCACAACGCCGTCGTCTCGCGTATCAAGATTCTCTCGAACCTCGACATCGCCGAACGCCGCCGCCCGCAGGACGGCCGCTTCAAGGTGAAGGCCCTCAAGAAGGAGGTCGACGTCCGCGTCTCGATCCTTCCGACCGTCCACGGCGAAAAGGTCGTGATGCGTATCCTCGACAAGGCGAACCTCGCCCCCGGCCTCGCCTCGCTAGGACTCGACGAATACGCCTACAAGGCGATGAAATTCGCGATCGACCAGCCCCACGGCATCATTCTCGTTACCGGCCCGACCGGTTCCGGCAAGACGACGACCCTTTACTCGTGCCTCCAGGACCTCAACCAGCCGAACGTCAACATCGTGACGGCCGAGGACCCGGTCGAATACGAGCTCGCGGGCGTCAACCAGTGCCACGTGAACGTCGCCCAGGGTCTCACCTTCGCCGGGATTCTCCGCTCGGTCCTCCGTCAGGACCCCGACATCGTCCTCGTCGGCGAAATCCGCGACGGCGAAACGGCCGACATCGCGGTCAAGGCCGCGCTTACGGGCCACCTCGTCCTGTCGACGCTCCACACGAACGACGCCTGCGGCGTGATCGCGCGACTCTTCGACATGGGGATCCAGCCCTTCATGCTCGCGAGCTCGCTGATTCTCGCCCAGGCCCAGCGACTCTACCGCCGCCTCTGCCCGTTCTGCAAGGCGCCGGTAAAGCCCGACCTCGAGATGCTCGCCCTCAACAAGGTCGACCCGAAGCCGTTCGAGGGCGTCGAAATCTTCGGCCCGGTCGGATGCCCGAAATGCCACGGCTCGGGCTACAAGGGCCGCGGCGCGATGATGGAGGTTCTACCGATCTCGCCGAAGATCCGCGCGCTCATCGAAAAAGGCGGCGACGCCGACCTCCTCCGGAAGCTCGCGCTCGAAGAGGGAATGGTAACGCTGAAAGAAGCGGGAATGATGAAGGTGAGGCAGGGCCTCACGAGTCTCCAGGCCGCGTTCGAAGTAACGGGCGGAGAGTGAGAACTGAAACATGAAGCATGAAACATGAAGCATGAAACATTTGGGATGTAAATTCTAATGGCGCAGGTACCGAAGATAAAGGGCGCGAAGAAACTCGCGAAGACGGAGGTCGTTCCGTTCACGCGGCAGATCGCTTCGATGATCGGGGCGGGCATGCCGATTCTCTCGACGATGCAGACCCTTGAGGATCAGTGCGCGAATCCGGAGTTCAAGAAGGTCCTCACCCACGTCCGCGTCACGATTGAAGGCGGCGACCCGATGTCGAAGGCGCTCGCCGCGTTCCCGGCTCTTTTCGACGACATGTACGTCAACATGGTCGTCGCGGGCGAACAGTCGGGCGAGTTCGCGGGCATCCTGAAGCGGCTCGCCGCGATCATGCAGGCGACGGCGCGACTCAAGGGCAAGGTGAAAAGCGCGATGACCTATCCGACCGTCATCGTCTCGATCGCCCTGCTGATGGCGGGCGGTCTAATCCAGTTCGTCGTCCCGATCTTCGCCGAGATGTTCTCCGGTTTCGGAAAACCGCTTCCCGCGCTTACCCAGAAGATGGTCGACATCTCCGACTTCGTGAAGAACTACTGGTATATCGTCCTCGGCGTCACCGCGACCGCGATCTATCTTTTCAAGCGCTGGGTCGCGACCGAGAAAGGCCGGCTCCAGTTCGACGAGTATAAGCTCAAGATGCCGGTTTTCGGTCAGTTGAACCTCAAGAGCTCGATCGGGCGGTTTTGCCGCCTACTCGCCCAGATGACGAACGCGGGCGTACCGATTCTCAAGTCGCTCGAGGTCGTCGCGAAATCGGTCGGCAACAAGGTTCTCGAAAAATCGATTCTCGACGCGCGCAAGGAGGTCGAGCAGGGCAACCAGCTCAACGTCGCGCTCGACGGTAAGCCGTACATGCCGATCATCATGGTCAGAATGATCGCGGCCGGCGAAAAGGCGGGCAAGGTCGAGGACATGCTCGACTCGGTCGCCGACAGCTACGACGAGGAAGTCGAGGCGCTTCTTTCGACGCTCACCTCGCTGATGGAACCGTTCCTCATGGTCTTTCTCGGCGCGATCATCGGTACTATCGTGATGGCGATGTTCATGCCGATATTCAACATGGGATCGCTCGCGAGCTGACGCTCGAGAACATGAAACATGAAACATGAAGCATGAAGCATGAAACATGAAGCATGAAACATTTAGGGTGAAACGATATGTCTGAAAGTCAGGAAAATGAAATACTGAAGCTGCAGGTCGAAAGATCGAAGGCGATCATGGAGTCGCTCGCGGGGTTCTGCCACGCGCTCGGCCAGCCGGCGACCGTGCTCCTCTCGTCGGTCGAGCTCCTCAAGATGGGCGGCGTCGACGACGAGACGAGAAACCAGGTTCTCGACATGTGCCACGAGGCGGTCCTCGAGATCAAGTCGCTCCTCGCCGAGATGAAGGTGAAGCGCGAATACGTCGCCGAGGCCTACCTCGCCGGCAACGCCGCCGCCGGGAACATGATCTCCCTCCCTGAATGGCGCGACAAGGCGCCTCCGAAGGCGAGCTGGGACAAGTAACCTCCGCGCCGAACGCCCGGAGGCCGGTTATCGAGACGCCGACGGGTGCCCGCAGCCGATTTTATCGTATTACAGCGGAACCGTCTTGCCGCTCGCAAGCGCGCGGACGACGAGCGAAGCGCCCGAGGCGCAGTCGCCGACACAGAAGATGTTCTTCTCCGCGTTCGAGATAAGCGCGGTGCGCGGAGTCTGGGCGAGGCCGAGCTCCTTCACGATCGGATGATCGGTCGGGACGCCCGTAAAGCCCATCGCGAGGAGGACGAGATCCGCCTCGATGATTTCCTTCGTATTCGGCACCGCGGCGAACTTGAGCGGCCTCCCCGAAGGCGAGAAATCCCACTTCACCGTTTCGACCTCGACGCCCTTCACGCGCCCCGCGTCGCCGATGAAGCGAAGCGAATTGAGGTTCCAGCGGCGGGTGCAGCCCTCGTGATGCGAGGAGCTCGTCCGAAGCATGTACGGCCAGAGCGGCCAGGGGGTCGAATCGCTCCGCGTCTCCGGCGGCTTCGGCATGATCTCGATCTGGGTCACCGATTTCGCACCCTGGCGGATCGAGGTCCCGACGCAGTCGGAGCCGGTGTCGCCGCCGCCGATGACGAGAACGCGCTTGCCGCGAGCGTTAGGAAATTCATCGATTCGTCGATTCGTCGATTCGTCGATTTCTCCGGTAAGGAGACGGTTCTGCGCGCCGAGGAGTTCGAGCGCGAGGTGGATGCCGCCAAGTTCGCGGCCGGGAATCCTCAGGTCGCGCGCGGCGGGCGTGCCGATCGCAATCACCACCGCGTCGTTCGATTTCGCGAGATAGGCGGCGGAGATGTCGACGCCGACATTGATCCCGGTCACGAACTTGACGCCTTCCGCCTCGAGAATCGCGCGGCGGCGGTCGATGATCTTCTTGTCGAGCTTGAAGCACGGTATGCCGTAGCGGAGAAGACCGCCGATATTGGCGTTCTTCTCGTAAACGGTGACGTCGTAGCCCTTCCGGCGGAGCGTGACCGCGGCGGAAAGGCCCGAAGGACCGGCGCCGATCACCGCGACCTTCTTCCCGTTCTCCTGTGCCGGCGGCCGCGGAACGACCCATCCGTTCGCGAACGCGGTCTCGATGATGTGCTTCTCCGACTGGCGGATCATCACCGACTCCTCGTCGAGCTGATGGACGCAGCTCGCCTCGCAGAGCGCCGGGCAGATCCGGGAAGTGAATTCCGGGAAATCGCTGTTCCGCGAAAGGAGCTCGTACGCGAGGCGGTCGTCGCCGCTCGCGACGGCGCGGTTCTGGTCGGGAACGAGGTTTCCGAGCGGGCAGCCGTAGGCGTGGCAGAACGCCTGGCCGCAGTTCATGCACCGCGTGACCTGCTTCCGGATGTCCTCGGCGGGAATCTTCTTCTCGACCTCGCCAAAGTCGCGTTTGCGCTCGTCGAGGTCGCGGTAGATGTCGTGAATGCGTTCCATTTTCAGATCTCCTTGACCGGGACGACGCGGACGAATTTCGGACGGGCGTTCACCCAGTCGGCCTTGATGCGCTTCGCTTTCGCGGAACCGGTGCGTTCGATATGTTCATCGAGGAGCTCGAGAAGCTCCGCCTCGGCCTCGCTCCCCGAAGGAACTGGCTCGAGGTCGATCGAATCGAGGTTCGAGTAGAGGTCGAGGTCGCCCTTCTCGTCGTAGACGTACGCGACGCCGCCCGTCATGCCAGCGGCGAAGTTGACGCCGACCGAGCCGAGGACGACGACCTTGCCGCCCGTCATGTACTCGCAGCCGTGGTCGCCGATACCTTCCGCGACGAGCGTGACGCCCGAGTTGCGGATCGCGAAGCGTTCGCCGGCCTGGCCGTTCACGAAGATCTTTCCGCTCGTTCCGCCGTAGGCGATCACGTTACCCGCGACGACGTTGTCCTCCGCCGCGAAGGTCGCGTCCTTCGGCGGCGCGATCGTGATGATGCCGCCGGAAAGGCCCTTTCCGATGTAGTCGTTCGCGCTGCCGCGAAGATTGAAGGTGACGCCGTGCGCGAGGAACGCGCCGAAGCTCTGCCCGCCGACGCCCGAGAAGTCGATCGTGATCGAACCGTCCTGGAGCCCTTCCTCGCCGAAGCGCGCGGCGACCTCGCCCGAGAGCTCGGTGCCGACGGTGCGGTTGACGTTCGCTACGCGAAGAGAGAATTCGTCGATTCGTCGATTCGTCGATTCGTCGATTTTAAGATTTGTGAATTTCTCCCATTTAATTTTCGGGAGGATCTCGTGGCGGTCGTAGTTGTCGAGGACGTACGGGTTCGAGCCGGGGGTGAAGCGGACTTCGGTCCCGGCTTCGCGGTAGAAGACGTCCGAGAAGTCGAACCCGGGGGTGCGCGTCGTGAGGAGGTCGCTCCTGCCGACCGCTTCGTCGAGCGAGCGGAGGCCGAGCGAGGCGAGAACCTCGCGGACTTCCTCGGCGAGGAAGCGGAAGTAGGTCTGGAGGTGTTCCTTCTTCCCCGCGAAGCATTTCCTGAGCCGCTCGTCCTGGGTCGCGATGCCGACCGGGCAGGTGTTGAGGTTGCAGTTCCGGCACTGGACGCAGCCGAGCGCGACGAGCATCGTCGTACCGAAGCCGAATTCCTCCGCGCCGAGCATCGCGCCGATGACGATGTCGCGGCCGGTCCGGAGCTGGCCGTCGACCTGAAGCTTCACGCGCCCGCGGAGCCCGTTCTTGATGAGCGTCTGCTGCGCTTCGGCGAGGCCCATTTCCCACGGAAGTCCCGCGTGCTTCATCGAAGTGAGCGGCGCGGCGCCCGTGCCGCCGTCGAAGCCCGAGATGAGGACGACGTCCGCGTGCGCCTTCGCGACGCCGGCCGCGATCGTCCCGACGCCCGCCTCGGAGACGAGCTTCACCGAGACGCGCGCCTTCGGATTCGCGCACTTCAAGTCGTAGATGAGCTGCGCGAGGTCCTCGATCGAGTAGATGTCGTGATGGGGCGGCGGCGAGATGAGCGTCGTTCCCGGTTTCGCGTGACGGAGTTTTCCGACGAACGCGTTCACCTTGTGCGCGGGAAGCTGACCGCCCTCGCCGGGCTTCGCGCCCTGGGCGAGCTTGATCTGAAGATCCTTTGCGTTCCGGAGATAGTTGATCGTGACGCCGAAGCGGCCCGACGCGACCTGTTTGATGCCGCAGTTCTTCTCGGTGCCGAATCGCTCGGCGTTCTCGCCGCCTTCGCCGGAGTTCGACATCGTCCCGAGCCCGTTCAGCGCCATCGCGATCGTCTCGTGCGCCTCGGGCGAGAGCGAGCCGAGCGACATCGCGCCGCCGACGAAATGCTTCACGATCGACTCGACACTCTCGACCTCGTCGACCGGAATCGGCTTCGTCTGCTTGAAGGCGAACTGCGAGCGGAGCGTGACCTGATGGCGCTTCGGGTCGTTCACTTCGTCCGTGTACTTCTTGAAGAGCGAGTAATCGTTCCCCCTCACGGCGAGCCGGAAATTCGCGAGTCCCTCGGGCGTCCAGAGGTGGTCCTCCGTCCCCTTTCGGGTCCGGTATTCCCCGCCCACCGACAGTTTCACTCCGCACTCGGCACTCCGCACTCCGCACTCTGGATCGCTGACGCGGCGGCACGCCGCGCTCGCGATCTCGTCGAGCCCGATGCCGCCGACCGGCGAAGTGACGCCGTGGAAGAATTCGCGGACGACGTCGGCCCCGAGACCGACCGCCTCGAAGATCTGCGCGCTCCGGTACGATCTGAGGGTCGATATGCCCATCTTCGACATAATCTTGAGGAGACCCTTGTCGACCGCGCTCACGTAATTCGACGTCGCCTTGACCGTGTCGTTCGGCTCGAGCGCCGCGACCGTCTCAAGGGCGAGGTAAGGATTGATCGCCGTCGCGCCGAAGCCAAGGAGAAGCGCGTAATGCATTATCTCGCGCACCTCGCCGGACTGGACGATCAGACCTACGGACGGCCGCACCCCCGCCTTCACGAGCGCGCCGTTGACGGCGCTCACCGCGAGCAGGGACGGAATCGGAACTGGATTCGAGGATTCGTCGATTCGTCGATTCGTCGATTCGTCGATTCGTCGATTCGTCGATTCGTCGATTCGATTTGTCTGAGAGGACGATGATCTTCGCCCCCGAAGAGACCGCGGCGAGGGCGTCAGCGCGGAGTTTCTCAAGCGCGAAGCGGAGCGCGGAGCCCTGCTGCTGCGGGCTAGCGGAGGCGGGCGACTCGAAGAACATCGGAAGCGCGACCGTCTTGAATCCGCGATCGTCGATCTTCTCGAGCCGCTTGAGTTCGTCGTCGGTCAACACCGGACGGCGCAGCTTCACGAGGTGCGCGTGGGCGGGAGTCTCCTCGAGGATGTTCCCGACGTTCCCGATGTAGGTCATGAGCGACATCACGAGCTCTTCGCGGATCGGATCGATCGGCGGGTTCGTGACCTGGGCGAAGAGCTGCTTGAAATAGTCGAAAAGGAGCCGCGGTTTCTTCGAGAGAACCGCGAGCGCCGCATCGTTCCCCATCGCGCCGACCGGCTCGTGGCCCGTCTCCGCCATCGGCTTCAGGATGAGGTTCAGGTCTTCGAGCGAGTAGCCGAAACGGCTCTGCTCGACTGCGAGATCGTGCGGGACTTCCGACGGAACGATTTCGGTGAAGAGGCCGGAAATCGAGATCCGGTTTTCCTCGACCCAGCGGCGGTACGGCTGACGCCGCGCGTAGTAGGTCTTGAGCTCGGTGTCCTCCATGAGCCGGTGCTTCGCGAGGTCGAGCCAGAGCATCGCGCCCGGACGGAGGCGTCCCTGGCGCGCGACTTCCTTCGCGGGGATGTCGAGAACGCCTGCCTCCGAAGCGAGGACGAAGAGCCCCGATTTCGTGAGCGTCCAGCGCGCGGGGCGAAGGCCGTTCCGGTCGAGGGTCGCGCCGAGCGACGTACCGTCGGTGAAAGCGACGGCGGCGGGGCCGTCCCACGGCTCCATCAGCGCCGAGTGATATTCGTAAAAGCCGCGGACATCGTGGCCCATGTGGTACTTCGCGCCCCACGCCTGAGGGAGGAGCATCAGCATCGCGTGCGGAGCGTCGCGCCCGGCGGCGACGAGAAGCTCGAACATGTTGTCGAGCGAAGCGGAGTCGGACTGGCCCGCCTTCACGAGCGGCAGGAGTTTCTTCAGGTCGTCGCCGAAGACCGCGCTCTTCAAGGAACTCTCGCGCGCCGAAAGCGCGTTCAGGTTGCCTTTAAGCGCGTTGATCTCGCCGTTATGCGCGATCGCGCGGAACGGGTGCGCGAGCGGCCAGCTCGGGAAGGTGTTCGTCGAGTAGCGCTGGTGGACGATCGCGAACGGCGAGACGAAATCCTTGTCGTTCAGATCCTTGTAGAAGTTCTCCATCTGCGTCGCGAGCAGGAGCCCCTTGTAGACGATCGTCTTCGACGACATCGAGCAGATATAGCCGTCCTTGAGCTTCTTCTCGATGAGTCTCCTCGCGACATAGAGCTTCCGCTCGAAGGCGAGAGAGTTAGGGTCTTTAGGGTCCTTAGAGTCCTTAGTGTTCCCGGTCTCTACCCCCGCCGACCCTGCTGCCAGGGACGACCCTGCTGCCCCTGTCAACCCTAATGACCCTAATGACCCTAATGACCCTAAGGACCCTACCAGCACCTGCCGGATGCGCGGCATGACGCTGCGCGCGTCATCGCCGATCGCCTTCGGATCGACCGGTACATCGCGCCAGCCGAGAACCGAGATCCCCTCCGACTTCACGGTCGCCTCGATCGTCGCCTCTTCGCCGACCGCGCCGAAGATCATCGCGACGCCGTATTCGCCGGCGGGCGGCAAGCCCTTCACCGTCTTCCGGAAAAACGCGTCCGGAATGCGCATCAGAATGCCCGCGCCGTCGCCCGTACGCGGGTCGTTCCCGGTCGCGCCGCGGTGCATCAGGCGCTTGAGAACGGTAAGCCCGTTCGCCACGATATCGTGGCTGGCCTTGTTTCCAAGGTCAGCCACCATGCCGACGCCGCAGGCGTCGTGTTCATACTCGGCGCGGTAAAGCCCGCGCCGCTGCTCACACTGATTCATATTTCGTCCTTAGTAGAGGAAAAGCATATCGCGGTATTTCGGAAGCGGCCAGTCGGCGACCTTGTGCTCGAGCGAATCGGCGGTCGTGCGGACCGACTTCATCGCGGCGAGAATCGCGGCCGAATCGTCCTGCCCGAGGGCCTCGTCGAGCTTGCGGATACCGCTCTTGAGCTGGTCGAGGCCGGTGCCGAGTTCGACGATATCTTCGCGGAGTGCGACCGTGCCGGACGAAATCCCCGACTTCTCGGCCTTAGCGAAGGCTTCGGCGGAGACGAGGTACTCGCGCTTCACGGCGGGGAGGATGAGCTCCGAGGCGATGTCGCGGGCGCAGGTGCCCTCGATCCGGACCTTGGTCGCGTACTCCTCGATGAAGATCTCGTGACGGCTCTTAAGTTCGCGGTCGGTCATGACACCGTACTTCTTGAAGAGCGCGGCGTTCTCCTTCTTCTCGAGCGCGGCGAGCGCGTCCGGGGTGGTAGCGGCGTTCGGGAGCCCGCGCTTCGCGGCCTCCTCAAGCCAGCCGGCCTCGTAGCCGTTGCCGTTGAAGACGACGCGCTTATGCTCCTTCAAGGTCGCCTGGAGAATCTTCTGGAGCGCCATGTGGAAGCCGGCGGTGTGTTCGCCCGCCTTGGCCTTCCCGCAGACGCCGCTCTTCTCGAGCTCGCCGGCGATGCGGTCGATCGCCTCGGCGACGATCGTGTTGAGGACCATCGTCGGGCCGGCGCAGCAGACGGAGGAACCCGGCGCGCGGAATTCGAACTTGTTACCGGTGAACGCGAACGGCGAGGTGCGGTTACGGTCGGTCGCGTCCTTCGGGAGAACCGGGAGCGTGTCGACGCCGAGCTTCATCGCGTCGGCCTTCTTCGCCTTGCCGCCCGCGCCCTTCTCGAGGCGTTCGACGACTTCGGCGAGCTGGTCGCCGAGGTAGATCGAGATGACGGCGGGCGGCGCTTCGTTGGCGCCAAGACGGTGGTCGTTCCCCGCGCCCGCGACCGAGGCGCGGAGGAGGTCGGCGTGCTTGTCGACGGCCTCGATGATCGCGCAGAGGACGGTCAAGAAGATCGCGTTCTCGTCGGGGTTCGTCCCGGGGTCGAGGAGGTTCTTCCCGCCGTAGGAGACCGACCAGTTGTTGTGCTTACCGGAACCGTTCACGCCGGCGTAGGGCTTCTCGTGGAGGAGGCACTTGAGGCCGTACTTCTCCGCGACGTTGCGGAGCGTATCCATGACGAGCATATTATGGTCGCTCGCGAGGTTCAGCTCCTCGAACTGCGGCGCGAGCTCGAACTGCGCCGGCGCGACTTCGTTGTGGCGGGTCTTCGCGGGAATGCCGAGCTTCCAGAGCTCGCGCTCGACGTCGTTCATGAAGGAGAGAACGCGGTTCGGGATCGTTCCGAAGTAGTGGTCCTCGAGCTGCTGGCCCTTCGCGGACGGCGCGCCGAAGAGCGTGCGGCCGGTGAGGATGAGGTCGGGGCGATTCTCCCAGTACTTCTTGTCGACGAGGAAGTACTCCTGCTCCGCGCCGAGGGTGCAGCCGGTGTGCGCCTCGGGCTTTCCGAAGAGCTTCATGAGCCGCTTGAGCGACTTGTCGAGCGCCTGCATCGAGCGGAGGAGCGGGGTTTTCTTGTCGAGCGCCTCGCCGGTGTACGCGCAGAACGCGGTCGGGATGCAGAGGGTCGCGCCGTTCGCGTGGCGCTTGATGAACGCGGGCGAGGTCGGATCCCACGCGGTGTAGCCGCGGGCCTCGAAGGTCGAGCGGATGCCGCCCGAGGGGAACGACGAGGCGTCGGGCTCGCCGACGATCAGGTTCTTCCCCGAGAACGCCATGATCGGCTCGCCGTCCTTCATCTCGAGGAACGAGTCGTGCTTCTCGGCGGTCGAGCCGGTCATCGGGAGGAACCAGTGGGTGTAGTGTGTCGCGCCGCGGTCCATCGCCCAGTGCTTGATCGCGTGGGCGACTTCGCCCGCGATCGCGGGGTCGAGCGCCTCGCCGCCCTCGATCGTCGCGAGGAGCTTCTTCGCGGTGTCCTTAGAAAGGTAGGTCTTGATCGCCTCGGTGCCGAACACGTCGGCGCCGAAGTCAGTCACTTTCTTCGCTTCATCCATCATGGCTTTGCCTCGTTTGAGAATTTGTCGATTCGTCGATTTGTCGACTCGTCGATTGTTCGATTGTCGGTAGAGCAAAAGCCGTGCCAAAACGAAATCCGCGGCCGAAGCCGCGGATTTCTTACACGCGCTGTAAAACGCGCATTGCACGCATTACACGACCTTTCAATACGAACGGTCGGTGCGGCGCTCGAGGTAATTGAGGAGCGCCTTGCGAAGAACCTTGTAACCGCCGGGCGTCGGATAATTCCCGGTGAAGTACCAGTCGCCGGTATTTTTCGGGCAGCAGCGGTGAAGCGCGTCGACCGACTGGTATACGACCTCCACCTCGGCACGGAGCCCTTTCGGAACGAGCATCCGCGCGATTTCGGCGTTGTGTTCCGCTTCGGTGAACCGCGCGTAGAGTTTCGCGAGCGGATCGCGCTCGTTCGACATCAGCGCCTCGCGAAGAATCGCGTCGGCGCCCGGTCCGAGGAGATTGACGAGCGCGCGAAAGGCGACGAGCTCGCCGAGGGTCGACATGTCGATACCATAGCAGTCCGGGTAGCGGATCGGCGGCGCGGAGGACGCGACGACGATTTTCTTCGGGCCGAGCCGGTCGAGCATCGGGAGAATCGCGTTCTTCATCGTGTTTCCGCGGACGATTGAGTCGTCGAGAACGACGAGCGCGTCCTTCCCTTCGCGGACGAGACCGTATGTGACGTCGTAGACGTGCTTGTAGAACTCGCGCCGCGCGGCGGCGTCGGCGATGAAGGTGCGGAACTTCGCGTCCTTCACCGCGACCTGGCCGAAGCGGATGTGCTTGCCGTGGCGGAGTCCCTCGTCGTACATGTGCTCGACGAGCCCGTGGAACGCGACCTGCGCAGAATTCGGAATGAAGCTGAAAAAGATGTCCTCAAGGTCGCAGCCGGCGGCCTTCACGATGTCGTCCGCGAGCGCCGCGCCGAGCGCCTTGCGCTCCTGATGGATCATCGCGTCGTTCGCGCGCGAGAAGTAGATCCGCTCGAAGACGCAGCTCCGGTGCTCGCCGGGCTCTAAGCAGTCGCGGAATTCCGCCGTACCGTCAGACTCGATGACGAGCGCCTTTCCGGGCGGGAGCGGCTTCACCTCGTCGAAGGCGCAGTCGAACGCCGCCTGGATCGCGGGGCGCTCCGAAGCGACGACGACGACCTCGTCGGTCATGTAGTAGAAGCCGGGGCGGATGCCGTGCGGGTCGCGAATCGCGAAGCTCGTGCCCGACGCGGTCGAACCGATAAGCGTGTACGCGCCGTCAGCGCCCGTGAGCGCGTCGCGAAGCGCCGATTCGACGGGCTTGCCGTGCTTCAGGTTATGCGCGATCAATTCCGTCATGAGATATCCGTCCGCCTTGCACGACGGGAAGAAGCCGAGCCCGCGATACTCTTCGAAGAGTTCGTGGGTGTTCGTCAAATTGAAGTTGCCCGCGAGGAGGAGCGTCCGCTCGAGTGTCGAAGCGACGTGAATGAACGGATGGCAGAAATTTACGTCCTGCCGCCCGAAGGTCGCGTAGCGGAGATGGCCGAGGAAAATCGTCTCGTCGGGGCTCGCGGGACGCTTCGCGATCTGACCGAGGAGATCGGTGAGCGGCTGGGGCGCGACCGATTTGAGGACGCGGTAAGGCGGCGTCCCCGGCTCGGGCTGAAGCCGCAGCATCGCCGCGCCCGCGCCGTCCTGCCCGCGGTTGTGCTGCTTTTCAAGGAGGAGCGAGAGCTTCACCCCGCCGTAATCGCCCGCGCCGTACTTGCTCTGATAAAAGCTCGCGCCCTTGCGGAGGCGGATAAGCGCGACCCCGCATTCATGCTTGATATCTTCGGACATACCGCGAAATGAGCAAATCGCGTGCCACCGGGCCTACGTTACTTTAAACCGAAGATTTATTACACAGTGTGTAAATCAGCACTTGTTTGCACCCACACAATGTAAATGAACGCAAGAAAAAAGAAAGGATCGACCGATCGCTCGGTCGACCCTTTTCAACAAACAAGATCTGTCGATCTCGTTCGACTTACTTGTCGGTGAGCGCCGCGACGCCGGGGAGGACCTTCCCTTCGAGGAACTCGAGGGACGCGCCGCCGCCGGTCGAGACGTGGCTCATCTCTGGGGCCTTGCCGGACTTCTTGACCGCGCTCACGGAATCGCCGCCGCCGATGATGGAGACGCCGCCGTTAGCCTTGACGGTCGCGACCGCTTCGCAGACGCCGTAGGTGCCCTTCGAGAGCGGAGCGAACTCAAAGCAGCCCATCGGGCCGTTCCAGACGACCGTCTTCGCGCCCTTGACCGCCTCGGAGAAGAGCTCGACCGACTTCGGTCCGATATCGAGGCCCATCCAGCCGTCCGGGATGTCGCCGTCGACGACCTTCATCTGGATGTCGCTCGCGTCCTTCTCGGCCGGGAACTTGTCGGCGATCACGTTGTCGACGGGGAGGAGGATCTTGATCCCCTTCGCGGCCGCGGTCTCGAGCATTTCCTTGCAGTAGGCGACCTGCTCGTCTTCGCAGAGCGAGGAACCGATCTTCATGCCCTGGGCCTTCTTGAAGGTGTAGGCCATGCCGCCGCCGATAATGAGCGTATCGACCTTGTTGAGGAGCGCCTTCACGACCGCGAGCTTGTCGGAGACCTTCGCGCCGCCGAGGATCGCGACGAACGGACGGACCGGGTTCTCGACCGCGTCGCCGAGGAACTTGATTTCCTTCTCGAGGAGGAAGCCGGAGACCGCGGGCTGGATGTAGTCGGCGATGACGGCCGTCGAGGCGTGGGCGCGGTGGGCCGTGCCGAACGCGTCGTTGCAGTAGATGTCGCCGTAGGAGGCGAGCTTCTTCGACATCTCGGCGCGCTGGGCCTTGAGCTCGGCCTTCTTCGTCTGGTACTCTTCCTCGGTAAGGTGGATGCCCTTCTTCTCGTCGTCCTTCTTGACCTTGCCGTCCTCGGCCTTGTAGAAGCGGGTGTTCTCGAGGAGCG
>R26__coassemble_186_pt1 | contig 42660 bp, 22 predicted proteins | sample R26__metabat2_high_PE_025 | metagenome-assembled genome bin R26 | reverse complement strand
ACACTGCCGGAGCGGAGCTTTTGTCTTGATGCAGTGTAAATCAACAGGATGGCGCACACAGGAGATTCGGCGCGCGTGGAATAAGGCGAGCGGAAACGGGGACTGTCCCCAACGGTGCCAAAGGAAACGGGGACTGTCCCCAATGATTGAGGGACAATGGCTCCCGGAATCGGTTTTGCAAGACTTGCTGCACAAAGAGTCCGTCTGCACTTGCATTTACTCATCTCGGATTGCAATTGACAATTACAACGAGACCGCGATAGGCTGACTTGACAAAGAAAAAAAAAGCTAAATTCTTAGAATAGTTCTTAGAGGTCAAGAGGAATGATAAGTCAAAAGGAAAATAGTTGTGATAAAAGTTAAATGCAGCAAGTGCGGTAAGGAAATGGAAGTTGATGTGGCGTATGAAGAAGGCGCGCCGATTGATTGTCCTTCTTGCGGTGAAAAGGTGGTTTACGATAAGCCCGTGCGCATTGAACTGCCGGTCAGGCCACGTCGCCCGGTGGAGGAGAATGCGGGATCAGTATCGCCCGCAGCCGGGGAGGATTCGGAGAGGCGCGAGATTTCGGGCGGGATTCCCGCCCTCGAGCCGAAGAGGAAGAAGCTTGGACTCAAGCGTGACGGCGACGATGCGAAGGTCGAGGTTGATTTGAACGCCGAGGCGTTGAAACGGCGCATGGCCGAGGAAGAGCGCGAGAAGGCCGAGGAGGAAGCGCGCTTTGCCGCGGCTATGCGCAATCGCCGGAAACAGCAGCTTCTACACTCGCTCTTCGTGACCGGGATCGTTGTCGTAGCGGTCGCGATAGTCGCGGTAATCGCGGTTAAGATTATTGCGGTTCGCAAGGAAGCCGCCCGTCGGCGCTACGAGCTTGAGGTCCGCGAGATGGAGATTCAGCGACTCAAGGACGAGGCGGAATCCGAGAAGCGCGCCGCGGAGCGCAAGGCGCGGGAGGAGCGAGAGGCGGAAGAGCGGGAGGCGCGTCGGAATGCTGAACGCATGAAACGAGAGGCCGACGAAATCGCGCGTAAAGAACGCGAGAGGAACGCCGAGGCGGAACGACTGGCAGCAGAAGCGAGAGCTAAGGCGCAGGCCGAAGAGCGCGCGAAGCGCGAGGAAGGAAAGCGCATTTATCATGACGAAACCGCGGCGTTCGCGAAGTGCCGGCTTATGCCGTGGAGCACGCTAGCGAAGAATCTCAATCCCGGCAAGGGCGAATGGACTGGCTACTGCATCGTTCCCCATGAGCGGGGCGACGAGCGATTTTTCGAGATCGTTTCCCATCTCGGCGGCGGGTTCGAGTGCAGGGAATTGAACGGGCGGGATACTCCGATAGAGATGACGTCGAAGGACTTCGATGCACTGACCCGGGAGAGAGGCGCGGTTCTGAGAATCGGCACGGCGGCGTATCTCCTTGCTCCGGTTGAGAAATCCGAGAGTCAAGTCAAGGACGAGCGATATTTCAAGCCGGTCGACGCCATGATGCCGGGGCTCGATCGGCTGATCGGTCGTCATTCGCTCAACACGGACGCGCTGCGGCTTGAGGTGAGTTTCATCGGCAGTCGAAAGAACGACCCTTCCGGAGAGGTGGATACATTGCGCTTCGACGAAACGATATCGCGGGAGAAGATTCTCAAGATGATCGAGAATTATCTCAAGGTAAAACTCGCGAAGCGTAAACGTGGCGCCCCGCGGCGTACAGTCGCATTTTATGACGGGAAATTCATTAAACGGGATATGCACGGAGTGACTTACATTCCCAGGTCGTCATCTAGTTATTCGGCTGAATATTCTCGCCTCGCTTCGGAGGCTAGGAAACAGGAGGAGCTCGAACGCCGCGATAAAGTCGAGCGAGAACGTGAATACGATGAACTTGTAAAGGAAGAGGCCCGCGCGGCGTACGAGGTCGGTAAGATCTCGGTAAAGGTGAAAGTGAAAAAATGATAACGAGAACATTCCCGATTCTTGCAGCTGTGCTCGCCTTGTTCGTAATCGGCTGCGACTTCTCGCTTGAAGGACGCGGAGATTACGAAAAACGCAAGGCTGCGCTCGACGCCGAGCGGACGCGTCTTGAGGAGGAGCGGGCCGAAAAGGCGAGAATGAAGGAATCGCTAGGGGTGTACTTCAAGGAGAAGCGCCTGATTGCCGAAGAGCGGATGGCCGGGGCTTCGAACGCGATTTCCCGCGCGGCGATCGACGCCGAAGCCGTCGCGGCGACCGCTGACTCCGCTGACGGCGACTGGCTCGTCAGATTGCTTGAGGATGCGAAGGTCGCCGCGCTCGCGCGAAAATATCTTTCGCGGGATTTCACCGTCGATCTCAACGAATATCTTGTTGTGCGCAAGGATCTCGCGGCGCGTTGGAAAGAGTACGAAACCGCGCGCAGAAAAGCGAACGCCCGTTACGAGAAGGAGTCCGGCGAACGCGGTGATTTCGAAGCGAGCGTTAAAACCAGGCACGACGAGGAAATCCGGCGGCTCAGGAACGAAATCGCGAATCTGGAACGCCGACTTGAAGCGGTGCGCAAGGAGTATCGCCATCAGTCGCGATCGATGCTGCTCGTGGATTCCCATAATCGTTACCGGAATCAGAGTTCGGCCGATCGCGAGTATAACGATAAGAACTACGAACTTCAGCATCGGATAACCGAGATCGACCGCGAGCTTCTGCATAAGCGGCGTGAACTCGACATTCTTCTTTCGCCGCATTATACCGCGCGGATCGAAGCCGAGGCGGCGCGCGACAAGCAGTCGCTTGTCGATAACGCGGGCTACTCGACGCGGCGGGAGCTTGACGACATCGATCGGCGCATGAAACCGAAGAAGACACTGCCCGAACTCGATAAGGAATACGCCCGCGCGACGATCGGCGCGCTTCGTGATGCCATTTCAAGATCGCTTGAATCCGCCACCTCCGATTACATGCGGGCGAAGAGCCTCGCCGCGCTCGCCCGGGAGGCTGTGTTGAAGGTGCCTTTCTCGGATGTGGACGAGCTCAAGAAGCTCGTGACCCGTATAAACAAGCTCGAGGAATAGTCTGCGGGCGAGGATATCGTCCCCGCATGAATTATGTTCGCGCGTTGACGGTGAAAACGGGATTTTAGTAAAATACGGCATTCCCAAAGGGGGTGCTTATGGATTTTCGAAAAGCGGTCGCGGCGATGGCGCTCGCGGTTTCGGTAAACGCCGGCGCGGAGAGCGTCATGATGTCGCAGCAGGTTACGCTGCAACAGGGGTGGAACGCCTTCTATCTCGAGGTTGCGCCGACGAACGCGCCGGCGGCGGTGTTCGGCGACTGGCCGGTGAAGGCGGTCTCCGCCTACGACCAGTCCGCGTACCTCGAAACGAAACAGTATTCCGGGACGGGCTCGACCGAGGGGACGACCTCGCCCGGCTACACCGTCTGGCGGCGCGGCGACGACGAGGGGCTCTCGTCGATGGTCGCGGTCAAGGCGAACACGATTTACCTCGCCTACAACACCAACTCGACCGAGTATACGGCGACCCTCTACGGGCGGCCGCGCGCGCCCAGGATTACCTGGCACCCGAGCTCGACCAATCTCACGATGAACCTTGTCGGGCTTTCGGTCGCGAACGGCAAGACGACGACGCTCGGCGATTATTTCTCCGGGCTCGACAGCGGCAACGTCTCCTACTACGCCTACACGATCTGGGGCACGGACGAATCGACGCCGAAATACGCGCAGGTATACAATACGACGCAGAACCTTTCCGGCGGAGCCGTGCTCGCGATGACCGCGACGAAGACGAGCGACTGGAGCGGCGTCCTTTCGGTGTCGCCCGCGGACGGGATTGATTTCGGGACCGACGAGTCGATGTCGATTCTCGAAGTCGCCAACGCGAGCGCGACGAACCGCGAGGTCAGAATCGAGCTCGGTACCGGCGTCGCGCCCGAGTTGAACGACCTGCCGCCCGTCCCTCAGGGGCTGATGATCAAGGACATCACGACGACGATCGATTCGCTCACTAACGCCTGGACCGAGTTCACCTCGACGGCGCCTTTCAAGAAGACGCTCGCCGCGGGCGAAACGCTGAAGCTCGCGCTCGCCGTCGACCGCACGAAGACGGCGGGCCCCGCTGGCACCTACTACGGCGGGCTGCTCACGATCGCCGACGAGACCGCGGACGGCAGCAACTTCCGCGCGGTCATCCCCGTCGAACTCACTTCGGACGGCGGCGTGTCGGCTGAGAGCGCCTGGCCGAAGGGCATCTGGCTCGCGCAGGGGGAACTCGATACGGTCACCTTTTTCGGCGATCCGGTCACGGTCACGAACCGCGCCGAGGCGGTCACCAATTCGGTCGACGGCGTCACGAACACCGTCGAGACCGTGGAAAAGACATATCCGACCACTCAGGTCGCTTCCGGCGGCAAGTTCCCGGTGCGCCTTCCGATGTACGTCGACCGCGAAGGGAAGATGACGCTTCTTCAGCGCTTCTGGTACGGGCGTACTGCGGAAGGGGAACTCCGTGCCTTCTCGGGAAATGTCACCTCGACCACCAACACGCTCTATTCCGTCCGCCGCGTCTCGAGCGCGGTGCTCCCCGCCGACCAGGTCGAGATCGCGGCGCAGTCGGACGGCGTCTTCGGCGCGAGCGCGACCTTCCCGTTCACGGTCGCGGAAACCTCGGCGGTGAACCCGCTTCGCCACCCGTTCCATCCGCAGCACGACGGCTACGCGGGCGTCACCTTCGACAAGGCCGCGCCGAGCGGCGACGATTTCAACAACTACCTCTCGACGGTGAAGCCCGAACTCTTCTCGATCACGAACCGCATCAATTTCGCGTGGAACGAACCGAGCGGCACGGCGTGGAACCCGGACGAGAAACTCACGGGCAAGCTGACCTGGGAACTCGACGGCGTCAGACACGAGGGAACGATCATCATGAAGGGAAACTTCACGATGAAGCGGGTTTCGAGCGCGACGATAGAGAGATAAGAGATAAGAGATAAGAGATAAGATTTTGAACAGGAAATTTAATTAAAGAAGGGATAAAGAAATGAAGAAGATGATGGCGATGGCGGCGATGATCGCGGGGCTTTCCGCGTTCGCGACTTCGTTCTCGTATCAGGGCGTACTGAAGAGCGCGACCGGAACGACGCTTTCGGACAAGAACCACACGATCGAATTCCGGCTTTACGACGGACCGACAAGCGATACGGCGCTCTGGGGACGCTCGTCGGCGGTCCTTCTCGACGACGACGGACTTTTCACGGTCGAGCTTTCCGATTCGACCGGAAGCGCGCTCGACGGCCTCACCGACGAGCTCGACGATGTGCTCGCGAAGAACGCGGGCGGGACGATCTACATCGGTCTCACCGTCTCGGGCAGCTCGGGCGAGATCCGTCCGCGGCAGAAGCTCCTCGCCGTTCCACTCGCCGCGTTCGCGTCCGATGTCGACACCGCGAAGAACGACTTCACCGTAAACGGCACCGCGACCTTCAAGAACGCGAAATTCACGGGGACGGTCGAGATGAACGGGACGAACACGATAAAGACGCTCGTCGTGAACAACCTCGCGACTTTCGCGGGCGAGGCGAAGTTCACGGGCGACCTCACCGCGACGCACGGCATTACGATTCCTTCGGGCGCGACGATGACGCAGAATGACGTCGTCGGCGGCATCGTCCCGAAGGGCGGCATCATTCTCTGGAGCGGCGCCGCGGACGCGATACCGAGCGGCTGGGCGCTCTGCGACGGTAACAACGACACGCCCGATCTCCGGAACCGCTTCGTGGTCGGCGCAGGCTCGAACTACGGCGTCGGCGACAATGGCGGCGCGGCGGAAGTTACGCTTACGACCGATCAGATTCCTTCGCACAACCACACTTACGCGGGTGACGATCAGCTCCGCTACGGCGGCGGTAATTGGGCGTGGGGGACTACCGGGTACGACGCGAAATCGGAGACTTCCGGTAACAACGGTTTCTATTATACCTCCAGCGTCGGCGGCGGTAAGTCTCACGAGAACCGTCCGCCCTACTACGCGCTCTGCTACATCATGAAGCTCTGAGTTAGTGCTTAGTGCATAGTGCATAGTGCTTAGTGCCTGGTGCCTGGTGCGAGAGGAGGGAGAATGAGATTTAGAATTCCTTCATGCTTCATGCTTCATGCTTCATGTTTCATGTTTCTCGTCGCCGCCGCGGCTTTAGCCGCGCGCGCCGACGAGAAACCGACCTACACGATCGGGACGCCGAAGCCGGCGACGATCCGGCTCACGACCGACGCGGCGTCGAACGAGTGGCTCTCGTCGAACGCGGTCTATGCGGCGTCGGCTGGCTACACTGTCGCGACCAACGTCTCTGAGAAGACCGAGATCGACGGCGCGCAGTATTCGCTCGCCGCGGCGGAAGTCGGCTTCAGCTGGGAGCGCTCGAAGCCCGAGTACTATCTCTCGGACCGGATCGACGCGCCGTCGGATGTCGACTGGTACGCGACGACCGAGCTCTGGAACGAGAGCCAGTCTCGCGGTGAGGAGACGGGCTTCCTGATCAATCAGGACAACGATAACCCCTGCGTCTACGCGGTCTCCGGCGGCAACCAGGTCTTCAGCTGGGTGCTGAAGGACGGCTCGACGAATACGATGACCTACGTGATCGCCCAGAGCGCCTCGGGTCGGCCGCGGCGGATTTTCTGGACGGACGAGCCGTACAACGCGCCGGCCGTTTCGCTATCCGGGATGTTCGTGAAGTTCATGGGTAACGACGACCTACTCTCGCTCAAGGAATCGGTCGTCACTAACATCGTCGGCGGCATCAGCCAGGTAACTTCCAATAAGGTCGTCCGTGGTCTTTACGTCGACCCGACGACTCACAACCTCTACGCGGCCGGCAATCTTTCCGGCCAGTGCGTGATGGTTTATTACGATACCGGCAGCTACGAGAACATCCTCGCCGTCCAGGTCGTCGAGGTCCGCAAGCCCGAGGTGATCGCGATGAGAGGCGTGATCGGCGAAGCGCTGGAGCCGAGCGGTCAGGGCTACAGCATTGAAGGGCTTAAGCCGAACATCACCGCCGGCGTCGGCGACTCGACCGACAACCGCGGCGATTATCTCTACCGTCATTCGGGCAGCTATTCCTACAGCCCGAAGCACGACAACGTTTATCCGCTCCGGCCGACCGTCGGGGAACGCTGGAAGGCGGAGATCTACTGGATGGAAACTGACGCGATGGGCGTGCAGTGGCCGTTCGAGCTCAACCAGTACGAGAACGACTGGCCGGACGACGGCTGGGAGTTCGTCCGCGGCGACATTCGTGAAAACGGCGCGGTGGATTACGGCGCGAAGATCTACATTCCGACCGACTACTCCGCGTCGCTTCAGTCGTACCAGGAGCCGGAAGGCCACGCCCTCGCGGTCTCGGGGGACAATTCGTTCTACACGACCGGCGAGGGCTGGTCGCTCCTCAAGCTGACCGCCGACGACAACATCTGGTTCTTCCCGGTTCACTCGATCTTCCGCAGCAACACGAATTACTACACGCTCGCCGCTTCGCGCATTCACGTCGGCGAGGAGCTCGCGCTCCGCGGCGGATCGCGCTCGGGCGTGGTCGCCGGAATCAAGGAAGTGTTCTCGGCGACGTCGGAAGTTCCGGGCTACCTTTATAAGGCGGCGAGCGGAACGCAGTACGACGTCAACCTCTATCACGCGACCACCAACGCGACGTCGTATTCGTCGAACATCTCGACCGACACCGAGGAGACGCTCCCGTCGAAACTCTACGCCGTTTCGACAGCGGACGATGACCTCGAGGTCTGGTGGTACGACCGCGTTCAGATCGACGACATGCCCTACCCCGTCGACATCCCGGTTCTCCCGCAGGTCTACCGGCCGGTCTGGCCGGATCCCGACGAAGCGCCGACGATTGTCATCGCCTCGCAGAAGGGCAGCGCGAACGAGAATATCTGGCAGCAGCGCGGCGCGGCGTTCTTCGATTCCGACGACGCCCAGATGTTCCTTCCCGACCGGCGGTATTTCCCGTCCGGCTCCGGCACGGTGATGTTCTGGACGCGCGCGGCGGTCTACCCGACGGGCGATACCGACCCCGCGGCGGATTCGGCGATCTTCGCGCTCGGCGGCGGGAAAACGCTTTCGCTGTATCAGAAGGACGGCAAGCTCGTCACGGCAATCGGCGGATATTCGTTGAACGGCGGCTCGACGGGCGGAACCTTGAGCGTTGATTGCCCGGGCGTAAAGGAGATCAACGACTGGACGCACATCGCGCTTACGTTCTCCTCCACGGGCACGACCTTGTACACGAACGGCGTCGCGGCGGCGTCGAGCGACAGAAGGCCGCTTAATATCGGCGGCTTCCTCGAAGACAACACCTTCGGCCTCGACGGCTCGAATTCCGGGCGCACGCCAGCGGTCGGGCGGCAGATCGCGGAATGCTCCTTCTGGTCGATGGTGCTCGACGCGGACGCGATCAACGCGCGGCGGTACGAGCACCTCACCGGTTCCGAGGCGAACCTGACCGCGTATTTCGCGTTCGAGAGAAATCGCGATCTCGACGTAATCCTCGAATCGCGCGAGATCGACGTCCGGCAGTTCTATGACCGCGTCTCGGGTCTCGCCTGCGCCGCGTACGACGTCGCGCTTACGACGCCGGGCTCGCCCGCGAAGGGAACGGGCGTCATCGCTTCGGACAAGACGCCGAACGTCTATTACCAGAACGATTCCTCGGCTGAGGGCTTCAACCCGAACGAAGAGCACGCTTTCGTCACTTCGGGCGCCAGCGGATACATCACCTGGGCGCTCCGCACCGATCTCAATACCGACTCAAGTTCGCGCCCCGGCGTCTTCGTCGAGTATCAGAAGAACGGTGAAGCCGAGCTCCAGTTCTTCCACGTCGTCCTCACGAACGACACCTGGAGTTCGCTTTCCGCGAGCTGCCTTGCGGGCGAACTTATCCCCGGACCCGCGCCGTTCAACCTTTTCGACGACCCCTACCTCCCGGAAGACACCTGGGATAACGGTGTCGGCGCGAAGGGGCCCGCCTACCGCGACCGCAAGGGTCAGGTCTGGGCGCGCGCGGCGGGTACGCTCCCGTACCGCAAGTACTACGCGATGCGCGAGGGCTTCTACTTCCCGTCGCTCGGTAGCTCCCAGCCGGCGGTCGGGACCGCGATCCCGTGGCTCGCGCGGCTCGACCGTCCCGCGGCCGACGTGATCGACGGCGTGCCCGCGGTCTGGACGTGGAACGTGTCCTGGCCAGAGAACGTCTACGAGATGAAGATCGGCGAAACGCTCACGGTCGCCGAGAACAATCTCCCCGGCGTCTGGTCGATGAAGTCGCTCTCGGTAATTTACCCCGACCCCGAGGAGGTCGAGGACACGGTACTACTCGCCGATCCGACGACAATGGTCTCCGAGGAGTTCGATTACAATAATCTCGCCGCGCTCGGGCTATCGACGGACAATAACGGCGGCATGACCATGAGGAGCGGGAAGTACCATTTCACCGATCTCCCGCCGCACCTCTCGAGCCGCTTCTACATCGACGCGACGAATTCGAAGATGTGCTTCATCGGCGAGCGGACGACTTCGTCCGCCGGCGCGAGCGTCCTTTACCCGAACGTCCTCTCGGACTCGGAGCGTACGCTCATAAGAAACGTCGTCCCCGCCGAGTATCAGACGACGAACAACGCCGCGTGGGCCGCGTGGCGGACCGCGGTCGACGCGCTCGCGACCGAGGCGGTGCGCCCGAACACGATGAAGCGCGTCGATACAGAGATCTTCACGACGTACAGCCCCGTCGACCATTACTCGCTCACCGCGATGGGGGCGACGAACTATGTCGTCATGATCGAGAACGACGCGACGAACAAGACGATGGGCGTCAATTCCGGCGACCCGATCCAGATGCATCTCATCAAGGTGATTCCCGAGTACTACACCGGGCGGATCGTCACGCGCGAGGACGAGGTGAACCTCCTCTCCGAGCAGCTCTCCGTCCTCTACACCGATCCGATCGGCGGCGAGGCGGACGACTTCGTCTTCGAGTGGCGCTCGGCGAGCCCGAACGTCAACGGAACCGTTCCGGATGAATACGACAATCCCGCGATCTACGCCCCGAAGACGCTTTCGGTCTCGAACGGCGCGACGCGGATCGTGATCGGCGGCGAAGGCGACACGCTCGCCAATATGGTGAACAAGTATTTCATCTGCCGCTACCGCGCGGCGTCGACGAACACGCCCGCCTACCGGACGATGGGCGACAGGTGGTCGGAATGGTGCGCGCCGCCGGCGCTCGCCGAGGGCTGGGTCCAGCGCGTACTCAACAACGTCACGCCGTTCAACCAGCGGATGACCGACCTCTACGAGAACGCGGCCGAGACGGCGATTTCGATGCTCCAGATCGCGGGCCGTCCGTATCAGGGCGACGTTGCGCTCAACCAGGATTCGCTCACCTCCGCGGGTCTCATCGAACTTTACGAGACGATCCTCAACAAGGCGGAGTCGATGTCGATCCTCCAGACCGAGGCGACGGCCGACGTCTCGAAGCAGCTGATGCTCGCGGCCGAGCGGCTCACCGACCTCTACAAGGTGCTCGGCGACGAGGCGTACACCGACGCGAAGAACTCGACGATCGGCATCGGCTCGAACTATTCCTCGGCCGGCGACAACCAGCCCGCGATCGACTTCACCTCCGTCTCCTCGGCGCTCTTCTGCTTCGACAACCAGGTCCCGTCGCTCCTCGACGAGGAACTCGCGCTTCTCCGCGGCCGGACGGGCGAGAGCGCGCCGACGACCCATACGGCGCCCTACTACAACCGCCTCCTCTGGAACTTCACGAAGGGGATCACGGCGGGCGAAGTCGCGTACGCGGTCAATTACAACATCTCCGGCACCCAGACGACCGCGCTCAGCGAGGAGCAGGCCGCGGCGCTCTACCCGCAGGGCCACGGCGACGCGTACGGCCACTACCTTTCGGCGCTCACGCCGTGGTACCGGCTTATCCGGAATCCGAATTTCTCGTGGGCCCTTTCGCAGGGCGAGATGACGCTCGCCGATTCGACGGTCAACGTCGACTACTACGAGGAGGCGAAATTCGCCGAAGCGGCCGCGGCGGTCGCGAAGGTCGCGGCGGAGACGGTCGACCTCACCGCGCGGAAGGCGTGGCGCGATAACGGCGGCTCGGGCGCGGGCTATCTCGACGAGGATTCGACGCGCGCCTTCGGCTATGGCGAATGGGCTTCGCGCGGCGGCTACGGCGCGCTCGTCAACTGGGGCGTCGCGAACTCGCTCCTTCCGATCGATTCGTCGCTCCTATCGGAGGACGAGTTTAACGCCGCCTTCGCGGACGGCGCGCTCGAGCGCATCGACCGCGGCACGGTCGACGAGCTCGCGGAAATCGTCTCGCGCGCGAAGGCGATCCAGCGCTCGCTCGATCACGCCGACGCGGGGCTCAATCCGCTCGGGCTTTCGGATAACGCGATTCCCTTCGATCTCTCGCGTCTCGGCGACGAGTACGGCGTCAACACCCACTTCGAGCAGATCCGTGACCGCGCCGGAACCGCGCTCGCGAACGCGAGGAAGACGCTCGACCGCGCCGAGGAGTACTCGAACCGTCTCAGGCTCCTGCAGGATTCCGAGGAAAGCTACGTCGCTTCGGTCGAGAAGGAGGAGGCCGCCTTCACTAAGGAACTGATCGGCTACTACGGTACGCCTTATTCCGACGATATCGGGCCCGGAAAGACGTATGTCCAGGGCTATGACGGACCGGACCTCGTCCACTACATGTGGATGGACGTCTCGAAGTTCGGCCTCACCGACGTCGAGGACACGATCGCTGTCGCCGCCGTCTCCTACTCGGGGCTCGCGTCGAAGACGACGCTCGCCACGCTGAAGGATCAGATGGATTCGTCGCTGACGACGAATTCCCTCGCCTACTCGGTGAGCGCTTCCGGGCTCGTCGTGAAGCCGTCCTCGATCACCGGCTCGCGCGTGACGATCGGCTCGATCCAGGAGAAGTACTCCGACTTCCTCATGAAATACCTCGCCGTGAAGAACGCCCAGCGCGTTTACGATTCCGCGGTGAGCGCCTGCGAAACCGAATACGAATACGCGGCGTGGATGACCGGCGTCGAGACGATTATCAACACCGCGAAGACCGCGCTCAATATCTACAAGCTCGCGAATACGTGGACGAAGTACTCGCTCAATCAGTCGATTCTTTCCCTCGATTACGCGAGCAATCTCGAGGAAGAGGTGTACAACGGCATCAAGAACTCGATCCCCAAGATCACCGGCGCCGGGCTCACGGTCAACGTCGATCCGCAGGCCCTCGCGACCGCGGCGATGACCGGTCCGGAAATCGCGGCCTCGACTTCGCTCGCGACCGGCAAGCTGATCGCGCAGAGCACCATCAATACGATCGACGCGGTGGCCGAATCGATGGAGCTCGCTCTATCCGAGGCCGAACTCGTCTCCTCCTACTACAACACGCTGAAGACCTACGTTGACGGACTTCGCGAGAAGGCGGGCGCGGTGACCTCGGCGTTCTACGATCTCCGCGAGAAGATCGCCGACCTCAATACCGCGGTCGAGGAGTACAACGCCGAAGTCGCGAAGGGCGAGACCTGTCTCGCCGAACGCGAGGCCGCGCGCAAGCTGACGGTCGACAAGATCGCGCAGGACCGGTATAACGACATGTTCTTCCGGCTCCAGCGGAACGCCGCGCTCGCGCGCTACGAGGCGAGCTTCGATCTCGCCCAGCGCTACGCGTTCCTCGCGGCGCAGGCGTACGACTACGAGACGGCGCAGCTTTCGAGCGACCGGAACTCGGGCGACGCCTTCAAGGCGAAGATCATCGGCTCGCGCTCGCTCGGCTCGTTCGATTCGGACGGCGGCGTTATGGTAGGCGAGGAAGGCGACACGGGGCTTTCGGGACTGCTCGCGCAGATGGACGCGAACTGGCTCGTCCTGAAGCCGCGGCTCGGGATCAACAATCCCCAGACCTACACGACCTGGTTCTCGCTCCGCGGCGAATGCTTCCGTATTCTCGACGGCGAGGAAGGCGACGCGGCCTGGGCGCAGGAGCTTACGAAGTACTGGGTCGACGACATCACGGCCGATGCCGAATTCGAGCGCTACTGCCAGCCGTTCCAGAGTCAGTTCGGGCTCAAGGACAAGGAGCCGGGGCTCATCATCCCGTTCGAGACCACGATCGATTTCGCGAAGAACTTCTTCGCGAAGGATTTGGCGGGCGGCGACCACGCCTACGACTCGACCTACTACGCGACCAAGATCGCTTCGGCGGGTTTGTGGTTCGACGGTTACAACGCGAAGGCGAAAGGCTACACCGGGAAGGAACTCCTTTCGGCGACGCCGGTCGCGTATCTCGTCCCGGTCGGCTTCGACATGATGCGCGTACCGGGGCTCGACGAGGGCTCCGAGCTCGCGTTCAAGGTCGTCGACCAGACGATCGCCGCGCCGTACGAGATCGGCTCGACCGAGCTCGACGACGAGACGTGGTACCCGACCGCCTCGGACGGCGATCTCGCGGGCGCCGACGAGACGACGCGCATCCGCCGCCATCCGTCGTTCCGCGCCTACTACGACGAGGAGGGCGGCGAGCCGAAGGACGACAATCTCGACGCGACGCGCCTCGTCGGCCGCTCCGTCTGGAACACGCGCTGGCTCCTCGTCATCCCCGCGGGCGGGATGAACGCCGACCGTGAGAAGGCCCTCTCCGTCTTCATCAACGGCAGCGACGTCGACCGCGACGGGAAACTCGATTTGAAACCCGTAAGCGACATCCGTATCGGTTTCAGAACCTATTCAACGAGTGGTAACTAAGATGAAATTCCCATCACGCTTCATGCTTCACGCTTCATGCTTCATGCTGCACGCTTTATGCTTCATGTTTCCTGCTTCATGCTTCATGTTCGCGCTTTGCGCGAACGCTGCGCCGCTGCAGCCGCTCGCGCTTCCGCCGTTCACCTTCGCGGGGCGGATCGTCGACTACGCGCACATCGCGTACGACAATCAGACGACGGTTGAAGTTCGCGTGAGCACGACGAACGGCGTTCTCCTCGCGAAGACGACGACCTCGACGAGCGGAAGCTCGAAGTTCAACTACACGATCGATATCCCGATCGCGTCCGACGCGATTTCGGGCTACGTGAAGGCCGGCGACCGGGTCGTCTTCGACTTCGTCGATTATCAGGGCAATATCTATTCGGGACTCGTCGCGGACGGCGACTCGACTCTCGGCCAGCCGGGCGACTGGCGCCGGCTCGACGTCATCCTCGCGACCGACGCGAATCGCGACGGCGTCGCCGACGAATACGTCGAGACGCTCGAGTATCTGATGTGGCTGAACGGAGTCGCGGAATACGACCCGAACGCCGACTACGACGGCGACGGCCACTCGAACTATGAGGAATACGTCGCGGGCACGAACCCGTTCGACAAGACCGACAGCTTCTCGGTCCGTCAGATGGCGATCGATCAGGGCATCGACGGCTACGTGACGTTCAAGTTCCTTGTGAACCAGGGTCGCGTCTACTCGGTCGATACGTCGGAGTTCCTCGACGCGGCGAAGGTCGACTGGGTCGAGGCGCCGTTCTCGGTCGCCGACCCCGCCGCCGCGCTCCAGTCGAAGATCTCGACCGGAACCGCCGAAACCGGCTACCGCGTGATCTATCTCAAGAAGGGCACCGACCCGAGCCGCTTCTGGAAGATGCATGTCGAATAAGCACCTTTCGCTCCTCCTCGCCGCGCCCTGCGCGCTCGCCGCTGTCCTTTCGGTCACGAACCACGCGGGCCGGGTCGTGAGCGGCGAGCTCGGGCCGGTCACGAACGGGACTTTCACGATTGCCGGGCGGAGATTTCCGCTCGCGGTTCTCCCCGCCTCCGAGCAGAAGCGGGTCAGGGCCGCCGCCGGGCTCGACGTCCGCTCGCCCCGCGAAAAGCGGATCGACGACGACCTCGCCTACGAACTCAAGCGCATCGACGCGCGTCTTGCCGAGGGTGAAATCTCTCTCTCCGAAGCCGAGAAACTCCGCGCGCTTTCCCGCGCTTCCGCCGAGTCGCGAAAAACGCGCGGGCGGTGATCGGCGAAGCGCTCGCCGGCAAATCGCCGCGAAGCGGAAACTTCGGATATCAGCGGAAGTTATCAACAGGTTCGCGCCCATGGGGACAGACCCCATGGGACTCGCGTCGTTACTGTGATGGGGACAGTCCCCGCGCGGCGAGGGGGCCTGTCCCCGGAGGGACATGAAACATGAAGCATGAAACATGAAGCATGAAACATGAAGCATGAAGCATGAAACATGAAGCATGAAACATGAAGCATTTTGAGAGGGACTGTCCCCAGCGGGACAAACGCATATTTGAGAGGGACTGTCCCCGAAAGGAATCGGTTTCGATTACCCTAAAGGGGTAGTACTGCGGGATTGAACGGGTGGTAAAATTATCTTAAAAGTGGATTTAAGATAAGGTAGAACGATGGAAACCACCGAAAAAAAAAATCGGATTTTCAATAGCCGCCTGATGCTCCTCGCCGCGGCGATAATGGCCGCCGCGTGCGCGGAGGCGACCGACTACTACTGGATCGGCGGCGAGTCGGGCGCGTGGACGACTTCCGCGAACTGGTCGACGACTTCCTCGAGCGGCGAGGCGGTCGAGTCGGGATACCCGACCGCGACGACCGATACCGCGACGATCGAGAGCGACGCGACGATCACGGTTTCCGCGAACGAGATTATTTCGGGTATCACCATCGCTTCCGGAAAGACGCTCACGCTCTCGAGCGATTCCGCGATGTTCTACTTAAACGGCGACGTGACCGGCGATGGCACCTTACGCCTTTCCAATGTCGTCATCCGCAACACCAACGCGACGACCGCCGCGACGAAGAGCGATTACAAGAAGTCGGTGGATATCACGGCACCGGTCGATATCCCCGAGGGCTCGACCGCCGCATTCCAGATTTACTCCGCGAGCAACGATAACGGCTATTATTTCTACATCAAGGGCAAGATCACCGGCAAGGGCACTTTGACCGGCGGCACGATCTCGTCTCAGAATGCATATTCCGGCTTCCACGTGAGCAGCGACGCTTCGGAATTCGAGGGTACGATCGCGATTACTTCCCACTCGAGCCAGTCGCGTAATAACAGCTCGATCGCGGCGGCGTCTTCGAGTGCCAAGGCGACATACCTTATCTTTTCGGACGGCAACGGCGGGGTGCAGAATTCGAGCGCATGTCCTTTCCGTACCGCCAATTCTGACTATGTCTTCGGCGCGGCGACAATCGATTTCCTCACCACCACGGCGGCGGACAACACGTTCACCATCGGCGCGCTTGATACGGACAGCCGCCTCTTCGGCGGGCAGTTCGGCTCGCGCAACACCGTCACCTGGGTCGCGCCGAGTGCTACCCTTACCCTGGAGACCTCAGCCTTGCAGATTCTCGCGGTTACCGGCGGCGGCACGGTGAGCTTACCCAACCTCGCGGTCACGCTCCCGCAGCGGATCAAATTCACCGACGACGGCGGCACGTTGAAGCTCGGCTGGGGACTCGATCCTTCGGCAGTCTTAACCCAGTCCACCGCGGCGATTGTCTTCGATGACGAGGGTCGCGACGCGACCTGGGCGACCGCGATCGCTTCGAGCAACACGGGCGGATTCGTGAAGAAGGGCGCGGGCACGCTCGAGCTGACGGCAACGCCGGCGTACACTGGCACGACCAAGGTTCTCGAGGGCGCGCTTATCGTTCCCGCGGGGACGACGCTTGCAATCGACAGCGAGTCGTCTTATTCGACGACGCTCAGCGATGGGCGGATTCAGGTGCTCCCCAAGAACGGGAAGTTCTACTGGACGGGCGCCGCGGGCGACGGTAAGTGGCTTACGACCGGCAACTGGTCGGTTGACGGCGAAACGGCGACGAGTGTCCCCGGTAAGGACTCCGACGCGGTTATTCCGGGAACTACCGACGCCTTCACGATGAATTTCACCGGCACCTGCGAGGTGAGCAACCTCGTCGTCGGCGCGGACGTGACTTTCGTTTCATCGGCCACCGTGAAGACGAGGAACTCTTCTCAGGGTGCGCCGGCCTACTGTGACGGCAACTTCCTGCAGTTCTGCGGCAATGTCTCGGGTTCGGGTAAAATCACGCTCAAGAACTGCGGTCTTAAACCCTTGAACAGTAACCTCACGAACGCGGTCGATCTCGTAATTGCCGAAGGGACCACCAACGCGTTCTGCATCGGGAGCATCGGCGGCTTCGTCCAGGAAGGCGATCTTACCGGCGGCGGCTATATCATGAGCTGGGAAGCGCAGGGATACGGCACTCGGTTCTACGGCAACAACACCGAGTTCACCGGCGTACTTGATGTAATTATCTCGACCGGCGTCGACCACCGCAGCAAAACTTATTTCAATAGCTACGAGTCTTCGATGCCGAAGGCGACGGTCAATCTCCGCGCGTACCACAGCTCGGCCGGCGATAACTACGTGATTCCGAGCGGAAGCGGTACCTTCGGTTTCGGCGCGCTCAACGGCCGCTGGCAGAGCGGCAACAATTCGCCGACCATCGTCGTCGGCGCGAAGAACGAGGACTGCTCGTGGCACGGTCACAGCCGCTACGACAACCAGCTTAATATCGACAAGGTCGGTACGGCGAAGATGGTTTACGAGTCGGGTTCGTCGCCGGCGAACAAAGTGACGATCGAGGACGGTATCGCCGACCTCGAGAAGCTCCCGAAAGCCATCGTTATGGCGGGCGGGACTTTGCAGGTTGTTGAAGAAGGCGATCCTTCGACGCTCTTCTCGGGCTCCACCGCGGCGATCAAGTTCGATTCGCAGGGAAACGATTATACCTGGGCTTCGGCCATTAATGCGAACAACACGGTCGCCGAGATCGAAAAGTCCGGCTCGGGGACGCTGACACTTTCGGAGGCGCCGGCGTGGAGCTCGACGAAGGTGACGGTCCGCGCGGGCGCGCTCGTGATGCCCGCGAGTGCCGCGTATACGCTCGGAACGAACACGATGGTCACGGCGAGCGAGGACGGCGAGACCAATACCTTCACGCCGGTTTCGAGCGTCACCTTTACAATCGCGGAGATTGCGAACGCGGACGCGGTCGTCACCGCGGACGGGGTCGAACTTACGAAGGGCGAATCGGGCTACACCTGCGCTCCTTGGGCGAAGGTGGTCGTCACCTACACCGCGAAGGACGGATACTTCTTCCCGGCGAATTCCTCGTCGACGCTCGTCTACGAGTTCGAGGCGGCGGCGGGCGAGATGGTCGCCGCGGACGAGACCGCGCAGGCGCTCGCGACGATCGTGTGCAAGGTCGGCGATACCCCGTACGCCTCGCTCGCTTCGGCGATCGCCTCGATCGGAAACGACGGCACGGCGGAAATCGTGATGACGGCCGACGACACGGTCGCTGACGCGATCACGATCGCGGGCTGGGCGCAGACCGGCGCCGAGACTTACGCCAAGGTTACGGTCGACCTGAACGGGAAGACGATCACCTACACGGGGAGCGGCAAGCTATTCAATCTCGGGACCCACTCGACGCTGACCCTCGAGGACACGAGCGACGCGAAGGGCGGGACGATCACGGCGACCGGCACCACGGACGCTGTCATCTACTCGAGCGACAACGGCGTAATCGCGCTTTCGGATATCACCGTTACCGCCGGAGCGACCGTCCTTTATCTCGACGGCACCTCCACGGCGACCTTCACGAGCGGCACGTATCTGGGTACGGTTGCGAAAAGCGGCACGGCGACGATTCTGATCGAGGACGGCGAATACAGCCATGACTGGGATACTTCGTTCCTCGCGAGCGGGAAACGCTGGGGGTACTATACTTCTACCGGTCATTACTACGTAACCGACGCGACGCTCGAACCGGGCGGATCGGTCACGGTGACGGCCGGCAGCGCGGATGACGCGAAAGGGCGTTTTACGGTCACGATTACCGACGAAGCCAGGGAACTCGGTCAGGAGACTGGCTATTTCAAGACGAGCACAACCCAGATCGACACTTGGGTGTTTACCGTCTCTGTCGTCCTCGACCCCGATGTCGTCGATCCGACGCTCGCGGTGGGCGAAACCGTGACCACGATCGCCGAGGGTGACGACGGCGCGCTCGTCCTCACGCCCCCGAACCTCAAGAAGGGCCTTTACTACGCGCTCGGAACGCGCAGCTCGCTTACCGGTGACGTGTCGATCGGCGACTACACGCTCTACGACGGCGAGAACGCGATTACCTTCACGCTCCCCGATCCCGGCGACGGCGAGACGGTCAGGTACTTCTCGATCGAAGTGAAGCCGTAAAAAACGGGGGACAGTCCCCGATGGCTGCAATGGGGACAGTCCCTTCTATCGCAGGAGCGAATAGAGGACTATGCCCGCGGTCATCATCGAAGCTGCGGCGAGACGGCGGAGCCACATAGAGGCCGGAACCGCGAGTTCGACTCCAAGGCCGAGGCAGCGGAACGCGAGGAAGCCGACTGTGACCGAAATGACCGCACGGGTTGACTGCACGACATTTCCGAACACCGGGCCGAGCCGGCCGTAGCAGAAATAGATCGCGATCATCGCGGTGAACCAGAAGAACGCGAATGGCGAGGAGTCGCGCAGCTTCGCGATAGTGAGGCGCGGCGATTCCCCTGAAAGCGAATTCCTGAGAATCCATCCGAGCGCGATGACGCCGAAGGAGACATATCCGAGCGTCAGGGTCAGAAGCCCGCTCTCCATCATCGAGACGCCGTACTTGTGCGAGAAGATGTTCATGATGAAGACCTGTTCGCGGTCGCAGAGACTCGCGACGCAGATAAAGACCATGATCGCGATGAAACCGGCTCGGCCGGTTCGCTTTCCGCCCGAGGAGTTGAGCAGCCATACCGCGGCGATCGTGATCGCGATCGCTCCCCACTGCGCGGCGCTTACCGTTTCACCGTTTAGCGGCCACACCGAGGTCAGCAGCGCGAGTACCGCGATTTTGAGTCCGAGCCAGGTCGCGATTTTGCTCGGCTCGACCGTTCGCTGGGCATAGAACATCGAATACTGAGTAATGCAGAAGATCGAAAGCCAGTAGAGATTAGCCCGCCAGATTTCCCAGTCGCCGAGCGCACCGTGCGGAATCAGCGCAAAGAGTATCGGGAGCGACACCAGCGCCTGCACGAACTGGGTGTAGCAAAGAAGATCGAGCGCCCTCGCGCGATGCCGCTCGAGGAAAAGCGCGCTTGAAACATAAGCGCATGACTGCAGAACCGCCGAGATGAGTCCTGCGAGGATCCCGTAGATAACCGTTTTTTCCATAGCGATAAACGGCGCGTATTATACCATAAAAGCGCCGGCGAATGACAGAATGGCATTGATTCGTCGATTTTGACGGGGACTGTCCCCACAAGAAAGGATACGGTTTCGTTGGGGACAGTCCCCGCAAGAAACAGGGGTTCCCGGACCCGTAAACCGCCAAAATCGATTTTGCAAGACTTGCTGCACAAAGAGTCCATCTGCTCTTGCATTTACTCATCTCGGATTGCAATTGACACGCTTCCGGCCTTTGTGAAAGTCTAACTTGACGGGCAGGAAAAAAAAAATGCTAATATCATTGCGAAATTCGACGGAAGTGTTCGTTTGAGTTTGCGACCCGTCGGAATTCACGAAGGGGGAAAGATGCGTATGAAACTAAACCGATTGTTAGTCGGTTCGGCTCTGCTTTTTACTGGCACGCTTGTGGCGGAGACCGTAGTCGATTTGAACGGCGAGACCGTCACGATCGACAACACCTACTTCAACACGCTTCTCAATGGCAACGCTAACGGCGAAGTGCGGCTCACGAACGGCGCGCTCAGTTCGGGCGACTACGCCCAGAGCGAAATGGCCGCCGGCACGATCATTCTCGACGGCGTCGACTGGACGGCGAGCGGCAAGATCAACCTCGCCGTCTCGAGCGCGGACGACACCTTCACCCTGCGCCTTAAAGGCGGCGCGAAAGTCACCACGTCCGGCGAATACTCCTCGAGCTACAGCGGCTCGGGCACGGTCGCCCTGGAGGTGACGGACGGCTCGACGGCGGTCTTCGGCGCGGATTCGTACGCCTGCTACAACTCCTCGAGTTCGATCAACCCGAAGTGCATCATCACCGTCGACGGCGAGGGCTCGTCGCTCACCGCGCCGCGCCTCCGCGTCGGGCGCAACAGCTCCTCGGGCGCTTCGGCGTGTCCGTTCGAATTCACGCTCAATGTGACGAACGGCGCCGCCGTCGCCTTCACCGGCGACGGACTCGTCCTCGGCGCGAACTCTGCGGCGAAGACCGGCACCAAGGCGCGCATCAATGTGACGACCGGCTCGACGATGACGACCGGACAGATCTGGTACGACAAGCTGATCGCCGACTGCATCGTCTATTTCGACGACGCGACGCTCACCCTCGGCTCCGGCAATGACGCGCTTAACAGCCGCGATTCGTCGCCGCTCGACGGGCAGCAGTTCGTCGTCGGCGAAAACGGGCTCACGCTTGCGCAATCCGCGAATGCCGCGACGATCAAGTTTCCGCTGAGCGGCAACGGCGCGATCACGAAGACCGGTTCGCAGACCGTCACCTTCTCGACCAACGACCAGTCGCTCTTCACCGGCACGCTCGTCGCCGAGGAAGGCACGCTCGCGCTCGGCTCGCTTTCGTACGCCGCGAAGGCGGTCAAGTTCGCGGGCGGCACCTTCACCGGCGCGGCGAGTTTCACCGAGGAAAGCGAGTTCAAGTACATCTTCGCGAACGGCACGGACGAGTCGGTGCTTACCTCTTTGAGCTTCACGCTCGCCGACACCGATCCCGAATACATCTATGAAACTTCGGGCGAAGAAACCTGGGCGGCGGGGGACGGCAGCTGGTCGGTGCGCGCGAACTGGGAGCCGGCCTCGACCCCGGCGATGTACGACACCGTCATCTTCACGAATGAGGACGACATCGCGACCACCTATGATTTAAGCGGAATCTCGCTCGGGGAAATCCGCAAGTCGGGCGCGGGCACGCTCACGATCGCGAACTTCGCGGCGGGCGCGCCGGTGATGACGAACTTCACCGGCGGCATCACGCTCACGGGCACGGTCGGGACGAATCCGTTCTCGACCGCCGAGGATGCGCTTCGGATCGCGGGCACGCTCGATCTCGGCGGCGCGTCGCAGACGACCACCACGAGCGACGGCAAGTCGTTGCCGGTTCTTTATAACGGCGCGACGATCAAAAACGGAACGCTGACGATCAACAAGTCCGCGAATGCGCAGTGGCAGCCCTACGGCGAAATCTCGCTTGTGAACGCCACCTTGAATCTCGCGACGGGACTCCGCCTCGGCCTTTATTACAACGCCGACACCACGCTCACGCTCGACAACGCGACCTTGAATTGTCCCGACACTTCGGCCGCGTATATCGGCACGGACAACTACAAGACCTACGTGATGCGCCTCGTGAACGGCGGCGCGTATTCCGGCGGCGCGGACATCGCGATCGGGCGCGCCAACGCGACCGGCATTCTCGCGATCACCAACGGCACCTTCAATATCGGAACGAAGACGATGCGTCTCGGCTCGCGCGACGGCGGCAAGGGCACGCTCGCGATGAACGGCGGCACGCTCACCGCGGGCGAGATTCTTCTTGGCGAGACCGGTCAGAGCATAAACGGCACTTCGGCGAAGCTGACCTTCGGCGGCGGCGCGGCGAATACGACCGTCAACGCCTACATCATCAACGCGGTCACGAATTCGGCGGGCGCCTCGGTCACTTTCGATGGTGTGAAGCTCAACCACCGCCGCGACGGCAACCTCTTCTGGGACGACGAGAAATCGGCGACGCCGATCTTCCATCTCGCCGCGGGCGGGCTCACGATCGAGAGCGAAGGCGCGAACCGCGTCTCGACGATTCCGGTGACGCTCGACGGCGAAGGCGGCGTCTCGATCGCCGCGAGAACGGTCAGCTTCGCCGCGGATCAGTCCTATACCGGCGCGACCACGGTCAAGGACGGCGCGACGATGGGCGTGACACGCACGGATTACGCGCCGATCGCGTTCAAGGGTGATATCGTTTTCGAGGAAGGCGCCGCGTTCGCGACGCCGGAAATCGAAGCTGGCCGGTCGAAAACCGCGGTTCTCTCGACGACCGGAACGATTTCCGGGGTGGAGAACTTAGCCGCGACCGGCGGCGAGCGTTTCTTTACGGATAGGGCGGCGAACGGTTCGACGGTGCTCTATTACGGTAATCCTCAGGGACTGCTGATTATCTTCCGGTAAATCGATTTGCAAAAGGGGAAAACGATGAAAAAGATCTTTGTCGCGGTCGCGGCATTTTCGTGTCTCGCGTGGAACGTCTTTGCGGCGAGTCACGCGGAGGAACTTCGCGCGAGGCTCGACGGAGCTGATCGCAATTACGTCTTCGTCACCATGCATCGCGGCGATTGGCGCAACGCGCCGGAGAATTCTTCCGCGGCGATTCTCGGTTCGATTGAAAAGGGCGCGGACATCGTGGAGCTCGACGTCGCAAAGACGAAGGACGGACATTTCGTTCTTCTTCACGACGGCGCGCTCGACCGCGTTTCGAACGGAAAGGGACGCTCGACCGATCTGACCCTCGCCGAAATTAAAGAGTTCCGGCTCAAGGACGATAAGGGCAACGTGACCGAGTACCCGATCCTCTCGCTCGAAGAGGCGTTCGCGCTTACGAAGGGAAAGATCCTCGTCAATCTCGACAAGTTCTGGCGCGACCCGAAAGGCGTTCTGAAGGTCGCGAAGAAATGCGGCGTCGAGCGCGAGATAATCCTCAAGGACAACGCCTCGGTGAAGGAGGCGAAGAAAAAGTACAGCGTCGACTTCTGGGCGGACATGGCGAAGGGCGACCTCTTCTATATGCCGATTATTTCGACGGACAAGGAAAACGCCGTCGAGCATTTCCGCGAATGGCGTTCGATCGGCGCGAAATGCGGCGCGTACGAGATTATCTTCAACAAGGAGAGCGACAATTTCCGCACGGTGATCGGCGAGCTCGGCGAAGCGCAGAAGTCGGGCGGCCCACGGATCTGGATCAACACGCTCTGGTCGTCACTCTGCGCCGAGCACACCGACGACCGCGGCGCGAAAGGCGACACGGCGGGATCGTGGAAGTGGTGCCTCGATCAGGGCGCGACCATGCTTCAGACCGACCGCCCGGTCGAGCTGATCAAGTATCTGAAGTCGATCGACCGCCGCTGAGAAGAGGGGAATCATGGTTACGAAGAATCTTGTCGCGGTCGGATTGACGGCGATGGCGTTCGCGGCGTCCGCGTCCTCGAACGACGACCGCGTAGAGTCGCTGATTGCGAAGATGACGACCGAAGAGAAGGTCGGGCAGCTCCTGCAATTCGGCGCGTGGAAGGGGGATCTCACGAAACGCGAGACCGTCGAACGCGAACGCAAGGGACTCGTTTCGAGCTATATCTGGTTCGAGCGCGATCCGAAAGCGCGCAACGAACATCAGCGCAACGCGGTCGAAGGCTCGCGGCTCGGGATACCGATTCTCTTCGCGAACGACATTATCCACGGCTGCGATCTTACTTTCCCGATTTCTCCGTTCCTCGCGGGCGCGTTCGAGCCGGAACTCTTCGAGCGGACGCAGAGCGCGGCGGCGTACGAAGCGGCGGCGGAAGGCATAGACTGGGTGTTCGCGCCGATGTGCGACGTCGCGCGCGATCAGCGCTGGGGCCGCGTGCAGGAGACCTGCGGGGAAGACCCGTATCTCGCCTCGCTCTGCGTCGCCGCGCAGGTGCGCGGCTTTCAGGGGAAGGATCCCGCCGACCCCGATCATGTCGCCGCGACGATGAAGCACTTCGTCGGTTACTCACGGAGCGAGGGCGGCCGCGATTACAACGTCGCGCCGTTCGGCGAGTGGGAATTGAGGAACGTGCACCTCCCGACTTTCCGTGCAGCGGTCAAGGCCGGGGTCAAGACGACGATGAGTTCGTTCAACGACATCGACGGGATTCCCGCATGCGCGGCGAAGCACACGCTTACCGACATTCTGCGCGGCGAATGGGGCTTTACCGGATTCGTCGTTTCGGACTGGGATTCGGTGAGCGAGTCGATCGTCTGGGGTTATGCGAAAGATCACGCTGACGCCGCGGCGAAGGCGCTCGCCGCGGGCGGCGACATGGACATGCTCGCGAACTCGTACGGTACGCTCGTGAAGGAAGTCGACGAGGGCCGCTTCGACGTGAAGATTCTCGACGAGGCGGTGAGACGCGTACTGCGCGTAAAGTTCGAGCTCGGTCTCTTCGAGAGACCGTATGTCGACGAGACGCGCCTCACCTGGGCGCTCGACGAAAAGAATCCGAAACGCATCGCGGCGAGGAAGCTCGCGCGGGAGTGCGTGGCGAAGTCGGCGGTGCTCCTGAAGAACGACGGCGCGCTGCCGCTCGCGGGCGGGAAGAAGATCGCGCTCGTCGGTCCGTTCGCAGACGATGCGCGCGAGATGCTCGGCGCGTGGACGGGGCGCGGCCATCCGGAAACGGTGGTAACGGTCAAGGCGGCGCTCGAGCGTGAATACGGCGAGCGGATCAAATACTGCCGCGGGTGCGCGGTGAACACGGGACGCCGGACGAAGACATTGCAGGACGGTTCGGTGGTCGCGGAAATCGATACGGCTGAGGAAAGCTCGATCGCGGCCGCGAAGAATGTCGCGGCGGAAGCTGACCTCGTCATAATGTGCGTCGGCGAGCCGGCCGGCTGGACGGGCGAGAACGCGTCGCGGGCGGAATTGACGCTCACCGGAGCGCAGAACGAACTCTTTGAGGCGGTCGTCTCGAGCGGCAAGCCCGTCGTCACGCTGGTGTTTTCCGGACGGATGCTCGCGCTCCCGCGGGTCTGGGAGAAGTCCGCTGCGGTGATGTATTGCGGCCAGCCGGGAAGCGAGGCGGGGAACGGACTCGTCGATCTTCTCACGGGACGTATCGCGCCGTCCGCGAGGCTTGCGATGTCGATTCCGTGGGACGCGAACCGTCAGCCGGTTTACTACAATTCGCCGATCACCGGGCGTCCGCAGTACGGAAAGTACCGGGACAAGACGGAGAAGGAGCAGCGCGCCGCGTATCCGTTCGGCTTCGGCCTCACCTACACGACTTTCAGATACTTGCCGACCGTGATCGAAGGCGATGTCGCGAGCTGCGAAATCGAGAACGTCGGGGAGCGCGAAGGCACCGAGACCGCGCAGCTCTACATCCATCAGGTCGCCTGCGCCGAGGGCGTGCGGCCAGTGAGGGAACTGCGCGGCTTCAAACGCGTGACGCTCAGGCCCGGCGAGAAGGCGAAGGTGAGTTTCAAGCTCGACGCGGAGACACTTGGCTATGTCGATCGGCTTGGTCGCGACAGGTGCGATAGCGCGTCGTACGAGGTCGTGATCGCCGCGGATTCGGCGAGAGGCGGGGAGAATTTGTCGATTTGTCGATTCGTCGATTCGTCGATTCGTCGATTGGATTGACCGATTGACAGATTAACCGATTGACCGATTGAATTGAGAGATTGAGAGATTTGAAGATTGAAATGACCGATTGACCGAATGAATACTTAGAAAGGAAAACAAGATGGTTGAATTGATGCTGGCGGTGCTCGCGGTGACGGCGGGGGTTGAGAAGGGAACCTGGGGACAGGCGAAGGGCGACGATGTGGTGATGAAGGAAGCGGCGGCGGATGCGAAGCCGCCGATGACGGCGAAGTACCGCGACGCGAAATTGCCGATCGAGGAACGCATCGACGATTTGATGACTTTTCTCACGGACGAAGAGAAGACGCGGCTCATGCACGCGACCGGGGTGAAGACGGCGGCGGACCTGCCGCGGGTCGGGCTCGAGCCGTACCGGATGATTGACGGCCCCGGCGGCCCGCGCGACAGGAACACCGTGTATTTCCCCGAGCCGATTTCCTGGGCGGCGAGCCGTGACACCAATCTTGTTTACGAAATCGGTCGCGCGCTTGCGGAGGAGACGCGCGGAATGTACGACGAGCGTCTCGTGACCACGATGCTCCTCGGACCGGGAATCAACCTCGCGCGCACGCCGGCGGGGGCGCGCAATTTCGAGTACATGGGCGAGGATCCTGTACTCTCCGGCAAGATCGCCGCGGCGGATATCCGCGGCATGCAGAGCCGGCGGGTTTCGCCGTCGCTGAAACATTACTTCTGCAACGATCAGGAAGCGTACCGGACGGTGCTGGACGTCATCTGCGGTGAGCGACCGTTCCGCGAACTGTACGGACGCGCCTTCGAGGTGTGCGTCAAGGAGTCGCACCCGTGGTGCATCATGAACTCGTACAACGGGGTGAACGGGCGCTACACTTCGCACGCGGCGGAAGAGAACGACCTCCTCAAAGAGTGGGGATTCGACGGGATGCTCGTCTCCGACTGGGGCGGGGCGCACGGCGCGGTGAGGGCGTTCAACTCCGGGACTACGCTCGAGAGCTGCACGGGTCCGAACGAAAAGCGCGACCGGGAAGAGGCGCAGTTGATGCGCGAGGGGAAGCTCGCCCCAAAACGCGTCGACGCGGCGGTGAGGGCGAACCTGCGTACATATTTCCGGATGGGACTCTTCGACCGCGAGACTGAAGAGATCAAGGCGCTTAACGCCGAGTGCGTGAAACTCTACAAGAGCGAGGCTCATCGCGAGCTCGCGAAGAAGGCGGCGGTCGAGGGAACGGTGCTCCTCGAAAATAAAGGGAATTTCCTTCCGCTCGAAAAGGGCAAGGTAAAGACGATTGCGGTGACGGGTCCGTGGGCGACCGTGCAGTTCTCGTGCATCAAGGAAAAGAACAAGGCGCCGAATCATCACGGCGGCGAAGGCGTGTGCGCGGACGAGGAGTTCGGATTTCTGGACGGAATTAAAAAGTACTTCGGCGCGGAGAATGTCGTGTACGATCCGGAGCACGAGACGGACGCGGCGGCGAAGGCGGATGTGGTCGTGTTCTGCACCGGCACCGACCACTGGGAAGACCGCGAGGTGAACGGTTGGGGAATTATTCATCCGCACGACCGCGCGACTTTGAAGATCAAGGGCGAAGACGCCGAGGCGCGGCTCAAGGCGGTCGCGAAGGCGAACCCGAACTGTATCGTCGCGCTCATCCACGGTGGCCCGATCGACGTGAGCGGCTGGGTCGACGACGTGAAGGCGGTCTTCGCGATGTGGTACCCGGGGATCGATGCGGGCGGCTGCCTAGGACGGATGATGTTCGGCGACGATGAGCCGGGCGGGCGCCTCCCGTACACATTCGCGGATCGGCTCGAAGACTGGCCGTGCCACCGCAAGGGCGAGAAGGTGTACCCGGGGGTCCTACTCGAGGAGAAGGGAATCTTCGAGGCGCGGGAATGGTACGACGACGGCATCTGGGTCGGTTACCGCGGGTTCGATCATTTCGGCACGAAGCCGAGGTATCCGTTCGGTTACGGTCTCGGCTACACGACCTTCGAGACGAAGAACGTCGAGACCGGGCCGGATTCGATTTCGTTCGAAATCGTCAATACGGGGAAACGCCGCGGCAAGGCGGTGGTCGAGTGCTATATCGAGAAGCACCCCGAGGACGGTACGGAAGTGCCGGTGAAGGAACTCGTCGATTTCGCGGTATTCCGTCTCGAGCCCGGGGAAAGCGTGAAGCATGCCTTCACCCCCGGTCCCGGGGCGTTCCGTTATTGGAAGGACGGCGCGGGCTGGAAACCGTGCGAAGGCAGGCTTATTCTGAGATACTGACGAAGTTGCATTTGCCGCGGCACAGTCGCGGCCGAAAAAGCGCGGATTCCGAGGTTTGCGCCCATGTGTCACGTCCTGGGATAACATGACTTTTGTCTTTCAAAATCATGTCTAACCCAGTTCCGTGTCTGACAAATCCAGACCCTAGTTTATAAACTCTGGTCCGGATTCGGGCTGGCTAGACGGGAACGCGGAGCAGTCAGGGGATAGAGTGGAGGTGGCCCAGGGGGTAGAGTGGAGGGGTGATCGACACTCTACCCCACGAAGGGTTTCCGCCCATGGGGTCAGACCCCATGGGCAAAGGTTGTGCTTTCTGATATAATTTTGGTATATAATCTCGTTTAAATTCGGATCGTGTGGGGACAGTCCCCGCGGTTTTATGGCCCGTGGCTGCGGAGCGTTAGCGGAGCATCGGACAAATCGGAGTTGAAGAACAGAACTGCTGCGACTGTGGGCTGGGCGAGGGACTGTCCCCGTTGATCCAGTCTCAATACCACAGTAACGTGATTCGGTTGCTGCGGCCCGTTGGCCGGTTCCATCGCAGTCCGGTAACCGTTCGGCGTTAGGGTCGCTTAGGGTCCTTAGGGTCCTTAGAGTCCTTAGAGTCCTTAGGGTCCTTAGGGTCCTTAGAGTCCTTAGAGTCCTCGGTGTTCCGCGGCGGCCGCGCCGTCGCTCGCTAAGGTCGCGCGAACGCGCGACCGCAAAAGTTTCCAGTTCCGCAATGCTTCATGCTTCATGTTTCATGCTTCATGTTTCATGCTTCATGTCATGGGAGGGTCTGTCCCCATTCGAGTTATCAACAGATTTCCGCCCATTGGCGCTCCAATGCACCGTCTTTTTGATACAATATCAGTATGGATTTATTCGAGGCAAAAAACGATATTGAGAACACGGCTGATTTGCTCGAACGAGCGATGAAACTCGCCGGACTTTTGACGACGATGTTCGCATCGCGCGGATTCCCGATGGTGGTGGTCGGCGGGAGCGCGGTAGAGTTTTACACCGAGGGCGGTTATATGAGCGGCGATATCGATATGTGCCGTAAGACTCTTCGTTCGGTTCCGCCGCGAGTCCTTCAGGAAATCGCCGAGTCGCTTGGCGGTAAAGGCCTCGGGCGGAACTGGCTGATCTGCGGTATCTATGTCGATATACTCGGCATTCTTGAGTCGGAGACGATTCTGCCCGAGCGCGAATTGGAGACCCCGTACGGAATCGTGAAAGTGCTACCGTCCGAGCTCGCGCTCGTGGAACGGGTTCTGTACGCCGAGCAGGACGCGGAATGCGTCGAATCCGCGCGTCAGATGATGGCGGCTGCGATACGCGACGACAAGTTCGACTGGTCCGAGGCCGAGCGGCTCGCCGATCTCCCGGACTTCAAAGTGCTTCCTCAAATGCGCGAATTGCGCGCGCGAATGGAAAACTTCGATGGCTGAGGTAATTCGTTTATCATGGAGCGAGTGGCTCGCCGATCGGGAACGCAAGCGTGCGGTCCTGCGCGAATTCGGTCTTGACCGGCCATCACGTCGAAAGCACGCGATCGGCAGTCAGGAAGTGCGGCTCCAGCGCGCGTTCAACGGCGAGAGAATACCGTAGCGGTCTTGCCGGTGGTTCACGCCCGCGACCGCAAAGATTAGCAATTCCAAAATGCTTCATGCTTCATGTTTCATGCTTCATGTATTTGGATCTTTTGGCCCTTGACAGAGTTGTGGCGGTGTGAGATAATGGCGATGTAAATCCGAAAGGGGAAAAGGATGATTACACTCGCTCGAAGAAAACTGGCCGCGGCGGTCGCAGCGGCCGCCGTCGCCGGGTCGGCGATCGCCGCGACGGAACTCTCCGGTACGACGTCGGTATTTGTGAATCCGTCAGCTACGCCGCTATGGACGACGGTGACCGGCGGCGCGATCACGGTTCCGGTCAGCTACCCGGATGGCGCGCAATCGGCGACGCTCACGGTTACCGCTTTCGGATATTCGAAGACTTACGAGAAGGTCGCGGAAGGCGATTTCGAATTCGAGCTCCCCGCGACCGATGGCGCGGACGGCGAGCGCGTTTACACGCTCACGCTCGCATTCGATAACGGCGCGAGCGAAAGCGCGATGCTCGGCTGCATCGCGGGCGACGGCGAGTCGCTCGCGAAAGTGATTCTCGACGAAGAGTTCGCGAAGTGGAGCGAGATCCACCGCACCGCGCTCGTCCCGATGGCGGAGGGCGCGAGCGCGCTCCTCGACGGCGATACGGAATGCGATTCGACGCCGTACGCCGGGTGGGCTTTCGTCGGGCGCCACTCGCCGGGCGATAAGGTTACGCTTACGACGACTGCCGACGGAGAAGAAGTCTCGGTCGAATTGATGTGCGTTTCCTCCACCGGACTTTACATCATTCTTCGCTAAAATTTAATCAAGGAAATCCTGCTATGAAAAATCTCGTTTTCGGTTTCATCGCGCTCGGGTGCGCGGCTCCTCTCTTCGCGGAAATTTCGGTCGACCGCGTCCTCGTCCGCCAGCAGTGGCCGTGGTCGACGCTCGTCAAGGTCGATTATGAAGTTACGAGCGACTCGGCGGCGGTGAATCTCGGCGTCAAGGCGTATGTCGGCGACGAGGAAATCGACGCGACCAAGCTCGCGAATTCGATCTCGGGCGATCTTTACGGCGTCGAGCCGGGCGTCGGTTCGTTCACGATCGATCCCGCCGTCGCAATCGGCGGCGACAAGGCGCAGGTCAAGAACTTCAAGGTGACCGTGAGTGCCACGGCGGCTTCGGCGAGCATCCACGAGAAGATCTACAAGATCGTCGATCTCGAGACCGGCGCGGTCACCGATCTTTCGCGGGCGGACATCATGAACAATCCCGCGACCTACGGCTCGTACGAGACGAGCTTCTCCGCGATCGGATCCGACTACACCACCTCGCTCGAGGACGTCTTCATCTGGACCGGCGTCACCAACAACGCCGCCTACAAGGATTCGAAGCTCGTCCTTCGCAAAATCGACGCGAATGGCAAGAGCTTCATGATGGGCCAGGGCAACTCGTCCGTCGCCGAAGGCGCGGGCGTCTCGGTCTCGTTCACCAACGACTGGTGGATGGGCGTCTTCGAGATGACCCAGGCGCAGGTCAACCGGCTGATCAGCGATGATCAGGCGTGGCGCCGCGCCTACTACTTTACCGACACGACGTACAATCTGCGTCCGGCGGACAAGCTCGCGTACACCTCGTCCATCCGCGGCGGAACCAATGGCGCGCAGTGGCCGAGCGGCGATTACGGCAACGTCGACAACGAGGAGACCGTCATCAACAAGCTCAACCGTCTGACCGGACTCGTCTTCGATCTGCCGACTGAAGCTCAGTGGGAATTCTCCTGCCGTGCGGGCACCACGACCTCGAGCTACACCGGTCTTGACACGATCTCGAACTCTTCGCGACATCAGGAAATCGCCGCGTTCCTCGGCGCCAATGGACGCTGGAGCTGGTCGGCGGAATCGGACTACACGCAGGGCTCGATGATGGTCGGCTCGCTTCGTCCGAACGCGTACGGCCTTTACGATATGCTCGGAAACCTTCAGGAATGGTGCCTTGATTGGTACACCGACGCGGCGAACCTGACCGGCGGTGTTGATCCGCGCGGACCCGAAGCGGCGAGCGACGATAACAACAATCGCGTAGTTCGCGGCGGCAGCTACAATGCCGGCACAACCGACGGTGTGCTCGTCAATCACGCCACCTGGTCACGCGCCGGTCATCAGCACAGCTGGCAGAATCTTGATTACGGCATGCGCGTCTCGCTGCACTGATGCCGAGCGCGATAGCCATATTGCTCGCGGCCGCATTGCCGTTCACCTGGGTCACGGGTGAGCGCGATGCGGGGCCGGAGCCGAAGGGGCGGCTCCTTACTGACAATCCGGGCTGGCACGGCCGCGCCGTGTACACCGGGGTCGAGTATTCGTTTGAACCGCCCGTCCCGGACAATCCCGGCGACTGGTTCGGCGAGGATCGCACGGTGAACGGACGCCGCCTCCTCGACGGTAAGATCGACGGCGACTGGCACGTTCCGGTCGGCTCAACGGAAGGCGATATCAAGGTCGTCTTCGATTTCAAGCGCGGCTGCGTATTCAATGAGGTCGATCTCTTTTCCAGCCGCACCGAAGGCGCGATCTCCGGCGAGGTGTTCGCTTCGGTCGACGGCAAATCGTGGCGCAAGGCGGGCGAGTTCGAAGGCGCGAAGACGCGTCCGTTGCGGATCGCGCTGCGGGGCAAGGCCGAAGGCCGTTATCTTAAGCTCGCGGCGAAAGCGCAGGCGGGGCAGCACCTGCGGCTCGATGAGGTGCTCGTCTGGGGCGAGGCGAAGAAGGGCGAGAAAACGCCCGAGGCGATCAAGCCGATTCCGTATCACGGCGAACTTCAGGTAAGCGAAAAGCGCGACGGCGGGGTGAAGATCGTGCCGATCGGCGACATCGCGTATGAGGACGGGACGGGATTTCTGGATTCGTCGATTCGTCGATTCGTCGATTCGTCGGTTGAGAATTCGTCGATTCGTCGATTCGTCGATTCGTCGATTCTGATGGCGGTGAGCGAGACCGAGAGCCGGTATTTTGCGGTTGTCAACGAGACGGCGAAACGGGTCGCGGTGCCGGTGAAGATCGAGGGCGCCGGTGATGGTGTCGAGAGCGAGCTGCTCGTCGGGGGATTGGTGAGAATCGAGCATCCGACGAGGAAGCTGACGGCGCGCGAGCGGTTCGATATGACGATCGTCGGCGAGGACCCGAAGGCTGGCGATCTCGACCGGCTCGGATTCTTCCCGTTCTTCTCCGAGCGGATGATTCCGGAGGCGAATTTTCTCGCGAAGCGCATTGCCAATCCCTGGCAGGTGAAGCGCTTCCCGAAGGCGATGGGCCTCAATCCCGGCGAGGCGGCGGTCGTGATGGTGAAGCTCACTACGAAGAACGCGAAGCCGGGGAAGCGCGCGGCGCGGCTTGTTGCAGGCAACGCGGCGCTCACGATCGATTTGACGGTTGCCGATTTTCGACTATCGGAGCAACGCCCGTGGGTGTACGCGTGGAATCCGTTCACGCGCCAGTTCCCGTACGAGAGCGCGGCGCGGCTTAAGAATGACGCGGAGGCGATGATCAAGCTCGGGGTCACGCACTATTTCACCTGGCCGGATCCGGGGACGAAGGGCGAGTACGTGATGAAGCATCTCGAGAATTCCACTTTCGCGGACTGGATGACGCACGCGCCCGTCTTCAATCGCGCCTACGCCGGAAAGGTCGATGAACTCACCGATGAAGACAAGGAGGCGATCCGCGAATCGTACGAGCAGAATATCGCGCGGGCGAAGCGGGACGGATTGCCGCTTGAGCGGCTCTTTCTCGAACTCCCCGACGAACCGGGCGTCCGCAGTTCGCACGGTGTCGGCGAGATGGCGAAATACGCGAAGGTGATTCATCCGGAGATCGGGCTTTTCTCCGATCCGAGTTTTTGGATGGGCGAGAACTTCGCCAATCACGATCTCATCTATTCCAGGCTCGGCGACTGGTTCGACCTCGTCGACATCTCGGTCCCCTACCGGACGCTCGTCGAGGACGCGGACAACCGCGCGAAGCTGTTCGCGAAGCCGCGCCGGGTGAAGGCGCAGTACGCGCATCCGCCGCGGCGGGCGGGGCGGTCGATCGCGTGGAATTCGATCCGGTATGGGCTGGATGGTTTCGCGTTCTGGACTTATTTCGCGCCGTCGGGGGATCCGTGGGATATGCGCACGTGGGACATTTACGAATACGACCGCTGCGAGATGGTGTTCCCGCTTGAGAACGGCGTCGCGATCACGCCGCTCTATGAGACGATGCGCGAGGCGGTGGAGGATTATCGGCTTTTGAAGGCACTCGAGGAGCGCGGCGAAACCGCGAAGTTGAAGCGCCTCATCGATGATTTCGCGGCGAGCCGCAATCCGGACGGAATCGAGGGCAATGTCCCGTACCGGTTCGATTTCGACGCCGCGCGGGTGAAAGCGATGACGGGATTCTGATAATGGTTGAACAGAAGGAAATAGACCGGCGGAAGGGAACGACGCTCGCGGAACAGGCGGCGGACGCGATTCGTCGCGCGATCGTTTCCGGAACCTGGCCGGTCGGGTCGACGCTGCCGTCGCGCACGGCGCTCGCGGAAGAGCTCGGCGTGAGCGAGAAGGTCGCGAGGGGCGCGCTCGAGCAACTCGCGGCGGAGGGGCTTATCTGCCCGCGCCGGCGGACCGGGTGCGAAGTGATCGCGCTTCCGGGAGCAGCGTGTCGCGGACACGTTCTTTTCGTGTTGCCGGACGGCGGCGCCGGTTTTTATGCGCAGGCGCTCTGCCGAACTGTATCCGCGGTACTCGCCCGTGCCGGCTACCTTACGTTCACCGCGACGGTCGGCGACGGGCGGAAGAGCGGAGCTTCGCCGATCGAGGAGTTCGCGTCGCTCGCCTCGCTCGCGATAGTCCTTCACGGCGGGAAGTCGACGATCGACCGGCTGGAGGGAAAAGGCATTCGCTATCTCACGGTCGGGGAGAAACGTCTCGGTTCGAAGCATTCGGCAGGACACATCCGGATCCGGCGCGAGAGCGGTATCGGCGCGATGGTCGAGTATCTGCTCGAGCGCGGCGCGCGAAAAGTCGCCGAGGTGCGATTCGCGGGAACGGAGCTCGACGTGAGCGCGGCCCGGAAACTGAAGGCGGCGAAGATCGAGACCGAGACGATCGAGGTCGCAAGCGGCTTTCATCAAAGCGGGCTCGACGACGCGCAGCGCTCCGCGCGCGATGCGGTCGCCCGGTATCTCGCGAAGGGCGCGAAGCGGAAGCTGCCGGATTGTTTCTTTTTCACCGACGACTATCTCGCGTTCGGCGGGATCGCCGCGATCGAGGAGGCGGGACTGAAGATACCCGGCGACGTCGGCGTCGTGAGCTGGTACAATCGCGGCTTCGGGCCGTACCCGTGGCTCGACATTCCGCGGCTCGAGATGGACCCGGAACGGCACGGCGAAATCGTCGCGCGCGCGGCGCTCGAGGTGCTCGGGAAAAAGGCGAGCGGCAAGCGAACTAATGAGTTCAACTCATTAGTTCGCTCCGAGACGGAACTTACATCGGAATTCAAGAAAGGATCGGTATGAAACGACTGGTGTTGGCGATTACGGCGTTCGCGGCGCTTTCGCTCGCGGCGGCGCATCTCGAACTCACGCTCGAGCCGGGAGAACTCTGGTGGGGCGGCGCGACGGCGGACGGGCTCAGGATGCCGTACGGCAAGACTGACCGCAAGCTCGATCTTCGCTTTGACAACCACACGAATCAGACGAGCCCGATGCTCGTTTCGAACCACGGGCGCTGGCTCTGGTGCGACGACCCGATCGTTTACGAATTCAAGGCGGGGAAGCTGACCGTCGATTCGGACGGCGGGAAGGAAATCGAAAACTCTCGCGCCGGTGAAACCCTGCGCTCGGCGTATCTCGCGCTGATGGCGAAGAAGTTCCCGCCGAAGGGCGTCGTCCCCGAGAAGCTCCTTTTCTCGGCGCCGCAGTACAACACCTGGATCGAACTCAACTACCATCAGAGCCAGCAGGGCGTTCTCGATTACGCGCACGGAATCGCGGCGAACGGGTTTCCGGCGGGCGTGATCATGGTCGACGACACTTGGCAGACCGATTACGGCGTCTGGAAATTCGACGCGTCCGCGTTCGCCGATCCGAAGGCGATGTGCGACGAGCTCCACGCGATGGGATTCAAGATTTCGCTTTGGGTGACGCCGTTCGTTTCAATGGATTCGCGCGAGTATCGCGCGCTCGAGAAGAAGGGCGCGTTCTGCTCGGTCGACAAGGACCCGGTCGCGATCCGCTGGTGGAACGGCAAGAGCGCGGCGCTCGATCTCACGAACCCGGTCGCGGTCGACTGGCTCAAGAGCGAGTTCGACTACCTGCAGAACACCTACGGCGTCGACGGCTTCAAGCTGGACGCCGCCGACGTCCTATTCTATCGCCGCGGCTGGGATTATTTCCGCAAAGGTTCCGAGCCGGTCGATCAGTGCGAGGCGTATTCCCGCTTCGGCGAGAATTATTCGCTCAATGAAATGCGCGCCTCCTGGAAATGCGGCGGCGCGGGTCTCGTCCAGCGGCTTAACGACAAGGCGTGCACCTGGAAGGACCTCTCGCAGCTTATGCCGGATATGATTTCCGCGGGGCTCCTCGGCCACCTTTTCGTCTGTCCCGACATGATCGGCGGCGGCCTCCTCGGCAGCTTCAAGCCAGGCGCGAAGATCGACGAAGAACTGTTCGTCCGCTCCGCCCAGGTTCACGCGCTCTCGCCGATGATGCAGTTCTCGGCGGCGCCGTGGCGGGTTCTCGACGAGGAGCATTTCGCCGCGATCAAGAAGGTGCTCGCGGTCCGCGAGAAGTTCACGGGCTATATTCTCGCCGAGGCGGAGAACTCCGCGAAGACCGGCGAGCCGATGCTCAGGTCGATGGAGTATTCCTTCCCGGGCAACGGCTTCGCTGAAATCATGGACCAGTTCACGCTCGGCGCGGATCTAATTGTCGCCCCGCAGATTGCCCGAGGCGCGAAAACGCGCGAGGTGGCGCTCCCGCCCGGCGAGTGGATCGACGACCGCGGCGCGTCGCATGTCGGCCCCGCGCGTTTGACGGTGGAAACGCCGATCGATCGGCTCGTGTATTTCCGGAGGGCGGAATGAGCGGGCGGATTCTGTTCGCGGCGCTCGGCGCGCTTGCAATTTGCGCGGGCGAAGCGCGGACTTTCGAAGTCGCGCTCTGGCGCGGCGAAACGACGGCGGCGGTACTTCCGGATTACTGCGAACTCGGCGGGAAGGCGGAAGGCTATTCGATTAAGGCAGGACGCCTTGCGAAGGTGGACTACGCGCCGAAGCCGGGATCGTACGAGCGCATTTCGGCGTACGATCGTGTGGTCTGGGGCGATGCGGGCACCGGCCCGAGAGTGGTGGAGATCGCGGCGGCGGCGAACGCGAAGGCCGGCGTATACACGAACGGGATGCTGCGCGTCAGGATAGTCGACCGCGTTCTCCCGCCGCCCGGGGAATGGAAGTATTATCTCGATCTCTGGCAGCATCCGTGGGCCGTCGCCCGTGTCGCGGGCGTCGAGCCGTTTTCCCCGGAGCACTACGCGGCGATGAAACCCGTCTGGGAACTGCTCGCGACCGCCGGGCAGAAGACGATCACGGTGTCGCTCCTCGACGAGCCGTGGGACCATCAGTGTTTCGACGCCTATCGTTCGATGTTCCCGAACGGCGAATTTAAGTTGTTCGACGAGTATGTCGAGTTCTGTCGCGGATGCGGACTCGGGCCGGAAATCTCCTGCTACTCGCTCTGTCCGTGGACGGCCGGAAAGGAGATCGACGAAGCGGAACTGGAAAAACGCTGGGGCTCGTTTCTCGATCGCTTCGCCGCGCATCTCAAGGCGAAGGGGTGGTTCGAGCGGACAATCATGGCGATGGACGAGCGCGCGCCGGAAGACGTGCGGAAGATCTGGAACTTCGTCCAGCGTCACGCGCCGGGGATGAAGATATCGATGGCCGGCAATCGTCGACCGTCGGATTTCGACGGTATCGCGATCGACCGTTATTCCCAGGTTCTCTTCACCGATTGCGTTACCGACGCCTTTCTCGCCGAGGCGGCGTCGCGGCGCGCGCGCGGATTCGTGACGACTCACTACGTCTGCTGCGGGCCGGCGAAACCGAATACCATGTTCGAATCGGAGCGCGGCGAGGCGTTCTGGTGCGGCTTCGCGCCGGCGGCCCTCGGGCTCGACGGTTTTCTCCGCTGGGCCTGGAACAGCTGGCCGGAGAACCCGTCGGTCGACGCGTCGTACGGCGAGTGGCGCGCGGGCGATACTTTTCTCGTGTACCCCGGCGGCGAGCCGAGCAGGCGATTCCTCGAACTGCGCTGCGGCATCGTCGCGGCCGAGAAAGCGCGGATTCTGCGCGAGGCGGGTGAGGTTTCGCCGGAGCTTGAGAAAACGATGAAATCGTTTTCCGTCAGGGACGCGAACGAGGGTAAGTGTGATTACCGCGACCTGATGAAAAAGGTGACGGACGCGGTAAACGCCGAGGAGAAGCGATGATCGACAGAAGAAGTTTCCTGATGGCGTCGGGCGCGCTCGCCGCGAGCGCGGGATTCGGCGCCGAAGGGGAGAAGCCGGAGAGGCGCGAAGCGTGGCTCGGAACCGGTGGTGAACATCTCGCGGTCGGTGAACCGTGTCTGCAGGCGCCGGGCGAGACGACGATGGGGATATCCTGGCGCGTCGGCGGACTCGCGAAGGGCGTCGTCGAATTCTCGAAAGATCCGGCGCTCGTGGATTCGCGCGTCGTGAAATCCGGCGGTCTCGGTCTCGTCCCGATCGACACCGACGCGCTGCAGGTCCGGCTCGAGGGGCTCGAGCCCGCGACGAAATACTACTATCGGACGATCACGACGCCGTTCGTCGATTACCGGAATATCTACGACGCGAAACTCGGCGAGCCGATCGTCGGGAAGGTCCATTCGTTCACAACGATGGGCGCGGCGCTCAAGGGGCGCTTCTGCGAGTTCAGCGACACTCACGCGCACTGGGGAGTTTACGCGAAGGTGATCGCGAAGACGAAGGAACTCGCGCCGGAAGTGGTCGTCTGGAACGGCGACGCGACGAACACGACTCAGGACAAGCGCACGGCGGCGGAGATATTCCTCGACCCGCCGGTCGCGGGGAAAGATTTCGCCGCCGACATTCCGGTCGCGTTCGAATCGGGGAATCACGATTTCCGCGGGAGCTGGATTTCCCGGAAGGAGGAAGTGATGCTCGCGCGCCATCCCGGCGAGCGCTCCTCGCGATACTGGGACCTAAAGTGGAACTTCGCCTTCCGGCTCGGCGAAATCGCGATGATCGGGATGGATACCGGCGAGGACAAGCCGGACGCGCACCCGAAATGGTTCGGGCTCGCGAATTTCGAGCCGTATCGCCGCGCTCAGGCCGAATGGCTCGCGGAGACGCTCGCGCGGCCGGACATCCGCGCGGCGAAATACCGCGTCCTTTTCTGTCACATTCCGCTCTTCGCGGCGCCGGATTCGCGCGAATTTCCCGAGGACGGCACCGCGATCGATCCGAACGGCTACGCTCTCTGGTCGCGCGAATGTCACGATCTCTGGGCGCCGCTTCTTGAAAAAGGCCGGGTCGCGCTCGTCGTCGCCGGTCACCAGCATCGCTTTCATTTCGACGCGGCGACCGCAGATCGTCCGTGGGCGCAGATCGTCGGCGGCGGAATCGGGATAGATCCCGCGACCGGGCTCGATAAGTCGACGGTGATTGAAGGCGTTGCGGAATCAGATGGCCTTCGCGTTCGCTGCTACCACCTCGCGTCGGGCAAGGTCATTTTCGACGAGATCGTCGGTACTTGGGACGATTAAGGAACTCCTTATTCCGGCGAGTTATCAACAGGTTTCCGCCCATGGGGTCAGACCCCATGGGCAAAGGTTGCGCTTTCTGATATGATTTTGGCATATAATCTCGCTTAAATTCGGATCGTGTGGGGACAGTCCCCACGGTTTTATGGCCAGTGGCTGCGGAGCGTTAGCGAAGCATCGGATGAATCGGAGTTGAAGAACAGAACTGCTGCGACTGCGGGCTTGGCGAAGGTCTGTCCCCGTTGATACAGTTTCAATACCGCAGTAACGCGATTCGGTTACCGGTTCCATCGCAGTCCGGTAACCGTTCGGCGTTAGGGTTGTTTAGGGTCCTTAGGGTCGCTTAGTGTCTCTAGGGTTGCTTAGTGTCTCTAGGTCGCTTAGGATTCCTTAGCGTCCTTGGTGTTCCGCGGCTGTCGCGTCCTCGTCTGCTAAGGTCGCGCGAACGCGCGACCGCAAAGGTTTCCAATTCCGCAATGCTTCATGTTTCATGCTCCCGTGCTTCATGTCCTGCTCAGGTTTGACCGGCACTGGCGCATGATGTATAATTCGGGTATAAAGGAATATCCGCCATTATGCTGCGAAAAAGAATTTCCGTTGCCGCGCTGGCATTGTTCGGCGCATCGTTCGCGATTGCCGATACGCCGTACGCCGTCATCGAGCGGAGCGATACGCTCGCGTTCGATCAGCTTTCGAGCGCGGCGGCGGCGAGCGGCAAGTTCGTGCAGTGCTACCCGTGGAGCGACGCGAAATCGGGCGCGTATTCTGACACCTCGTGGGAAATCGATTCGTATCTCTGGGATCATCCCGAGGTCGTGGCGATTTTCGCGGCCGGGTCGCGGGCGAAGAATGTTATCGCGGCAGCCGAGCCGGAAGAGACCGCGCTTGCGGCTTATTCCGTTTACACGAATCTCGCACGGCTCGGCTATTCCCGTCCGTCATCATCCCTTGTCCGCGCAGCTCTCGCCGCGGACTCGACTGCAGGCGAGACTCTCTATCGCGACTCTCTCGCCTACGAAGAGGGAACGAATATCACTTTCGCGGTGAAATCGCGCGGCGGCGAGCTTCGCGTCTCGCTCGCATGGATCGACGCCGGGAACTGGAATTTTCTTTTCGATCCGGCGGGAAGTATGCTCTCGAACGATCTCGATCTTTCCATCACGGCGCGGGCGAACGGCGAGAGCGTCGTTTACAGCGCCAACGATCACGTATCGACGCTCGAGACGATTACTCTAGAAACCGAAGAGGGGCAGGTTTACGTGATCACGATTCGCGGAACGGCGGTCGGCGAGCGCGCCGCGAACGCCGCGCTCGCGATTGCGGGCGATGTCGAGGCGGTGGAAGTTCCGGTTTACACCTATTCCGCTCCGTGGTACCGCTACGATTTTACCGAGGGCGGGATCGCGTACGCGAGATATTCGCTTCTTAATGAAACGAACGAGGTTGAAGTTGTTGTCGGCGAAGAAGTGCCGAAATGGGAGTACGAGGAATGGCCGAGCGAGTATCTCGTTCGGCATATCGTTTTCATATGCGATGACACGACTACGAATCGTTACACCATCGGTTCGAAATGGGTTGCCGCGTATGATTACGTCGACCCGGTCGAGATTCCGGCGACGGTTCCCGTTCAAGGCGTTTTCGCGGGTGTATGTCTGTGCTACACCGACGACGAACCGTACCCGGCATACGACTTCGGGGAAGACGATCTCTGCGTTGACGACGGATACGACATCGTTTACTGTTTCTACCCCGAAGATTACTGCGAGAGCTGCGTGAAGATTCCGGAATGGTATTTCTTGCGTACGCTCTGGCCGGTATACATGTACGACGACAGGGTGCTCGAACCGGAAGAGTACGATGAGGACGACCCCGACGGCGACGGCTTCACGAATTACGAGGAGTACTATCTCGACACCGATCCGTTCGACGCCGCGGATGCGTTTCGTTTTACATCGTTCACGCCGACCGGCTTCTCTTTCCGCGGCGGGAAGGGGCGCGGAGTAATCGTCGAGCGCGCGGATTCGCCCGACGGTACGGAATGGAGCGCGGTCTTCGAGTCTGAAATCGTTCCGGCCGAAGGAACGACATCGGTCGAACTGCCGTCCGGGATGACTTCCGGATTCTTCCGCCTGCGCGTCGGAAAGAAGGACGATTAAGAAATCTCTTGTTACGGCGAGTTATCAACAGGTTTGCGCCCATGGGGTCAGACCCCATGGGCAAAGGTTGCGCTTTCTGATATAATTCTGGTATATAATTCAGTTTAAATCCGGATCGTGTGGGGACAGTCCCCACGGTTTTATGGCCAGTGGCTGCGGAGCGTTAGCGAAGCATCGGCTGAATCGGAGTTGAAGAACAGGACTGCTGCGACTGCGGGCTTGGCGAGGGCCTGTCCCCGTTGATACAGTTTCAATACCACAGTAGCGCGATTCGGTTGCAGCGGCCAGTCGGCCGGTTCCATCGCAGTCCGGTAACCGTTCGGCGTTAGGGTCGCTTAGGGTCCT
>R26__coassemble_182_pt1 | contig 43085 bp, 11 predicted proteins | sample R26__metabat2_high_PE_025 | metagenome-assembled genome bin R26 | reverse complement strand
CGCCGTCGCCACCATTGCCGCCCTTGACGACTGCGCCAGTGGTGATCGTGATCTTGACATCCTTATCGGTGCCGGTAGTGACTTCGATGCCTTCGCCACCGTCACCGCCAGCGCCGGGCGCAGTGCTTTCATCGCCGTCCGCACCATCTCCGCCGTCGCCACCAATGACCGAACCAGGTCCCTTAATCACGAGAGTGGTCGGGCCGACATCATCGTCATCGCCGTCAGTGTCCTTGGTGATGTTGATCGCGTTACCACCATCACCGCCCTTGCCATTATCTGTTCCGATGACGCCATCATCGCCGTCAGGGCCCTTGATGGTCTTGCCGCCGAGATCGATCTCAACTTCGCCGAGGTCGTCGGTGAGCGTAATCGGTCCGGTGAGATCGTCGATGAGCTTGACGACAACCTTCTCGCCGGTAGGATCCCAAGTGACCGAGATGCTGGGCGTAATCACCGTGATGATTCCCGACGGGGTATTGGTCGTCACGTTCTTGTCGCCATCAGGATCGACCTGACCCGCAACCTTCTCAATGAGGTCGTTGATGTCCATGATCAGCGCCTCATCGCCGGTGAGACCATCGTCGCCACCACCGACCGAGCCGCCGCCGGTGACATTGATCCCTTCATCGACGCCCTTGCCGCCGTCACCGCCGTTACCGGGCTTGGTGTCTTCACCTTCATCAGCATCAAGGCCGCCGTCGCCGCCGTCGCCGCCGGTGATCGAGCCAGTCGGATCAACCGTGACGTCAATGCCTTCGTCGCCGCCGTTGCCGCCGACGCCTTCGCCACCGTTGCCACCATTGCCGCCGTTGCCGTTGTCGGAGTCGCCGCCGTCCCCGCCGTTACCGCCGGTGATCGAGCCGTCAGGTCCGACCGAAACGTCAGTGCCTTCGTCGCCGTCAACGCCGAGGCCGCCGTCGCCGCCTTCACCGCCAGTGCCGTTATCGGAATCGCCGCCGTTGCCGCCGTTGCCGCCGGAGACGGAGCCATTCGGGCCGACCGTGACGTCAATGCCTTCATCGCCGTCGACGCCGGAGCCGCCATTGCCGCCTTCGCCGCCGTTGGCTTCGTCGCCGGTGCCGGTCGCGACGCCGTTTCCGCCGTCACCACCGTTACCACCCTTCACGATGGCGCCAGTGGTGATCGTGATCTTAACATCCTTGTCGGTGCCGGTCGTGACCGAAATGCCTTCGCCACCGTCGCCGCCAGCGCCGGGCGCAGTGCTTTCATTGCCATCCGCACCGTCACCACCGTCACCGCCGATGACCGAGCCCGGGCCCTTGATCACAAGCGTGGTCGGGCCAACATCGTCGTCTCCGCCGTCTTCGTCAGGCGAGATGGTGATCGCGGTCTTGCCGTCTTCGCCATCGTCGCCCGCGTTCTCACCATCGTCACCGTCTTCACCCTTGATGACGTGGTTATCAAGATCAATCTCGACCTCGCCGAGATCGTCGGTAATCGTGATCGGTCCGGTGAGGTCGTCGGTGAGCGTCACCACGACCTTGCCTTCATCGGGATCATACGTGACCACGACATTCGGCGTGGTGATCGTGTTGATACCAGTCTCAGGATCGGTCGTGACGGTAGTCGTCTCGTCTTTCTTGCCATCAGGATCAACCTGACCCGCAACCTTTTCGATGAGGTCATTGACGTCCCTGATCACAGCCTTGTCGCCGGTGAGACCATCGTCGCCGTCGGTGACATTGTCCTTTCCGTCGCCGTCAGGATCGATGCCGGTGCCGACACCCTTGCCGCCGTCACCGCCGTTACCGGGCTTGGTGTCTTCACCTTCATCAGCATCAAGGCCGCCGTCGCCACCGTTGCCGCCGGTGATGGATCCAGCGGGATCGACAGTAACGCCGATGCCTTCATCGCCGCCGTTACCGCCGACGCCTTCGCCACCATTACCGCCATTACCGCCGTTGCCGTTATCGGAGTCACCGCCATCACCGCCGTTGCCGCCGGTGATCGAGCCATCGGGTCCGACCGAGAGATCGGTGCCTTCATCACCGTCGACGCCTTCGCCACCGTTGCCGCCATTACCACCGTTGCCGTTGTCGGAATTGCCGCCGTTGCCGCCGTTACCGCCGGAGACGCTGCCGCCGGTGACCGTGACGTCAATGCCTTCATCGCCATCGATACCGGAGCCGCCGTTGCCGCCTTCGCCACCGTTGGCTTCATCACCGGTGCCGGTCGCGACGCCGTTTCCGCCATCGCCGCCGTTGCCACCCTTGACGATGGCGCCAGTGGTGATCGTGATCTTAACATCCTTATCGGTACCGGTGGTGACATCAATGCCCTTGCCGCCGTCACCGCCAGCGCCAGGAGCAACATCGGTAGTGCCATCTGCGCCGTCGCCACCATCGCCACCGATGACGCTGCCCGGGCCCTTGATCACGAGCGTGGTCGGGCCGACATCGTCGTCATCACCGTCGGTATTCTTCGTGATGACGAGCGCATTGCCGCCGTCACCGCCATTGCCATCGTCGGTACCGAGGACGCCGTTGTCACCATCGGGACCCTTGATTGTATGCTCGTCGAGATCGATCTCGACCTCACCGAGGTCATCAGTGAGCGTGATCGGTCCGGTGAGGTCGTCGGTGAGCGTCACCACGACCTTGCCTTCGTCCGGATCGTACGTGACCACGACATTCGGCGTGGTGATCGTGTTGATGCCGGTCGTCGGGTCGGTCGTGACGGTCTTCCCTCCATCGGGATCAACCTGACCCGTGACCTTCTCGACGAGGTCATTGATATCGTCAATCGAAAGCGTTCTGCCGTCCGCACCGTCTTCACCGTCGGTGAATGTGATATCATCAGTGATCATGACGGTCACGCCTTCGTCGGCGTCGTCGGTCGAGATAACCGCCGCGCCGCCTTTACCGCCCTTGCCGGGATCGACGAAAGGATTGCCGTTCGCGCCGTCGCCGCCGTTGCCGCCGACGATCGAGCCCGGACCGACGAAGGTGATGCTCGTGACTTCGCCTTCACCCTCGCCCTTCACGATGGTGATCGCGTCGCCGCCGTCGCCGCCGTTGCCGTCATCGGTGCCGAGAACGCCGTGGACGCCGTTCGTGCCGCTGATGGTGTGGCCGTCGAGATTGACGTAAACGTCGCCGATGTTGTCCGGGAAGACGAGGCCGGTCGTGATGTTCGTCGAAATCGTGATGCCGAGATCGCCGTCGGGACCGTAAGTGACGATGCCCTTGTCGGTAGTGACCGTGATGACGCCGGTCACGGTGTTGGTGTCGACCTCGTGATCGCCATCCGGATCAAGCACATCGACGAGCGTCCCGATCGTGACGTCGATACCGGGATCCTTCGTGATGTCGGTCTTATCTTCCGGTTCCGCCGTCTCGTCCGGATCGGCCGTATCCGGAATCTCCGGCTCGACCGTAATGCCGATCGCGGGATCGAGCGTGTCCTTGCCCTCGACGCCGATCACGAACGACTCCTCGACGAATTCTTCCTCCGTCATCGAGAGATTCTGCCACGAAAGCGCCGCGCCCGAATCGTAGCCGATGTAGCTCGAGAGCGTAGTGTAAGCGAAAGTGTTAGCGTACGCGACCGACCAGTAGCCGAACCACTTGGTGCTCGCGGTCGTCGCATAAGCGGAAGCGCCGCCCGTCCCCTCCGTCGTGATGATCGCGAAGGTGGGCGGATTATCACCATTGCCGCTCGTCGTGCGGATGCCGTAGCTCTCGCGATAAACCGGCGCCTTGTCGTTCGAGCCGATCATGATATCCGCCGAGACGCCGACCTTGGCGTTCGAGATCTCACCGTTCTTCGAACGAATGTAGTATTTGAGAACGACGAACTCGACGCCGCTCTCGGTAATGACTTCAGGGCAAGTGAAGACGTCGACATTGCCCGCGGTGCGGACAGTCCAGCCGCGGTTACCGTACGAAGTGCGGGTCTTGCCGGCGCCCTGTACATCGAAGCGCATCATATCCTTCGCGCTCCACGCGATACCCGACGCGGTCGCGCCGTAGTAGCCGCTCGTCATTCCGGTCGCGACCGTCGCTTCCGGCGCGACGTAATCGAGCGTTCCGTCGCCGCACTTGATCGTGTAGCTCGCGCCCGCGGTAAGACCGGTGAAGCGGACGACCGTGTTCGCGCCGTTCCACGCGCCGATTATGGTCGCGTTCTTGCCGCCGCAGGTGACCTGCGAGCCCGCCGTGACCTGCGCGTTCACGACGATTGTCGCGGTAACGCTGTTCCCCTGCGCGTAGCTGAAGAGCTCGTACATGCTGCCCTTCAAGTCGGACTTTTCCTCCGGCTCGGGCTCTTCGGTCGGATCGACCGTATCGGGAAGCTCCGGCTCGACCGTGACGCCGATCGCGGGATCGAGCGTGTCCTTGCCCGCGACGCCGATCACGAACGACTCCTCGACGAAGTCCGCAGCGGTCATCGAAAGATTCTGCCACGCCAGCGCCGCGCCCGAGTCATAACCGACATAGCTCGACGCGAGCGTGTAACTGAAGGTGTTAGCGTACGCGACCGACCAGTAGCCGAACCACTTGGTGCTCGCGGTCGTCGCATAGGCGGAAGCGCCGCCCGTCCCCTCCGTCGTGATTATCGCGAAGGTGAGCGGATCGTCCCCGACGCCGTTCGAGGTGCGGATGCCGTAACTCTCGCGATAGACGGGCGCCCTGTCGTTCGTGCCGATCATGATATCCGCCGAAACGCCGACCTTGGCGTTCGAGACCGCGCCGCTCTTCGAACGAATGAAGTACTTGAGAACGACGAACTCGGTGCCATTCTCGGTGATCACCTTCGGACAGGTGAAGACGTCGACGTTGCCAGCGGTGCGGACCGTCCAGCCGCGGTTCGCGTAAGAGGTGCGGGTCTTGCCGGCGCCCTGAACGTCGAAGCGCGTCATATCCTTCGCGCTCCACGCGATACCCGACGCGGTCGCGCCGTAGTAGCCGCTCGTCATTCCGGTCGAAACCGTCGCTTCCGGCGCGACGTAATCGAGCGTATTGTCGCCGTAAGCTACCGTGTAAGCGGCGCCCGCGGTAAGCCCGGTGAAGCGGACGACCGTATTCGCGCCGTTCCACGCGCCGATGATCGCCGCGCACTTGCCGCCGCAGGTGACCTCGCTACCGGATGTAACCTTGGCGTTCACGACGATCGTCGCGGTGACGCTCGTCCCCTGCGCGTAGCTGAAGAGTTCGTACATGCTCCCTTCGACCGTATCCGCGAAGCTCGTCGTCTCCGCGTCGTGCGCGAGCGCGATTTCGCACGTCTCGTCGCCGTACTCGGAGAACTCGACGTAGTAGCCGCCGATCGAGGAGTTGCCGTTCGCGAGATCGTTCCAGCGGCCGCTCGAACCGTAGCCGTACTGTCCGTACGCCTCGTTGTAGCCGCAGTTGTTCGGTTCGCCGCCGTTCCAGTTGCTGTAGCCGTGGCTCGTGTAGCGGTAGGTCGGGCCGTCGATCATCACGGTGCCCGCCTCGGGGCCCGTGACCCACTGCCATTTGCCGCTCACGCGGTTCGCGCCCATCCAGCCGTTCTGTCCGCTGTAGGCCTGATAGACGAAGTTGTGCTCCGCCGCGCTCGTGATGGTGACGAGGTAGCCGCTAAGTCCGTTCACCGTCCGATTCGCGGCGTTCGCGTTCGCAGTCGTCCAGCTGACGCGCGAGGCGACGTACTGATAGTAGTGCGAGCCGAAGCGGAGCGTCGAGCTCGTAAGCGGCGCGACGTCGGCGTCGGCGGTCACGGTCTGCGCGGTCTGCGCGTTCGCGACGGTGTAGACGATGCTCTGAAGGAAGCTGTCCGCGAGCTCCTTCGTCCAGTCGCCGGTGACGATGACGTAAGTGTAGTTGTAATTGCGGTTGAGCGACGAGTAGACCGCCGAGCCCGAAGTCATCGCCTTCACGGTGTAGCCGCTCGGGAGATAACTCATCGCGTTCGCGAGACTGAAGGTTCCCGTATCGACCATCACCGAGAGGTTGACGAACTTCGCGTCCGCGACCGTCTCACCGAGATCGTTCGTGAAGATGGTCGTGTACGCGTCCGCGAGCGTGTAGGTATGCGTCTGGGTGGCGCGAGTCGCCGTCCCGCGCTCTTGGCTGCCGCCGAGGGGGCGGTGCTCTACGACGGGCGGCGGCTCGACGAATTCGGTCAAGACCTCGTCGTGCGCCGCGGGATAATTCGCGGTCAAATCGTTATAAGCCGTGTACTCGACGTAGTAGCCGCCGATCGAGCTGTAGTTGTCGCGAAGGTCGTTCCACTTGCCCGAGCTCCCGTAGCCGTACTGGCCGCACCACTCGCCGCTCGCGTTGTTGGGCTCGCCGCCGTTCCAGTTGACGTAGGTGCCGTTGAGGCCGACGCGCGAAGTCGAGCCGCTCGAAATCTGCGTGCCCGCGTTCGGGCCGCACACCCAGAACCACGAAGTGTAGTTGCCCGGATTCGACGCCGAGTTGAAGCTCGCGCCGTCCATCGCGGCGGAAGCGGTGGTGCGCGTCGCGCCCATCCAGCCGTTCCACCCGCCGAAGCGCTGGTAGACGAAGTTGTGCTCGTCGGCGGAGTCGATCGTCACGAGATAGCCGGTGAGTCCGTTGAACTTGCACCCCTTCGCCGCCGCGTACGCCGCGGTCCAGGTCTTGACGCCCTTCGAATAGGTGTAGTAGCTCGAGCCGAAACGAGCGAACTTGCCGTCGAGCGCGACGACGTCGGCGTCGACCTCGACGAGCTGGGCGATGTCGTAGCCCTCCGCCGTGAAGGTCGCGTTGCCGCGGACATACGCCTGAGCGGCGGTCTTGGCGATCGTGCCTTCGAAAATGATGTAGTGATAGCTGTAGTTCGCAATCGTCGAGCTCGTGATCGAGCGGAAGTTCCCGTTCGCGTCGATCGCGAAGATATTCCCCGTAAAGCCGCTCGGGACGCCGGTCACCTTAAGCGAGCCGTTGTTGACCTTTATGGAGAGATCGGTGAAGCTGTCGTGCTCCGCGAATTCCGCCGTCGCGTTCGGGAAGGTGTAGGTGAAGTTTTCGCCCTTATCGGCCTCGCCCAGGACGAAGCTGTATTCGAGCTCTTCGCCTTCGTCGTTGTACTGGTTGTAGCCGTCGCCCGCTTCATCGGGCTCGTAGGGAACGGGGAGCTGGACGACGCCCTGATCCGCAGCCGCGGGATAGGTCGCGCTCGCGCCGTTGTAGGCGGAGTATTCGACGTAGTAACCCGCGATCGCGGTGGACCATCCGGAGAGGTCGTTCCACTTTCCGCTCGCGCCGTAGCCGTACTGGCCTACCCACTCGCCGCCCGCGTTGTTCGGCTCGCCGCCGTTCCAGTTCGTGTACTCGCCCGAAACCGCGCCGTTATAGCTGTAGGCGCCGTTCATGAACTTGGTGCCCGCCTCGGGACCGTCGACCCAGTACCACGGGGTCGAATACGAGGGCGTCGAGGTGGTCGGGAAGTTCGCGCCGTCCGCCGCCGCGTTCGCCGCGCTCGTGCGCGCCGCGCCCATCCAGCCGTTCCCGTTGTTGAACGCCTTGTAGACGAAGTTGTGTTCGAGCGACGAAGTGATCGTCGCGAGGTAGCCGGTGAGTCCGTTGAAGCTCCGCGCCTTCGCCTGCTTGTAGGCGTTGAACCAGTTGACGCGTCCGCTGACGAACTGGTAGTAGCTCGAGCCGAGACGCGTCGTGCCGCTCGGGAGGTCGATCGTGTCGCCGTCCACGAAGACGTCCTGGGTGTAGGTGCCCTCGGCCGGGGTGAAGACGATCGCGCGCAGGAACGTTTCCGCCGCGTCCTTCGTCCAGCTGCCGGTGAGCATGATGTAGGAGTATTCGGTCGAGGTCGACGCCGAAGTCACGAACGTGCCGCTCGCGTTGACGCCGACGACCGACGCGCCCGAGGGAATCGTGCTCACATCACCGAGCGTGAACGAGCCCGAATCGACCTTCACCGAGAGGTTCTTGAGCGTCAGCTCGTCGCCCGCCGTAAAGGTGACCTCGGCGCTTTCGAACTTGCCCTGAGTGTCGCTGTTAAGGAGCGTCGCGTCGCCGAGGACGATCGTCGCCTCGGTCGGAACCGCGGGCGGCGGCGGGGGCGGCGCCGGATAGACGGTCGTCACCGCGTCATGCGCGGGCGCGGCGGTGAGCTCGTCGTCCGCCGTCGGGGTGAATTCGATGTAGACGCGCTTCCGGACCGCCGCGCTCGTGTCGTCCCAGCCGATCATCGAGCCGACGGTGTAGCCGAACCAGCCGGCCGTTCCCGAGTTGTTCGGCTCGCCCGACTGCCACTGCGAGAAGAGCGCGTTCGCGTAGGCGCTCGAGCTGTAGACGCCCGTCCAGAAGACGTTGCCAGCGCTCGGACCCTGCTCCCAGATCCACTGGCCGCCGGACTGCACCGCGCCGAACCAGCCGCCAGTTCTCCCGAAGCGGTTGTAGATGAAGTTATTCTCCTCGACGCTCTCGATGCTCATCAGATAGCCGTCGAGTCCGTTGAAGCTCTGCGTCGGCGCGTAGGTGACCGCCGCGATGCGCGTCATGTAGCCCGGGGTGAGCATGTAGTAGCTCGTCCCGAAGCGCGAGTATACGTTCCCGTCCTTCACGAGGTCGATCACGTCCGCGTCGACCGTCACCGTCTGGCCGACATCGTAGCCCTCGGCGGTGAAGGTGATGGCGCGGACGAACGCCTGCGCCGCTTCGATCGTCCACGCGCCCTCGAAGATCGCGTACTTGAGCTTCGCGCTCGTCGAAACGCCCGAGCCGCTTAAGAAAGCATTGTCGCTGTTGATGCCGTACGCCGCGTAGCCCGAGGGACGCGACGCGAGCCGGAAGTAGCCGGTGTCGACCTTGATCGAGAGGGTCGTGAACTTGCTCGCGCCCTCGTAGCTCGCCGTCGCCTCGGGGAAGGTGTAGGCGAAGTCGGTCGCGTTGGTCGAAGCCGTGCCGAGGATGAAGCCATAGCGGGCGAGTCCGTCATCGCCCTTCTCCGAGCCGGTGTAGTAGCCGTCCGGAGTCGTGACGCCGATCGTGGCCGCCGTCCAGAGATACGCGCCGTCGACGACCGAGACGATGTACGCCGCGTCCGCGCTCTTCACGACGCCGCCCTGGAGCTCCGCGCTCGCTCCGCTCGGGAGCGCGTGATTCGCTTCCAAGGTCACCGCGCCGATGATCGAGATCGTGGCGCTCTTCGCCGCCGCGGCGGTTTCGGCGTCCGCGTAGTCCGCGTAGAAGTCGCTCCCGATGTGCGCGACGTAGTAGCCGTTCTCGACGAGCGCGTAGACGCCCTCGCCCATGTCGATCGCGTCCCAGCCGTCCGGAATCTGCATGAGCCCTTCGCCGTAGTCGCCGAAGTCGACGAAGACCGGACCCGGCGCCGTGAGCGAGTTGGTCACGATGTTCCACTCGTCGCCCGTCTTCGGCGCGTACGGATCCTCGCTCGTGCCCGTCCCGATATCCAGCGCCTTCACATAGTCCTCGGTGCTGGTGAAGTAGGTGTAGCCGATATTCGCGACCGCGCCGCGCGCCTTCATCGCGGTGTCGTTCGCCGCGGTGTCGCTCAAATAGCCCCAGTAAATCGTCTGGTCGAGGATTACGCCGCAGAGCGCGGTGTTGTAGAGGTTGATGATGTTTTCCGAGCCCCGGAGGCCTACCGCCGCCGCGGTGCCCATCTGGGTGTTCACGGTCTGACTTTCGGCCACCCAGATCTTTACCGCGCCGGTGAGCGAATTCGTCATCGAGAACTGCGAATAATTCGCGACGTAGACATTGTCCACCCGCGCATCGCCGCCCACGAGAACATTACCGGCCTCGGAGTTGGAAAACACCACTTCGCCGTAACCCCAACTGGAGCCGTACGTGTTGTTCGTGATCGCGCCGCCGGTAAGCGTCAACTTGACGCCGTACACGAGCCGCATCGCCCCGCCCATGCGCACCGCCGTATTGCCCGTAATCAAGCCGCCGGCAACATTGACCTTGGTGTCGCCGGTTCCGTCGCTCCTGTTCCAAGCGGAGATCGCCGCTCCGTCGCCGTAGGTCGCGTTGTTGTAGCAGTTCGAAATGACCGCGCCATCCTGAACGTTCAGCGTACCGCAGATGACGCAGATGCCCGCGCCGTGGTCGCCGTAGGTATACGCCTCGCCGTCGCCGGTATGCTGAGTGCGGTAGAAGTTGCGCACGATCGCGCCGTCGCCCAAAGTAAAGGTCGCGTTCTCGACGTCGATACCTACGCTGCCGGAGTAATTTCCGCCGTCGAGCGCGAGATTCTCGATCGTCACGTCCACCCCGTTCGTCACCATGAGAAGCGGCGAGGTCGCCATCGAATTCCCGCGGGAAATCGTGAAGCTCTTCCCTTCCGCCGAGCGGAGAATCACCTTGTTCTTGAAGGTGAGCGAACTCGTGGCCGTCACGTTCTTTAGGAGCTCGACCGTGGTCGCCTCATCGCCCGCGGGAACCGCGTCGAGCGCCGCCTGCAGATCATCGTAGTAGGTCGAGCCGATCTTAGCGACGCGCGCGAACTCCTGCCAGCCGGTGTGCGTGCTCTTATCGCCCGATAGGTTGCTCGTATTGAAGTAATAGCAGAAGCTTGTTCCCGAAGAGAAGTCGATAGTCGTAAGGACATCGAACTTTTCGTCGTTGTGGAGCACGATCACGTACGGCGTATACGAGCCCGTCGCGTCATCGCCTTCCAGAAGGACGGTGATGCCCGCATTGCTGGTATTGTAAACCGACGGGGTGAAGGTGCGCTTCACCGCGTTGGTCCACGCCGCCGTGCCGTAATTGTTGTTCATCCAAGTCGCGACCTCGTCCACGCTCGAAAGATTGAGATCGACGAGGTACACCGAGTAATTCGCCGGAGTCTGATCGCTGTCGCAAACCGCGAAATATCCCGTGTAATTGCTGAAGCCGTTGTAGTACGACGTCCAGGTCTTGGTCCAGACGAGGCTCGTCGTGCCGTAAACCGCGCCGAAGAGCGTGCTACTGTTGTAGGAATAGAACCTGGCCGCGCCTTCCAACGAAAGCCCGCTCCCCTCGGTCGTCACGCCGAACTGCGTGCCCTTGGAGGCGCTGCTCATCGCAACGCCAATCGAGCTGTTCTCGCCGATTTCGCCGGTCACGACGAGATTGGTTGCCGTATCACACCAGATACCTTCGATATTCAAGTTGTCACCGGCGATGTAAGCGGCGCAATCGATATCCACGCGCCGCTCATCAACCTTGGTACTATGGTAGCAGGTATTGTTGGTCACGCTAAAATTACCGTTGGTAATAAAGATCGGCGTAGTAGAGAAGATTGCCTTTGCGTCACATTCCGATTCGGAAACCGAGCCGGCGGAGTTGCCGGAAATCTCGCCCGACTGAATATCCACGATGCCGCCCTTATTGTAAATTACACCGCCGGTCACGTATGCATAATATTGACCATCGCCACTCGTTGTGGCGGTATTGCCCGAAAACTTCGCGCCGCGGATATTCACGGTACCCTCGGAATACAATGTGCCGCCATTGATGAAGGCATTACCACTGCCGGTGTTTTTATAGATGTTGGCGGTATTGTTGGTAACGAGCGTCCCGGCGTCGAGATTGAGCGTACCCGCGCTCTCGACATAAAACGCACTGCCATGGAACGTGAAGCCGTAACCCGAAGAATAGCGATAATAATTCTTGACGACCGAATTGGTGATGGTCAAAGTGCCGGCCGCGACGTAAATGCCGTACTTATCATTTTTCGCCATGTCCTTACTGTTGCCGTTAAGGGTCACGTTCTTGAAGGTGACTTCCTCGTCGGCGGCGTTGACGCCAACATAGTACTCGGCACTGCTGCGCGAAATCGCGTGGTCATGACCGTCGATCGTGACCGCCTTCGTAAGGTCGAGCGCCTTGGAAAGCGTAACATCGCTAATGAGCTCAATCGTGTCCCCCTCGCCCGCCGCGTTACACGCGTCGTAAATGGTCGAATAATAAGTGCTCCCGATCTTCGCGACATAGCCGCCGGCGGCGGCATCATCGTCGCTCACAAACGGGAACGCGAGCGTGTTGTTACCGAACAAGGCGCCCTTGACGCTACTGTCCGTCGCGCAGTAGAACGACTCCGCCTCGGCGTCGGTGAGCGTCACCGCCAAGTCGATGCTCGCGAACTGGAATCCGCCGACACTGGTCGCATTCGGATAGATGCCGATCGAGCTATTTGCGCCGAGACTGCCCACCACCTCGACAAAGTTGGTCGAAGACGCGCCGCCATTCCAGGAAATGGCACCAATGTTCAGATTGTCACCGCCGAGATAAACCTTGCCCCTGGTGGAGTTAACAAACACATCCGCGTTATTATAATAAGTATAATCGGTGTAGCCGATAGTGTTGTTGGCGACCTTGAAGTTACCATTGGTTAGGTAAACAGCGCAACTTTCGGTTGGCTGATTGCACTCGATCGCCTTACCGGTAACCTTAAGATAGCTATTGGTTCCGACCTGGTTATTGATGATCTCGCCGGACTGCAAATCCACCACGCCCGATCCGTAGTTGCAGATAGCGCCGCCCCACAAGTCCGATTCATATGTCGAAGCGCTGGCCAGGTTGTCAGCGAACTTCGCATCCTTGACCATCACCTTGTTGCTGCTGTAAATAATACCGCCATATACATAAGACAGGTAGCCGGAACACGCAAGCGTGTTGTTCAGGAACTGCGCGCCGCGGATATTCAACGTGCCCAGGTTGTAGATAACGCCGCCATAAACGTAAACGTGATAGCTCGAGTATTGAGCGTGACAAGTAGTGGTATTATTGGTAACGAGCGTCCCGGCGTCGAGATTCAACGTAGCATTAGCGGTGACATAAAATGCGCCGCCATACAAATTCCCATTACTGTTACTCGCGCCGTAGTGACGCTTGAAATTCCGCACCACCGAATTGGTGATCGTCAAGGTGCCGGCATAGACGTAGATACCGTAGCCATCGGCCGTATACTGGGCATTGCCGCCGTCGAGCGCCACGTCCTTGAAAGTAACTTCCTTGCTCGACGCGTTCACATAGACGCGATAGCTCGAATTGCTGCGCGAGATCTCGAAGTCATTACCGTCAATCGTAATCGCCTTGGTGATTGTGAGCGCGTTCGTAAGCACCGTGCTCTGCAAGAGCTCGATCGTGTCCCCTTCCGCCGCCGCCGCGTTCGCATCCTGAATGGACTTGTAGCAAACCGACCCGATCTTGGCCACATTGCCATTCGTGATTGCGGTGCTTTCGAGAACCACCTGATAGTTGGTGCCGCTGGTTGTGATGACATAGCCGCTCGCGAGCGTCATCGCCGACGAGTAGGTCGTGGGGTTCGTCGCGAAAGTGCCGCCCATCAAGGTGATGCTGTTGTCGAGGAGATCCGCCGCCGTGAAGCATGCGGCCGCGAAAGTGCCGCCCTTGATGACGAGCGTGCCGGTATCGTTGCCGGTGTAAATGCTCTTGTTATGAATCTCGCCGCTGAAAGTGCCGCCCTCGATTGTAACCTCGCCCGCCGGAATCGGAATCTCGCACGGATACGTTCCGCTCTTGATGGTGAGCGGGTGCGCGTCGTTCCAAAGCGCATTGCTCGAGCTGAAGGTCATGTTCTCGAACACCCAGCCGCCCGCGAACGAGCCCGAGCCGGCCTGTCCGTCGATGCCGCCGTTGATCGTGCCGTTCTTGAGCGTCACCGCCTTTCCGCTCGTGTTGTTCTGGATATACAGCGCCGCGCTCGCGGTGTGACCGTTAAAGTCGATCGTCACGTTCTTGTCCGCGGTTTCCGCCGCTGTCAAGGTCACCTCGCTCGTCAAGTCGGCGAGCAAGATTACCGTTTCGTCATCTTTCGCCGCCGCAATAGCCGCGTTGATCGTCGCATAATACGCGCTCCCGATCTTCGCGATATAGCCCTCGGCAAGTGCGGTAGTGTCGTTCGCGGGATACCACTGCGCGTAGTAGGTGACATTCGCGGAGACCGTCTGCGTGTCGCTGATCTGCGTGCCGCCCGACGCCGCGGTAAACCAGCCGACGAAGGTGTAGCCATCGCGCGTCGGCGTCTGCAACGTGCCGACCGTGCCGCCGTCCTCGATCGAACTCGATCCCGTCGTCACCGACCCGCCGTTCGCGTCCCAGGTCACGGTGTAGTAGGTAACATCCGGCGCGACCTTGTAGAAAACCCCCGCACCGCCATAAGCGGCATTGGCGGTAAGTGAAAATACATAATAAGTACGGTCAATCGAAAAACTGCTACTACCGAACAAGTCGGAAACCTTGGTTACATTGTACCCGGAGTTCGGACTACTCGAGTACAAGGTCACCGATGAAGTGTCTGCGGTAAATTCGACTCGATTATTATAAGTAGTTGGATATATAGTGCTCGTGTATGTAGAATTTATCGCGAACCAAGTACCGCCGAGCGCACTGACCATGCCGGTACCGTTCGCGGTGCCATCGGAAGTCAGATAGACCGTATAGTTGTACGTCGCCCACGCCGTACTGGCGCTAAAGAGCGCGATCGCGGCAGCGAGCGCTACCCCCCCCCCTGTATCTAACTGAATCCAGAATCTTAATGATGTTTTTCATAATTTACCTGTTCCTTATTTAAATCGTTTCATTCCCCGACATAGGCCACCTCGGCGGCATCGGCGATTTTCTGTTTCATCTCTTCAGACATTCACCACCTCGACTTTCTTGATTGGCGCAAGAAACGCTCGCTGTCAATATAGAGATTGTCCAGCACCGACCGCAAATCCAGATAATCTTCCTCGTTATGTCCGACCTCGCCGTAGTCCATGATCATTTCCAGATATCCCTTATCCCATTTCTTCACGGAGACGATCTTCTTGAGACACTTCGGCCCCAGCATGCGAATTCTCTGGCCGCCGAACGAGAACACCATCATCGTGCCTTCATTCGACAGCTCCGCCGTATCGCGGGCGTTGCCACCCGTTCCCCCGCTTTCCGCGGCAGAAAGATTACGCTTTGTTAATTTCCCCATGTGCCAAGCGCGATTAGCACTCTATCGAAATTTAGCGAAATTATATCATTTACTTCTCTGATCATGCAACCGTTTTGTAATAGGTTAATCTGCTCGCGCAGTGCACGGATGCGGGGACAGTCCCATGACATGAAGCATGAAACATGAAGCATGAAGCATTGCGGAATTGGAAACTTTTGCGGTCGCGCGTTCGCGCGACCTTAGCGAGCGACGATAACGCGGGCCGCCGCGGAACACCGAGGACTCTAAGGACGTTAAGGACCCTAAGGACCCTAAGAACCCTAAGGACCCTAAGCGACCCTAACGCCGAACGGTTACCGGACTGCGATGGAACCGGCCAACGGGCCGCAGCAACCGAATCGCGTTACTGTGGTATTGAGACTGGATCAACGGGGACAGTCCCTCGCCAAGCCCACAGTCGCAGCAGTCCTGTTCTTCAACTCCGATTCGTCCGATGCTCCGCTAACGCTTCGTAGCCGCGGGCCATAAAACAGCGGGGACTGTCCCCACACGATCCGAATTTAAACGAGATTATATACCAAAATTATATCAGAAAGCACAACCTTTGCCCATGGGGTCTGACCCCATGGGCGGAAACCTGTTAATAACTCGAATGGGGACAGACCCTCGGTCTCCTGTGCCCGGCGCCATAACGTGAAAGTGTCAATTGCCGTTCAGCTTGATGACGAAGGTCTTGCCTTCGCCGTTCGATACGCCGATTTCATTCTCTCCGAGAACGTCCGGCAGTTCGTCCGCGACATTTCCTCCGAGCGAATCATACGAATCGTCCGTCGAGAACAAGGTCTCGCCGTTGACTTCCGCCTTGAGCCGCGGCAACCGCAGGGTTTTATGTTTCGCGGGATAATCCTTTTTCGCCTGCGCCTTTTTGTTCGTGAACTTGACTTTCAACGCCTGCGCCGTCTCAACCGCCCCGTGATCCACCAGCTGCCGGGCGACTTCGTCGATCGCCGCTTCGTCCTCTTCTCCGGTCAGATGGATCTCCCCGTCACCGGACGCAAGATCGCGAACGGCGATTCCGCTGTCGTCCGTGCGTGCGGCGTGAGCCGGTCGGCGGGGTCGTCATCGCCCGCGCGTTGTACGGCCTATATCGTCTTTACGGGTGGCGAAATTCCTTCATGGGTGGTTGGTGTAAATCTTTGGATGCTAAATCATTATGCGGCCGGGGGTGGAATGACGGAAAGATTCCGATCAGTTCCCGGTCTATCGCTTCCGGCGCTCTTTCCCCCGCCGGAAACGGGAAGTATTACAGCAAAATCCCAGTCCCCGCGGAGCGGGAAAATCACCCCTGATCGCAACAGATACCGCGCCGGTCGCCGGCGTGGGGTAGAGTACCCGCCCCTCGTGGAGTAGAGTGCCGATCACCCCTCCACTCTACCCCCTGGGCCACCTCCACTCTATCCCCTGTCTGCACCGCGTTCCCGCCCAGCCAGCCCGAATCAGGACCAAAGTTTATAAACTATGGTCCGGATTTGTCAGACCCGGAACTGGATTAAACACGATTTCGAAAGACAAGTATCATGTTATCCCAGGACGTGACATAAAGATTGAAGGTGTAATGAATCAACACTAAGGGCGGCGGGAATGCCCGTCGCCCTTCGCGTTGATTCTGGCAAAAAGGATCAAACGAGGCCCTATTTGCGATATAAACTTCAAACCGGAGCTGAGACCAGTTGTTTAGAGAATCGAAACGGATATTCTCGTCCGTCAAGTTCGACCTCAAACTTCAACACCCCACCGATCGCCGAAACGATTCGTTGCAAGGTACTGATACGCATCTGTGAAATGTCATCATCATCGCTGATTCTGGACAAGACATACTCGCGTTGCATCTCGGCAACCTCCGCATCCAATTCAGAGCGACGCTCACTCGAGAAGCCCTTACGAAGCTCTTCAAAATTACGATGCCCGCTCATATACCCTCCTCTTTTAATTCTTTAAGATGATCCATAAACAATCTTTCCGCAATTGGCACATTCTTTTCGTACCAGTCATCATTACCGGACTTATTGCCGCCAATCAGCAATAGCGCATGCCGAACAGGATCGAAAGCATAAAGCACTCGGTAAGGATCTCCGCCGCACTGAATGCGCAATTCACGCAATGCGATTGAAGAGCCCTTGATTTCCGACGAATACGGAAACGAAAGGCGAGGCCCGTTCAGTTCCAGCAAACCGACTACTTTATATATCTTCTCCTGAACCTCGACTGACAAACACTCCCACCATTCACCAAACTCATCGGTGAACTCAACAATCCAATCTGTACCGCTGTTCAACATTGCAGAAATCGTTTCTTCAAGTAGAAATATGGTATCATTAATCCGATGCGGATGTCAAGGAGAGTAAACACGAAGGGCGGCGGGAATGCCCGTCGCCCTTCGCGTTGATTCTGGCAAAGAGGGTCAGGCCTCGTTTGCCAGGATCGCCTGGGTGGACTCGCAGTGCGAGCGAGAGTGTTACTCGGCCTTCTTCTGCAGCACCGCGCGGAAGAAGTTGCCGTCGGTCGTCGTGCTCCAGGTCTTGAGATCGGTCGACTTCTCGGTCACGATCTCGACGCCGGTCACGCCTTCGCGGAGCTCGGGGTCGGTCTTGATCGACCAGGTACCGTCAGCGGCCTGCGAGATTTCGACGATCCGGAAGACGGCGGTCTCGAGCTGATCTTTCTCGTAGCCGAGCGCGTACGCCTCGGCGTAGGTCATCTTCTGCGCATTGCCGTCGATGGCCGTGTCGACGTTGTCGGCGGTGACGCCGTTCTCGGTCGCCCACTCGCTCGGGATGGTGACGCCGATATCCTCGGAGACAATCGCGGTCGACTTCTTCACGATGTAGCCGTTCGAGTCGAGCTCGTAGCCCTCGGGGAGCTTCACATAGGTAGAGTTGGTGTAGGTGCCGACAATGGTGCCAGTGTAGAGAATCGTTCCCTCACTGTTGGTCACGTTGCTGATGTTGATGATCTGAGTGAAGTTGTTCGAGATCACGCCAGCGCCGGAGAGGGTTTCGATTGTGTAGGCCTGGCTCTCACCGGAATAACCGTCGTTAAAGGTGATCATCTTGCCGTTGACATCGAGCGTACCCGCGATATTGCAGGCTTCCGCCCAGTAGCCAGAGAAGTCGACTCCAAGCTTCAGCGTCGAGCCCTTCGCCGTGTAGCGGCCAAGGTCGATGTTGTTCGAGAGCGTGTCGAGCTCGATAATCGCGGTCGAATCGGAGGCGAGAGTCGCGGTGCCGTTGATCGCGGTGCCGACCTTATGGTACTTGGCGTTCACCATGTCGACATCGAAGGTGCCGCCGTTGATCGTGACCGTGCCGATTTCGGCATAGCCCTGCTGGCTATTGTTGCCCCAGAAGCTGAAGACGACATTGCCCGAGTTCTCGATGACGGTGCCGTCCGCGAGGTTCTTATGGCCCTGCGAGTTGTTGCCATCATGGCCGAAGGTGACGGTCACGCCCTCGGCGATCGCATACTTCGTCCAGTTCTCGGCCTTGTAGGTGGTCGCGTTCGCCTTGAAGGTAAGCGTATCGCCGTCCCAGAGCTCGATTTCGTTGCCATCGGCGTCGACGCCCTTCTTGCTTCCAAGGAGATCCTCGGTCGAGTAATAGATCGTATCAACGATGTACTCGTTGCCGGCCGCGATCGACGCCACCTGCGCAGCGCTGAGCGCCGTCTGCCAGGTCGCGAAGTTCTTGAGCTGGAAGCCGTTACCGATCACCGCGCCGCTCGTCGCGCCACCCCACGCGCGGCCGAACTGGAGACCGGTGTAGGTGTCGGAGATCGTCGGCGCTGCAGAGAGCGTCTCGGTTGCCGAAACGGAGTTATCGACGTAGATCGTCATCGTGAGCGCCGTCGCGTCATAGGTGATCGTGTAGGTGTGGAACGCCGAGGTCATATCGGTGATCGTCGCCGATTCGACAAGCGCCGTGCCGTCCGTGGTACCGGTGTAGGGCAGAACCGCGAGTTTGTTGTCGGATGTACGGACAACGTTCAGACCGGACAGACCGCGCCAGGTCGCGCCGCCGAAGCCGAAGAACGTGCCGCCGTCAACTGCCGCCGCCTTGCCGGAGAACGTGATCGTCCAGTCACCGGTGCCGATGTAATCGCTGACCGCGATATCTTCGTTGACCGGAATACCGTTACCGGCGTTCGTGAAGGTCATCGCGCCGTCGGTGAAGGTTGCAGCGGAGCATTCCTTGCTCGGAGCGACCGCGGTGCCGCCGACAGTCGACCAAGCATCGGTGAGGTTCGCGGTGAACGCGCCGGAGTAGGTGGCCTGCGCGATGCGCGCGGCGGGGGTCTCGGGAATCGCTTCCACCGCGGCGGTGATCGTCACGTCGCCAGTGACGGTGATCGTCTCGGTCGCGACGTAGTCGCTCGTGAGCTGGTAGCCATCGTCGGGCGTACGGGTGACGACGAGTTCGATGCCGGAGTCGACGTCATACTTCGCGCCGGTTCTGATCGGGAAGGTGTTCTCGGTCACGGTGATATCGCAGTTCTCGACCTCGTCGATGGTGACGGTCGCGTAGGTGATGTAGACGAGCTGGCCGTTCTTCACCTTCTGTCCGTCGACCGTGGTGATGGTCGCAGTGTCGGCGACGGTCACGACGGGAACATTCTCGGTCGCGGTCTGCGCGTCTTCGACATAGGCGACCGCGCCGGTGACGCTGCCGTTGATGTCGACGGTGACGGTGCCCTTGTAGCCGGAGTTGTTGACCGCGGCGATCGCGTAGCCGGTCGTCGAGGTGCCGTCGTTGTTGGAATTCTGCGACTGAGTGGTGGCGGTCGCCTTGACCGATCCGGCGTTGGCGATGACGACATTGCCCGCCTTGACTTCGATGCCGCCGAAGCCTTCGACTGTGCCGTTCACGGTTAGCGTGCCCGACTCGGGCTTGTAGATCGCGGTCGTATAGGTCGAGGTGACCGTGCCGTTCACGTTGACGGTCGAAGCCGCCATCGTCGAGGTGCCGTTGCCGCTCATCGCGGTCTGCTCGGTGCCGGTGTAGCTGACCGTGCCGTTGACGGTGATGGTCTGCGGCTGAGTGCCGAAGTAGGAGAGCGTGTAGGCCCAGTCGGAGGTGATGGTCACGTTAGCGCCGACCAGGAGTTCGGTCTCGTCGGTATTGCTGCCGACGCGGATTACCGAGCTCGCACTCACGAAGGAGGTGTTGCCCTCGGTGTGCTTCGAGGTGATCGTGCCTTCGCCGTCGAGCGTGAGCTTGCCGGCCGAGACGAGGATCGCGCGGCAATCGGTCGCGGTGATGTCGTAGCCGCCCAGGTTGATCGTGAGATTCTTGTTGACGGTGATGGTCGAGCTGATCTCGGCGTCCGCGAGGAGCGTGACGGTCGCGCCCGCATCGGCGGCCGCAACCGCTTCGCTGAGCGACTCGTACTTCTTGGTCGTCTCGCCGACCGTGACCTGAGCGACGTAGACGCGGGCGACGAGTTTGCCGTCCTCGTCGAACTTGTAGTCATCGGCCGCGGTGGCGCCGGTGACATTGCTGCCGACCGTGATCGAAGCGGTGCCGACCATCTGAACGGTCGCAACATCGGAGCTGAGGGTGCCACCCGTCACGCTGATGGCGGAGGTCTCGGCATCATAACTCGGATAGTCCGCCTCCTGATCGAAGACGACCGCGGCGCAGGGAACCACAACGCGGCTGTCGCCGACCTTGCCGACAACGGTGCCGGTCGTGGTGATCGTGCCGCCGGTGATTGAGACCGAACCGGCGCGTGCGAGGACGCCGCAGCCGCCGGTGATGTTGAAGGTGCCGCCTTCAATAGTGACGGAGCCGCTCATCGGCCAGTAGACGCCGCAGGCGACATAGCCCGAGGAGACGATACCGCCGTTGAAGGTGCCGCCGGTGATCGAGAGCGTCGCGGGGCCGTAGCCCGACGAGCCGTTCGAGGCGATGACCGCGTTGTCGGAAGCGCTAAGCGTACCGCCCGTGACAGTGATCGACATATTTTTCGACTTGCCGGTGCAGATCGCGCCTTCGACGGACTCAATCGTGCCGCCGTTCACGACGACCTTCGCGCCATCGGATTCTTCGCTCGCCATAATCGCCACATTGCTCGAGACAATCTTGCCGCTCGTGACGGTGAGCGTCGCGCCGCCGTCGACGAAGAAGACCTTCTTGCCGGTCGCGCCGGTCACGGTGTAATCGCCGCCGACAAACTCGATGTCCTTGGCGACGGTGATCGGAGCATCGAGCGTGACATCCGCGAGGAGTTCGACCTTCCCGCCGGCCTCGACCGCTTCCTTGAGCGTCAGATACAGCGTGGTGCCGATCTTCGCGGCGGCCTTCTCGCTCTTGACAGCTGAGGTGTCGATTGTAGTTTCGGTCGAAACCGAGTCAATCGTGATCGTACCGTTAGAGAGGATGTAGCCGTCGGCCGCGGTGTAGGTGATGACGAGCTTGGTGCCGGGGGCGACCGAGATCTTGCCGTCGACAATAGAAATTCCGTTGCCATCGCCGTCTTCGATCTTGACCGCGCTCACGCCATCAGGGAGAGCCGGAACCGCAATCGAGATAAGATCGACATAGGTGCCCTTTAGCGAGCTGAGCGTACCGGTGCCGTTCACGCACGCCTGGGAGACGGTGGCGTTCTCAAGGACAATCTTGTAATAATCAGTTGTCGTCTCGCCGATCGTGTAGGCGATGGTGCCGTCGGTGGCGAGCGTCATCGCGACGGCGACCGAGGTGCCTTCAGTGCCGGAGATGTTGAGGTTGGTCCATTTGTTGGTGGTTCCGTCGGCGGCGAGACCATAGAAATAGCAGCTTTCGCCGTCGTCGACCAGGATGATGCCGCCCTTCATCTCGCTATCGATCGCGGGGAGCGACTCGGAGTCGTAGGCCGTGAACTGAACGGTCGCGGAGACTGTCGGGTTGTCGGCGAGCGCCTTCGAGTCGGCGGTGTAACTGGCCGAACCGTCATCGAGCGTGATCGAGCCATCGTTTACCGTTACGTTGCTGGTCGACCAGGTTGAGGGCAGGTCAGCGCCTGCCGTCAAACTCTCGACCCCGGCGTCGAACCAGGCGGCGGCCTGAACGGCCCCTCCGAGCGCGACGGCGCCAATAAGCGCGATTAATTTCTTCATTATTTACTTACCTCGTTTGTTTTTATCAAAAAAATCCTTTGTCCGCACCGAGTCCACCCCGGCGAACGGCATAGATTGTACCACAAATCCACTTCCCCCACAAGGGGGAAAGACGGATTTTCCGATTCGGCCGACTCAGAAAAACGAAGGGGTCTGTCCCCATCGGAATTCCCAAAACCGAGGGGGACTGTCCCCAAAAACGAAGGGGACTGTCCCCAAAAACGAAGGGGTCTGTCCCCCAAAAACGAAGGGGTCTGTCCCCCAAAAACGCTGGGGTCTGTCCCCTTAAACGCTGGGGTCTGTCCCCAGCAAAGTCGACGAAAAACGAGGTCTGTCCCATGAAATCATGTGTCAATGGGGACAGACCCTCTGTCAGCCCCGCGCTCAGAGCCGAATCCCGGCAAGGCCGCCGAGCGATGTCTCGCGATAGAGGGACGGTAGATCCTTCCCGGTCTTCATCATCACGGCGAGACACTTGTCGTACGAGACGAGATGAGTCCCGTCGGAGAGCGAAGCGAAGACGTTGCAGTCGAGGGCTCGCGCGGCCGCGTAGGCGTTCCGCTCAATGCACGGGACCTGGACGAGCCCGCAGATCGGGTCGCAGGTAAGCCCGAGGTGGTGCTCGAGTCCCATTTCCGCCGCGTATTCGATCTGGGTGATCGAACCGCCGAAAAGCTGGCACGCGGCCGCCGCCGCCATCGCGCAGGCGACGCCGACCTCGGCCTGGCAGCCCGCCTCGGCGCCGGAAATCGACGCGGAGAATTTCGCGACGTTGCCGATAAGCCCCGCCGTCGCGAGCGCGCGGAGAATCCGGATCTTCGCGAATTCGTGAGACTTCATAAGGTGGCAGATGACGGCAGGGAGAACACCGCAGCTGCCGCACGTCGGCGCGGTCACGATCTTTCCGCCGCCCGCGTTCTCCTCCGCGACCGCGAGCGCGTAGGCGAAGACCTTCATCCGCGAACTGACGTTCCCCTGATAGCCGCCCGCCTTGACGTGGTACTGCGCCGCCTTGCGCTGGAGGTGGAGCGCGCCCGGGAGGACGCCCTCCGCGTTGATCCCGCGCTCGACCGACGCGATCATCGCGATCAGCACCTTCTCGAGATACTCCCAGATCGCCGGGCCTTCATGGACTTCGACGTATTCCCAGAAAGTCCGCCCGTTTTCGCGGCACCACCCGATGATGTCGTCGAGATGATTCGTCGGATAGACCTCTTCGAGCTCGCCCGCCTCGCCTTCGCGGACGACGCGCCCGCCGCCGACCGAATACGCGGTCTCGCTTTCGCCGTCCGCCTCGAACGTCATCCCGTTCGGATGGAACGCGGGAACGATGTCAGGGCGCCAGACGATCTCCACTTTCGCGGGCGCCATCGCCTCCTCGATCGCGCGATCGGTAAGGTGACCGCGACCGGTCGCGGCGAGCGACCCCATCAGCGTCACGCGGAATTCCTTCGCCGCCGGATGGCGCGACTTGAAATCGGCCGCCGCCGACCGCGGCCCCATCGTGTGGCTCGAGCTCGGCCCGTAGCCGATCCGGAAAAGCTCTTTGATCGAATGCATGAATTTTCCCCCGGCGGAAAATTATACCAAAATCGCGCCGGCCGGAATCCGCGCCTACAGCGCCCGCAGCGTGAAGGCGTCGTGGGTGATCGCGAACGCGCGATCGGCGCGCATGCGCTTCAATTCGTGACCCGGTCCCCAGCTGTCGGAGTAGAGAATCTCGTTCGCGGCGGCGTTGTAGCCGATGATAAGCCGCATATGACCGCCGAACTGCTGCGGGAGACCGGACTCGGGAAAGATCCCGAGCGTGACGCCCCAAAAGACCGGAACGCCTCGATCGACGCACGTCTTCACGCAGGTCATGAACTTCTTGTAGCGCGAATCCTTGACGCGCATCCTGAGAAGGACATCCGGATCCATCGCCTCGCGCATCTGTGCGACCATAAACGTATTCCCGACGATAAAGCGATCGAAATCGAGAGGCGGCTTTTTGAGCGCTTTCGCGGCCTTGTTGTACGATTCGATTTCCTTCCGAATGTCCTTCATCGTTCCGCTCATCGAAACGATCTCGTTGAAGCCGAGCCGGCAACGCGAGCCGATTTCCTTCACCGACGCCTTCATCTCGTCGACCGAAGTGCCGCCGCCAGCCGTCGAACCCGCCATCTGCGCGAGCTGGTGCTCGTCAACCGCGTTCCCGTAATAACGGAGGACGCGCTCGGCGACCGCGACCGCGCAGTAGCCCTTCTGGCCCTGGTCGACCATCGGGACCGAGTCGATAAGGACGTCACCCGAAGGACGCCGCTTCACGCGCTTTACGATATCATCCTTCGCCGCGCGCTTCACCGCGCCGCCCGTCGTGATCCGGACGTAGTCGAGGACGCCGTCCGTTATCCCCCAGCTCACACCCTTCAGCTCGTACTGGAAGCCGCCGTTGCGCTGCTTCTTATGCGGCGCGTTGAACGCGTCGACCCGGTAGCCGACCGCCGCCGACACCTTCTCGAAAAGCTCCCTGATTTCGTCCTTTCGCCGCTCGCGACCGCTCGTGTCGTCGCCGCGGTTGTAAACGCTCATCTCAACGCGCTCGCTGCCGTCCGGAAGCGGAACGACGCGCTTATCCCAGACTTCGAGCCCGTTCCAGACGAGAGCGAGCAGCAATAACGTCTTCATTTAAGCGCCTCGAAATCGCTTGCGAGATAATCCGCCCCGAGCGCCTTCGCCTTCTTGACGAGCGCGGCGATCTTCTCGCTCCGACGCTTGGCCTCGGCGGGTCCGCTCGCCGGGCCAGCGCCCTGAAGCTGCGCGAGCGCCTGTTCGAGCTCGCAGAGCTTCTTCGTCTTCGAATCGGCGAGCCGCGCGAGCGCCTTCGACATCTTCGATTTTTCACGCGGGTAACGCTTTTGAAACTCGAGCGCCTTCATTCGCGCGAGGCCCGGGCGCGACTCGATATTCTCCTTGATCGACTCGATCAGCATATCGTGAACGAGATTCGGCGCCGCGGCGAGCGCCTTCTTGATCTCACCTTCGAGATTCCCGCCCGAGCCGATCTGCTGATGGACAACGACGCCGTTCGCGTCGACGATGTAGGTGAACGGTATTCCCTTCGACGGCGGCGGAGTCGCGAGCTCGCCCGCGCGATACACGGGGAACGTGACACCGGCCTCCTTGAGGACATTCAATGTCGGCTCCTTCTGGTACCCCGTTTCCACCGCCGCGCCGATCACGACAAGCCCGTCCTTGCGGTATTTCTCCCAGAGCTCCTCGGTATGCGGCAAGGCCGCGCGGCACGGCCCGCACCAGTGCGCCCAGCGGTCGACGAGCACGACGCGCCCCTTGAGCTTATCGGCGGTAATCTTCGGCCCCGCGATATAGTGGCCGTCATCGAGGTTCTTCCATGAGCCGCCGAAGGACTTCTTCGCCTTCGCCTGTTCGGCGAGATACTCGATATTCGGGTCGTTATGCGCCTTGCACCCGCCGAACGTCTGCCGCCGGACGTCGCCCCCGCCGAGATCGAGCTTTCGCACCTCCTTGACGCGCTTGCAGTCCGGCATAAGGCACTTATGCTCCGCGCACGCCTCGCCGCCCGCGATCGCGCTCTCGCCGCACCCCTCCATCTTGCAAGTCGCGGCCAGCGCCGCCATTCCAGCGAAGAGCATCGCGGCACAGAACGTCATCTTAACAATCTTCATAATATTCTCCGTGCAACATTATACCTTATTTCAATTCGAAGAGCTCAATACGGGAGGACCCTCACGCGATAGAAGCGGGCCTTGCCTTCGCGCTTCGGGGCGAGGGTGACGCCGCCTGTCGCGGTCGCGAGCGTCTCGTCGTCGACCTCGGGGTCGGCGAAAAGCGCGTCGAGCGACTCGGCGCCCTCGAGGATGTAATGGAGCCCGCGGACCGTCGCCCCGAGCGAGACCGATCCCGCTTCGCCGCCGAGATCGACCGCGCCCGCGATATCGACCGCGACCTTCTCGGGGTCGAGCTCGGGGACGATTGTCCCCGTGAGCGTCGACACCGCGCTCGCGGAGAATGGCGACTTCAGATATCCCGTAATATCGTAGCCGCCCGAAAGGACGGTCACGTAACCGGTGAAGGTTCCGTTCACGACGATGTTCGTCCCGCTCGCGATCATCAGCTCGCCGTCCTCCTCGGTATAGCTCGCGCCGTCGACCTTGACGGTCCAGCTCGGCTTCGTCCACGAGAGGGTGAGGTACTGGCCCGACGCGGCGACGCTCCAGCCCGCGTCCGCGAGCGCGGTGTCGACGAGGGTGTAGGCGCCGTTTGCGCCGCCCGAGGCGAAAATGAGGTTGTAACTCTTCGAGGTATCGGGCGTGAAGCCGAGCTCGATCGCCGCGGATCCGGAAATCGTGCCGGTGACGTTCTTCTGCGCCGCGGAGGCGGCGGCATAGACCGAGCCCTCGACGAAGGTGATGCTCCCCGCGAGCTGGCCCGTCCCCGAGAGCCGCCCCTCGTTCGTCACGTTCCCGGTCCATGTCCCGCCCATGTCCACCGACCCCGTCGCGTCGACGGCGAGCGGGCAGCTCTGGCGGTTCGAGGAACCGGAAATCGCGAGCGTCTTCGCGCCCGCGCCTTCCGCTCCGCAGACGCGGAGCTCCTTGATGCGCTGGTCGCTTGACTGGAAGCCGCCGCCCCAGGTCGAATCGCGGGCCTGGATAATCCGCACATACCGGGCCTGGACGTTCTTCGTCCCGCTCCAGTCCGAGCGGAGAAGACCGCTACCCGAAAGCGTGCCTATCGTGTTCGTCGCCGTGTCGGTCATCACGATCCCCGCCGCGAGGTTATCCTCCACCGCGAGCGTCGACGCCCACATCCGCGAACCGGAGGGCGGCGCGAGCCAGTACGAGCCCGTCGCGTTAAGCGACATGACGCCCGTCCCCGTGATCGCGGAAAGGTCGCGCGAGGTCCCCGTATCATTATCGTAATTCGTATTCGCGGTGATCGTGAGACGGTAGGTGCCGTCGACTTCGACCGGGAAACCGCCCGGAATCGAACTCATCACCGCGGTCGAGCCCTCGGGGATGATCAGCTTCGCGATGCCGGTATCGATCCAGCTTTCGACATTGATGTTCGTTCCCGTAAGCTCGAGGACGACGTTCGTCGCGAACGACCAGGTAATCGAACGGAGCCAGTCGCCGTCGCTCGCGCGGACGAGCGTCTCGCCTTCGCCGGTCGGAATTACGCGGACGCTCGCGCCGCCCGCCGGGCACGCGCCGGTCGTCCAGAACGCGGGGTCGTCGAGGCTGCCGCCACCCGTTCCGACCCAGACATTCTCGGTCGCGAGCGTTCCGTAAAGCGTGAGGTCGCCGCTCGTCGACGAGTCGGTCGCGGCGATCGCCGCGCCGCTAAGCGTCGCGTTCGTGTACCAGCCCGTGAAGGTCTGGTACGCGCCGACCGCGATTTCGGCGAGCGTCACCGGCTCGTAGCTGTAATACACCGAAGGGACGAGATTCGTCACGGCGCCGTTCAGGATGTAGGTGATCGAGTATTCGGTCTTGTCGAATGTGCCGCCGTAGTTGTAGGCGGTGTAATCGGAAGTGACGAGCTTATCGAGCCAACCCGCAGGGACATTGCCGTCGTTCTCGGTGACGAGCGAGGCGTCGAGTTTCAGGATGCCCGTAAACGAGAAGTCGACGCCGTAGTCGCTCCCGTAAACCGCGATCGTCCCGCCCTTCGCGGCGGAGGTGTCGGTGACGTGGATGAGACCCGAGCCCGAGAGACCGCCGATCATGCTCAGGTCTTTCCCGCACACGTCGATCGTGTTGTCGCCCGAGCAGGCGAGCGCGCGATTCGAATAGCTCCAGCCCGTCCCCGCCGCCATCTTCAGCGTGCCCCCGGCGAGGATGAATTTGACGCGCTGGGCCCCGCCGTAATCGTCCGGCCACGAGGCGACCTCGAGCGTGCCGCCGTTTGTGACCTTGACCTGACTCACCGCGTTCGTCGAAAGGTCGATTATGCCTTTCGTCTTCAAGGTTCCGCCGTCGATCGTGACCCACTCGGCGCTCGCCGATTTGCGGTTGATCTCGAAATAGCTCTTCGAGCCGTCGAGCGTGCCGTAGACGTTCATCACGCCGTAGGTGGTCGCGACCGGGTCCGCGCCCATCACGACGCCCGCCATCCTCTCACCCGCGCCGTCGGGATCGGCGATCGCGGCGGCCTGCGCCGCGTAGACGTCGGTCTCGTCGCTTTCCCGGGTGAGCGTGATGTCGCCGTAGATATCGACGCCCTTCAGGTTCATCGTCGCGTCGCTTCCCGCCTGGAAGCGGAGCGCGGGCACCTGGACGCTCGCGCCGGCGGGGACGTAGAGGTAGCCCTTCGTCGCGCCGAGATAGGTGCCGTCCGGGAAGGTCGCGCTCACGACCGTACCGGTGCAGCTCGGTGCGTAGCCGTAGACCGCACTCTCGCGCATGATGAGTTCGGGCGAGGCCGGGATGACCGGCATCTCCTTCGCGAGCGCGGCGATTTCGCCGTCGCCGAGGATCGCGTCGTAGCCCCTGAGCCCCGCGTACGCCATCCCGGTCGACGCCCGGAGGGAGTCCTTGAGCGAGCCGAACTGGTTCGCGATCCGGATGCCGAGCGCGCCGAACGAAATGGAGCGCGATTCGGCGACGATGTTCGTCGCGAAATCGAAATCCGCGTAGTCGGGGCTGTCTTCGCTCGGGATGACATCGGGGTTCTCCGCGCCGTCGATGTTGAGCCGGAGCCCGCCTTCCGCCGAATAGCGGATGATGTAGAGGTGGTAGCCGTCGCCCGGATAACGGATCGAAGGGCCGTCGGGGTTCACGCGCCCCGCGCCGCCCGACTCGGTGACGCGGAGCTCGATCCGGCGGTTCGCCCCGCCCATCGTGAGGAGGAGCTGCTCTCCCGACTGATTGCCAGCCGTGAGCATCACGTTCGTCACCCCCGCGCCGCAGGCGACATCGCCCATATCGCAGTAGAGCGCGAGCGAGAAGCCCTCGGTGTTCGCCTTGTCGGCGGTGAAATACGGGTACTTCGACTCGACGAAATGGACGAAGCCGCCGGGGCCGAGTTTCGAATTCCGGTTCTCGAACGCGTCGGAAAGGGAACCGCTCATCCAGTCGATCGATGCCGAGGCGCCGATCGCGCCGTCGTAGCGAAGCTTCGTCACGAGCTCGCCGATATTCTCCGTCGCAACGCCGTCAGAGAGCGTCCACTTCTTAGTTTCGGAGGTACCGTACGGAATGTAGACGGTGCCGTTCCCGACGAAGTTCGCGCGGAGGGGCTCGGTCGAGTTGACGCGCTTGCCGAGCTTCGGGTCGACGCCGACATAGACCGAGGAGTCATCGGAAAGATAGACGGTCGTCCCGCCGAAGACGTCGTCGGTCTCGAGCTTCACCGTGCCGCCGCCCGAGATGTAGACGGGGACGTTCGCGAGCGCGCCCTTCGCGACCGAGCGGATGACGTTCGTCGAGCCGGCGGGCGCGGTGAAGCGGATCGCGGCGAGGACGTTCGTCCGGAAATTGTCGACGTCGAGAATCGCGTTCCTCCCCGAGACGACGACTTCGGCGCAGTTCGAGACGCCGGCGATATAGAGCCGCCCGGTCGATGCGATCGAGAGGGTGCCGGGCGCGGCGCCGGTGAAGCAGACGCCGTCGCGGCCGACGCCGCCCTCGAGCGCGCCCGCGAAAGTGAAGCCCGTGCCCGCGACATCGAGGCGGTGGGTGATCTTCGTCTTGTGCGAGGCGGCCGTCGCGTCGGCGGTAGTGAGCGTCACGCCGTCCCCGGAGTGCGCGAACATCACCGCGTTCGGCCGATCGCCGTCGCCGTGGATTTCCGCGCCCGCCGCGAAGGTGACGTTCGAGGCGAGATGCGGGAAGGTCCCGCCGTCCGCGATCACACCCGCGTCGTAGAGCGGGGCCTGCGCCTGGACGAGCGGATCGCCGAAGAGGACATGCTCGACGATGCACATCATCTCGACCGTCGAAGTCCCCGCCGCGACGAAGGTGTTCGTCTCGGCGACGGAGCGGTTGATGTACTCGTAGTGGGCGAACAGCCACATCATGCCCGCGTTCGCGTTGTCGCGGCCGTAGGCGAGGCAGAGGCGGTGGGAGACGCGGTCGGAGAGCGTATCCTTGTCGTGGCCGGCGGTCCAGCTTTCACGGGTGTTGTTAAAGGAGACGAGCGCGCCGCCGTTCGCGGCGCCGATCGCGGCCTCGCCGAGGTTGCGGTAGATCGTATGGTAGTCTCCAGTCGTTTCCTCGTCCTCGAGCGCGTCCATGTAGCCGGTAAGGCACGGGTTCGACGCCTCGCAGATCAGCGTCAGGCCCTTCGCGTTCGTGTAGTTCGTCCGCGTGAACGCCCCCGAGCCGCCGCCGACGCCGTGGCCGCAGACCGTCCCGAGGTCGCGGTCCTGGGCGAAGTAGTTCCCGATATTGCTGCAGTAGGTGCCGATCCCGTCGGTGCGCCAGATCGGGCGGTAGTCGGAAATGTAGCGTTTCGCGTCGCGGCGGACGTAGGGCTCGGTGTCGACGAAGTAGTTCGCGCTCCGGTTCTCGGCGAATTCGTTGATGATGTCGTCGTAGAACTCGTATTCGGTCGTGTGCATCGACGAGGAGCCGATCGCGATTCCGACGACGCCGCGGTTGAACTGGTCGTAGTTGAGGCCGATCCGCCCCTGGCCCGCGAAGTCGGCCGATTCGCCGCGCGCGAGCTTGACGGTGTAGTTCGCGATCATCGTCTCGATCGTGCCGTTCTTAGCGGGGAGGAACGCCATGCGCGAGACGACGAGATCGGGGCCGTTATCGAAATATTTCGCGGTCGAGCCGTTGAGCTTGAAGTAATTCACCTGATCGGACGGCGAAGTCCAGGGGTAGAGCTGGGTGAAGTCGTCGCCCGAATAGAGGTCGAGGCAGGCGAAGAACTGGTCGGAATTGACGGTCATGTGCGGGGAAGCGTAGACGCCGGGAACGCAGTTCGTGAGCGTCATCTCCTCGCCGTTCTCGAAGCGGACCGGCTTCCCGGTCCCGGCGTAGAGCCAGCGGCCGTCCGAGTCGATCGAGCTGGCGTCGATCCAGGCGCCGCCGAGGACGACGTAGCTGACCCCGTGGTCGCGCGCCTCGGTGCGAAGGAACTTGTGGATCGACTCGGCCGGGTTGCGCGGCGTCCCGTCGCTCGCCGAGGCGTCCCAGGCGTAGTCGGGGTCGTTGTAGACGTCGGCGAGGTTGACAAGGCGGAAGTTCACCTCGGGATGAGCCGCCTTCCGCGCCTCGATGTAGGTCGTCCAGGCGTCGACGAGTCCGGGCGGCGCAAGGAGCAGGTAATCGATCCCCTCAAGGGTCTGTCCCCCGCCGGGCAGCACCGATAGCGCCGTCTTCGCGCCGGGCAATGTCACCCTCTCGGTCGGGATATCTTCAGGATTCGCGACATATCCTCTCAGATACTGCCGCATAATCTTGGACGGCAGCCCCGTCCACACCTCGCCGCCGTCCGCGAATGAAACGGTGATTTCAAGGGGGTCTGTCCCCTCCTCCTCCCCCTCGACCAGTATCGGGATGAGCTCGACGCCGTTCACGGTATGGGTTCCGCCGACCGTGAAAACGGGGTCTGTCCCCGTTTCTCCTGAGGGGTCTGTCCCCGTTTCGCAAGCCGCGCGCTGCACGCTGCACGCGTCGAAGACATACCCGTTCGGTACCGCGAAAACGGCGATTCTGTTGCCGTCCTCGTCCTTTTCGGGAACATTCGCCGTTCGGGTGATCGTCCCCGCGCAGGCTGTTGCCGCCAGAGCGAAACTAACAGCGGAAAAGATTATGTTTTTCATAAATTACCCCTTGGATTAGCGAACTAATGGATTAAACTCATTAGTTCGCTTTGAGTAGCAGCTTCAGCGAGCGCGGGGAGCGTTTCACCTCGGCGCTGATGACGCGGTTCGTCGCGAGCGACGGGATTACGAGCGTCGCGCCGTCGATTTCGTCACTTTCGAGCGCTCCGGTCCAGCGGTATGAATAACCGCGGGGGACAGACCCCAGAATGAACTCGAGGCGGGTCCCGGCTTCAAAGTAACTCCCCGATGCGAATTCGGTTGCCGCGTCGCCCTCGCCCGCAAGGGCGGTCAGGGTCGCGTTCTCCGGCGCGGCGTAGGTGACCGAATAGAAACTCGGCGCGGATTTCACCTTGAGCCCCTCCGCGGTCGACTCGAAGGCGACGTCGTCGCGGTCGCTCGCGAAGGTGACCGATTCGGGCGCCGCGCTCCAGGCGATAATCGTATTCCCGGCGACGAGGCGCGAGACGTCGGCGACCTTCACGGTGACATTGCCGCTCGCCGTGAGATTGGTGACCGTGAGCGCGGAATCGGCGGTCGAAAGATCAATCTCCGAGTTCCCCGCGAGCGTCAGCTTCGCGATCGCACGCGCGTCGGGGATCGTGATAGCGGCGTCGGCGACGACAATCGGCCCGGTCCACTTGCCGCCTGCTGTAAAGACGGCGTTGACGCCGTTCGACACGGTGAGCGTCCCCGTCGAAGTGCTCGCGCCCGCGAGCGTGTATTCGTGCGTCCCGTTCCCGTCGCCGTGGAGCGCGAGACTGATGATGCGGCTCGAGTCACTGTACGCCGCGCCTGACCAGGTTAAATCTTTAGTGACGAGGACATCGACATTGCGACCACCGCTCGCGTTGCCCCAGTCCGCTCGTACGCCCATATTGCCAGACATATCGCGGACTTTGAGCCAGGCGTTCGCCATCGCCGTCCCGAGAATGAACGCGCGCTTGTCCGACACCGTCGAGGAATTGCTCGTGAGGACAAGCTCGGGGCGGTTCGGGAAGAAGTCGGAGTTGTCGAAGACCGGCCAGACGGAGTCATTGTTCATCACAATCTCGACCGCGCCCGCGATCGACCACGCCTTCGAATAGGTCGTACTCGCGCTGCGCGTGAGCTTCACTTTTCCCGCGCCCGTGATGTCGCAAGTCGTCGTGCCCGTATTGTTCAGGGTGAGCGTCGCGCCCGCGACGACCTCGAAATCGCCCGCGCCCGCGAGCGCCGGGTCGACGAGCGATTCGCCCTCGCGCATGTAGATCGTCGCGCCTTCCGCGGGCTCGTACTTGACGCTTCCGCCGTTCACCGTGAAACCGAAGGTCGGGAGCCGCTCGCCCGCTTTCGCCGCGAGCCGCAGCGCGGCGTTCCCCGAAAGCGTCACTTCGCCGTAGGTCGGCTCGAGCGTTCCGCACGGATAGAGCGCGGAATCGGCGTACGCGATCGTAAGCGTATGCGCGCCCGCGACCGTGATAAACGACGCGGGCGGCGGATTCGAGATTACGAGCGTCGCGTCGCACTCGAGATGGATAAGCGCGGTGAGCGAATCATCGGGATCGTATTCACTCGGGAATTCGACCGCCTTCCCGTTCTCGGTCCACTCGAGCGCGGCGAAATCGATGTCGCCCTCCGCCGACGCGATCGTCGTCTCGAGGACGCGCGGCCAGACGGGGTTCGCCGTCGCGAGCGCGGTGATCTCGAGCCCCGAGAGCGCCGAGCGGTAGAGGGAGAAGTTGTCGAGCGCCTCGTCCGCTCCCGCGGCGAAACCATAGCCGAGGTTGCCGTGGAGGTTGTGGAACTGCATCGCTTTCGTGGGCGCGGTCGTAATCTCCGCCGTCCCCGCCTTCGAGCCGTCGACAAACAGGTCGACCGTCGTCCCGCTCACGCGGATCGCGTAGAAATGGAAGCGTGTCGTCGCGTCGGCGACCGCCGCCTCGATAAGGTTCGTGTGCGCCGACATCCCGGAAACCCAGTAGCCGAGCGACACCTCGCCCGCGCTCTTCGAAGTGAGCGCGAGTCCGGCGGTCGAATACTGCCCCCACGAGAACGCGATCGCGTCCGCGGTCTCGGTCATGCGCGCCGTCGCGGTGACCGTGTACGCGCCCGAGCCGAAATCGAAGGTGGTGCCGTTCGTCCAGTGCGTGCACTTCACCATCGCCTCGCCGCCGCGCGCAGAGACGTATTCGGGCGCGGTCCCATTCTCCTCGAAGGCGAATGTCGCCTGACCGCCGCTTTGCGCGAAGGAGCCGTTGAACTCGAAATTGTAGTACGGGTCCGGGAGCTCGATATTGCTGACGAGCGAGATCTCCGTCCCCTCGGGCGAGGAGCGGTTGATCGCGCCCACGGAGCCGACGCCGTCGACATCGATGTTGACGGTCGCGTCGCCGGTCGAGACGAGGTTCACGGTCTCGACGACCGACCAGTCGATGTTCGTCGTAACAAGTCCTTCCGAATCCTTGAAGACGAGCGCGCTCCAGTCGGTCGTCGCGCCCGCGGGAACGTCGGCGTAGAGCGTCGAGACCGCGCCGTATAGGACGCCGCCCTGAACGACAAGCGAGCATCCCGCCGCGGTCGAAAGGTTCGCGAGATCGGCCGCCTTCGCAAGCTTGACGAGCGGATAGAGGTTCGCGCTCCCGTCGCGCGGGAATTCGACCGTCCCCGACGCGCCCGCGACGAGCGTCGAGTTCGTATCGGCGACGTTGAAGGTGACCTTTCCGCCCGCGAGCTCGACCGTGCCGCCCGTCGACGGCGCATCAATGACCGTATCGACGCCCGCCGCGATGACGCTCGTCCCCGAGTCAATCGCGAGCCGCGTCGTCGACTCGAACTCGCCGAAGTCGATGCGATTCGCGACGAGCGATCCGCCCCCGTCAGCGAGTGTGAACGCGGCGAAACGGCTCGCCGCGGAATCGGTGTCGTTCGTGCCAGTGACAGTCGTATCGATGTACGCGGAAAGCGTATCGAACGAAACCGCACAGTCGATCGAGAGGACCGTATCGCCCTTCGGCTCGATGACGACGTCCGCGCTCTGCTTCGTGACGAGCTCGCCCCACGCGGCCGGGAACGCCGCCTCTTCGCCGTCCTCCGTCGTGTAACGCCACGCGTCCGTATTCCAGTTCATCGCGCCTTCGGTCGCGAGGTGATAGGGCCCGGTGAGATTGTCACCCAAAGTCACCGCGAGCGCGCCGCCCGCGACGACGATCTCGACATTCGTCTCGCCCGCGCGGAAATGCTTCAAGTCGTCGATCGTCCAGTCGCCGGTCATCACCGCCATGTAAACGCCGCGCTCGAGCGAAAGAGCCGAAGCGTCGATGACAACCGCGTTGTCCGCCTCGGGGAAGTTGAACGTAGTCCCGTCCGCCGACATCGATTCGCCCGCCACCGCTCTCAAGATCGCGCCGTCCTCGAGCGTGAGCGTCATCTTGTGCGTCCCCTTGAGCGCGAGCGCGCCGTCTTCCTTGACCGTCACCTCGGCGTCGCTCCCGGCGGTGCCGATCTCCTTCGTTACGACCGCCGACCACTGCGCGAACGCCTGCCCCGAGACCGACGAGACTTCCTGCCAGTATTCGCCGTCGACCGAGACGAGAATCTGCCACGCGCGCGGCGCCTTCGCGGCGTAGTAGCTCGACTGGATCGAATAGCTCGTGAACATCGGCGCCGAGTCGGTGAAGGTATATTCGATCACGCAGTTACCGCTCGCGAGCGCGGAGTTCGACGCGTTGACGCGCCAGGACGCGCAGGCGTTCCAGTCGTCGCCGTCAGCGAATGACGCGTCCCAGCTCGAAGTGGTGGAAATTCTGCCGTTCGTGAGATTCGAGACCGCGCCGGTCCGCGTCACCCCGTCGCCGTATGTCTCGGTAACCGTCCACGGATACGACGAGCTGCGGAGAATGTTGACGCTTCCCGCCCAGAGCTCGAATTCCGCGATGCGGAGATTGCCGTCGGTGTTGCTCGCGAGCGGGATGAACCGGACCGCCTTGATTTTCGTGATCGCGTTATCGATCGCATCCGCCTTGATCGTCGCGCCCGCGTGGACGGTGAGCTCGGGCGAGGTGAGCTCAACCGCCTCGAGAGTGCCGCCGATCACGTCGGTCGAGGTCGAGGCGGAAACCGGCATCGCGAACGCGGTGTCGGCGCCGATCTAGATCGCGGCAAGGTTGAGCGAGCCGCCGGCATCGTCGGCCTTGAAGGTATATTTCGACGCGCTGTTCCCGAAGTAGGCGAAGTTGCAGTTGACCGAATTGGAGACGGTGACCGTAACCGCATCACCCTCGCCGATATTCGGGAAGTAGACCTTGTCGCCGTCCGCGTAGAACTTCCCCTCCGCCCACGGCGAAACGTTGTTCGTATCGGTCGACCAGACGCCGGCGGTCGTGTTCCACGCGAGAAGCGCGTCGGAGCGGAAATAGGAGCCGGTCGGGGTCGCGCTCCCCGTGACGAGCGTCACGTTCGTCTCGTTCCCGTCCTCGTCGAGCTCGTAGGAGTAGACCTTCACCGTGTCCGCCATCGTCATCGTCGCGGTCATCGGCGAAATCTGGTAGAAGCCCGCCTCGTTGTAGGGGACGTAAAGCTTTGCGTCACCCGTGAGCGTGAGCTTCTCGAGCCCCGTAAGCGTCTCGGTGATCTTCAGTGTCGCGCCTTCGACCTCGAGCTCGCCCTCGAGCCCCGCGGCGTTGTCGACGACGATCTTCCCGCCGCCCGTGAAGACGAGCTTTCCGTCCGTTCCGTCAATCGGCTTCACTACCGCGTCAAGATGAAACTCGGCACCGTCCGCGAGCGCGACTTCGGTCGTCCCGTTAAGCTTAATCATACCCGAGTTCGTCGTCTTGAAGGCGCACATCCCCGCCGCGTCGATCTTGAGCCCGTTCGAGCCGTCGCGGCCGAAAGAGACGAGCTGGCTATAGTCGACCGCAAGCGCGGAATTCTTGAGCGTCACCGGGCGCGCGATATATTCCCAGAGCGAAGACTTCCCGTGATACGGGTTCGTCCCGACGGTGATCGAGCCGTTCGTCACCGCCGCGAGCGGAGTAGAGTAATCGGTCCCGAACGCGTCGACCGTCTCGAAGCGGACGCCGATATCGTTTATCGCCATCGTCCCGAGACTTACGAGCTGGCCCGCCTTCATGCCGCGGAGCGTGTTCCCGACGCAGACTTCGCCGTTCGTCCCCGCGAAGACGACCTTATCCGCCGAGAGCTGGTCTTGAGTCCCCATATTGAGCGTCGCGCCCGTACCCGCGAAGGTGAGCGTCCCGACATTCGACGCCCATTCGAAATACGCCTTATTTGGCGGCGCGAGCGTGAGGTCGCCCTTCTCGCTGAAGACGATGCCGCCCGAGCCGACGCCGCCGTCGACCGCCCAGACGAGATCGCCGCCCGCGACCGTCGCCTTACCCATCGACTTCACCGAGCCGCCGCCGGTGATCGTCGTCGTCCCGCCGATCGCGAGATTCGCCGCGCCGATCGAGTTCGTGACCGTGATCGTCCCGCCCGCGATCGTCGCGGTCTTCGCGACGCGCGGCGTTTCGCCTTCCGTCCAGGTCTGATCCTCGGGAAGCTCGATCGAGACGAGCGGATCGCCGTAAAGGGTCGAGACGAGCTGGACGTGACGCCCGGAGTAGCCGGTATGCCCGGGCGCGTAGGCGGCGATAACCGAGAGCCACGCCTTACCGATATTCTTCCCGTCGCGGATCGCGTTCGCGATGCGGGTGTTGATCCCCGGCGAGAGGCCCTCGCCGGACGGATCCTCCGCGAGCGGCACGACGCCGATCGCGGTGCGCGAATTGTGGACGCCCGCGAGCCCGCCGCCGTAAGGCGCGGTGACGATCGTCTCGCCGAGCGAGGGGTAGGTGTTACTCCCGTTCAGCGCGTCGAGGTAGCCGGTCACGCACGGGAAGCCCGCCATCGTGATCTTCGTGAGCCCCGTCGCGTTCTTGAAGTCGTCCATCTTCCACACCGCGGTCGAGCCGACCTGTCCGTGGGCGTAGGCGAACTGCATATCACGGTCCTTCGTGTGATATGTCTTGAGCGCGGCCGCCTCGGTCGCCTCGTCCGCTGTCCAGTGGTAGACCATCATCGTGTCGCAGCCGAGAAGCGGGCGGACGGCGGAGAAGCGCGACTTGAAGTTGTAGCGGAGCGTCGGCTCGGTGTCGTAGTAACGCTGCGAGACGCGCGGATCGAAAGTGTTGTGGGCTTCGTCGTAGAAGTTCCGCTCGGTGATGCTGTAGCCCGAGATTGACGGGGTGTACTCGCTGTAGAACTTGTCGGAGGTTCCGCCCATCCGGTAGCGGCCCGCGAAATCGGCCGCCTCGCCGCGCGCGAGCTTCTCGATGTATTTCCCGAGAAGCTCGGCGGGGGAGAGGCCGCAGATCGGCTTCAGCGAAATGCGCGAAACGACGATATCGGGCGTGAAGTCGCTCTTCGCGTTGCCGTATTCGCTCGACTCGCCGTAGTTGCCGTCCGCGTCATAGTCCCAGTGGTAGGCGACGCCGTCAAGATCGTCGAGACAGGCGAAGTACTGATCGGAGGGCTCCATATTTTCCTGGCCCGACTTGCCGTTCAGGTTCGCGTAAACGCCGGGGATCGCGTTCGCGATTCCGAGCGCGGTGCCGTTCTGGAGGTACCAGCCGGAGAGTTCCTTCGCGGCGACCGAGCGCGTGTCGATCCAGGGGCCGCCGAGAACGACGTATTCGAGATTCGTCCCCGCGGCGCGCTCATCCTGGAGATAGCGGCGGAGCGACTCGGCGGGGTTGCGCGGCGCGCCGTCCGTGTTCGCGCTGTCGTAAGGGTAGGTAGCGTAGACGAGCGCGGTGTCGACCGCGGCGAAGCTGAGCTCGGGGTGGGTCGAGGCGCGGTGGGCGACATAGTTCGTCCACGCGCCGATAAGATCGTGCGGCGCGAGGACGATGTAGTTCGCGCGCGTCAGGATATTGCTCGTCGCATAGACGGAAGGCGCCGCGTCCGCCGAGAGCGGCGCGGCGACCGCGAGCGCCTTCGCGCGCGCGACAGGCGGCGCCGTGTACTCGACCGTGACGCGGAAGTCGCGCGCCGCCTCGAGCCGCCCGTCCGACCAGCGAAACGGGATCGCGACAATCGGGACGATCAGCGCATCCGCGGCGACCGCCGGCTCGAGCATGTACACCTGATCCTTCGGATGCGCGCCCGCGTAAAGCCCGGCGTCGTGCGGGACGAACGCGTTTACATTCTCGCCGACCTGCGGCGGCTGGATCGGCGAGACGAGGATATCCTCCGCAATCGTGACCCACTCCGCCTCATAGCTCACGCCCGTCACGCTCGCGAGCGCGGGAAGCTCGACTCGAGTCCGCACCTCCGGGAGGCACGGCGCGCCCGCCGGCTCGAACGGAGCTTCCGCGCCCGCGACGCGTATCAGCGAGTAATCACTCGCCCCCCCTGAAAACTGCAAGATATCCGCGGCGGCGAAATCGCCGTCGAGCGTAATCGTCTTAGTGGCCGCCCGCGCCGCGAAGCCGAACGCCACGGCCGCGAGAGCCCCCGCGAGAACTCGTTTCATATCACATTTCCCCTTTGGAGATATTATATCAGATTATCCGCGCCCATGGGCGCACGGAGCGCTGCGCGTCGTCGAGCCTTTGCCCATGGGGTCTGACCCCATGGGCGGAAACCTGTTGATAACTCGAACGGGGGACAGACCCTCGGTCTCCTGTGCCAGGCGCCAGCGCCAAGGGACTAAAGGGACAGTTGTTCAGGACAGCCACCATGCACGTGTCAATGAAGCATGACGCATGAAACATGAAACATGAAACATTGCGGAATTGGAGACTTTTGCGGTCGCGCGTTCGCGCGACCTTAGCGAGCGACTGGCGGGCGACGAGAAACCCCAAGATCACTAAGGGGCTCTAAACGACCCTAAGGGCCCTAAGGACACTAAGCAACCCTAACGCCGAACGGTTACCGGACTGCGATGGAACCGACCGGCGGGACGCGGACCCGATGACGAGCGAGCCGTTCGCGATCTTCGCGACGAAGGCGCAGGGAAGAAATTAACCGCAGACCGACGCAGACGGCGCTCGCTAACGCTCGCGCTGGCTAGGAGACTGGGCGACCGATCTAGACAATCTAGCTATTCTAGACTGTCTAGAACTGCTAGAATTGCTAGAACTTCTAGAACCTCTAGAATCGCTAGACCGCCCAAAGCCCCGGCATCAGCGCAGGCGGATATAGAAACCGACGGCGGAACCGATCGTAAGGCACTGGCCGTCCGACGTCGACATCTTCTGGACCTTGAACTTCGCGAGTTTCTTCGCGCCGGCTTCGTCGAGCGGCTCGGCGCCGTTCCACGCGAGCGTCGCCTTGCCGGTAATCGAAGTCGCCTCAAGGAAGACGGGATAATTCGCCTCGTCGTCAAGCACCGAAAGATCGTCGATATACATCGCCGAACCATCCTCGAGATTGATCGCGCCGTTGACGACCAGCTTGCCGTCCTCGACCTTCGTCGCGCCGGTGTAGAGCGGTGCCGCAGACAAAGTCAGCGTTCCCGCGCCCTTCTTCGTGAATCCGCCGACATTCGACGCGGCGAGCGCGGTCGCGAAGGTGCGGTCGGTCGCGTTCGAGAAAACGATCGCGGACTGGGAATTGACGATGTTCGCCGAAGGATCAGCCGTCACATCGTCGCCGAGCGCGAGCGCGCCGCCGCCGAAGGTGATCGGGATATTGTAGCAGCTCTCGGCCTCGGCGGTTTCTTCCGTGACCTCGGTCTTCTCGCCGTTCCAGCGCGTATGCACCGCGCGATCGTGGTCGAGAACGGTGAGACCGCCGTTGAGTTCGTATGCCTTCACGTGAATCGCCTTCGTGGTCAGCGTGGAATTGCCGACCTTGCGGATCGTATTGCCACGGTTATTCACAAGATTGATATAAGAGTTCGCGAAGAAATTGCCTTCGAGCGTGCTGTCGACATCGTCGCGCGCGCCGATTTCCAGCGTGTTGTTCTGGTAGTTCGACTGCGTGGTGTTGAGCTGAATAGAACCGTTGAGCGCACCGAAACAATAGGTCGTGCCCGATCCCTTCAATGTTGAACTGGCGCCGTTGTTAATCGTCCATACCGCTTTCGCGCTCGTCGAGTTGGCGTTCACGAATTCCGGCGCAGTACGAAGTCCGCCCGAAACACTGCTGCTGCTATCGTCCTTCACCTCCAGCGTACCGGCGAACTCGGAGTTGTCGCCGTTGAAATAAATGCCGCCGCGCGAGCAGAACACCATAACCGAGCCGGTGCCGGTGAGCGCTTGATTGAGATAGAGCGACGAGCTTCCGCCGGAGGACTTCATCCAGCGTCCGCCGATCTGCGCGGGGTGATCGGCCGAAGCGGTGATGCACACGGGCACATCGACCTTAAGCGTGCCGCCGTCGACATTCTCCGAGCGGATCGTCGCATCGTCCCCGAGCGTCAGGACCGGCGCCTCTTCCAGCTCGGAGCCCACCGACCCGAGATAGATATCGCCCTCGCCCGAAAGCGTCACCGGCGCGTTGTTCGTCATCGCGGAGATGTGGGTATCGCTCGCGACCGAGACCGTCCACACCCCCTCAGCCTTCGCCGGGAAAAGCGCGGTATCGACCGCCGTCGGCACCTCCGTGACCGCCGCGTTGTTGACGAGCCAGTTCGCGGGATTTTCCCAGGCGGTGTCTTCCGCGCCCGTCCAGGTGAAGACGAGCGCCGCGCGAGTCGCCTTCACGGTGACGACGCCGGTCTCGGAATCGGTCTCGAAAGTGAATGCCGTGGTCGCGGTATTCGGAATCACCTTGGAAATGTCAGTCCCCTCTGCAACTTCACTGATGGTCAAAACCGCGGTCGGCTCGCTGTACGATTCAGTCGTGTAAACCCCGATCGTCGCCCCGTCGGCAACCTCAAGCTTGGAGACGGTCATACCCGCGGGCAGAACGAGCCGTCCCGCCTCCACCTTGGTCTCGCCGGTGTAGGAAGCCGCCTGCACGGTAAGCGTGCCGCTACCGCGCTTGGTAAGACCGGTTGTCACCGCGCCGATCTTGGCCCAGGTCGTGTCATCGCCTTCGTCATCGTAAATGATCGCGGCTGTCGAAGCAGTGGAAATCTTCGCCGAGGGGTCTATCTTAACCCCGTCCTCCTCCGCCGCCTTCAAAACGCCGCCGGCCATGATGATACCGCCGTCGGGAATCGACCCGGAGGCGCCGAACTTGAAGGATCCTTCCTTGATCGTAATCGAGGAGACACTGTTCTTGCTCTCGAGCGTGCCGCCGAATGTCATCGTACCTGTGCCGACCTTGATAAGCTTGGTGCCATTACTGGACGAACCGCGGGAAATCGTGCCGGTGTACTCGAAGTCATTCGCGCCGCCGACCTGAAGATAGAAAACCGAATTGATGCCGCCGGCAATGTTTTTCGACCCTTCAAGCGTGCCGAGTTTGAACGGATTCGCCTCGGAAGTAAGCGTCGCCTCCGGGAACTTTGGACCGTTCGTGCCATCCGCACCCTCGATAATCCAGCGCGCGGATGCCGAACCGCTCTCGAGCGTCATCCACTTGAATGAAGTAGCGTAGCCGGTCGTACCCATCATATCGCTGCCCTGGGCCATCAGAATATGCGCCGTGCCGCTGAAACCGGAGTTGTCGCCATAGAGACTCACCCCGCCGCGGCTGCCCTTCGTCGCGTTGTTGCGGAAATAGAGTTCGCCGGAGCCGATGATATTGGCATTGACCACTAAGCCTTTGCCGCTGTTGCCGTAAATACCATTCTGCGTCCCTTCGACAATCTCAACCTGACCGCCGATCGCGGCGTTGTCAATTCCGGCGACGAGGCGCGCGTTCGAAAGCGCCAAGACCGATGTGCTTTCCCCGATTACATTCGCGACCTGCAGCGCCTGATAGCTTGTCGATGACGCGAACTGCACCCGGCAGTTGGCGGCAATCGTTATATTGGAGACATTGATACCGGTGGACATCGTGAACGCCGCGCTCGCATCAAACACCGCCGAATCCTTGTCAACTCCGTTCGGATACGCCTCCGCCGCGTCTCCCCCTTCGCTCAGCGACCAGTTACTGCCGCTTGCCCACTCGCCCGACTCGCCGCCGATCCAGTAATAGTCGGTAGCGAAGGCGCACATCGATAGCGCCGAGGCCGCGAGGGCGATTGCAAAAGTATTTCTGCTCATCTTCAGTCTCCTTTCCACGAGTCTACTCTATCATAAACATTTTACGCCTCTTCTTGAAAATGTGACACGGGGCAGCACGCGCGAGGCTTGGGGAGAA